>Ga0209181_10013233_pt1 | contig 10354 bp, 8 predicted proteins | sample MAT05_FD_187208 | JGI IMG/M metagenome (GOLD analysis project Ga0209181, IMG submission 187208) | Freshwater microbial communities from Lake Fryxell liftoff mats and glacier meltwater in Antarctica - MAT-05 (SPAdes) (version 2) | ecosystem: Environmental > Aquatic > Freshwater > Ice > Liftoff...
TTATTCATTCCTGTAACAAATAAAACCAAGCGTTCAAAGCCTAAACCAAAGCCGGCATGCGGACAAGTTCCAAACTTTCGAGTTTCTAAATACCACCATAAATCTTCTTGATGTATGCCCATCTCGGTAATACGCTGTAAAAGTTTATCGTAATTTTCTTCACGCTGTGAACCGCCAATAATTTCACCGATCCATGGAAATAAAACATCCATCGCACGCACCGTTTTACCGTCGTCATTTTGCTTCATGTAAAAAGCTTTGATGTGTTTCGGATAATCTGTTAAAATAACAGGACCTTTAAAATGATCTACTAAATAGTTCTCGTGTTCTTTTTGTAAATCTGTTCCCCATTCTACTTTGAACTCAAACTTTTTGCTGTTCGGTTCGAGAATAGCAATGGCATCGGTATAGGTTAATCTCTTGAAAGGAACATCTACCACAGACTGTAACCTTCCTAACAATTCTTTGTCGTACATGTTGTTTAAAAACTCAACATCATCTTTACAGTGATCGAGTGCATATTTTACCAAGTACTTTAACATGTCCTCCGCCAAATCCATGTTGTCTTCAATTTCATTGAAAGCCACTTCCGGTTCTATCATCCAGAACTCGGCAAGATGTCGCGGTGTATTGCTGTTCTCCGCTCTGAAAGTAGGACCGAAGGTGTAAATTTTCCCTAAGGCCATAGCAGCAAGTTCACCTTCCAATTGTCCCGATACGGTGAGGTTGGTTTCCTTTCCGAAAAAATCTTGTGTGTAATCAATTTTATTTTCCGCGTCTTTTGGAATTGCATTCAAATCAAAATTGGTGACATGAAACATTTCTCCTGCACCTTCGGCATCAGAGCCTGTGATGATGGGCGAATGCAAATAGAAAAAACCGCGATCGTTGAAATATTTATGAATAGCATAAGCCAAATGATGACGTATACGCAACACCGCACCAAAAGTATTTGTCCTTGGACGCAAGTGAGCAATCTCTCTTAAAAACTCTAAAGTGTGTCCCTTCTTTTGCAGCGGATAAGTTTCCGGATCAGCTTCTCCATACACCAACAATTCCTGCAATTGCATTTCCGTAGCCTGACCACTTCCCTGTGAAGCTACTATCAAACCTTTCGCACGAATACAAGCACCTGTACCAATGCTCTTCAAAAGTTCTTCGGGAAATTGATTCGGATCTGCTACCAATTGAAGATTATGAATGATGCTTCCATCGTTCAATGCGATAAAAGCAACATTTTTATTGCCACGTTTGGTGCGTACCCATCCCTTAGCGATAGCTGTTTTGCCGATCGACGAAGCATCGAGAAGCTCAATTACTGATGTATGTTCCATAATAGTATGCTGAAAACTAATAATTTGAGAAATAGCATCTCCCCGTTTTCAGAAATGCAAAGGAAAGCGATTTTGAGGCGCGAATCAAGGTTAATTATAATTAATTCAAATGGTAGAAAGTGAATTCGAAATCGACGTTTTGATTTCTTCCCAATCTAAATTTTGATGAATGTAATTAATATCAGGATCATTTTCTGCATCTTTGAAATAAACTAAACTTCTTATCACCATTAATTTGTTTCCGTCCGGATATTTTTTTTCATAAAAAGCTAACATATCTTTTAGCTTAAAAACTTTTAAAAGGAAGTATAAATCCACAAAATCTCTCTTTCTGCCTCTCCCTGCTAAAGCCATTAGTTTCATTGCAGAAATATCTTTTAGACTTGCTAATTTGAATTCAGGAAATTGTTGTGGCATTTCAAGAGTTTGATAGGGATGTCTTACAAAATCTACTTTAATTCCATCAACTAATAAAACCAGAATTCTTTTTGTTTGAGAAACAATTTCTCTCTTCCCAATTTCTTCTAAAGAGTCTAAAATATTCTCATTTGAGAATTCCCCGCAGAGAAAAAAATCTAAGTCATAAGAAATACGATGTCCGACTTGCAGTGATAGCGCTGTTCCTCTTGCAAGAAAAAAATCATTTAATTCTTTAATTGCCGATATTTTGCATAACAATTCCCATGTCTTGGGTGCTATAGTTTCTCGGAATAGCATCTGAATTTAGTCAATGGAATTTCAAGCGTAATACTTAAAAAGTGAACTGATTTTACATCAAGTTCTCTTTCTTGGATTAACTCTTCTGCAACTTTTTCTTTTCCATAATAATGAAGCACTTGTTTCCACTCTTCAAGTTTCCCATACATCAAGACCCTCGACATAATATAGCGAGCATGTTTATCAAGATTGAGTTTTTGATAATCAGTATCCCAAAAGAGTGCAGGGTTCAATTGCATAGGCTCAAAGATAGTGCTTTGTTTCGCATCTAAGAGTTTTAATAAGCATTTGAAGCCCACCAAAATAGATACTAGGAAAAAGCGTTATACCCCAAAAATAATTTATGCAAAAATTTGAGTTCGCAATAAACTATCCTATTTTTAGATTGTTTAGCTAATTGTAACAAATTAAGCCATTCCATTACTATTCCTTAACTTTGCCAAAACTCATTCCTCGCATGAATCAGGTGCAAGCCGGACCCCTTCTCGATAAAATTCAAATTCCTTCCGATTTACGTAAGTTATCGGAATATCAATTGAAACAAGTTTCAGAGGAGTTGCGTCAGTATATCATTGATATCGTGTCGGTAAATGGAGGGCATTTTGGCGCCAGTTTAGGCGTTGTTGAACTCACGGTCGCCTTACATTATGTTTTTAATACGCCCATCGATCAATTGGTATGGGACGTGGGTCACCAAGCTTATGGGCATAAAATCCTAACGGGTCGTCGTGATGTTTTTCATACCAATAGAATTTACAAAGGATTGAGTGGTTTTCCAAAGCGTTCGGAGAGCGAATACGATACTTTCGGAGTGGGACATAGTTCTACTTCGATCTCGGCGGCTCTGGGAATGTCAGTTGCTTCCCGATTAAAAGGAGATAAGGATCGTCAACATATTGCTGTGATTGGAGATGGAGCGATGACAGCCGGAATGGCCTTCGAAGGAATGAATCACGGTGGTGTTGAAAATTCTAATTTGTTGATTGTTCTGAACGATAATTGCATGAGCATCGACCCTAATGTTGGTGCTTTGAAGGAGTATTTAACAGACATCACTACCAGTCGTACCTACAATAAAATGAAGGACGAAGTATGGAAGATTTTAGGTGTGATTTCTAAATTCGGACCTAACGCTCAGGCAGTAGCGCAAAAAGTAGAAAATACCATCAAGAGTGCTATTCTCAAACAAAGCAATATGTTTGAGTCATTGAATTTTCGTTATTTCGGCCCTATCGATGGGCATGATGTGAACCATTTGGTGAAGGTCATGAACGATTTGAAAAATATTCCCGGACCTAAAATTTTGCATTGCCTTACCGTGAAAGGGAAAGGTTATGAGTTGGCCGAGAAAGATCAAACGAAATGGCATGCGCCGGGCTTGTTCGATAAAATTACCGGCGAAATTGTAAAGCCGAAAGTGCAAGTTGCTACTCCTCCAAAATATCAAGATGTTTTCGGGCATACCTTGGTCGAGTTGGCAGAGATGAATAATAAAATTGTGGGAATTACGCCTGCAATGCCTTCCGGATGTTCTTTGAATATTATGATGAAGGCCATGCCCGATCGTGCTTTCGATGTAGGAATTGCGGAACAGCATGCAGTAACATTCTCTGCCGGACTTGCTACTCAGGGAATGATTCCGTTTTGCAATATTTATTCGAGCTTTATGCAGCGTGCTTATGATCAGGTAGTGCATGATGTAGCTTTACAAAATTTACATGTTGTTTTCTGTTTAGATCGTGGAGGAATTGCAGGCGCCGATGGACCTACGCATCATGGTTCTTTTGACATCGCTTATTTCAGATGCATTCCTAACATGGTAGTAAGTGCTCCAATGAACGAGCAGGAACTTCGCAATTTGATGTACACGGCAAGTCACCCCGGAATGGGACCATTTTCTATTCGTTATCCGAGAGGAAATGGGGTGATGATTGAGTGGAGAAAGCCATTTGAGGCGATTCCGGTTGGGAAAGGAAGAAAGATTCGTGGCGGTGATCAAGTAGCTATATTAACATTAGGACATCCCGGAAATTTTGCAGTGCAAGCTTGTGATTTATTAGCCGAGGAAGGAATTTATCCTGCACATTATGACATGCGATTTGCCAAGCCTTTGGATGCCGCTTTATTGCATGAAATATTTTCTGAGTTCAAGCAAATCATCACTGTGGAAGATGGATGTATTCAAGGCGGATTTGGTAGTGCCATTGCAGAATTTATGATCGATCATAATTATCGTGCAAGCATTACTCGACTTGGTATTCCCGATAAATGGATTGAACACGGAGAACAAAAAGAACTTTATCGCGAATGCAATTTCGATGCACAAGGCATCATCGAAGCCGTGAAGCAGTTTGTTTTAGTGAAAGTGGGGTGATTCTCGATTCTCGATACTGGATTCTAGAAGATTCAGTTCAGTAGAGTTTCAGCATTTACAACGTACTTTTTTAACCACTGATTTAGTCTGAAAAATCATTTTTTCATTCTCAATTTTGTGTGCTCTGTAAAAACTTTGTGCAATCTGTGTTAAAATCGAATATTTTTATTTTTAATAAACGCTCTATTTTTAAATAGTCATATCAATTCAATAAATTTAACCACCAACCACCAACCACCAACCACCAACAACCAACAACCAACAACCAACGACTAACGACCAACGACCAACGACTAATTACTCATAGCTCTTTCTACCGCCTTCGGTAAATACTCATACTCCAGCCTTGCAATTTTCCCTGCAATATCATCTACCGAATCATCCGGACTTAAATCTACTTTGTGTTGTTCAATAATGGCTCCTTCATCATAATTTTCATTCACATAATGAATCGTAATGCCGGTTTCTTTTTCACCAGCTGCTTTCACCGTTTCATGAACATGTCGCCCATGCATGCCCTTGCCTCCGAATTTAGGGAGCAAAGCAGGATGTAAATTGATGATTCTTTTCGGATAGGCCTCAACGATAGTGGTTGGGATAAGTCGGAGATAACCGGCTAAAACGATAAAAGTAATTTCATGTGATTTAAGGAGCCTCAAAAAAGCTACCGGATCTTTACGAAGTTCAGCGTTAAGATAAAGGATCGGAACCCTGTGTATTCTGGCTATTTCGTAAACCCCAGCCGTTTCGCGGTCGCATACTATGAGGTGTATGCGTGCGGATGGGTGATGTTTGAAGTGCGTGCACAGACGATCCGCGTTGCTGCCCTTTCCCGAAGCCATGATGGCGATCTTCTCCATGGTGCAAAGCAATGATTTGCTTTGTGAATTCCAAAATGCGTTTGCTTATTTTTTTCATAATTAGGCGATGATGATTGATCTGATGATGGTTACAATGGGAACATTATGCTCTAACAAGTGTATGGTGCCTTCTGCTTCTACCTGATTTGCTTTGGCCATCGGACCCATTAGCATACATACAAGTGCAATAAGAATGATAATGGCTACAACAAGGCGCTTGTGATTGACTTTTTGTTTTTTCATGATGTGTTTTTGTCTTCAAGCAAGATAGCGGCACATCCAAATTATCATGGCTGCTTATTGATGAATGCAAGAATCCATAAGGTGAAAATCAATTTCATTCATGTTAAAAATTTTCACTTCAATAGTTCTTATTTGCATTCTTATAAAGGGTTTTTATATCTTATTTTATTTAAAAATATTTAATAGTCTAAATAGTCCAAATAATCACAATCATAATACTATTTTTGCTCAGTAAATTTATTGCATTGATGTTGACTTGACCTGGATAGTCTACTACACAAATAAGGGTGATTTAGTTCACCGGTTACCTGCATAAGAAATTTTAGTTTATGATTTAAGAGGATAGTCCTATTTTACTTGTTGCTTTCTTTTACGTGAAAAGAAAGTAACCAAAGAAAGCACGCCACACAACACCATCCAAATTTTGCAGTTATTGCTTTCTACTTTCTTTTGCAAGCACTGAACAATCTTCTGTGCTATCTCCTTACTTCATCGGTACAGCAAAACTCGGTTCGCACTGTTGCGTGGACGACCTTCGCGCTGTAACGAATGAAATTAATTTTATTGATGTTTATTGCTCGTAAATTGTTTCTATTTCTGTTTAAATAATTGGACTATATATTATGTATATTTGGTATTATTCCATTAAGCTTTATTTGGAATGAATGTAAACGAAAAAACGGCCATCGTTTCCGACAGCCGTTTCTCAATTGATTTTTATTTTTAATTATTGTTTAATAATTTTTAATTTTTGTGATTGCCCGTTTACATCAGTAGCAATGATAAAGTAAATTCCGGCGTTTAAATTTTCACCAATTGATAAAGCACTTTCTCCAATGGTAACAGCATTCATTACTACTTTACCTGTAATGTCCATGATAAGTACATTCATTGAATTTGTTTTATCAATAAGTTCAAGATTGAATGTGTTAGAGAATGGATTTGGATAAGCAATAAGATTATTGTTTACGCTTTGTGCTAATTTATTACCATTTGCACTTGGACATCTCAAGAACCCTTTGTTGATGGTACCATCTACATAATTTTCATTGATAGATGAAACTACACCATTCATAGTAGAGGCAGAATAAGCACTTGCGCAACCACCCAATACACGATTGGCTTCGTTTAAGATTTGTTGTACGCTCCATCCTGCAAATGTTCCTGAAATAACAATTTGTCCTCCTAAACCGGATGCTGAAGATCCAAAGTTAGGATTGTTGGCATCGAATCCAACACTTAATGAAAGTGCTGCAACTTGTCCGGCAAGAACATTTTTATAAGAACCTCCTGGGTTAATTAGGCTTGCAGTTAATGCTCTAGGAGTACTTCCTGATGGTAAGAATGCACATACTGCAGATGAACTAGTTAATTTAATTGTTTTTCCACATGCTCCAATGGTTAATCCATTTGGAAATGCACTTGCAAAATTAGCAGCTAAATATGTTCCCGGGTTGTTGCCATTTTGATGACATTGTCCCCATCCACCTTGAGTTTGTGTGCGGAATTGTCCGTTGCAATTGTTTCCTTTTATTTCACAAGAAGAAGTACTTGAACATCCTTTGGCATCAGAAACAGTAACAGTATAAATTCCTGCAACTAAATTGGAGTTTAATGCTGTTGTTGCACCGTTTGACCACACAAATGAATAAGGAGCATTTCCTCCGTCTCCGGAAGCGTTCATTGATCCATTTGCAGCACCAGGAGCGCTTTCGTTGGCTAACACAACACAAGCAGCAGTTAATCCTTTAGAAGGACCTGTGATCGTAACCGATCCTGAAATAGAACAACCGTTTGCATCAGAAACAGTAACTGTATATACTCCTGAACATAACTTACCGGCTTCTGCAGACTGAGCTCCATTCGACCAAACGAAATTGTAGGGTTGTGTTCCACCACTCACAATAGCATTTGCAATTCCTTCACAATCTTGGAAACAATTTTCAGGAGTGCTACTGATATCTAATAATAATGGATCATTACTTAAAGTGCTTGAGTTATTGGCAATGCATCCACGAGAATCTCGAACCGTAACGCTGTATGCTCCTGCACAAAGACCGGAAATGTTGCTGCTCGTTGATCCCGTTGACCACAAGTAGATGTATCCGTTATTACCGGGTCTTCCGCCGCTTACAACCGAAGCTAAAGCTCCATTGCAACTTCCTGGGCAAGTAGGATTCGTTGGATTTAAGTTAACCAATAAAACAGCTGGTTCAGCTATTGAATTACTAGCATGTTCCACTTCACCATTTGCATCCGTAACAGTTAATGAATAATAAGCAGCACAAAGTCCGCTAATGGAAGATGTAGTTGCTCCCGTTGACCACAAATAACTATAGGGTTGAGTGCCGCCTGTAACCAAAGCATTAATACTTCCATCACACGCCCCGTTACATGATACCTGAACCTGTGGAGTTTTGATATCTAACTTACTTTGTGCAAAGGAAATTGAAGTAAGGAATAATGAAATTCCTATTGCAAAGAGAATGAAATTTACTTTACTCAATTTTGTAGATGAATTTTTTTTCATATTTTTTATTTTTATTTATGACGCAAGCTAAAACATGTATGTGTTCTATGCAAGAAAAAATTTATGAATATCCCACTTTTTCAGGTGACGGTTTAAAAACTTAGGGTAAAATTAGAGTTTGCAAGTGTAAATACTTGAAAACACGTTGATATATTGGACGTTCTCAGCCTCCGAATTCTTATTTATATGGATATTAGATCATATAGTTTTGATGGCAATGTAATTAAAATCAAATAGATATAAAACATAATAGCCTGAAAGCCAATTAAATTTACTAACGTCCCGTCTATACTATATTTTTATACTTTAGTGCTAATCAAAAACTAACAAATGGTTAAGCCACTTAAAAATGAAAAATGGAAAGTGATCAACTTCAACAAAGGTATTTTTCGCTGCGAATACGCGGTTTCTGATCACGGTCGCTTGGTAAGTTATACTACCAATATTAAAGATGGTACTATGTTAAAAGGCACATTAATGGGTGGTTATCCTACTCTTAAGTTGAAGCCTGATGGTAAAAACATGACTCTATTCATTCATCGATTGGTTGCAGAGGCTTTCCTGTCGAAAAAGAATGAGCGTTATGAGTATGTAATTCATTTGAATTATAACAAGGAGGATAATCGTGCAAAAAATTTGAAATGGGCGACGAAGGAAGAAATGGAAACGCATCAGCAGAAAAGTCCTGCTGTTTTAGCCTATCGTTCTGTCAATCGTAAAAAAGGTCATAAGCTGACGGATGTAGTGGTGAAAAGGATTAAGCAAATGATCAATGATAAGAAGCGAGTTAAAACCATGAAACTAATCGCAAAACATTTCGGAATTAGTGAAATGCAACTGTATCGCATTAAAAGCGGCGAAAACTGGGGTCATGTGAAAGCATAAAATATAAGGAGTCGGGTCTTTCTCGACTTTTTTTATGAGGTTTTCTTCATCTTTAAAATTAAAATGAGATTAATTGACCGGAATTTTGGCGATTTAAAGATGGATTTCAGGCTTTTAAAATATAAAATGAATATTAATTATTGAAAATCAGTGTTATAATAATTAGGGTGATGCAATTCTATTATTTATTACTTTTGCCCCCTGTCTTAACAAATAAAAAGAACAATGTCTGACATTGCATCACGTGTAAAAGCCATCATAGTTGACAAATTAGGCGTCGACGAAAGTGAAATCACTAACGAATCAAGCTTCACCAATGATCTTGGTGCTGACTCTCTCGACACAGTTGAGTTAATCATGGAGTTTGAAAAGGAGTTTAATATCGCAATTCCTGATGATCAAGCCGAAAAAATTTCGACGGTTGGTCAAGCTGTAGATTACATTTCAGCAAACGTTAAATAATCATCTTCCTTAAAACAGGCGCGGCATGCAACTTAAACGCGTAGTCATCACTGGATTAGGTGCTCAAACTCCCTTGGGTTTAAACGTAGGGGATTATTGGGACGGATTGCTGGCCGGCAAAAGCGGTGCAGCAGCCATTACCTTATTTGATGTGTCGAAGTATAAAACTCGCTTCGCCTGTGAAGTAAAAGGATTTGATCCCCACAATTATCTCGATCGGAAGGAAGCTAGGAAACTTGATCGATTCTCTCAGTTTGCTATTGCAGCCTGTGAAGAAGCAGTTAATGATGCTAACTTACTAATTAATAAACCTGATCCCGATCGCGTAGGCGTTATCTGGGGTTCGGGAATCGGAGGACTAAGAACTTTTTTGGATGAAGTGATGGAGTACGCCCGTGGCGATGGTACCCCTCGTTTTAATCCTTTCTTTATTCCAAAGATGATTGCCGATATTGCTGCCGGTCATATTTCTATGCGCTACGGGTATCGCGGTCCAAATTTCTGTACCGTTTCAGCCTGCGCTTCTTCTACCAATGCCATTATTGATGCGTTTAACTATATCCGTTTGGGTATGGCTGATGTGTTTTTATGTGGAGGAAGCGAAGCAGCAGTGAATGAAGCCGGTATCGGTGGATTTGGTGCCATGCATGCGCTCTCTCAAAGAAATGATGATCCGGAAACTGCCTCTCGTCCATTCGATTTAGATCGTGATGGATTTGTATTGGGCGAAGGTTCGGGTTGCCTTGTACTTGAAGAGTTGGATCATGCTATTGCTAGAGGTGCAAAAATTTATTGTGAAGTTGCCGGTGGTGGAATGAGTGCCGATGCGTATCATTTAACTGCCACTCATCCCGAAGGTTTGGGTGCATATAATGTAATGCGTTATGCGCTGAAAGATGCCGGACTTGCTACTACCGATATTGATTATATTAATGTTCACGGTACTTCA
>Ga0209181_10013235_pt1 | contig 10353 bp, 11 predicted proteins | sample MAT05_FD_187208 | JGI IMG/M metagenome (GOLD analysis project Ga0209181, IMG submission 187208) | Freshwater microbial communities from Lake Fryxell liftoff mats and glacier meltwater in Antarctica - MAT-05 (SPAdes) (version 2) | ecosystem: Environmental > Aquatic > Freshwater > Ice > Liftoff...
TCATCCGCATTGTCACTAGCCTTTTCGCCAGCACGGACGATTGGGACAACCAGCTGGAGGGCACCGAATCGGGCTGGCCTGGCTTCTTCCGCACCCTGCGGATCTATCTCACGCACTTCCGCGGCCAACGGTCCGCGATCATGCAACTCATGGGCCCCGTTGCAGGAACCGAAGCGGAGGCGTGGAACAAACTGACTGCGGCATTGGGACTGAAAGACGTGAGCGTTGGGCAGCGATGGACGGCATCCGCGGGTGTTCCGGCACTCAGCGGCGTGGCGGAGTACGTCACCCAGAGTCCGTACGACGTCTTGCTGCGGCTCGATAAGCCGGGGCCGGGTGTAGCAGCCCTTGGCGCTTTCAACTGCGGCGCCCAGCAGAGCATGGCTGCGGTGAACTTCTACCTTTACGGCGATCAGGCAGCCGGAAACGTCGCCCGTGAGACACCCCTGTGGCAAACGTGGTTCCAGGAACACTTCCCGATGCCGACGGAGCCGAGCAAGAGCGAATGACTGCGTAGTCATGAGGGAGCATTCCCGTCGTTGCGCTCTCTTGGAGTTGACCCACTGTGAGCATTCGGCATCCTTGTTGTGCCCAACACTGGGTCAGCATCACGCATCGGTTTCATCGCCCGAATGCAGTGACGTCGATGTGGAACTTCGCGTACGCGTTGCCGACCAAGACCGCGTACGAGAAAAAATCGCCGCCGAAATGACACGACTGGTTCGGCCCGAGTCTGCCGATCAGAACCTTTTGGCTTCAGGGGGCAGTCACGATGAATCCGCCCACGCGGCATGGTAGAATCTTCGCGGAGGACGAACCGATGCCACTTCGCGACCACTTCCGTTCACCCGTCAACGACACGCACTCCTGGGATGAAGTCCACGGCCAGTGGCCGGGGGAGATCGTCCGGGACCTGACCACCATCCTGCCGGCCGGGGTTCCGAGCCGCACCGAAAATCCACCTCGGTTCGGCCTTCGAGGTGGACGTGGGGAGTTACGACCTCGACACGCGTGACCCGACCGCCCTTCCCGATTCCGGCACCGGTCCGGCGACGCTCGCGGTCCTGTCCCCGACGCTGACCGTCGAAGCCGAACTGTCCGAACAAGACGAGTACGAGGTTCGCATTTACGACACGGAGCGAGGCCGACACCTCGTCGCCGCCATCGAGATCATCAGCCCATCGAACAAGGACCGGCCGAACACACGGCAGCTTTTCGTCGGCAAGGTGGCGTCCCTGTTGGAACAGGGTGTGTGCGTGTCGCTGGTCGATCTGGTGACCGTCCGGCAGGCGAACCTGTACGCCGAACTGTTGACTCTGCTGGGCCGCAGTGACCCCGCGCTCGCCCCGACTCCGCCGCACCTTTACGCGGTTACACTCCGCACCCGCAAGCCACCCAAACACCGCGCATTGCTCGACGTCTGGTTCTACCCCATGACCGTCGGGGAACTGCTGCCGACCCTTCCGATCTGGCTGAATCCCGAACTCCGAGTGATGCTCCCGCTCGAAACGAGTTACCAGGAGACGTGCCGGATCCTCGGGATGGTGTGACCAACGACGACAGCCTGGCGCTTGACAACCGCCCAACTGTTGAAACGGCGATGGCAATAGTCCGACGCGCTGGCCACTTGGCCACTTCAAGTGGTACGCTTGGGACGTCCCGCGGAGGCGCGGCGAGAACGTGGTTTCGCCGCAGCAACCGATTCACGCGGTTGCTATCTCATCACGCCGACGCGATCCTCGAACTGGGCGGTATCACGGGGTTCACCAGTTGGAAGGCGATCCAACCCGAAACCGTCGCCCCACGTCGCCTGCCCGATGGGTTGATCGAGGTGCGGTATCCCGGCGAGACTGAACCGACGCTGGTGTTGGTGGAAATTGAGTCGTACCCGGCCAGCGACGTCGATCGGCAGGTTCTCGATGACCTGATGCTCATCGCCGTGGACCGTAAAATCATGCCCGACGTGGTGTCGCTGGTCTTGAAGCCTAAAGGGAACGTGGCAGTGACGGGTTTGGCCGAGTCTGTCATTCGACGGGGTGGAACTCGGATCGGCGGATCGTGGCCCGTCGTTCGGATGTGGGAGTTGGACGCCGAGGATTTATTCGCAGCGGGCGATGCAGGCCTGATTCCGTGGGTGCCACTGGCCCACACGATGCAGATACCAGAAGTCTTGATGAAGCGGTGTCGGGATCGGCTCGCCGTGGTGCCTGATCCTACTGATCGTGCAGGTTTGATGGCGGTGACTCAGATTCTGGCGGGGTTAGCGTTCCCAGACAAGCGGTTCTTGGACTTATTCGGAGGAGCACAAGCGATGATCGAATCTCCCGTACTCGACGAAGTGAAGGAAATCCTTCGTGCGCGGTCACGCCGCGAAGACATTGTTGCCGTTCTGGAATCGCATTTCGGCGGGGTGTCACCTGATCGGGTCGCGACACTCGACAAGGGAAAAGTTGAGGCTCGCCTTCGGGCCTTGCTCCGCTTGGCTGCGACCTGCCCCGATATCGAGGCGTTTGTGCGGAGTCTGGAATCTGGGAAGTGACCAGGAAATGCTCACTTTTGCGCGCCAGGTGTTAACTGAAAGCACTGTCGGTTTTGCCGACAGCGCTTGCGAACAGATGGGTTAACACGCGCGAGTAGTTTCCGAGTTCGAGGAGTGTCCTTCTCGGACATCGAGTGAGACTCGAACTCGGCATCTCTCCAGTGAATGCAACGAAGCCAAGTCTCGCGACACCCTAGAAATCCCAGGTGACAACGCGAGTTATGAGAGAAATACTCTCACCGGCACACTTGAGTAATTTCGAGGAGTGTTCTGTTCGGGGAGCTGACAATTGTTCTACTAACTCACCGTCCACAACGGTTGACGCCACAGGCCGAGAGAACATTCTCTTGGCTCCTTGCATTTTCCCTGTTTTCTAAGCATTTTCGCGACATTCGCATTTCGGCCAAACTCTCGGTTTCGAGAGAGATCACTCGGGGTGCGAGCGCAACCCGTAGGGTTCGTCTCGGACCCTGAAAATCTCGCCTCGAAACTCTCAGAGTCTCGGGTTACGATCCCAAACGGGTTAACTCTGGCTTCGTCTCGGACCCCGAAAAAATCTCGAAATCTGGATGCGCGGTGAACCCGTTGCACCGGTGGCAGTGTTGAGGGAGGCAACAGGCGATGTTGACGGCCGTGCTGGCCTGGCCTGGTCCTGCCCCGCACACTGACAACAACTGAGGGCAAAACCAGCACTGGATGACCTCTAGGGAAACCAGAAACGGGCGACTTCGGCTGGCGCCCACTGTACACTGAGGTGCTATCTCAGGAGTCGCCCGATGACCGACGAGCCGACACGTCCATTCGTCCCCGAGCCGGTTACCGGCTCGCATGTCCCGCTCGAGACTTTGCCCGGCACAGTCAACTTTCCCATCGAAACCACGATCACGCACGCGGCACCCGCGTCAACGACGAGCGATGCTGGCATCCCGGGATACGAAGTTCTCGGAGAGTTAGGGCGTGGCGGTATGGGGGTCGTGTTCCGGGCGAGGAACGTCCGGCTCAACCGCGAGGTGGCGCTGAAGTTGATGCTCGCCGGGGGTTCGACCGACCGCCGAGAGTTGACCCGCTTCCTTGCCGAAGCTGAAGCCGTTGCTGCGGTACGTCACCCGAATGTCATCCAGATCTACGAGTCTGGTGAAGTCGGCGGCAAGCCCTACATGATCCTGGAACTTCTCCCCGGTGGCACGCTCACTGAGCGGCTCCAATCCCTGAAAGGCCGACCACCCGCCGAGGCCGCCGCCATCATCACGAAGGTGGCTCGCGGCGTCGCGGCGGTGCACGAACTCGGCATCGTCCATCGCGACCTCAAGCCCGGCAACGTACTCCTGGATGAACACGGCGAACCAAAGGTCACCGACTTCGGGCTTGCGAAAGTTGCGTCGGGTAGCGACCTCACGCGAACCGACGCGATCTTCGGAACGCCCGCCTACATGGCACCCGAACAGGCGAGCGGAAACGCGAAGTTCGTCGGTCCCCAGGCCGATGTCTGGGCACTGGGCGTGATGCTTCACGAGGCGCTCGCGGGCCAGCGGCCGTTCCAACACTCCAACATCGGGGCACTCCTCGCACTGATCCGCGAGGAAGAACCGCAGCCGCTTCGCTCCCAGAATTCCGCCATCCCGCGCGATCTCGACGTCATCTGTCGGAAGTGTTTGGAGAAGGACCCGGCCGACCGATATCCCACGGCCCGAGAGTTGGCGGACGATCTCGCACGGTTCGTCGCAGGTGAACCGATCACAGCGCGATCCGCTGGGTTTGCCGAGCGTTCCGTGAAGTGGGCAAAGCGGAAGCCTGCCCTCGCGGGGTTGTACGCGGCGACCGTGGTCGCCGTGGTGTCGCTGGGCGTGGGGTTGTTGTTGTGGCAATCGGAGTCCGCTGCCCGCGAGGAGAAACGCAACGCCGAGGAAGCTCGCGTCATCGCCGAGAGTGCCAAGGCGGACGCGGAACACGCGGCGACGCAGGCACGGGCCGCCGAGGCGAGCGAGAAGGTGGCACGCGAGAAAGCCGAGGCTGGCGAGAAGCGAGAGGCGATGCTGCGTGAGAGCCTTGCCCGCCTCGAATACGCCCGAAGCCTCGACCTGGCCCACCGCGAGTATTCAGTGAACGACATCGCGCGAGCTCGCGGGCTGTTGCAGAACTGTGCTCCGGCCTTCCGTGGGTGGGAGTGGGACCACGTTCACCGACTCTGCCACGCCGACACCCGCACCATTTCGGATTGCCGTTACCTCTGTGCCGTAAGCCCGGACGGCAAGCGGGCCGCCGATTGGTTCGCAGGAAAGATCCGCGTTTGGGACACGTCCACCGGGACGACGGTGGGGGTCTCGTCGCAGCGGTTCCAGGTCGAACCCGGGGTGGCATTTCACCCCGACGGCACGGAGATGGTCGTCTTTGAACCAATCGGCTCCAAGGTCGAAGTGTGGGACGCGAATACCGGCAAGGTGCTGCGCACTTTGGGAGTACACGACGAGAAGTCGCTCGGCCGTCCCCAGGGAGCGGTCGTTTACAACCGGACCGGGACACTTCTGTTGACGATGAACCAGACCAATGCGACCGCCAAGGTGTGGGACGCCACGACGGGCAAAGTGCGGTTCGTCCTCCCGAAGCAGGGCAACGGACTGTGGGCCGGCGCGTTCAGTCCCGATGACAAACGGATTCTCATTGCCCATACTGACGGGGCGGCCGACGTGTGGGACATGGAGAAAGAAGAGCGCGTTCTCGACCTGAAGGGACACACCGGCATGCTCCGCGCGGCCGCGTTCACGCCGGACGGCAGCAAACTGGTGACGAGCGGTGCCGACGGCGTGCGTGTCTGGAATGCGGAGAGTGGGGCACCACTCAAGACGTTCGCCACCAAGGTTGGGATCGTGTTCTCGCTGGCGGTCGATCGAACCGGGACGAAGCTTCTGACCGGCAGCATGGACCGAACTGTGCAGATGTGGGAGATTGCGAGTGGCGAACCGATCGCAACACTTCGCGGCCACACACAGTGGGTGCGAGCCGTCGCGTTCACGGACGACGGGGCGGGTGTGGTGTCCGGCGGGGATGGCGAAGCGGGCCGGGTATGGCGGTTTCCATCCCTTCCGACTGGAATCGTTGGCCTTGGCGCGTGGAATCAGAGTACGGCGAACGCGGTCGGAATCACTGCGGATGGAACCCGTCTCGTCGCGAGCGGACATGGCGTGGTTGGGGTTTGGGACACCCGTACCGGGGCTCCGGTGCCGTTGCGACTCCCAGGTGTCGAATCCATCGCGACAACCTTTGTGAGTCCCGATGGGGCACACGCCGCTGCCTTTCAGGGAAAATCGAAGGGTGTGCTGGGCACGATTCGGAAGCTGAATCCGGTGGGTGGTGTTGTCGAGCTCGAAACCGGAGACTTCGGCACTTACGCACCTCAGGCCATGTCATTCAGTCCAGACGGGAAGTTGTTCGCTGGCTCGGACGGGAGTCGGGTGTTCGTGTGGGACACGTCTACTGGGAAAATTCTTGCGCGATACACCGGACACACCCGACAAGTCCACCACATCACGTTGGGATCGACAGGCCGCGTTGCAAGCATCGGCGAGGATTTCTCGTTTCGCGTCTGGGAGGCAACCACCGGCAAACAACTTCATGCTCGCTCGGCGGCAGATCGTTCCGGCCGGTCCGCCTTCAACCGGGATGGAACCCGGATTGTGACAACGTGTCTCGGTGAGTTGCTGATCTGCGACACGGAGACGCTGACACCGCAATTGAAGATCTCCGGCAACGCGACTGCACTCGCCTTTGATCGGGACGGCACCCGACTCGTGGTCGGCCAACAGGTAGGTGATGTGAAGGTGTTCGACGCAAGAACCGGGATCGAGTTGCTCACCCTCCGGGGGCACTCGGGATTCGTGGCGGTCGTGGGCTTCAGCCCGGACGGGCAACGGTTGCTGACGGTGGGCGCAGATGGGACGGCGAGAACATGGGAGACTGCCCCTCTCAACCGTGCGTTCATCAAGCTGAGCGACGCTCCGTAGTATCCTTCAACTCGCCACGCCGCGTTCACACGGCGTGTGTCCGGCCTGCCCCTGTCGGTATGACTGCACTGCGGAAGCATGGAGACATTCCTGCCAACCATGTGGCGAGTCGTCTCGCCGAATCATAGTTACCCACACCCCCGCACTCGAACTTGGCCGTGGCTCGCCTCGACCGGATCATGGCCCTTACCGTCGGATCGCGTGACCTTCCCGTTTTACGGATCGTTGGTATCTCGCACATCGAATCAGACACTTCGAACGTGGGCGAAGTAGTTCCTTGGTAGGGAGAACGAGTTGCCGCGATCACTCTTGGTCTCGGCTCCTGCCGAGGTTCCGCCATGAATTTTCCGCTGCCCCTCTCCACAGCCAATTCCTCGGAACTCGCTGCCGAGGAACGCACGCGAGCCGTCGCCGCAATCCTGGCGGTGGGGTTGCTCCGCCTTCGTGCGCCTCGCATTTCCCACCCTGAACCACCAGCGAAAACACATTCCGAATTCTGCACGAATGAGCTTGCTGTGTGCGGTGAGAAGAGCGTCACTGTCCACGCGGGTTGACCGTACCGAGAACCAGAGATTCCCAGGAGATGCCGATGGAAGTGAATGTCGCTAGGCCGCTGATAAAGTCTCGATGTCGCGGAAGATGGTCCGCTCCGAACACTCGATCTTGCGGGCCAAGTCTTCTGGGTCCCATCTCCCGTTACCCATGATGAGACGAGCGATCCGAATCAGCCGCGCAAACTTCGCACACTGACGGCTGCGGCGGTCGGCGTCTCGTCGCTCCCTGGCCATCCGGCACGCTCTCCGAACACGATGTTCGGAGTAGCATCACCCTGCTGACAGTAACCGTCCCGTGATCAGTTTCCGCGGTGAGTCGGACGGAAGTTGATGGGTAAGTTGGCTGGTTCGGTGGTCATTGCGGGCGGTTGAACCGCCCGATCACTTCAGCCTTCCGGCGTCTCAAATGCGAAACACCGAAGCAATAGGAGATGACCAGGGCCGGACGAATCGAACACACCGAACGCAAGAAGCCTGACCGATTCTAACGCCACGCACCTTTCATCTCGAACACCGCGAACCAACCAATCCCTCGGAACCGTGCTCGCGACACTCACAAGCGCGGCTTCATTTGGCTCGATAGCTAAAAGTTAAACCGGGCCGCCCGCCATGGGCGGGCTCCTCGGGCTGAGTGAAAGTTGACGATGATCTCTTGCGCGGATTTATCTGTCGAAATCCGAACAACTTTCGATACCTCCGACCCAAAGATCTGCCCGAAACATCAACCCTGACTCTGGCGAGTTCGGGATATGCCTGGATCAGATCCCGCACCGCGTGACGGAGCCGATCCAGGAACTTGTCGGAACGCAGCACCCTGCGAGTAGGCTCGTATTCGCCGTTGGGCCATCCGTCCGGCATCAACACCGTCAGCAGAATCACGACCATGGTGCGTTCATCTGCCATCCCTCGCTCCTTTCCACATCACTCGTCGTGGAACGCTACCAAGATCCGTGCTGCCGGTCCGGACCAGATCGCGGAAGCTGCGATCACACTGCTGGTCATTCCCAGCAGGATCGCCACGCCGATGGGACCGAGAGCATAACCGGCCACGGCCGTAAGTAAGCCAGTAGTCAGCGTGCTGACCACTGCCGTGCGCGAGTGAATCGTCGAAATGCCGATCAATCGCACGATGGCCCAGCCCAGCGTGGCTCGTGCCACCACGGTAGCGGCTTTCTTCAAGGCCCACGTCTTCGATTGCGAAAGCGCAACCTTCACGCGCACCCAGACGCTCGGCTTCGTTGGCGCCGGTGGCGTCGGAGAAGCTGGCGGCACATGCGGCTTCGATGCCTCGCCGTTCAGTTCCTTCACTGCATCGGCCACGGCTTCTTTGACCGCGTTCTTCACGGCGGCAGCGAACGCTGTCCCGAGGGCTTCACGGATGCTGTCCGCGACGGCAGCGGGAATGGCCGTCACCAAGCCATCAACCATCTCATCGAGTTTGGTGATTGTGTCGTTCAACTGCGGTCGCCGTGACCGCAACGTACCATTCTGGGTAACGCTCATGGCGTTCTCCTAAAGTTGTGTGTGGTTGATTTCGTTGTTGCCCCGGCTCCCACCTCGAAGGTGATGACGGGCGCAAGCAGATCACAGATCACCGGCTACACGGGCATCTGGGATCGGTGGTAGGTCATCGAAAACTGTGCGTGATTCTGTTCGTCAGCTTGAAGTGTTCTCACCCGCCCGTGCAGCCAGTGTCGCGATCGCTGCGATGGCGACGAGCCCCGCAGCAACCAGGCGACCACCGGGAACTGACGCTGCAGCACCAGCGGCCACCGTGAATGCCGAACTTGCGGCCCGGGTTGCGTCCGCCCAGCCTGTGACCAAGGTTGGTGACTTCGTCGCTGCTCAAAACTCGGTTCCGCGTGAACATCATCGCCAGCTTCAATTTCGGGGGCAGACCAGTCATCGAGATCGTTACAGGAATCGTCGGAGCCGGGTTGGGGGTATGCACGAGATGACTTCCGTGGGTTTCGCACAATGGCCGTCATGGCACCGATCACGGCAGCTCGAACGACTTCGCCAGCAGCAACGCCGATGGCCTGCGTCAGCTGGTCGGTCAGTTCACTGGTGACCGCGGAAGACGCCGAACGCGCTTCGCGACCCGCTTCGGCAAGTCGGTTTCCGAGCGATCCAATCTTCTGCAGAAAGTTGTTCATGATCTTTCCCTCCTTCTCGAAAACGTTACCCTTCGGGATGCACAAGTTCCGATCCTCGGTTAAACCGGCCGCCGAGTGCGGCCCGCTGCAGGTTCGCCCTGCTGTGTTTCACTCGGGTCGTCGTCTCCGCAAATAGTCAGCCACCCATCGCGCAACTCCCGCCGAACCTGGCTGATGCGAGCCTGGGTTACGTTGAACACGGCCGCCAGCTCGTTGGTTCGGTGCCCCTCAACCATCGCGTCCATCAGGATTCGGGAACGCTCCCCCAGCGACGCCCGCCAGCGTGGGAAGTCGAGACGAAACTGAACTTGATCAGGAACCGGGGTCTGCGTGTTGTCGATCAGCGCCTCGTCGAACATGTTGCCGATGAGCCCGGATGTGTCCGGCAGTGGAGACACGACGAACTTCTGCTTCCGCTGGCAGAGTGGGGACAGGGCATCGCGGGTTTTCTCGCAGCCACACAGTCGCCGACCACTGAGCGCGGCTCGGGCGGCGAGCGCGGCGAAGGTGTACAGGAACTCGGCGGGGCTGCGTTCCTTTCGAGACAAACCGATGTACCACTTCCAGCACATTGCGATGGCTTCACAGATGAGGTCGGCTCTGCGATCCGAGCAGGCGATGTGTCGGAGGCGGACTTGGACGGTGTACTCGATCTTCGGCAGCAACGCGATGAACTCGGCCTGAAGTGCTTCAATGGAATGGGGATGATCGGGGGTGGGCTCGTTCACGGGGATGACCTCCGGAGAGACCGCCCCCATGATGGGGGCGATCGTGTCCTGAAACACAACCGCCCCCGCACGGTGCGAGAGCGAACAAGTGGCCGAAGGCGCAGAGACAAGCCGGTTGCCTGTACGCTTAGGATCGCTGAATCATCAACTGTCGGATTTACTGGGGGACGGCCCGGTAGTTCCATTTGGGTAGCTTGTCGTCAAACAGGATCGTCATCGACTCCTTGAAGTCGGCGGTCACCTTGAGGCCTGTTTCATAGACTCGGCGAATCACGTTGACAGTCGTCCGCAATCCCGTGCGGGTCACTGCCTTTCGCATCAGGTCAACAACGGTTTCCACCGTGTCGAACAACACCCCTTGGCACACACGTGTGATGT
>Ga0209181_10013236_pt1 | contig 10353 bp, 5 predicted proteins | sample MAT05_FD_187208 | JGI IMG/M metagenome (GOLD analysis project Ga0209181, IMG submission 187208) | Freshwater microbial communities from Lake Fryxell liftoff mats and glacier meltwater in Antarctica - MAT-05 (SPAdes) (version 2) | ecosystem: Environmental > Aquatic > Freshwater > Ice > Liftoff...
CGGGCCGGGCACCAATAGGCGAGCCGATTGAACCGCAGCCACCGCGCTGGAAGCCCACCCGCGAAGGTCTGCGGCAGCGACCGTGACAGCGCCGCCGCGCAGCGCGCGCAGCCGGCTCAACAGTTCCACCAGCACTGCGTCCAAGGCCAGCGCCATCGCTTTACGCCGCCGCGCCTGGCGCCTTGGGCTCGATCTTCGACGCCACCAGCATCTTGCGCAGCCGGTCTCCCACATCGTCCTGCTTCAGAGAACACGAATTCGGGTGCGTGATTCTGATGGTCACCGTCTTCGGTTTCTTGCCCGGGTCGATCTGCACAGTCGCCGCCAGTTCCACCTGCGTCACGTCGTACAGGTGCAAGGGCAAGGCCCTGCCGATTTCCTCGGCCAGCGCGTACACCGCCAGTCGGTCGCGGTCGGTATCTGCCGACAAGATAAGTTGGTCGCCATGACGGGCCCGCGAGGTCAGGCGCAGGCGCTTCACCACCACCGTGCCGATGCCGCTGTCAGGTGCGTGTGTGAACTCGAAATCCGGTTTCATCAGCGGCCCCAGGTCGTACACCTCTTTGCTCTTGGGGTCCGGCGGCAGTGCGTCCAAGCCCAGGATGGCCTGCGCGAACAGGCCCTGCAAAGCTTCATCGGCCTTCGTTGCGCCGCGGCAGTTCAGCTCCAGCGTGCCATCGGCTTGGGAGTACACGAACACCACATCGAACGCAGGGTTGTGCGGGCGGACTTTGCGTTGGCCGTCTTCCCACTCTGCGCCGTGCTGCGCGTGGTCTTCCGGGAAGGCGAAGAAGTAATCACGTTCGCCCCACCGGTACACCTCCACCTCACAGTTCTTGCCGCGCCCGTCGGTCTTGCTGAAGTGGGCTTTGATGAGGTCCGCCAGCCGCGCCACGCTGGCCTTGTCTACCGCAGCCGCTGTCTTCGGCAGGTTCTTGCGCTTGCGCCAGTAGCTCATGCCGTCCACGTCACGCAGGCGCGTCGCGCCTGTCCAGTAGTCCGCATGGTCCAGAAACACCGTCATCGCCCGCGCGTGATGGTTCGGTAGCGCTGACATCGCTTCAATGAATCCCTGCACCTGCGGCTGCTGGTTCTGCAGATGCCACCGCGCTTCGCCCAGCATCGCCAGCCAGCCCTTTTCGTTGCTCATGTCGTGGATGTCGAGGAAGTCGGCGTCCGTTCGCCTGCGGTCCTCGTCCGGCAGCGCCATCCAGCCGTCGAACAACTCGTCGGGCTTGCCCTCCTTCATAGCGCTGAAGTCCAGGCCGGCGAAGAGGCCACGCGCCGCGAAGTACCGGGCCAGCAGCGCGTTCGGCGTCTGCCGGAAGAAGTCCTTGACCGAGTAGTGGCGAGCCATGTTTTCCCTTGCTGTGCGTCTTTGAACTGGACGTATCAGGAAGTTAATGTACAAACCCGCACCAACATCAGAACCCCAGGGAGTCCCCTTTTGGCGACGAAACGCAAGGTCGGGCCGGCGCCGGCCGACGACACCACCGCCAGTTACCAGCACGCGCAAGAAGCTGTCCAGCGCCCAGACGTGGGCGTGCAGGACCACTTCAGCGCCCGCAAACCCCCCAAGACCTACCGCTACGACAGCAGCCTGGACCCGGCCCTGAGCTGGGACGAAAACCGCGACCGCGACCTGGCAGAGTGGTTGATCGGGCTGGTGCAGCGCTGCGCTACCGAAGGCGACGCCGCGGTATTCGGCCAGCCGCAGGTGTGGGCTGGCGGCGGGGTGCAGGTGCAGTCACTGAAGGCCGCTGCCGACCTGCTGCAGGTGCTTTCCAAGCCCTTCCTGAACTGGGCAGGCAAGGCAGAGCGCCACCAGATCGACGTGCCCACGGTGCCGCTGTTCGTGCACGAACGGCATTCCACCAAGGCCATCCTGGACGGCATCAAGCACCGCAAGGCCAAAGGCACCACGCTGGACCTGTTCGGCGATGGCGGCCTGGACGTGACCGACAAGCTGGATGCCTACGAACACAAGGGCCCGTGGCAGAACCGCATGGTGCTGGGCGACAGCCTGCAGATCATGAACTCGATGCTGCAATTCGAGGGTCTGGGCGGGCAGGTGCAGATGGTTTACATGGACCCGCCATATGGCGTGAAATTCGGATCGAACTTCCAGCCTTTCGTGCGCAAGCGTGACGTGAAGCACGGTGGCGACGACGACATGACGCGCGAGCCGGAGATGGTGAAGGCATACCGCGATACGTGGGAGTTGGGGTTGCACTCTTACCTGACTTACCTGCGCGACCGGCTGCTTGTTGCAAAGGAATTGCTGCACGAGAGCGGCAGCATGTTTGTGCAGATTTCGGATGAAAACCTTCACCATGTCAAAGAGGTTTTGGACGAGGTCTTTGGGGCGCAAAACTTTGTGTCGGTCATCTCGTTTTCTAAGACATCTAGTGCCACTGCGGACTTGCTGGCATCCACAACTGACTTCTTGATTTGGTACGCGAAGGATCGCGGCCGCGTGCGATACCGCGCAGCATATGTACCGAAGGAGTTTGGCGGAGATGGGGCGGGGGCCTACGGGCGTATCGAACTGCCAGACGGCACTCGTCGCTCGATGACCGCCGATGAGCGAGCAGGCATGGCGGCACTGCCCGATGCCGCACGCATTTACCGGATCGACAATCTGACGAGCCAACGTCCGCCAGGTGACTTTCCAGTCGAGTTGGGTGGCAAGACGTACAGACCAAGTCGCGGCTACTGGAAGACTGGCCCCGACGGTATGGGGCTGCTGAAAGCTGCCCGCCGCATAGAAGCAACTTCCGGAGGTCTCTACTACGTTCGGTTCTTGAATGACTTCCCGTGTTTCGCCCTCTCAAACCAGTGGAGCGACACAGGTATCGCGGGGTTCGCGTCGGACAAACTCTATGCCGTACAGACATCCCCGAAAGTCATTCAGCGCTGCATCCTCATGTGCACCGACCCGGGCGATCTTGTGCTTGACCCTACCTGCGGCAGCGGCACCACCGCCTACGTCGCCGAACAATGGGGCCGCCGCTGGATCACATGCGACACCAGCCGCGTGCCGCTGGCCTTGGCCCGCCAGCGCCTGCTGACTGCCACGTTCCCATACTACGAACTCAAAGACGCCCAGTCCGGTCCGCAGGGCGGCTTCGTCTACAAACGGCGCCAGAACCGCAAGGGCGATGAAGTGGGCGGGCTGGTGCCGCACATCACGCTGAAGTCCATCGCGAACAACGAGCCGCCTGCTACCGAAGTGCTGGTGGACCGGCCCGAGGTGAACACTGGCGTGACGCGCGTGGCCGGGCCATTCGTAGTGGAAGCCACCATCGCGCCACCGCAGGTGCTGGAGGATGCGGCAGCACCTGCGGCCACATCGGCGGCGGCGCCCGCGCAGTCCCTGGACGACGCCATCGGCGACGCCGACGCGGCAAATGGCGGGTTGCCGCTGCAGGTGGCCGAACCCACCGCCGGTTATGGCGACCCGGCCACGCACATCGAACGCATGACGCAGGTGCTGCGCCAGTCCAAGACGCTGCGCCTGCCGGGCAACCGCGAGCTGGTGCTGGGCGGCATTCGCCGCCATGCCGACAGCGACGCGCTGCATGCCGAGGGCGTGGACGCCGAAGGCGCGCGCATCGCCATCACCTTCGGCCCCGAAGACGGCGCCATTTCGTCGGACGTGGTGTTCGAGGCCGCCCGCGAAGCCTACTTTCTGAAGTACACGCACCTGTACTTTTTCGGCTTCGCCATCCAGGCCAAAGCCCGCGAACTGCTGGACGACCGCGCCAAGTTGCGCGTGCCTTGCACCTACGTCACCGTGACCCCCGACGTGGCCATGAGCGATCTGTTAAAGACCAGCCGCGCCAGCGAAATCTTCAGCGTCACCGGCCTGCCCGATGCAGTGCTGCGCCCGGCCAAGACCGCGAGCAAGGCCACCAGCGGTGCGGCGCTGTGGGAAGTGGAACTGCGCGGGCTGGACATCTTCCACCCCGAAACGATGGAGCAGGAAACCATCGAAGGCCAGAGCGTGCCGGCCTGGATGCTGGACACCGACTACGACGGCATGTGCTTCTACGCCACGCAGGTGTTCTTCCCCAAGACTGCCGCATGGGACAACCTGCAGAAAAGCTTGAAGGCGGAATTCGACCCGTCGGTGTGGGAACACCTGGCCGGCACTGTGAGCGAGCCCTTCGCACTGGGCGATAGGCGGCGCGTTGCGGTGAAGGTAATTGACGAACGGGGTAATGAGTTGATGCGCGTGCTGGAGGTGCCAGCGTGAGGCCCCTACTTGTGTTGCGAGTGGGCTACATGGAGCGCTATGACGGCCCCGACACGATCACTAGCGGTGGCGCGTACATTCAAGCAAATGGTGTGGGCGGTGAAGTTTTCAATTTCAAGCCTAGCCGCGGCAAATGCTACGGATACGCGATGAGTCTGCATTTTTCAGGGATTAACCTTGGCGTTTTGGATAAATCGCGACGGTGGCAGCAAGGCGAAGAGCTTTCGAATGTTGACGTGGTGTTCATCGCACGTCGACCCGGCCATGGCCAAGTGGTTATTGGTTGGTATCGCAACGCCACCGTGTTTCACAGACAGTATCGGTTGAGGCGCGGAAGAATTGCGGGAATCGACGAAGCCACGCGGCCCTTCTTATGTGTCACCGACAAGGCTTCGGCCGTTCTACTTCCGGAGGCGGATCGGGCCTTTCCAGTTCCCTATGCGCCTGCGGGCCACCCTGGCTTTCCAGGCCAGTCAAATGTTTGGTATCCGGCGCACCACTTAACCAACAGGGTAGTAGCCCGATTTACACTTGACTTGCTCAAGTACATGAATGCAGTGCGTGCGCCGACTCATTTATCTGATGAGGTGGACCAGCGTGGAAAAGGTCGAAAGGGTGGCCGACGGCCCACGCCGGACGCGGGGCATAACGCAGCAGTTGAAACAGCGGCAGAAGAAACCGCCTGGAGCTACTACAAGCAAAAGGGGTACAAAGTCGACGATGTGGCGGACGAGCGCTTGGGGTGGGACTTTGTTGCGAGAAAAGGCGCCGTAACCCTGCATGTCGAAGTCAAAGGCGTGTCCGCAGCGGCCATCTATTTCGAGTTGACTCCGAATGAGTACGCAAAACTTCAGCAGTATGCAGATCGTTACAGGGTTTGCGTCGTTTGCGATGCGCTGACGGTGCCGCGCCTCTACGAGTTGCTTCCTGAACCTTGGGCGGGCGGCTGGCGCTTGGCTTCGAAGCTTCCCCCGGTACATGTCCCGTTGACTCAAAAGATTGCCGCTGTGGGTTGCGAAGTTGCCATGGACTTGGAAAAGCCATGAGCCAGATCAACGCCGTCGAAGCGCCGATCATCAATTCGCCCTACGACGAACCGCAGCACCATTGGCATATCGAGGTGGCCAAGCCGCCCGCGAAGCGGCCGGGGCGGCGTCTGGCTTCGTACTTCTTCCGTGTGCCCGAACGGGCGGCACGCGGGCGCAAGGCCAAGGGTCAGGCGGCGTTGTTCGATGACGCATCCAAAGGTCAGGAATATCTGCTGGACCTGGCCAATCTGATCCGGCTGCGGGTGAAGGAATGGCGCGCCCGCGACTACAGCGGGGCCACCAAGGTCACGCGCGAGTTGCTGGACTTGTGGCGGGCGCCCGACCGCGCACAGCGCCTGTTCTTCGCACAGCTTGAAGCGGTGGAGGCGGTGCTATTTCTGGTGGAAGGCCCCGAAGACCTGAAGCAGGGCGTGGTGGTGCCGTCCAACGAGCCGGGCGATGACGCCAAGGCGGACGGCTACAAGGCCTTCGTGCGCTACGCGCTGAAGATGGCCACCGGCAGCGGCAAGACCACGGTGATGGGCATGCTGTGCGCGTGGTCCATCCTCAACAAGGTGGCACAGCAGCAGGCGGCGGCCTATTCGGACACGGTGCTGATCGTGTGCCCCAACGTCACCATCCGCGACCGGCTGCGCGAGCTGGACCCGAACCTGGACGAGCTAAGCCTGTACCGCACGCGCCAACTTGTGCCACTGCACCGCATGCCCGACCTGCGCCGCGGCGAGGTGTTCATCACCAACTGGCACCACCTGGAACGGCGCGAGCTGGGCGATGTGAACGGCACGTCAGCCCGCGTGGTGAAGCGGGGCGTGCCGATAGAAAAGCAGCGCACCGTGAAGCTGGGCGGCCGCGACGAGCTGAGTGAGGCCGATATTCGGCACCGCGCCACCACAGGCGCCTTCGACATCGTGCGCGAACTGCGCGACGCCAAGGGCGTGTTGACCGGCTTCGACGTCAAGGAAACCTGCTACTTCGAGAGCGACGCCGCGTTTCTTCGCCGCGTGCTGGGTAACCGCAAGGGCCGCGGGTCGGCCATCCTGGTGATGAACGATGAGGCGCACCACGCCTACCGCCGCGGCAAGCTGGACGCTGACGACACCTATGCCATTGACGAAGAAACGGCCGACCTGGATGCGCGCGAGGCCACTGTGTGGGTGGAAGGTCTGGACCGCATCAACAAGGCGCTGGGTGGCAAGGGCAAAGGCATCCGTTTTTGCGTAGACCTGTCGGCTACGCCGTTCTTCATTCAGGGCAGCGGCAACGAGGTCGGCAAGCCCTTCCCGTGGGTGGTGTCGGACTTCAGCCTGCTGGAGGCCATCGAGGCCGGGCTGGTGAAGATTCCGCAGTTGCCCACCCAGGACATCGGAGGCACGGAGACGCCGGCCTACTTCAACGTGTGGCGCTGGGTGCAGGAACTGTCAGAGAAAGCCGGCAGCACCGGGAAGCTGACCCCCGATGTGTTGATGCGCTACGCGACCCAGCCCATCACCCAGCTTGCCGACGAATGGCGGCAAACGGCGGTCGAGTGGTCTGCGCAGTTCAGAGCTGGCCACCGCAAGAGTGACGTGCCGCCAGTCTTCATCATCGTGTGCCGCGACACGTCCCTGGCCAAAGAGCTGTACGACTGGCTGGCCAACGGAAGCAGTACCTACGGCGCGTCGCCCGAACAGTTCCGCAACGCACCGGGCCGGGAATGGACAGTGCGCGTGGACAGCAAGGTGGCCGAAGACATCGCCGAAGGCGGCGGCAAGAACGACGAAGCCCGGCGCCTGCGCTTCCTGCTGGAAACCGTTGGCAAGACCGCCTGGCCGGGCAACAAGGTGCCCGAGGAATATACGGCGCTGGTGGACAGGCACAACCACAAGGCGCTGGAAGACGAAGACGGCGCGCTGCTGACGCTGGACGCCAGCGTGCCGCCTGGGCGTGACGTGCGCTGCATCATCAGCGTGGCCATGCTGTCTGAGGGATGGGACGCCACCACGGTGACGCATGTGGTGGGCCTTCGGCCCTTCGGCTCGCAACTGCTGTGCGAGCAAGTGGTGGGCCGCGCGCTGCGCCGCACCTCGTATGCGGTGGACGAGGCCACGGGCTTCTTCCGCGAAGAAACGGCCAAGGTCTTCGGTGTGCCCTTCGAGTTGATTCCGTTCAAGGTGGAAGGCGGCGCCCAGCAGCCACCCACGCCGCCGGCCAACCAGATTTATGCGGTGCCAGCCAAGGCGCAGTACGAAATCACTTTCCCGGTGGTGGAGGGCTACACCGACCCGGGCATCACCCGCCTGGCCATCGCCTGGCAAAAGGTGCCGACGCTGGTGCTGGACCCGATGTCGGTGCCTGACATCACGCTGGTGAAGGGCCTGGCCACCACGGATGGCGCGCTCGCGGCCTACGGGCCGGGCGCCGCTTCGGTGGTGAACCTGGACCAGTGGCGCGCCCGGGTGCGCGTGCAGCAAGTGGCCTTCACCATCGCCAAGGTGCTGGTGCAGCAGTGGAAGCAGGAACGGGGCGACGCCATCCCGATGCACCGACTGTTCCCGCAGATGCTGGCCTATGCCCAGCAGTACCTGCAAACGAAGCTGGACTGCCGTGGCAACCGCGCAGCGCAGGATGTAGCGCTGAACCCGTACTTCCAGCAGGCGGTAGGCATCCTGTTCGATGCGCTGCATGCGGTGGACGAAACCGGCAAGACACTTGAGCGGCCGATCATCACGCCTGGCCCGGCGGGTATGCGCTCCAGCAAGCACGTCGAGTTCTACACGGGGCGGCAGCCCTGGCCGGTGCAGAAGTGCCACTTGAACGCGATGGTGGCCGACACCAAGACCTGGGAACAGGCTGCGGCCACCGCGCTGGACGCACACCCGGGAGTGGCGCGCTGGGTGAAGAACGATCACCTGGGCTTTGTGGTGCCCTACCGCAAGGACGGCACGCGGCGGCACTACCTGCCTGATTTCGTCGTCGAGTTGGTCAGCGGGGACCGCCTGCTGGTCGAAATAAAGGGGCAGATTGGCGACGCGGAAATCAAAGCCGCAGCCGCGCAACGCTGGTGCCAGGCGGTCAACAACGACGGAAGGTTCGGCCTCTGGAGCTATCGCATGGTGCGACAGCCGCCGGATTTGATGAAGGCGCTGGACGTGCTGGTTGCATCTGCTGCATGAGCGAAGACGATTCATGAGTGAGGGTCGTCAGGCGGAAGCACCTCTGCAGCTTGACACGAAACCGGGCATTAGCCGGCACGAAGCACCCGCACGTTAGACGCCAGCACGCCATTGCCAGCGAGTTCGGCAAGGCGGTTGCCCAGCGCGTCGAAGGCCCGCGCCTGATCCGCTTCCCGACGGTCATGGATGTACACCCGCGCCATCCGGTCGGTGGTGATGTGGTTCAAGCACTCGTTGATGGTGTCGGTGCTGAAGCCCAACCGCGCCATCATCGTGCCGGTGGTACGCCGCAGGTCATGCGCGGTCCACCTGCCGCCGGCCAGCGCCAGTGCTTCGGTGGCCTTGCTGCGGTTCTGCAGCCGCTGTTCGGCCGGGCGTTGCCGGTCGGCCAATTGCTTGCCGAAGCTTTTGATGCACACCGGCCGGGCGTTGTCGGTGGCCGGGAACACCCAGGGCGACAGCGTGCCGTCAACCGCGCTGGTCAGCATCTCGCGCATCTCGTGCAACTTCTCGAACTGGACGATAGCGAAATCCGACAGGTGGATGGTGTGATGCCGCTGGTTTTTGGTGGTTGGCAGAAACCAGGTGCGGGCTACAAGATCAACGATGCCCAGCTTCACGCCCTCGGTGTCGGATTGGGTTTGCAGGGCTTCCAGCGCGGCCGTGCGTGGCTTCGGCTCGCCGGGCAGGGTGTCCGCCCACACCGCGCCCATCAGCTCGCCGACCCGCACCCCGGTGGCCAGGGTCAACCAAACCGCGCTGACGCTGCGGCGGTTGAGGCGGGAGGCGGGCAGGGCGTCCACCAGTTGCTGCAGTTCACTTTCGGCTAAAACCCGCTCACGCTGCACGTCATTGCCGCCCACCTTGGCCTTCTTGATGGTGGCCAGGGGGTTGACGGTGATCAGTTCGCGATCCAGGGCGAAGTCCAGCATTTGCTTCAGGTCAGCCAGCAGCACATTCGCCGTCCGGGCCTTGCCGGAGGTGGTCTGCGCGTCCAGCACCTGAAACAAATCGGCCTTACGAACATCCTCCAGCGCCATGTCGCCCACCAGCGGGAAGACGTGGCGGGTGAATTGTTCCAGCACGTATTGCCCGCCATCCTTGCGGCCTACCCGCTTGCCGTCAGCGCGGATGCGGGGTTGAAGCTCGGTCGCCCGCCATTGCGCAAAAACTTGGCGCACCGTCTTGCGCCGCTCGCGCTCACTTTCTGCCGCCAGTGCTGAAGCTTCTAGCTGCCGCTGATCTTCGGCGGCGCGCTTCCGGTCGCTATCTGCGGCTTGCTGGCGGTCGGCCTCGGCTTGCGCAAGAAACTCGCGCAGGTCGGCCACTTTCTCTTCTCGCCTTAGCGCCACCCAAGTCATGGCCTGAACGCGGGCCTGGCCGACGGTGAACTTGGCGTGCCCGTCGCCCTTGGGATGAAACGGCCCTATGGGCAGCCGCACCTGGCGCGTGGTGCCGGCGTAACGAAAGTAGAAGAACCGCGATCCCGTGGGTGTGATTCGCCCCAACAGTGCCCCGGCACCCCTGCCAAAGCTCTCGGTCAGCCACTGCTCGTCGGCCGTGGCGTTGCCCTGCATGGCCTTGTCGGTGATCGTGCCCACTGGTGCCCCCGTTTCTCACGAAGTAGTCACAGAGCGTTTCTGGTGACTACATGGTGACTACTTCTCACAGGCTGTCAGTGTACTTTGTCGGACGTTCTTGGACAATGTAATATGCTAAGTTGTTGATTTATATCGAGTAGACGGCCGCCTCAGGGCGTAGATGGATCAGTCAGGAACCGTCTTCTATTGACTACGAACCAAGGGGTCGTGGGTTCAATTCCTGCCAGCCGCACCATAGGTAAAAAGCGCGGGTCAGTCTTCACAAGGGACTGACCCGTTTTGCTTTCTGGGGC
>Ga0209181_10013238_pt1 | contig 10351 bp, 7 predicted proteins | sample MAT05_FD_187208 | JGI IMG/M metagenome (GOLD analysis project Ga0209181, IMG submission 187208) | Freshwater microbial communities from Lake Fryxell liftoff mats and glacier meltwater in Antarctica - MAT-05 (SPAdes) (version 2) | ecosystem: Environmental > Aquatic > Freshwater > Ice > Liftoff...
TTCTGGAGATCCCCCTAAATCCCCCTTAAGAAAGGGGGACTTTGAGTTCCGAAGCCCCCTTTCTTAAGGGGGGTTGGGGGGATCGAGCGTAAAAGTCTCGTGATTTGCTACTTTTCAAACATCCTCTTAGAGCGTCCAGAAACTCTTTATCAATCCAGCGTAATGGTTACAGGCGGAAACTGCGATCGCGGCGTAACCCTTCCCACAACTCGACTTTCTGCATACCCAGCTGCGTGCAGCGCCTCTATACAGGCGCTTGCCTGCTCCACTGGAACCGTTGCCAATAGTCCGCCCGATGTTTGCGGATCGAACAACAGCGGATACAGCGGATGACGGACAACTTTACTATGATTGTGAATCCATGCAGCAACCTGTAAGTTTTGCAGATGGAGAGAACTAAGAATGCCTTTTTGAATAGTTTCTGACGCGCCTTGTAACACCGCGATCGCCCCAATATCTAACTCAACTGCCACCTCAGAAGCCCGCACCATTTCCAGTAAATGACCTAATAATCCAAATCCCGTTACGTCTGTACAAGCCGTGACGCCATGCGATCGCAAACAATCTGCTGCCGTCTGGTTGGAAAGCAGCATTGAGGCGATCGCGTCCTCAATCCATCGTCCCTTCGCCTGCAACCGCATATCTGCCGCAAACAAAGTTCCCGTACCCAGCGCTTTCGTCAAAATCAAAACTTGTCCTGGCTTCATACCGCTTTTGCGCCAAAGTTTTTTAGGATCAGCCAAACCATTGCACGAAAGACCCAAAGAAAGATCAGTTCCCTCTGTGGTATGTCCACCGATCAGCATTGCTTGGGATTGGGTAAGAACTTTAATTGCGCCTGATAAAAGCTGGTAGAGCATTTCTTCTTGTTTGGATTCTGAGGCATAGGGCAGGGTGGCGATCGCCAGCGCACTTTGAGGCATTGCCCCCATCGCAAATAAATCGCTTAAACAATGATTGGCGCAAATCTGCCCAAACAAAAACGGATCATTCACCAACGCCCGAAAATGATCGACCGTCTGCACCATCACCATCCCGACTGGAACCGTCACCACTGCGGCATCATCTGCCGCCGCTAACCCCACTAATACATCGTCCCGGTCAACCTGCCCCGCGCCAATCCGCGCCAACACTCTTCCCAAGACTGCCCCACCCACTTTAGAAGCACATCCTGCACAGGGCATTTCGGAAGGCATCTCACTCGCCATGCTCTCCAGAGTCAAATTCCGAAACTGATCCATAAACTTTTGATCAATACTATCCTTCCAGCGCCAAAGCCACGGATGGGGCGGTAGGCTCAACACGCCACGGGAAGCTAATGCTTGGCGATCGCCCGTTCCTAGCAAAATCAAAAATTCCTTCTGCGGCACAAAAGGCTTTAACGGTTGGGACAAGTGCGACCCTTGCGGTATCTGCACAGCGCGCCGTAAATTCTCTGCTAAAGGCTTGCCCTGCCTTACGGCAAATACCCCCGCTTTGGGTCGAGTATGGTGAATCATGGTTGCGACATCACCCGCCGCAAACACCTGCGGATGAGAAATCGACTGAAGCTGATCGTTGACCAAAATAAAGCCTCGCTCATCGGTGGCTAACCCAGAGGCTTTTAACCAGGGAGCCGCCGCCGCTTGCGTCACCCAGAAAATGCGATCGCACCCCACCGTCAACCCCGACTCGCAGTGAACCGAAGCCGCCCTGACCTCTGTTACCGACTGCTGTAGATGGACATGAACACCCCGTCGGGCAAGCAGCTTTTGAACTTGACGACTTGCTCCTGGATGACGCTCTGGCAAAAGGCGATCGCCCCGATGAAATAAATGCAATTCCAAGTGAGCCGCAGGCTGCCCCGCTTGACTGAAAATTTTCAGCAGCCTCGCCTGGATGTTAAACGCCAACTCCACGCCCCCAGATCCGCCTCCCACGATCGCCACCCGCACCGGACGTTTAGGATTTTGAGCGATCGCCGCCACCATCTGATCCCAGTAGGTCAAAAACTGCGAAATCGGCTTAACGGCGATCGCGTATTCCGTGGCACCTGGAACGGTCACCGCTGCCGGATTGCTGCCAATGTCAATCGAAAGCAGGTCAAAGGCGATCGGCGGATGTTGTTGCAACATGACCTGATTCTTCACGCCATCTAACCCCACCGCCCGATCGACAATCATCCGCACCTGGGCAAACTGCGTCAACGGACGTAAATCGATGTGGCAATCATCAAAGTCATACAGTCCCGCCACATACCCCGGCAGCATTCCAGAATAGGGCGTGTGTGACACATCAGTAATCAGCGTCAGCTGCACGCCAGCCACAGGATTCATGCCAAATTTTTTGAGCGCGATCGCGTGGCTATGACCGCCGCCGATCAACACCAGGTCTTTGCGGATAGGGACTTGCATTTAACTTGTATTCTCAGGGGGAAGGCTAAGGAGTTAGCAGGATATGATGGCTTGAGTTAACATAGCGGTTTGATTGGGGTCATCTGCGCAAGAGCAAGAGGCAATGATGGAAAAAATCGGTCACTACGCACCCGACTTCGAGCTACCCGGAATTGATGATACCGTACACCATTTGGCTCGATACCTGGAGAAATTCCAAGCGGTCGGAGTCGTCATGATGCGTAACCATTGCCCATATGTTCATCTTTATTAATGAGCTAAACTGCTGTGTTTAATCACACAGGCTCCTCGATAAAAGAAATATAGAACCCATTTGAAATCTTTCCGGTTATTGCGAATATCCTATAGGGGCGAAGCATTTGCACTCAAATTTAGGCTGCGCTTCCAGAGTATTGATGCAAATGCTTCGCCCCTACGGCATCGCTTCGCCCTTCATTCCTAAAAACGTCACTTCCCAGACTAAGCGCGGCTGCACATATTGCCGCAAATAACGACGAGCCTTTTCTAAATGATGCAAATAAGCTGGCTGACGTTGGGTTTCCCAATAGTGATATTGCAAATAGTCGAGTAGCCAAAGCTGCGATTCGGTATCTAATACTTGAGCAACTTGCCGAGCCAAATCGAGAGCGTTCCGCAGTGACTGGGGCGGCTGGGTGACGGCTTCTAGAAGCTCCGGCGGGATCGCCTGGATTTGTTGCCATTGGGCGATCGCCTCCCCCGGACTTCCCTGCGCTAGTGCCAAAACTTCTGGATGCTGCAAAATCTCGCCATTGCCAGTTTGAGTCAGCACTTGAGCGATCGCCTCCCTGTCTAATCGTCGAAACGGAATCCGCTGACAGCGAGACACCAGCGTCGGCAGTAAACTCTCCGCACTGGGCGCAATTAAAATCAACGTTGCCCTTCCCGGCTCCTCCAAAGTTTTCAGCAGACCATTCGCGGCTGCCTCTGCCATTGTTTCGGCATCTTCTAGCACCACAACCGATCGCGGCGCTTCTAACGGTGGACGACCTAGAAATCGTGCTATTTCTCGCACTTGCTCTAACCGAATTTCGGGCGGCGATTTGCGCTTAACCCCTTGCTCTGTCGCTTCTGCTGCCGAGAGCCGCTTGCCCTGGTGCAGGTAAGTGGGTTCTACCCAAAATAAATCGGGGTGATTGCTTTGTTGAACACGGGCTGAAATGGTTTTTGAGGGCTGACCGACCTGATTAAGAGGAGCCAGTAAAAGCCCGGCAAAGTGACGAGCGGCAAGGCTGCGCCCCACCCCAGGCGCTCCGGCAAAAAGGTAGGCAGGGGCGACGCGGTTTTGGGCGATCGCGCTGTTCAGCAGTTCCACCGCTTGAGATTGTCCAATCAGCGCCGAAAAAGCGGTCATGATTCGCACCAGGTTTTAATTCGGGCTGCCAAAATGGTCTGCACTTGCTCAGTCACCTCTGCTTCACTGCGGCTAGCGTCAATGCGGATAATGCGCTGAGGATGGGCTTGTGCCAGTTGGGCAAAGCCTCGCTGAACGCGCTGATGGAAGGCAAGAGTCGCTTGCTCAATGCGATCGCGCGCTCCTCGTCGTTGGGCACGGGCTAAACCCACTTCAACATCTACATCTAACCACAGCGTTAAGTCACTCTGTAGCCCACCTGTGGCAATGTGGTTTAACTGATCAATCAGCGATCGATCTAAGCCCCGTCCATAACCCTGATAGGCAACCGTAGAATCGGTGTAGCGATCGCACAAAATTAACGCGCCTGAAGCAAGCTGAGGCATCAGTAGCCCTTCCACGTGCTGTGCCCGATCCGCAGCATAAAGCAATAGCTCTGTCCGATCTTGCATGGGTTCTTCAGTAGAAGGCGTCAGCAACAGTTTACGGATGGATTGACATAACTCTGTGCCGCCCGGTTCACGGGTGACCACTAAGGGCGTAGAACTCGAAACATCGTTCCCTTGCAGTAAATCTGTGAGCCAAAGTTGCGATCGCTTCACCTGCGTTGTTTTACCACAGCCCTCAACCCCTTCAAAGACTACCAATCGACCCTGCATGGATGATTCCTTTTTAACTTTTCACCAATATAAATATTAAGCCCGAGGTCATCTGGATCACGAGAGTCAGAAATAAAACTTTCCGGGAAAATGCTTAGACACACGAATTTCTAAATTAGATGCAAGATTAATCTGCAAAACAGACTAGTTCAGCCTTTGTTTTGACTCATAGCTAAGATAAGCGACACCGTAGAAGCAGTAAGGGAGTAGCAATGAAATAACGTCCCGATCCGCCCCCTAAATCCCCCAATTCTGGGGGACTTCCGAGCCTTTCAAAGTCCCCCAGAATTGGGGGATTTAGGGGGCTAGAAAGCTAACGCATCCCATTGGGACTTTATTTCAATGCAGATCCCTAATGTCTCTAATTGACATTGGTAAAATCTGGCAATTTACACTACGGTTTCCTTATTGTATATTGGCGATGGATTTGAAATTGAGTTAATCATGACCAATAAACCTACAAGTTAAACGTCCGGGGTTGCCTATGGCTCGTTATACCAGTCTCTATACCGTTGCAGTGTCGCTCGATCGCTTTCGGCAATTGCTGACAGATATCTTGCGATCGTGTAGCCTTGATGTGATTTATGCTTCGGAAGATTACTGGGTTGCCCGCGAACTGCCTGGTCATGTCTCTTATGCAAAATTAGTGACTGTTGAGGTGCTCATTGATCAACCTCAAGCCCCAGGTGCAGAAGTCAGGATGAATTTTGTGGTCAAAAACGAGGAATTGCCGTTGAGAAGCAATAACCACTGTCGGCAAATTTTTAACTTGGTCAATCAAGCAATCGCCGAAAATCGACAGTGGCATCTGATCGAAAGCGTCGCGAGTTAGTTTTGCTCTATTTATTTTTGTCTTGTCGCCAGACCAGTTTTTATTTAGACAGGGGGATAACTTAACGGTTATCCCCCTGTTTTTTAAAATCCTATCAGGGAACACTAGCAGCTACGAGTCAGACGTTTAGACTATGTTCAGACCCTGAAAAATGGTCGGGAACTTGTACAAAATTGTAATGTTGGCTTTACACTTGAAAACATCTTGCCACTGGCACTGCGGTTTTGCTAGCGATCGACATCAGCTTTAAAGAGAGAAGGGACTGGGTTTCCGATGCATCAGGAACAAAGGGTATCGCCATGAGTGGTATTGAAGAAATTACAACCATACAGACGTCGCTCTTAGCAACTCCGCTGCATCACGCCGATGGCATGGCGGCTTACCACCAAGTCGTCGAAGAGTTGGATTGTTATCGACATCTAGGCAGAATTGCTCAAAATTTGCGGCAAGCATTGCACCCTACTGAAGTTTTAAAGCAAGCTGTAGAAGCTGTCCGGCAACTTCTATCCATTGACAGTGCCGTGCTTTATCGCTTTCAAACTGAAGAAGACGCGATCGCCGCCGTTGAAGCCACGCCTCACAGTAGCGTTTCCATCCTGTTCGACCCAGTTGACCAAGCCACAGCTCGAAGTCTGACCGAAATTTTTCAGCACCTCTCTTTATTCATTATTGACGGCAACCCTTCAGAAGATTGCCCTGTCGAAATCCGGCGTTTGATGCAGCAGTACCGGGCAAAGGCGGCGTTAATGACTGTGATTCAGTGGGAAGACAATTTGCTCGGCATTATTTGTGCCTATCAAATAGACAACACCCGTCACTGGAAAACGTTTGAGGCAGAAGCCTTACAGCAGCTTGCGACAGAAGTGGCGATCGCTCTCCAGCAAGCTGCTCTCTACCAAGAGTCTAAACAGCTCAATGTCCAGGTGCAAGAGCGGACTGTTGAACTAAAGCGATCGCTCGATTTTGAATCAGCCCTGCGTCGGATTACTGACAAAGTCCGCGATTCTCTAGACGAAACCCAGATCCTTCAAGCAGCAGTTGAAGAACTCACTTTGGGGCTAAAACTGGGCGGCTGTAATGCCTCGCTCTACGACTGGGCAGAAGGCACTTCCACCATTCGCTATGAATATATTCACTCGATTCCCACTTATTGGGGCAGAGTGGCACAGATGGCAAACTTTCCTGAAGCCTACCAGCAATTGCAGCAGGGTCAATATTTTCAGTTCTGCTCCCTTTTGCCTAACCCCGACCGAGGCAGAGTTTCGACCTTGGCTTGTCCTATTTTTGTCGATACCCAATCTGCTGAAGGCATAGCGCAAACCGTATTGGGCGACCTGTGGTTAATTCATCACGAAGACTATATTTATAAAGAGTTTGAAATTCGGTTAGTCGAGCAAGTTGCCAACCAATGTGCGATCGCCATTCGTCAAGCCCGCCTTTACCAGGCTTCTCAGGTACAAGTCCAGGAACTCGAAAAGCTCAACCGCCTCAAAGACGAATTTCTCAGCACAGTTTCTCACGAGCTGCGCACGCCCATTGCCAACGTCAAAATGGCGATTAAAATGCTCAGACTGGCGCCCACCGAAGAAAAGCGCAACCAATACCTCGACATTTTAGATGAGCAGTCGCTCCGAGAAGCCAACCTGATCAACGACTTGCTAGAATTTCAGCGTTTAGAAGGGGCTTCCTGCCCGATCGCCCTCCAACCCTTGCGACTACACCCGATCGCCCTTCAACCCTTGCAACTTCCAGAATGGCTACTGGAGTTGGTTGCACCTTTCCAAGCTCAATTCATCAGCCGCGAGCAAACCTTTAGCTTAGATTTGCCTGAAAACCTGCCCACTCTATTTTCAGATGTCATTATTTTGCGGCGCATTCTGTTCGAGCTACTCAACAACGCTTGCAAATATACAGCTCCGGGCGGCAAAATTTGTCTAAGCGTGACCTATGACCCCGCCGAGCATCCAGCCATTGTTTTTCAAGTCGGAAACCATGCCCAAATCCCAAAAGAAGAGCTTCCCAAAGTGTTTGATAAGTTCTACCGCTGCCCCAACGCCGACCCCTGGAGCCAAGGCGGAACCGGACTGGGCTTAGCATTGGTCGATAACCTGGTTAAACAACTACAAGCCGCGATCGCCGTTAATAGTCATAATCAATGGACTACTTTTACCGTCAAACATCCTATGAGGATAGAGTAACCAATGGGCAGATGGGGCAGTTTCTTTCACCATTTCACACCTAAGACCATCCGCAAAGTCATTGTTGCCTCTAACCGCCGCCGCCTCTCAGGTTTGGCATCTGAGATGGCATACAATGCCATGCTGGCTCTATTTCCTACTATGCTGGCGGTATTAACGGCGATTGGCTTATTCAAGCCGCTCCAAACCACGTTTCAGAACGTCGCCGGACGCATTAGTGAAGTTGCGCCTGTTGAGGCTCTGAGTTTGGTCAAAAATATTGCTGAGCAAATTAGCGCCAGCCAGAACGGTGGATTATTTTCTCTAAGCTTTATCTTTGCTCTATGGTCGGCATCTGGTGCCTTAAGTACCGCCATGGCTGCCCTCGACGAAATTCACCAAACACCCCGTAAACTCAAGCGCCCGTTTTGGAAGGCACGGCTAATTGCCATCTTGCTGACGATTAGCGCCATTTTGATGCTAATGCTGGCCGCCACCTTAATTTTTGTTAGCGATATTTTGATTCGGATGATTGCTCACCAGAGCGGTGTTTTTTCGACCAACTTGCTTGCCCTTTGGTGGTTGCTGAGTTTTCCCTTAGCGTTGACAACAATGGCAGTGCTATTCGCCTTCATTTATCGTTTCGGTCCTAGCCGATGGAATCCAGGGCAGCCCATTATGCCGGGGGCAGTTTTAGCCGCGATCGTCTGGGCAATTCTCTCAAATGTGCTGCGTATTGCGGCTCGCTACATTGGCAGTAATCAAGTCTATGGTGTGGTTGGAGCGGTAATTATTCTATTGCTTTGGCTGTATATGAGTTCATTGGCGCTATTAATTGGCGATCAAATCAACGTGACGTTCGGCGGAGAGATTCGTCGATCGCTTGCAGATGGCTCGAAGCGATCGCGCTAATTTATTCTGACAAAAACGAAATTCTTTTCTGAAAAACGTGCCAACTTTTCTGCAAGATGATATAACCTTTAGGACTTGAAAAGTAGACCTAGAAGTTAATCAGTCGTGAGGACGCCATGCGGAGCGCTACGGTACAAAAATTCTGGCTGAGCGTTGGACTAATGACAGCGATCGGTAGCCGTGGGATGGGAGCTGTAGGATTTTTGGGCGCTATAGGAGCGATCGTCCTCACTTCAACCGTTGTCCAAGCCGCTACTCTCAGTAACTGGAGCTTTAATCCCAGCAACAACCAACTCGAAGTCTCACTCCCCGAAGGTGTGCAGCCTCGCTACTTCTTAGTTGCAGAACCCGCCCGCATTGTTCTAGATTTACCCAGCACTCAAGTTGGCGCAGTTCCCACGGAAGGCAACTATAGCGGTGCCATTCAACAAATCCGCGTAGCCCAATTCCAGCCCGATTTAGCGCGCATTGTCCTGCGACTTTCACCGGATACTGTACTGGCTCCAGGACAAGTCAAGCTTGAAAAGGTCGGCTCCGTCGAGCAAGGCGCACAGCGCTGGACGCTTCGCCCCCTCGTTGCCGATGCCGCTTCGCCTGTAGCGTCTGCTGGACAAACCCAGTCCGTCGCACCTAACCCAATCTCGCCCAGTTCCGTCTCAAGTATTACCAGTTCTGCCCCTTACCCCTTACCCAATCCAGATATCAGCCCCGTTCCCACAGGCTTACCTCCCGCCCTGCCGACTATCGCGTCTGCGGCAACAACAGTTGTGGTTCCTGAGTCAGCCAGCTTGCCTCCCGCTCCTAGAGCAGTTGCTATTCCAGTCCCGGCGGTAAACGCTGCTGAAGCTCAACGCGATCGCCCGTCTGTCGGCGATCCTCCAGCCACCAGCGATCCTCCAGCCACCAGAGAATCTGCTAGAGCCTCCACCCGAGCCGCAGATCGACAAGCCCGCCGCGCTCAACAAGAAGCTCGACAAGAAGCCCGCCGAGTTGAACGACCAGATCCACAACGTGCGCCACAGCAGCTTAGCCCGATCGCCCAAGCTTTGCCCCCGGCGACCTTTACGCCTCCTGCTGCCACGGTCAATGTGCCTGCGCTCACTCCGCCTCCTGCTCCTGTGACGATAGCTGCCAACGATTCAATTCCTTTTGGGCAACCGCTCCCTGGCAGCACAACGGATACACCGCCGCGTCAGCCTACCTCAGAACCAACCGTACTCCCCGATCGCCCCACCGACAACCCCACGACTTCTCCCCCGCCACCCACCGAGATTTCGGTCGATTCTACCTTCAATATATTAATTCCTGCCGACACCCAACTCAGCCTCTACTATCCTCAAGACACCCCCTTAAAGTTAACAACCGAGTCTCAGGAGGAAGTCTTGTTTCTGGCTCAAAACGTGCGCGATCGGGAGGGAAATCTGCTGATCCCGATCGATAGTCAGGTGATTGGTAGCTTTGAAAGCAACAGCGATGGGAGTCAGTTTATTGCGCGATCGATTCGCATTCAAGGGGAAAACCGACCGGTTTCCGCCGAATCAGACTCTCTTGGGGGCAAACGCGAGGCTTCTAGTAACAGGGTTGTTCGCAACTCTGCTGCCGGTGCCGTGGTCGGTCTTTTACTGGGATTAACTACCGGAATCGGCGTCTTGGCGGGTGTGGCATTGGGCGCAGTTTCAGGGGCAGGCAGCGTTTTCGTATCGGCTCCTGAAACTGCCATTATTCAGCCCAACCAAATTGTAGAAGTGCGGGTATTGGAAGATTTGCCGAGATAGGAGGCGCAGACTTACGGTTTGAATGTCCCAATGTGTTCCGCTTCCGCTTTTGCCTCGGCTAATTTCAGAAAAATCATTTCACCTGTTTCAACACTAAGGGAGTAACAATGAAATAACGTCCCGATCCGCCCCCTAAATCCCCCAATTCTGGGGGACTTCCGAGCCTTTCAAAGTCCCCCAGAATTGGGGGATTTAGGGGGCTAGAAAGCTAACGCATCCCATTGGGACTTT
>Ga0209181_10013240_pt1 | contig 10350 bp, 10 predicted proteins | sample MAT05_FD_187208 | JGI IMG/M metagenome (GOLD analysis project Ga0209181, IMG submission 187208) | Freshwater microbial communities from Lake Fryxell liftoff mats and glacier meltwater in Antarctica - MAT-05 (SPAdes) (version 2) | ecosystem: Environmental > Aquatic > Freshwater > Ice > Liftoff...
GTTCAAGTCTCGTCCTTCGCACAAGTAACTGATACACCTCATGATTCGGCGGCTCTTCGGAGCCGCCGTTTTCGTTTCCACCGTCGGCCGTCCCAGAATCTGCCCCACTAATCTCGGCGCGCCACGGCCTGATCGGCGGCGGTCTTCCTCAGCCGCAGGCACCCGGCGGTGGTTTCGATCCGCTTGTGGCCGACCATGTACGCCACGGCCATCGGGGCGTCTCCGCCCTCTACCCAGGCCGTTGCTCTGGGCTCATGCACGCACCTGTCCCCTCGCGTCGGCCGAAGGCCGCGCGTTCTTCGTTGTCGCTCAAACCTGTCAGCCCGCCTTCAGCCTCTGCATGTTGACCCGCAGAGTGGTCGCCACGGTGTAGCGGACAGGGAGGCCAGCAAGGGCTCGGACGAGCGCGAGTCGAGACACCCCAGTTCGACTGCCGCCGACTCCTCGCCGAGCTCGTTCACGTATTGTCGAGCGGCGCTACGCTCTGGTGCGTCGAGCGGACGGGTTCGTGATGCGCTCTTTGTTACATTGCTCGCCCGGTTCAGCATGTGCTCGCGTCGAGAGGTTTGCACCGGTGTCGTTACGATCTCGTCCTGAATAGGGAGCGGCAGATCGCTGTTTTGTGGCTTGTGTGGCATGCGACTCCTTACGCTGAGGCCGACGATCGGGAACCGCTTCCGCTCTCGATGCGCGCGAGCTCGCCCCTCCGCGAATGCGCAGATCTGCCGTCTTCGCGTCGTAGCCGAGGACCGCAACGCTGCGGCAGCAGCGCCTTCTGGGTCCTTCACTGACTCGAGCATCTTGGCCATGGCCGCGTGGCGCCTGCTGGCCACGTCGTTGGCTTCGATCGCGGTGGTGACGCCAGCGGCTTCCCAGGTACCCAAGGCTCGACCCGCTATCAGCGCGATGCGGATCAGCCTCGTTCCACGATACGCGAGCAGAGCGTCGCCCTTGCTGGCAACCCAGTCGGCCTGGATGAGCGACGAGAGCTCCGTCCACGTTGCGGCCTCCGGGATGTAATGAGCCGAAAGCTCCCCGCCCATCCGTCGAAGCTGGCGACGAAGCTCGACGCCCTTGCCTGCTTCCTCCAGCGAGATGGCTCGCAGGAGCGACTCGGCCAATCGTGCCCCTTCGAAGAGTTGCGTGGCGTTGCCGCGCGCCTCCATCATGCCGTGCAAGAGACCTCGGAGCGCGACGCTGGCCTGTTCGGTCTTGCCCAGCTCGACCATCACCGCGAGGAGCGGTTCCAGACGGGCCAGGAGCTCGGCTTGCTGACGCGCGAAGTCGGTGTCTCCCATTGGGCAAGATCACCATGCCCCGACGAGCGCGGGTAGCTTCACGCGACACTGGCGAGCCCAGATGCGCGGACCAGCCCGGCACCAAGGTCCCGTTGCATGGCGCTCCACCTGGGCAGCTGTGCCTCGATGATCTGCTCGAAAGAATACTTAACAGGGCGGCGTACACCCGGCCTCCGGCCGGCGTACGCGTGAGCCCACTTGATCCCACGGGACTGGTTGCCGCTCGACCCGTCGCTACACTGAAGCCTGATGCCGCGGACACCGAGGCGACCGCGCCCCTACAACGCCGTGCTGGTGAGCGCGATACTCGCGCGCGTCTACCGCCACCATCTCGCGGACGGTCTCTCGATGGGGCTGTTCGTCGAAGCCTTCATCGAGATCGAGCAGGCATTGGGTGACGGCATCGAGGCGGACGGCGTCGAGGCGCTAATCAACTACGCGCTGAACGACAGCTGGATCGAGGCTGCGGAAGCCGCGCTCGCAAGGCGTCGACGTCAACGGCCGACCGGGGGAGCGTGAGATGGCGCGCTCTCCCGTCCCAACAGCTTGCTGTGCACCGCGGCGCAGCTCTGTCGACGCGCGTCATCCGTCGTCCTTCTCCTGCTCCGGCAGGTAGAACTGGACCTTCACCGGACCCGCAGTGGTGTCGCCTTCCTTCGGACCGACGAGCTCGTGGCGCTCAACGAAGCCGCGCTTCCGGCCGAGCGTGCGCAGAATGAACATCGCCACCTTCGCGTGATCGGGGTGGCTCGGCTTGCGGATGATTGCGGCGATCCGCGACTGCGCCTGGTCGAGCATGTCCTCGCGCAGTTGGTCCAGGAGCTCGTGCAGCTCGGGATGGCGGGCGACATGACGATTCAGCGTTCGGACGTCGAGCTTCAGCTTTTTGGCCGTGTGGGCCACGACGCCACCGGTCGCGCGGAGAGCGGCGGCGATCTGCTCGACCGTCCGCTTCGGGGGGGACACCGCGGCCGCGCGGGGAGTCGGCTTCATCGCGCGAGCTCGAGCTCCTGCGCCTCAGCCCACGCGATGGCCGCGACCTCGACCACGTTGTCGCCGGCTCCATCGGGCACCTCGCCCAGTTGCCGCAGGCGCAGCGCCACATAGGCGGTGGCGCGTTCGTCGGCTTTCGCGGCAAGCGGCCGCTCTGCCATCGCCGCGTGCAGGGTTTCAGGGCTGATGCCAGTGAGGCTCACGATCTCTGCCACGCCGTCGAGGTCGCAAAGGCGACGGAGTGCCCGCGCCATCGCCAGGGGCAGCGGCCGGCCGCGGGTGGTCTTGGGGGTTCGGCTCACGAGCCCGACTAGACCCGGCTAGGAGGTCCCTCGTCCCGTCGGCGCGCTCCGGCTCGGTTGAGGTTCTTGCCCCGGCGGCAAGAACCGGAGGCGATCGGCGAAGAAGTCCTGGCTCCGAAGGGAGCCAACGGAACTGGGCGTTGCGGACCAGCCCAGTGTCGGCGCTCACGGCCAAAAGTGCGTACGCAGGCCGAACCCCTAGCGAACATGCGAGGTTGAGCCATCGCCAAGCGCCGATGACGGACCATCGCCTTGGTCGGGCTCGGACCGCGCGAGATCGCGCACGCCATCGGCTGTGAGTTGGCTTCGCCACGTAGCGAAGCTCGAAACCATTGGGGTTCCCTAGATGGGAAAGGGGGTCCTCGGCGGCTCGCCGCGTCGTTCGCGCAAGCGCCCGAGGAAGGCTCCGATGCTCCAGCCCGGGGGCGTCGCGTTCTCATCGACGAGCGCGTGGTCGTACGAGACGATGCACCAGGCTTCAGCGGTCCGCGCGAGCACCATCACGAAGACGTCGTCAGGGTCGGCGCACACCACGCATTCATCCTCGCGATCGTCGAAGTGGGATGCGATCACACGGAGGTTGGCGAGGTACTCGGCGACGAGCTCGGGGTCGACCCCGTTGCCCACCAGCTGCTCTGCGATCTCCCTCAGCAGCAGCTCACTCACCGCGAATTTGAAGTGGTTGCCCGCCCCCCGTGCGATCACCTCCCGCGAAGGCGAGCCTTTCTTCGAGAACGCCTCAGACGCGACGTGGATCGATGTGTCCACGACAACGAGCGGCTCGTTCATCCGCCGGCCAGTTTGATGCCGCGGGCATGGGCGTAAGCCCCAATGGTATCGAGGGAGCCCAGCACTTCGTCGACCGATGGTGGCTTCGTCTTCGCGAGCGCGATCTCCTTTGACCGCTGCACGGCGTGCTCGGTAGCCGCATCGATCGCGTGACGGATGACGTCATCGAGCTGATCGAGGAAGACGCCACTGTGGAGCTGCTCAGAGACCGCCACAAACTCCGGCATTGCTGCGGCGATGGTCGTCTCGAATTCGCGCATCTGTGTGTCGAAGTCGGCGACTGCAAGTCGGATCACACCGGCGTGCTTCTTCAGCGCGGAGAGACGTTGTCGCACGGTCTCCATGCTTTTCAGGCAACCGTCGAGGTCGTCCATGAAGCCCTTGAATTGACCTCGAAGAACACGGAGCTCATGCACAGCCGTGTTCACTTTTAGCGATTTCAGGGTTTCGCTTGTCCTGATGCGATCGAGCGACTCCTGCACTGCCGTGGCCTGGCGCTTCCCGTCCTTGGCCGCGTTACCGGTTGCCGTCCACAGCCGTTGGATCTCGCGGAAGTTGCGCAGCTTCGGCCCTGCCGTCGAAAGGACGAGCGCGAGCGCCGACACCGACGCCACCGTCGCGCCGAGCGAGGCGAGGCCGGAAAGGTCGGGCGGCTGCAGCGCGGCGATCATCGCTGGCGAAGGTTAGCACCAATCGAAATTGCCCCAAATCTTCCTCGACCCGCGTCGGAGCCGCTGGCGATCTCAGCCCGTACGAGATCGATCAGCGGCTGCTACTGCCGCCCGACATGCGGGACTGGCTGCCAGATGCAAGGTGCTTCGATTGGACCCACTCGGACCGAGGTCGACTTCGTTGCGCACATCGACAGAACCATCGACACCGATCCCGCGGCGGGCTGGGTCTTCGTGACGGACCAGCTCGACACGCACCGTTCGGCCAAGCTCGTCGAAATGGTCGCGCGCCATTGCGGAATTCAGGATGCCCTCGGCGTCAAAGGCAAAGAGGGGATTCTCAAGTCGAAGAAAACCCGTCGGCTGTTTCTGGAAGACCGAACTCACGGATCCGCTTCGTCTACACACCACGTCACTGCTCGTGGCTCAACCAGGTCGAGATCTGGTTCTCCATCTTTGCCCGACGGTTCCTCAAGCGGTCGAGCTTCACCTCCATCGACGACCTCACCTCGCGAGCGCTCACCTTTATCGACTACTTCAACAACGTCCTCGGCAAACCGTTTCGCTGGACCTACACGGGCCGGCCACTTCGCGCATGACGGGCGAACGGGGATCGGGACTTCGGCCGAGCACATCTAGGCGGACCCTTAGGCCGAGAGTCGCGCCGGGCTTGGCTGAGCGCTCTCGCACGATGCAGTCGTCGAAAATACCCGGCCCCGACTCAGGAGCTGACGAGGAACCGTTTCGTGGCTGGGTGAAGCCACCATAAGGGCCCGGAGGCAAATGATATGAATGAAAATCATTTTCATAATCTGAAAAAATGATGAAAATCAAACAATATCAAGCGTGACCGGGCTGGATCCGCCTCCCGGCAGCTACAGCGCGGGTTGTCGCTGCTGCCCAGCCCTGATGTCGAGGCCGAGCTGAATGGCCTCTGCGAGCGCGAGCAGTATCGTAGCGATGACCAATGTCTGCGCGAGCCCGATGCCGACCCGAACCTTCGAGAGGGTGATCCAGTGATGCGCCTCGGGCGTTCGCGAAGAATCCGGGTACGTCATCTCTCGCTCGTCCGTTCGCCCGTCGGGGGCTGAAGCGGCGAATATGTCAACAAACACTGCCGCCTGCGCGAGGCCAGCAAGCAGGTAGATCACGGCCACCACCCGCAACACCCAACGAACGACGCGCAGCAACGCGTAGCCGGGTGGGCGAGGCGGCTCCAGAGACTCGGGCACGCGGCCCTCCGGGAGGTCGCTGCGCAGGAGGTCGCCCGGAGCGTCGTAAACGGACGCCCGCTTGTCTTTGCGAGTCGCTGTCATCCGCGATGTCTAGGGAGAATGCGAGCCATTGGCAACGGCCACGGAGGGCTCACTTCCCATCGCGTTGCGTCGCGGAGTCGCTGTCCTGCCCTCGACGAACGCCCTTCGGCATCTCGACGGTGTCGTCGTCGCCGGTGGTGCTGCCGGAGGCAGCCTCGGCGGCGGGCTCGCCGGCGTCATCGCGACCGAGACGCACGAGGCGCTCGTGGACTGCCACCAAATAGGGATTGTTGGTCGCCAACAGCCAAGTCCCGGCGCGCGCGGTGTGAACCTCGTAGCTGAGTCGATCGCCGGCAGCGTGGGCGACCCGAGCGAGGCTCTCGTGCAGATGGCCGGCGAGCGCGTTGCACTCACGCAGCTCGGCGAGCTCGAGCGCAGCGAGCAGCCTGCGTTTGCCGTCCTCGGCACGACCAAGCTCGACCAGCGCGACACCTGCGATTCGTTCACATCGGAGGCGCGTCAAAAAGATGCCGTGCGCCTCGCTCTTCCCGAGCGCAATGACCTCTTCGGCACGCTTCAGCGCAACCTCGGGGGCGCCCGCTTCCAGCTCGGTAGCTGCCACGGTGCTGCCGAGCCACTGCCGCATCAGAAAGTCGTGCGGCTTGATCGAGCCCGCGACGCCAGCGATCAGCGCTCGTGCTTGGTCGTATTGGCGACGTTCGCGTAATCGTTCGGCGGCCGTCAACGCGGCGCGAGCCTCGAACCGAAAGCCTTCATCGATGTATGCGGTGAGCTCGTCTGCGCAGCGCTTCAAGCCGGAGAGATCATGGGTCAGCGCGTACGCGGGGTGGGCGAACAAGAGGCGCTGCAGCTCCGTCGACCAGGAACCGAGCTGCAAGCTGGAGGCCTCCGTGGCTCGCTCGATCTCTCGCGCTTTGTCCTCTTCTCCGCGGTAGCGGTGGCGCACGATGCGCGCGGTCTGCGCCACCAGGTGGTAGTAGCGAAACTCGAGCGCCTCGATGCGCTGAAGCTGCTCGTCGAGCCGCGGGTCGAATTGGTTCACGTAAGAGATGACCAGCAAGCCTCGCAGCCCCACCTCGATGAAGTGTCGCTCCGCTTCGGTGGCGGGCGTGAGCTTGTCCTGCTCGAGCAGCGCCAACGCGCGTTCGATGAACGACTCGGCTTCACCCAGCCTCCCGTCCATAATGGCAGGAAATGCCTGCATTCCTAGGTAAGCGGCGAACGGCAAACGGGAGTGAAACGCGTCGAGTGGCTCGACCAACCTGACCAGCTCGAGCACATCGCTCCGGCGGTTGGCGGCGTACGCGAGCGCGCAGGCATAACCGAGCGCGACAGGAAATGAGATCAGCGCTTTGATTGGCGACAGACCGCGAAAGCCGGTCACGATCCAGCGGAGGCAGGCCAACACCAGCGCCAGCAGCAACCCGACATGACGGCCCAAGTGGCGTCCGAGCTTGTCGGCGAGCCCAATGCCCGCCGCGTCGCGATACATGACCACCGCAGTCATCGCGTACTTGGCGCCGATCTTGCGATTCGCCACCCAGCCCGCGGCGAGCAACATGAACAGCACCGGCATCTGGCGATGGCGAGGCGCGCCTGTTTCGACCAACACTTCGAGGGCGGCCTCGAGCGGTGCCAGACAGTCGGACAGCGCCTGGGTATCGAACAGGCGCGTGCCCGCGCGCTGCAGCATTTCGCCGCCGCGCGGACGATCGCCGCCGGCCACCAGGTGCCAGCCTACCTCCGCTTCGCGCGCCTCGTCTGCACCTTCGGCGAGGATGCGGTCGCCGACGCGGCGATGAAGCAGCGGCATTCGCTGCGTCCCGATCCTGCGCAGAAGACCTTCCCGCAATTGGTCGTGTCGAAAACGAAACATGCCGTTGGCTTCGAGCAACACGCCATGGCGCACCAGCTCGTCCAAGGCAGCGAAGACCGCGACTGGCTCTTTGCTGACGAGCGCGACGGCAGTGTCGAGCGCGATGTGGCCGCCGTGAACCGCCAATACCTCGCCCACCTGCCGCACCGTCGGGCCCAAGTGATCGAGCCGCCGCTGGATTGCCGCTCCAAGCCCCAGCGGAACATGCTTTTCTGAAAATTCGGCCGGCAAGAGCCATTCCCCGTCCTCGTAACGAACGATGTTGGTCTCGACCAAATGCCGAGCGAGCTCACTGCAGAGCAGCGGGCTGCCTTCGGACACGCGGTGCATGAAAGCGGCCAGCCGCGTGCAGTGTTCGGCGTCGCCGAAATAGGAGCGCACCAAGTCGAGGACTTCGTTTTCGACGAGGCCGCGCAAGCTGAGCGGCTGAGCGACTTGGCGGAGCAGCGACACTGCCTGCTCTGCGCGGACCGGTTCACCCAAACGCCGCGCCACCACGATGTAGATGCCGCGCGCAGATTCGTCGCGCGCGAGCGCAGCAAGCACGGCCATCGAGGCTTCGTCCGCGTGCTGCACATCGTCGACCAGCAACACCAACATTTGTGTGGTGGCGATGGTTCGCAGCCATGACCCAATCGCGCTTTGGACGCGCATCCGTTCTTCGCCGGGGTCGGCTGCTTGAACGATCGGCTCGGGCCCGCCGAGACGTTCGCGCAATGCTTGAAAGACGCGCGCCAGAGTGCCGACCGTCGCGGGCGGGGCGGCGCGAAGCAGATTGGGATGTGCATTGCAGAGCTCACCCAACAGATCGCCGACCACGCCGTACGGCACGCCCGAAGTGCGCTCCGCGCCGGCAACGGCGACCACGGCCCCGGCGAGCTTTGCTTCGAGCGCAAGCTCGCGGAGCACGCGACTCTTGCCGGTGCCGCTCTCGGCTTCGATGGTGGCGACGGCGTTGCCGCCGTGCGTGGCGTGCTCGATCCCCGCGCGGAGCTGTACCATCTCGCGTCGGCGACCCACCATTGCGGCGCTGGCCAAATAGCCGCGACCGAGCTCGATCGAGGGCTCGCGTTCTAGACCGCCAATGGCGGTGAGCAGATCTACCACTACTGCAGCGCTCGGCGGCCGACCGAGCGGGTTCAAGCTGAGCAGCTGCAAGATCAGATCATCGAGCGCCGGGCTGATGTCGCTCGCGAAGGTAGACGGAGGCGGCAGCGGTTCACGCCAGACCTCGGGAAGCGACGAGAAGCCGGTCGCGGCGTAGGGTGAACGCGTCGTCAGCAGCACGTAACCGACCGCGCCAAGCGCATACAGATCGGTGCGCCCGTCGAGTGGCTGGCCGTAGACCGATTCGGGTGCCGTGTAGTTCGGCGTGCCCGCGAGCTCCGTCGTGGCACCCACCGCCGTGAGCACGCCGAAGTCGATCAACTTGACCACGCCCGAGGCGGTCGCGCGAACATTGCGCGGCTTGAGGTCGCGGTGAATGAGGCCGCGGGCATGCAAGAAGGCCAGCGCCGACGCTACGTCGCGGAGAACGCGACACGCCTCGGCTGGCCCGAGCGGGCTCATCTGCCGCAAGTCGTCGCCCAGCAGAAGCTCCATCGTGTAGAAGGCGCCGCTGCGATCTCGTCCGTAGTCGTAGGCTTCGACGATGCGTGGGTGGCGAAGGCTGGCGAGCGTATGGAACTCGCGTTCGAACCTGAGCTGTGCGCGCTTCTCGGCCTTGCGACCCTCGAGCAGCCGTTTGAGCGCGACCTCGCGACCGGTTGAAACATCGGTGGCGCGATAAACAGCGCCCATGCCGCCTTGGCCGAGCATCTCTGTCAGGCGATAACGATCGCCGACGAGCGCCTCGAACTCGGTCTCGCCATGCGACACCTCTCTAGCCTAACGTAATAGCGCCCGAGTGCGCCGAGTGCCTAACCATCGATGTTTTCATCCCTGCTACGGCTCGCTGATCTAGCGCTCGTCTCGGCCGCCCCGGGAATGCGCCTCTATGAAGACGGTTTCGGCGACAGAGCCGAGCTCGAGAGGCTCGTCCGACTCATCGACGACAGATCGATCGCAACGGAAGACGTGTCGATTTCGATCGATCTCGAGGCCGGCGCTTCTGACGCTGCGGGCATTCGCACGGCTCTCGGTCGCTTCCGGTCGCCCAGCGCGGACCTGTTGCCCGCCGAAAGCAAGCTGGCGTTGGTCGAGCTGCGCTCACCTGCCAAGCCGACGAGCACGTTGGTGGTGCTCTTGGCAGCTACAGGAGAAGAGGGCTTCTGGTTGCGGCGACGCTTCTCGAACCCGCTCTTGGCTCGTGGCTTCGCGACGCTCTCGCTGGAGAATGCTTTTTACGGCGTGCGCAGACCGAGAGGCCAGCGGGTGTCGCTGCTCCGCACCGTGCGCGATCAGTTTGCGATGAACGTCGCCACCGTCCAAGAGGCGCGCGCGATCGCGCGATGGGCGCGAGACGCGGGTTACGACCGCGTGTGCCTCACGGGCTTCAGCCAAGGCGGGTTGATGGCGAGCTTCGCCGCGGCTCTCACGCCCTTTGCCGTCGCCGCCTGCCCGCGCGGCGCAGGCGACGCTGCCGCCCCGATTTTCACCAACGCGGCACTCAGCCGACGCATCCACTGGGCTCGGCTCAGCGCCGAGCTCGGCTCGGAGTCGCGCGCGCGCCGCTATTTCGAGGACTGCCTGAAGCCGGTCCGCATCAGTCGTTTTCCTGCCCCAGAGCTCGCGAAGGCCGCGATCTTGATAGGGCTTCGCGGCGACGGGTTCATTCCGGCTGCCGAGGTCGACGCGCTGCACCGCCATTGGCAGGGTGCGGAGCTGCGCTGGCTGACGACCAGCCACGTGATCGCCGCGGCCTTCCACAGCGCCGCCCACCAACGGGCGATCAGCGACAGTTTGAGCCGCTTGCCCGGCTGAGGGCCGCACTGGTTGCGTGCGGGCTGGAGTTGGTGGACCCTCGCGCCAGCCAACATGATCGAAACCAATGAAGGTTTGCTGGAAATCGCACGCCAGAACGGCGGTGAAGTGTTGCTCGTTCTGGGCAGCCGCATTGACGCGCCCGTTCTGGCCAAGGTCACGGACCGCAACGGCACGACGTTCGAGTTCGACGTCGCGGGTAAGAAGCTCCGCATGGACGTG
>Ga0209181_10013246_pt1 | contig 10347 bp, 7 predicted proteins | sample MAT05_FD_187208 | JGI IMG/M metagenome (GOLD analysis project Ga0209181, IMG submission 187208) | Freshwater microbial communities from Lake Fryxell liftoff mats and glacier meltwater in Antarctica - MAT-05 (SPAdes) (version 2) | ecosystem: Environmental > Aquatic > Freshwater > Ice > Liftoff...
AGGCAGACAAATTCGCCTTCGTCCACATTCAGACTCACATCGTCGAGCGCGTGGGTCTCGACCACCCCTTCCCGAAACCACTTCGATACGCCATTGATCGCCAGCTTGAGCGGCTTGACGATTTCGAGCTCTTGGGTGACTCCGCTCATCATGGGACAACGACCAGCTTGGAGAGATCGACCTGGCCTTTGAGAAAGCCCACTCTTTGCGCTTCGGCCACGAACGAATCGAGGTCGGTGCGCTGAATCAGGCTGGTGAATTTGATGCGCGCCCACGACCGGTCGATCAATTCCGCCGACATCTCGCGACGGGTGATCGCTTTGAGTTCCGCGTTGGCCAGCTTCTTGGCTTCCTCGGGGTTCTGGTTGATCCACTCGGTGAGTTCCGCGTGCGCGGCGGTAAATTTTTTCACGAGATCCCCCTTCCGCGAAAGCGCTTGGACGCTGGTGGCGAGGACGGTCGTGATGGCGTCTTTCTGCTCCAGATAGATCGTGCCCTTGGCTTCGAGTTCGAGGCGCGACACCCACGGCTCCACCGTCCACACGCCATCGATTTTCTTTTCCGAGAAAAGCGCGAGCTGATCGGGATTCGCTGTCGGCAGCACCTTCACATCTCCACCGAGCTGCGTGATCTGGTAACCCTGCTTCTGCAACCACGCGCGGGCCGCGACATCTTGTGTATTGCCGAGCTGCGGTGTGGCGATGGCCTTGCCGCGGAAGTCTTCCGGCTTGCTCAGCCGCCCATCGGGCTGCACCACGAGCGCCGCACCGCCATTCGCCGAGCCGGCGACGATGCGCACTTCCTCACCTTGCGTCTTCACGTAGAGATTCAGCGCGGGATTCGGGCCGACATAGGTCATGTCGATCGAGTTCGCGGCAATCGCCTCCACGGCCGAAGGGCCGGCGTTATAGACAAACCACTCGATCTTCGCGCCCTGGCCGAGGCGCTCTTCAAACCAGCCTTTGCCCTGTCGCGAGAGCTGCGCTGCGACCAACGCTTGGGCGTGAGTGATGTTTGGGAAGTGTCCGACCCGCAGTGTGACTGGTCCGCCCGGGGTCTCGGGCTTCCTGTCGCAGGCGGAAAAAAACGCCGGCAGCAGCAGGGCCGCGGCCAGCAAACGGAGAAATTTCATAGAATCGGTGGGCACGTGCTCTCCTGTTTGGTGGGGCAGTGTGCTTAGCGTGGGGTCGGCAGATGGCAATCTTTCTTTCGCCCTCCGCTCCTGTGTCGCGTGGGTAAGAACTACGGTCCGACTTTGATCAGTTGCACCCCGTCCGCGATCACATGGCCCTTGGTGCCGGTGTTCGAGAGCGTGATCGTGGTGTCTTTCCCGGCCTTTAAAGAGAAGCGCCCCAGCGAGGCGCGCCCGCTTTTGTCCTGCTGATCGACCTCGACCGTCTTGGGCTGGCCGCCGGCGATCTGGATGGTGACCGGGACCTTCGTCGAGCGGTTCGGATTCGACGGAAAGTGGAGCACGATCTCGTATTCCGCGGCGGCAGGAATTTCCGGACGCCACGCGACCCGGAGCGCACCTTTGTCGGCATCGCCGTCGTGCAGGTAACCTTCGCCCACACGAGAGCTGCTGCCGATCGAGCCGTGTTGCCATTCGCCGGTTTTTTCCGCGGCTTCATCGTCGAGCACGAGGCCATCGAGCTTCGGCTTGGGCACTGCAGGCGCGCGGGCTGGGCCGGTCCATTCGATGATCTGCCCATCGGCGACGATCCGCTGCTTGAGCTTGGCATAATCGACTTTCTGCACCGTAGTCTGCGCATCGAGCGCGAGGGCGGCGGCCGTCGCGGCGCTCTGGCCCATGGCCATGAAAACCGGCTCCATGCGGATGCTGCCATAGGCGATGTGCGTGCCGGCGAGGCACACCGGCACGAGCAGATTTTCCGCCTGCGCGGCCTTGGGAATGATCGAGCGATACGAGATCGGATACGGCCCGCCGACCCCGACCTGCACGTCGCCTTCATTGCGCGCGAATCCGCCCTGCGCGAGGCGCTGGCAGTTGTGCGAATCCATCGTGTAAGCCGCGAGCCCGATCGCGTCCTCGCACTTCCGCTCCCAACGGCAATCGGCCTCGGTCATCACGTAGTCGGAAATCATGCGCCGCGCCTCGCGGACATACATCTGCGTCGGGAAACCGCCGTTGTTCACAAACTCGTCCTTGGTGAATCCCCACGTATTCATCTCGTCCTGAAGCGGTTTCGGCACCCGCGAACTGGTCGAGAGGAAGTAGAGGAAGCTCTTGATGTAGTCCTCGTGCGCCCGCCAGATTTTTTCGCGCGTCGCGTAGTCCGCGTCGGGATAGGCATAGTTTTCGCCGATGAAGTCCGTCGAGAAAGCGCCGTTGTTGTTCGTGTCGGTCTTGTCGTTCGGCATCGGCGTCGGATTCATCAGCGCGCCGACTTTGAGCGGCTGGCCCGCCGCTTCCCGCGCCTCGAGGTAACGGGCCAGCAACTCGAATTTTTTCTCGTCGTAACCCGCCGGCTTGATCGCGCTCCACGGAATCTGATTCCCCTTGGAGCGCGTCATGCAGAGGCGGAAATTGTAGGCCTGCACCGCCTTGTCGCCGTCGCCGGGTTGGCCGCCGTCGCCCGGTTGGATGAAGGGCAGCAGCCCGCTCGTCGCGTCGCCCGGCTTCACGTAGGGATCGACCTCGACCGTGAACTGATGATGCGGCGTCTTCGCGCGGACGCCGTTCAAGGTCTCGCCGTAGGTCGCGTTAGCCTCGCGCCCGACGTGATAACTCACGCCCGCTTTCGCCATGAGATCGCCCTCGTAGCTGGCGTCGATGAACATCTTGCCGCGATACGTCCGCCCGCCCTCGGTCGTGAACTCCACGATGCGCGCGCCATCCTTCTTCACGCTCGCCAGCTTCTCGCCGAGATGCACCGTCACGCCCGCGTCGGCCAGCCACTTTTTGTAAATGTCCATCGCCACCGAGGGCTCAAACGTCCACTTGGTTTGCCGCCCGGTTTTGGCGGCGATCGGATCGCCGCCTTTTGATTGCTCCACGCCCGGCACCGGCTTCTGCCACTTCCAGTTCTTCTCGTCGGCGTAATGCGTGTGGATCTGCTCGTAAAATTCCCGCGCGATCCCGCCGATCGCGGCTTTGTTGCCGATGTCGGTCGCGCCGAGGCCGCCGGTCGTGAGCCCGCCGAGGTGCTGCGTCCATTCGGCGATGATCACGGATTTGCCCATGCGCTTGGCCTGCACCGCCGCCGCGATACCGCCGGATGTGCCGCCGAAGATGACGATGTCTTTTTCGATGACCTCGGCGTGCGCGCTGAGGGAGAGAATGGAAAGCAGAGCGAGGGAGCGGGGAAGGTTCACGAGATTCATAATCGATGGGGAGGCGAATCCTGAGTGCCGGAATTCCCGGGCGCAACCTTACAACTCCACCGACCCAACGACTCGACGCGCCACGCGACCGCGCCTTTACTCGTCGCACGATGAAACTCCGCTTCCCCCTTTCGCTCCTCCTTCTTGCTCACGTGAGCGCCCTTGCCGAGCCCTCGCCGATCAAACCCGAAGATCTCGGTTACAAGCTCGTGTGGGCGGATGAATTCGATGCTCCGACGCTCGATGCCGGCAAATGGAACACGAGTTACGCCCCGAAGGTTCATCCGCTCGGCTGCAACGGCGAGCAGCAGTCTTACGCCCGGGAGCAGGTGTCGCTGCGCGACGGAAAGCTGGTGCTACAGGTCGAGCGAAAGCCGCGCGAAGGCATGCCCTTCACCTCGGGCATGGTGGCGTCGCACGACAAGTTCACGCAGCGCTACGGTTGGTTTGAGGCCCGGCTGAAGCTGCCGCGCGGCAAAGGTCTGTGGCCCGCGTTTTGGCTCCTGCCGCAGAGCAAACAGTGGCCGCCGGAGATCGACATCATGGAACACAAGGGCCGCATCCCGGATCGCGTGTGGCTCACGGTCCACGAGCGCCAGCCGAATACCTGGCAGCCGAAGTCGGACGGCAAGGAATGGAGCGGGCCGGATTTTACCGCGGACTTCCACACCTTTGCGGTGGACTGGCGCCCGGATCGCCTGGCGTGGTTTGTCGATGGAATCGAGCGGCATCAGTGGCGCGGCAATGCCGACTTCGGAGCGATGTATCTCATCCTGAATCTCGCGATCGGCGGGCACTGGGACGGAAATGCGGACGCCACAACACCGCTGCCGTCGGTCATGGAGATCGACTACGTCCGCGTCTATCAGCGCCCGCTGTAAGGTGTGCATCTTGGCGGTTGCATCGGGCGCGAGCACAGCGCATCTCTTTCGCCCATGCCCCTGATCACGCCCCGGAAGTCTGCGACCAACTACGATGTCATCGTGGTCGGGTCGGGCGCCGGCGGTGGGATGGCGGCCTATGTGCTGACCCAGCAGGGGCTGCGGGTGCTGATGCTGGAGGCGGGGCGGAACTACGAACCGCAGACGGAGACGCCGATGTTTCAGACGAATGCCGATGCGCCGCTGCGGGGAACGGCGACGCCGGATAAGCCGTTCGGGTTTTTCGATTCGACGGTCGGCGGTGGGTGGACGGTGCCGGGGGAGCCGTATGTGGTGAATCGTGGGCCGGGGACGAAGTGGGAGGAGGCGAGTGATTGGAAGGCGAAAGAGACGAAGCAGAATTTCATGTGGTGGCGTCCGCGGATGCTTGGTGGGCGGACGAATCACTGGGGTCGCATCTCGCTGCGCATGGGGCCGTATGATTTTAAGCCGAAGGCGCGGGACGGCCTCGGCCTCGACTGGCCGTTTGAATACAAGGACATCGAGCCGTGGTACGATAAAACGGAGGCGCTGGTCGGCGTGTATGGCGACAACCACGGCTTGGAGAATACGCCGGACTCGCTGAACGGATCGCTGCAGCCGCCGCCGAAGCCGCGTGCTCACGAGATGCTGATCCGCAAGCACGCGCAGCGCCTCGGCGTGCCGGTGATTCCATCGCACATGGCGATCCTGACCAAGCCGCTGAATGGCCGCGCGGCATGTTTCTACGCGACGCCTTGCGGGCGCGGCTGTTCGATCGGCGCGAATTTCCAATCGACGACAGTGCTGCTGCCGCCGGCGGTGGCGACGGGTAAGCTCGACATCATGACCGATGCGATGGTGCGCGAGGTGATCGTGGGCAAGGATGGCAAGGCGACCGGCGTGCTCTACATCGACAAACAAACCGGCAAGGAAGAGCGAGCGACGGCGCGCGTGGTGGTGCTGGCGGCGAGCGGTTGTGAGAGCGCGCGGATCATGCTGAACAGCAAGTCGGCGCTGTTCCCAAACGGCGCGGGCAATGGCAGCGGCAAGATCGGGCGTTACCTCATGGACAGCGTGGGTAGCAATCTCGGCGCGCACATTCCGGCGATGGAAAATACGCCGGCCTACAACGCCGACGGGACGAGCAGCATGCACGTGTATTCGCCGTGGTGGCTCTACAAAGAACAACTCGCGGGCAAGCTCGGCTTTGCGCGCGGATATCACATCGAGATCGGCGGCGGCCCGAAGATGCCGGAGATGAGCGTGGCCAGCGCGACGGGCGACAGCTACGGGAAGAAGTTCAAAGAAGAGGCGCGGCGGCATTTCGGTGCGAGCGTCGGTTTCGCGGGCCGCGGTGAGATGATCCCGAACGACGACTGCTACTGCGAGATCGACCCGGAGAAGAAAGACAAGTGGGGCATTCCAGTGCTGCGTTTTTATTGGAAGTGGAGCGACCACGAGAAGAAGCAGGCGGTGCATATGCAGCAGACCTTCGCGGAGATCATCGAGGCGATGGGCGGCCAGGCGAAGCCGGAGCTTGATCCCGAGAAGGCGATCATGGCCGGAGGGACGATCATCCACGAAGTCGGGACGACTTGCATGGGCGAGGATCGGAAGACCTCGGTGCTCAACCAGTGGAGCCAATCGTGGGAAATCCCGAATCTTTTCGTGACGGACGGCGGGCCGTTTGTGAGCAACGCCGACAAAAATCCGACGCTCTCGATCATGGCGATCTGCATGCGCTCCTGCACTTATCTGGCCGAAGAAATGCGGAAGGGAAACATCGGGTGACATCATGAAGCGCGTCGCCTTCCCCACCCGTCATTCTGAGCGAAGCGAAGAACCTCTGATCGTTGCCTTTTCTCAGCCGCAGGGCATAAGAGCCAGACCGAGATCACAGATCCTTCGTTCCTCAGGATGACTGCTTTTTGATTTTCCAACCCCAGCCCGCCAACCCATGAACGACCACCAACTCTCCCGCCGCGAAGCCCTCAAGCGCGTCATCGGTCTCTCCGTCGCGCTTTCCGCGCTGGAAATGCCGGCTTTTGCCAACACGCCCGTGCGCGGCATCGGCACCGATCCGAATTTGCTGAAGAAGGAAATCCCGTGGCCGCTCGTCTTAAATGAAGCGGAGATGAAGACGGTGAAAGTGCTCGGCGACATCATCATTCCCGCGGATGAAAACGGCCCGGAAGCAAGCGCGGTGGCCGTGCCCGAGTTTATCAATGAATGGGTGAGCGCGCCTTACGTGCAGCAGCAGGGCGACCTCGTGACGCTGCGCACAGGGCTCGTGTGGCTGGATGCCGAAGCGAAGAAGCGGTTCGAGAAAATCTTCGTGGAGATCACGCCCGAGCAGCAAATCGCGATCGTCGACGACATCGTGAAGGAAGGCACCGACGCGCGGAAGCAGGCTTACTCTTTCTTCAAGATGTTCCGCGACCGCGTGGCCGGTGGCTACTACTCGACGCCCGTGGGTTGGAAGGCGATCGGCTACATTGGCAACGTGCCGATGCCGGAATATCCCGGGCCGCCGCCGGAAGTGCTCAAACACCTCGGGCTCGCTTAAGGCCATGGCGATTATCACCGCGAGCAAAACGGCGCCGCAGTATGACGCCATCGTCGTCGGGTCCGGCGCGGCGGGCGGCATGGCGGCTTACGTTCTCACGAAGGCAGGCATGAAAGTGCTGATGCTGGAGGCGGGGCGGAATTACGATCCGCTCACCGAGACACCGATGTTTCAGAGCAACGCCGACGCGCCGCTGCGGGCGGCGGGCACGCCGGACAAGACGAACGGTTTTTTCGACGCGACGGTGAATGGCGGCTGGGTGGTGGATGGCGAGCCGTACGTCGTGCAGAAGCAATCGAACGGCGAGTGGGTCGAAGGCGCGATCCAGAACCGGAACAACACCGACCAGAATTTCATGTGGTGGCGCTCGCGGGCGCTCGGTGGCCGCACGAACCACTGGGGCCGCGTTTCGCTGCGGATGGGCTCGTATGATTTCAAGCCGAAGAGCCGCGACGGTCTCGGCTTCGACTGGCCGATCGGCTACGACGAGGTCGCGCCGTACTACGACAAAGCGGAGCAGGTCGTCGGCATTTATGGCGCAAAGGCCGGAATCGAAAATGCGCCAGACAGCGATTTTTTCCAGCCACCGCCGAAACCGCGGGGCTACGAATTGCTGATCGCGAAGTCTGCCGAGAAGCTCGGGATCAAGGTGACTGCGGCGCGCATGGCGATCTTGACGAAGCCGCTCAACGGTCGTGCGGCATGCTTCTACGCGACGCCGTGCGGACGCGGCTGCTCGATCGGCGCGGCCTTTCAATCGACGACCGCGCTCATCCCTCCCGCGATGGCCACGGGCAACCTCGACCTGATCACCGACGCCATGGTCCGGGAGATCACCGTCGGCAAGGACGGCAAGGCCACGGGCGTGAGCTTCGTGGACAAAGCTTCGGGCAAGGAGATGCACGTGAAAGCCCGCGCGATCATGCTCGGCGCGAGCACGCTCGAGAGCACGCGCATCCTTCTGAATTCCAAAAGCCCGCTGCATCCGCAAGGGCTCGGCGCGAGCAGCGGACATCTCGGACGCTGGCTGACCGACAGCACTGGCGGTGCGCTCAACGGCCAGGTGCCCGCGATGGAGAACACCCCGATCTACAACGAAGACGGCACCTCGACTTTCCACACCTACGCGCCGTGGTGGCCGTATGCGGATCAACTTGCCGGCAAGCTCGGCTTCCCGCGTGGTTACTACTTTGGCTGGAGTGGGGGACGCACCATGCCGGGCGCCAGCACCTATCTGCCGAACGCGAATGTTTATGGCAAAAAGCTCAAGGAAGACGCGCGGCGTTACTACGGCTCGACGGTCAATTTTCACGCGCGCGGCGAGATGATCCCGAACGAGCAAAGCTTTTGCGAACTCGATCCGCAGAAGAAAGACAGGTGGGGCATCCCAGTACTGCGTTTCCATTTTCAATGGACCGACTACGAACTGAAGCAGGCGGTGCACATGCAGCAGACCTTTGCGCAGATTATCGAGGGCATGGGCGGCAAGGTGACCGGCAAAGTCGAGACCGATGGGCGGAAGATCATCACTGCGGGCGGCTCGGTGAATCACGAGATGGGCACCGCGCGGATGGCGGCGACGGCGAAAGAAGGCGTGGTCAATTCGTTCGGTCAGGTTTGGGAAGCGCCCAATGTCTTCTCAATCGACGGCGCGCCCTTCGTCTCCAGCCCCTACAAGAATCCGACGCTCACGATCCTCGCGCTGACTTGGCGGGCCTGCGATCACCTGATGGCGGAGATGAAGCGCGGGAACATCGGCTGAAGGCCGACTGCCCGAACAACTATTCTATGAGTCTCCCTACCGATATTCGGGTTCGTGAAGCCACCCTGTATTTCCTGCCCGTGCCGATGCGGATGCCGCTGAAATTTGGCGCGCAGGTCGTGACGCAGGCGACCTGTGCGCGGGTGAAAGTGCGCGTCGAAGATGCCAGCGGGCGCAGCGCCGAGGGCTGGGGCGAGACGCCGTTGAGCGTCGCCTGGGTCTGGCCATCGCCGCTGAGCTGGCAGGAGCGTGAAGATCGCATGCGCGAGTTTTGTCGGCGGCTTGCGCTGGAGTTGGTGGCGTTCGACGCGAGTGGGCATCCGATGGAACTCGGTCACCGTTTTCAGGAACTCCGCCTCGAAGAACTGCGCAAGGAATTGAACAAGGGACACAGCGAGGAACTGCCGCACCTCGCCGCGCTCGTCGCGCACTCGCTGTTCGATCTGGCGATCTTCGATGCCTACGGCCAGCTCCATGGTCGCCCGGTTTTCGAGACGCTGAACAGCGAATGGCTCAGTTCCGATCTTGAACACTTCTTGGACGCGCCGCGCTTTGCGGGGAAATGGCCCGCGGATTTTCTCACGCCGCGTCGCGAGCGGCTGCCGGTGTGGCACCTTGTGGGCGGGCTCGATCCGGTCGAGCCATCGGAGCTGACCGGGAGCGAACCGAACGACGCCTACCCGGTGCTGCTGCGCGATTGGATCCGTGCGGATGGCTTGCGCTGCCTGAAGATCAAACTGCGCGGCACAGACGCCGCGTGGGACTTCGCGCGCATTGTGCAGATCGGCAAACTCTCGATCGAAGAAGGCGTGGTCTGGCTGACCGCGGATTTTAACTGCACGGTCACGGACCCGGATTACGTGACTGAGATTCTCGACCGTCTGCTCATCGAGGAGCCGCGCATCTACGGCATGCTGCTCTACATCGAGCAGCCGTTTCCCTACGACCTCGAAGCCAACCGCATCGACGTGCGCAGCGTCTCCGCGCGCAAGCCGCTGTTTCTCGATGAAAGCGCGCACGACTGGCGCTTCGTGCGGCTCGGTCGCGAGCTCGGCTGGACGGGTGTCGCACTCAAGACGTGCAAGACGCTGACCGGCGCGCTGCTCAGTCTGTGCTGGGCCAAGGCGCACGGCATGACGCTCATGGTGCAGGACCTCACGAACCCGATGTTCGCGCAAATCCCGCATGTGCTGCTGGCCGCGCACGCCGGCACGATCATGGGCGTGGAGAGCAACGGGATGCAGTTCAGCCCGGACGCTTCGCTGCCTGAGGCGCAGGTGCATCCGGGGATTTATCGCCGACGCGATGGCGTGCTCGATCTCAGCACGCTGCGCGGCCCGGGCTTTGGCTATCGGGCGGACGAAATCCAGCGCCAGCTCCCGCCGGCGGAAAAGCTCTAAGCGATGAGCATTCGCATCGAGCGCACCGAGTTGTTTCTGCGCAACCTCACGCTGCGCATTCCGTTCCGCTTTGGCATCGTGCTGATGACGCACACGCCGCATCTCGTCATGCGCGTCACGGCTGAGATCGATGGGCGGACGGTGCATGGCTTCGCGGCCGACAACCTCATTCCGAAGTGGTTCACCAAGGATCCGAACACGGACTATCGCCAGGAGATCGACGACATGTTCCGTGTGATCGATCAGGCCATCGCGTCGGCGAAGGGCGAGGCGCCCACGGCTTTTGCGCTGTGGCAGCAGGTGTGGCGGGCGCAGGCGGAATGGGCGCGGGCACAGGAAATCCCGCCGTTGCTCTCGGGCTTCGGGGTGTCG
>Ga0209181_10013247_pt1 | contig 10347 bp, 8 predicted proteins | sample MAT05_FD_187208 | JGI IMG/M metagenome (GOLD analysis project Ga0209181, IMG submission 187208) | Freshwater microbial communities from Lake Fryxell liftoff mats and glacier meltwater in Antarctica - MAT-05 (SPAdes) (version 2) | ecosystem: Environmental > Aquatic > Freshwater > Ice > Liftoff...
GCGACTCGAAGACACACGGCGCGCGGTGGATGCCGGGGCCGATGAGATCGACATGGTCATCTCGCGCGGGGCGCTGTTGGCCGGGGACGAGGCGCAGGTGTACGACGAGGTCTGCGCGACCGTCGATGCGTGCGGGTTCAAGGCGCTGCCGCGTGAGGTGCCGACGGTCGGAGCGGGCGCGAGGCGGGCGAGCGCTGGCGCTCGCGCAGCTGGCGGCGCCAAACGGGTTGCGACATCGGCAAAGCCAGCGACAAACAGCGCGGCCTCGCGTGCGCGCGCCACCGAGGGCAAGACGGCGTCGAGCGAGCAACACGCGTTCGCGCATCTCAAGGTCATTCTTGAAACCGGCGAACTGGAGACGCTCGATCTGGTTCGACGCGCGAGCGACATCGCCATCCGGGCGATGCACGACACCGGGCTCGCCCGCATCCCCGGCGCCGGGTTCATCAAGACCAGCACGGGCAAGGTCGAGCCTGCGGCGACGATGCCCGTCACGCTGGTCATGTTGCAGGCGATCAGCGACCACTATCACGCGACGGGTGAACTCATCGGCATGAAGCCGGCGGGGGGAATTCGGACGGCGAAGACGGCGGTGCAGTATCTGGTGATGGTAAAGGAGACGCTGGGCGACATCGAGCACGGCGCGTATCTGCATCAATCGCTGTTTCGATTCGGTGCCAGCGCCCTGTTGAACGACTTGTGTCGGCAGTTGACGTGGCTGCGCCGGGGGCGATACGCGGCGCGATACGACTTTGCAGAGGCTTGACGCCCGCGCGCTGGCGCGGGATACTGGTGGCGACCAACTGGAGTACTTGCCATGAAGATCACACTCGGCTTTGCGTACACCCTGACAGCGACGGCGTTGCTCTCGCTGCCGTTGAGCATGACCGCGTGCAGTTCCAATCGAGGCGGCGATGCGCCCGGCACCCTGAAAGCCGGGCGCAGCGAGCTGGTCGGCGTGCTTCGCGGCGGGCAGGTGGCCATCGGCGCTGAAACCACCGGCTGGCTGCTGCTGATGGACTCACGTTCGGTCGATGTCGATGTCAGCAAGGTGGCCGGGCAGGCCTCGCAGCTTGACGGCAAGCGCGTGGTCATCTCGGGCGAAGTCATTACCAAGGCGTATCCGACGCGCGGCGAGGTGTCGGTGATGATCGCCGACTCGATCATCGGTGCGCCGGCAACGCAGCGCCCGGCGGTGCCGGTGATCCCGCCGCCGCCACGCCCGCAGGCGAACTGAGCGGGCGAAACCGTTTGAGATCCACGCGCACGGGCGAATACGAGCGAAGTTGCGGACGAGCGGGGGTGTCTCGTCCGTGTGGCGTCGCGACGGTACACTCTGCGCATGGCCAAGCGAACGTCATCGGCCGGCGTGACCACGACCGCTCGCAACCCGCGCTCCCGCGCCGGGGCCGCCTCAGGCAAGCTCGTCGGCAGCGCGGCATCGAGCTTCCTTGCGGAACACGCATGGGACTATGCGCCCGCGCCAGAAACGGTGAAAGTGCAGATCGCGCCGCGGCATGGCCTGTTCATCAATGGGCAGTTCGTAGAGCCGCGTGGCGAGGGCGCGGGCTACTTCCCGACGATCAATCCCGCGAATGAGACGACGCTGAGCGAGATCGCTGGCGCGAGTGTTGAAGACGTCGATCGCGCCGTGAGCGCCGCTCGCGAGGCCCTGCCGCGCTGGCAGGCGCTGCACGCGCGCGAGCGTGCGAAATATCTCTTCCGCATCGCGCGTCGGCTTCAGGAGCGAGCCCGCGAGTTGGCGGTGCTGGAGACTCTTGACGGCGGCAAGCCCATCAAAGAGTCTCGCGACGTTGATGTTCCGCTGGCGGCGCAGCACTTTTTCTATCACGCTGGCTGGGCGGACAAGCTCGCATACGCGTTCCCGGGGGCGGTGGGAGCGCGGGCGGTGGGCGTGTGCGCCCAGATCATTCCGTGGAACTTCCCGCTGCTGATGGCGGCCTGGAAGCTCGCGCCGGCTCTGGCATGTGGCAACACCTGCGTGCTCAAACCCGCAGAGACCACGAGCCTCACGGCGCTGCGGCTCGCGGAGATCTTTCAAGAGGTCGGGCTGCCCGCGGGCGTCGTCAACATCGTGACCGGCGCGGGCGCGACGGGCGCGGCGCTGGTGAGCCATCCGGGCGTTGACAAGGTCGCGTTCACCGGGAGCACGGAAGTCGGCAAGAAGATCGCAGCGAGCATCGCGCGCGAGGTGGGGCCGGGCGCGGGGGGGGCGGGGGGCGCGGGCGGCGGGGGCGGCGGGCCCGGGCGTCGGTCGCCCAAGCGGCTCACGCTTGAGCTTGGCGGCAAGTCGGCGAACATCATCTTTGATGACGCGAGCATCGATCAGGCGGTGGAGGGGATCGTCGAAGGGATCTACTTCAACCAGGGACACGTGTGCTGCGCCGGCTCGCGATTGTTCGTGCAGGAGGGCGTCGCGAGCGAGGTGATCACGAAACTGCGCCGGCGGCTGGCGACGCTGCGCATCGGCGATCCGATGGACAAGAACACCGACATCGGCGCGATCAACTCGCGCGAGCAGTTGAGCAGGATCGAGAAGTACCTGCACCTGGGTGCGCAGGAGGGCGCGACGCTGAGCGTGCTGGGCGCGCCGGGGCACGGGCTGGCGAAGTTTGCCGGTTCATCCGCGAGCGACCCGGCGGGCGCAGTGTGCAAGACGACGACGGGCAAAGGGTTCTATTGCCGCCCGTGCGTGTTCACGGGCGTGCAGATGAGCCACACGATCGCGCGCGAGGAGATCTTCGGGCCGGTGCTGAGCGTGCTGACGTTTCGCACGCCGGAGGAAGCGATCAGCCGCGCGAACAACTCGCCGTACGGCCTCGCGGCGGGCGTGTGGACGGACAAGGGCGCCAAGATTCTGGAAGTCGCGCGGAAGCTGGAGGCGGGCGTGGTGTGGCTGAACACGTACAACAAGTTCGACGCCGCGAGCCCGTTTGGCGGGTACAAGGAATCTGGCTTCGGACGCGAAGGCGGAGTGCAGGGGCTTCGGGCCTACTTGGATCTGGATTGATGGCGCGCGTCGCGCTCGAAACCACGTTGATCCTCCATGGCGTGCCGCGCGACGCGGCTCTTTCGCTCACGCGCGATCTGGACGAGATCGTGCGATCGCACGGCGCGGAGCCGGCGCTGTGCGCAATCATCAGCGGGCGGCCCGTCATCGGCCTGACGCTGGCGCAGCTTGAGCAGTTGCTTAATGAGGCGCGGGTGGAGAAGCTCAACACCGGTTCGCTGGGGCAGGCGCTGTCCAGAGGCAAGCACGGCGCGACGACGGTGAGCACGACGATGGAACTGGCCGCGGGCGCGGGGGTGCGGATCTTTGCCACCGGCGGCCTGGGCGGCGTTCATCGCGATCTGATATCGCGTCTTGACATCTCGCCGGACCTGCTGGCGTTTACGCGATTTCCGGTGGGCGTGGTCACCAGCGGGTGCAAGTCGATCCTCGATGTCGCCAGCACGCGCGAGATGCTCGAGACGCTGGGCGTGCCGGTCGTCGGCTATTGCACCGATCGCTTCCCGGCGTTTTATCAGCGCGACACCGGCGCGCTCTCGATCGGCGTTGACGCGCGGTTTGACGACCTTGACGAGCTGGCAGCGTTCGTTCGCGCCGAACTGGCGCGCACGGCGCGGGGCGTGGTCATCTGCAACCCCATCCCGGCCGAGCACGAAATCTCGCGTGCCGACTTTGACCAGTGGCTTGCCGGGGCGCACCGCGAAGTCAGCTCGTCGAGCGCAGGGGCACCGGCGGGGCGCGATGTCACACCGGCGATTCTCGGCGCGCTGCACCGCCTCAGCGGGGGCGTCACACTGCGGGCGAACATCGCGCTGGTGAAAGACAACGCGCGAGTCGCCGCGGAGCTCGCGCGACGAGTTGGCGCGTGAGGCCTGTCGTGAGAAGGTGAAAACTGAAGACAGACCGCTGACCGCTTGCTCAGGACTTCTCCATCACGACCTCGTACACGCAGGGCATCAGCGCGAAGCCGTTGGTGCGGCCGCTCTCGAGCTCTTGCCAGGCCTCAAAGAACGCGACTCGTTCGGCGCTGGTGATCGCGCCCATGGCTTCCAGCTTCGGGACGTAAATCTTCCACCAGGTTGCGACCCAGTTGAACATGGTCTCGCCGGGTCGGGCCACGCGCTGGTGGCCGCGCAAGCTGATGACGCGCAGGCCCGCCGCGGCGGCCAGACCGGGAAGCCGCCCGACGATGTCCGGGTCGCCGCCGGGCTTGCGCCAGCTCTCGCCGGTGGCGCGAACGATGCGCTCGTACGCGCGAGATCCGGGCGTCGAGCGGGGCGCGATCGTCATGGACTCGTAGTTGAAGTAGTCGTTGACGACGAATCGCCCGCCCGGGGCGAGCAGCTTTGCAACATCGGCAACGACGCGTCCGGGGTCTTTGACAAAGCAGAGGAGCCATCTTGCGTACGCGATATCAAAGCCCGCGTCGCCGGCGCCGGTGCGCACCTCGTCCAGCTCGCTCATGGCGTGTACGTCGCCAGCGACGCCCGAGAGCTGCGGGAGGTTTCGGGCCGTGCGCTGCGCGTTGAGATGCGCGATGAACGACGCGGACTCGTCAACGCCGACGACGGTCCCGCTCGGGCCGACGAACTCGGCGAGGTCAAAGCTCGCGAACCCGGGGCCGCAGCCGACATCGAGCACGCGCAGGCCCGGGGCGATCCGCGCGGCTCTCCAGGCCTCATGAGCCGCGTCGCTCCAAAGTCGATTCTGAAAGGCCAGGCGGGCCAACTCATCGGCACCGGTGCCCAGGACGTACTCGTGTTCGGTTGCCATCGCCGACGGTAGGAGTCGGGCAGTGCGAAGGTCGCGGCGTCGGCTCGCCACGAACGGCGCCGCACCCGGCGCGCGACGGGCTGCCTCCGCAAAGGCACCGGCACACAAAGAAAAACGCCGGCGAGGGCCGGCGTTCTGAAGGCTCGGTTGCGTTCAACGTGATCTCGGTCGGCGCTGACGCGGCGGGCGCTCAGCGCCCCGTGAAGTCGAAGCCCTTCAGGCCGCCCTTGGTCCACCGGATCTGCCCACGCAGCTCAGGGCCGGTGTAGGTGTCCGTGCCGGTGGTCCACGGCAGATCCTCGACCATTCCGGCCCGGTCGTAGGAGAGCGAGAGAGGTTCGATCACGATGCCGGACGCGAGCGTGTAGGCGCCGCGCGTGGCGTCGGCACTCTTGATGAATCGCGCGCTGCCATCAAAGAACGAGGCGATCGGCTCGGCGCGATTATTCATGTGGTACGCGGGGAGCTTCTTGCTGCCGCTGTGACGCGCAAACGCCTCGACCCACGCGACCTTCCGCGAGGGCGAAGCGACATCGCTGGCGCGCCGCCGACTGAGGCGGAAGGTGACACTGGGCGTGACGAAGAATGTGCCCAAGTGGGATCCTTGACGAATGTTTCCCGAGGTGCCGTCGCGATCCGGGAACGTCGCGTGGAGCGCGTACGAGAACGAAGAGCTGTAGGGGTACCTGAACGTGGCGGTCGCGGGGCCGGAGAGGCCAGTCACCGTCTCGGGGCGGCTCCCAGTGCGAAGCTTGTATTGCCAGTCCTGACGCTGGATATCCGCGGCACCCAAGACCACCGGGTCGGGCAGGCGTTTTGACATGTACTCGATCAGCGGAAGGTGCGAGTAGTTGATCTGCGGCAGCCAGTTAGTCGGGACGCTACCGGCCGCCAGCAGATACTCGGGGGTCGAGTTGCGGAAGATCAGGTCGTAGCCGCGCAGCGACATCCACTCGACCTCGCTGGCAACGGTGCGAACCACAGGCGCGACGCCCTCGCCGGCGTACATCCGGATCGTCCACGTCGTTCCACCCGGGTTCGGCTCCGGCGGCGTGTACCCGCTGAGCACCTCGCGATTGTCGGTGGCGTAGTTCAAGGTGGCGAGCGTGAACTGCTTCTGGTTGCTCAGCGTGATCGCCGCCTTCGCAAGGTCACGCGCTTTTCCGAGTGAGGGCAGCAGAATCGAGACGAGCAGCGCGATGATCGCGATGACCACGAGCAACTCGATCAGGGTAAACCCACGCTTCAACGGCACCCGATCACGAAAAGTCACGATGTCCATAACAAACTCCTTGGCGCTTCGAAGCCAGTGGTGCTGTCAAGCACCGCGTCAGGCGGCAGCAGAACGCCGCGCTCACCCGAGCAGGAACGACGAAGACACGGTGAAATATACGGACGGATCGGGGTAAAGCTTGCGATGAAGTCAGGAATTCCCGCAAAGCCTCGCGGTGGAACCGTAAAAAAACCGATCGCTATTTGTTAGCTGAGTGATCAGGACGGCGCCGTTTGCCGATGCGGGCGGGACGCTCCGCGGCAATCGATCGCGCCTGTCTGCGCCGCGTCAGCCGGCTCACTTTGACTTGGGCTTGGACTTGGGCTTGGCCACGCGCGTTGTGGCTGGGCCGCGGCGTTCCGCGGCGCGCTTCGCCTTGGCAACCGGCTTAGCGCTCTTGGAGGCTGTCACACTTGGTGATGACTGCGCGACAGCTTTCGTGCCGCCTCGCGCGGCGGGGGCTGACTTCTTCGTCGGCTTCGGCTTCGCCGACTTCGTCCCGGTCCTCGGAGGCGTCCGGAGCACCTGCTCATACCGCTCGATGTACACCTTGGCCGGGATGCGCCGGATCGATTCTGCGATCACCTCCAGCGCCAGGTCGTCCACGTGCTTGAAGCGGATGCAGGCCTTGCCCATGTCGAGCTTCTTGCCGCTGGCGCGCCACGCCTTCTCAAACCACGGGGCGTCCTCGGTCGCGCCGGTGCCGATGTACAGGCCCATCATGTGCAGCGACATGTGCCCTTTTTGGCTCGCCAGCCCCACGTAGGGAAGCGGCTGCTTCGGATCGCAGTGATATCCAGCGGGGTAACGCTCATGCGGGATGAAGTAGCCGATCATCCCGTACTGCATCCCCTCGCGGAAATCGGGGTCGAGGTTCTTCAGAATCACCTGGCGCACGGCGCTCACGCTTGCGCGCCGGTCCTCAGGGATCGAGTCGAGATATGCCTGGACGGTGGTGGCTTTGGTTTGCATGGCGATAGATTACCGAGACTTCGAGCCGACGGCTCAGAACCACACCGCCCGTTTCGCCGCCCGAATGCTTTGCGGCCAGCGTAATCGAGCGTGCCCGCTCCCATCGCCGATAGACAGACCATGCCCCGCCCTGAAGATATCGTCGAGCTGACATCCCGGCCGGGCGGTCTCGCTCAGCCCACGTCGAGCAGTTCCGCGAGCACACCCCGTCGCAACGCCCCCGAAGCTGGCGCCGAGCGCCCGTTCCTGCGGCTGTGGTTCGCCTGCTCATCGCAGTACGCCCGCGCGTATAAATCTCAAGACGGCAGCGCATACGCCGGGCGCTGCCCCACCTGCCACAAGTGCATCCGCTTCCCCGTCGGCCAGGGGGGCACCAGCCAGCGATCGTTCACGGTCAGTTGCCAGTAAGCCGCTTCGTGTGGAACGCGGGCCCGGCGATCGCGGCTCTTCGGCACCAAATTCCTTACGACGAGCGACCTCGGATCGCGCCGCGCACAGGCGCTGTGTACACTGAACGCATGTCCAGGTTTTCCGGATATCCCCTTGGTCGCCCGACGCGCCGCTGCGCGCTGACTGGTCGCGAGCTGGTCGTGGGCGAGCAGTACATCGCGACGCTGCAGGATGACGGGCTGGCGAGCCCGCCGCGACGCGCCGATTACAGCGAAGAGTCGTGGCGGAGTGGTCAGCGCCCGCGCGGCGTGCTGGCATTCTGGCGGGCACACGTTCACGCCCCCGGTCACACCGCGCCCAAGCACGCGCTGGACGACGCGACGCTCACCGATCTCTTCGAGCAAACCAGCGAGCCGGGCGCGTCGTTCGACGCGATGAACCCTGCCGCCCAGGCCGATGCACCGGGCGACGACGACGCACAATCACAGCGCGACCCGCATCGCCATCTGGCGCTGCGCTTTGTCCTGGCGCTGCTCATGATGCGCCGGCGTCTGCTGGTCCTGGAATCCAACCGCCCCGGCGTCATGCTCGTGCGCCCACGCGGCGTGCCCAGGCCGCCCGAAGGCCCCCCGCTGATCGAGGTCATCGATCCGGGCGTTGACGAATCAACCATCATCTCGGTGATCGCGGAGCTTGAAGGCGACGATGCCGAGCCTGCGGCCAGCGCGGCCGTCGGCACGTCCGTTACGGCGAGCGCTGATTCGCCCGTTCCCTCCATCACCAGCCCGCTCAGAGTGATCGCTTGAAGCCGCTGCGCTCTCTCCATCGGCTGCGCCCATTGGTCTGCGCGAGCATCGCCGGGGTGCTTTCGCTCTTACTTGGTGGCTGCGTTTCGGGTCACGAGCCGGGCACGGGTGAGCCGGCACGGGTGACGTTAAACACTGATTTGCCAACCTATGCCGCGGCCGCGGTGAAGTACAACGCAAACACCGTCGGCCTTGAACGCGTGTTCGCCGGCGGGGCGGTCGTCCGCATCACCTTTCCCGACGAGCGCGGCGTATCTCAACGCGAGCAAGTCGAAGGCTCTCTGCAACTCATCCGCCCAAGCCGCGTGGCGCTCACCATCCGCAAGGTCGGCCAGCCCCTGTTCTGGCTGGGGTCAGACGAGACGCGCTACTGGTGGTTTGATCTGACGGGAGAGACGAAGTACGCCGTGATCGGGCGGCACGATCTGTTCCGCCAGGAGCAGGCGACGAAGATCGGCCTGTCGGTGCATCCGCTGGAACTCGTGCGGTTGCTTGGGGTGATGCCGCTGCCGACGGAGCAGGGCACGCTGGGCGGCACGCAGTGGTCGGCGTCGGGCCAGTGGCTGGGGATTTCTACGCCGCTGACAGATTCACCCGGCAACTCTGGCGGCTTCCAGCGCATCTGGGTCGATCGCGAGACATTTTTGGTGCAGCAAGTCGATCTGCTGAATGCCGATCGCGAGCTGGTGCTGACGGCGCAACACTCAGAGCACGCGAGCGTGAGCATGACCGATCGCCCGGTGGGGCCGATGCTCGCGACGCGCATCGTCGTTCGCCATCTGCCCAGCGGTTCGGTGCTGGACCTCTCGATGCCGGACGCAACCGACGGGCGCCGTCGCATTAGCGATAAGGCGTTCGTCTTCGAAGAAGTCTCTGCGTCGCTCAAGCCTGACAAAACCTTTGACCTTGATCGCGCGCCGACGCAGCATCCTGAACTGCCGACCAATCCGACCGCCGAGTGAATCGTTCGCTCGGCCACATGTGCACTTGGGGGTTTCACTGGTGATCACCGGTTGTACAAATCCTTCGTCCACGCCTCGCATGCCGATCGGTCGCGTGCGGGCGAGCATTGGTGTCGCATGTGTCACCGCTGCGTTGCTGGCGCTGGCGCTTTCGCCGGCGACAAGCGCAACGCCGGTGCCCCCGCCGGCAACTGCGCCGAGCGCCGCGCAGGCTTCGTCAAGCACGAGCACGGTTCTCTCGCTCCCGATCGATCCGCTGATGCCCAGCGCAGGTGCCGATCGCGTCACGCGGACTGATCGCGGATACCGCTCGGCGCACGCCTGGGTCGCAATCCCGGCGCTGAGCCCTCGCGTCAACGGGCGTGCGCGAAGCGCGACGCTGATGCACATCCCGCCTCGTGATGGCGATGCGCGATCCGCGCCGGGCACGGTGCGACGGGTGACTGATCTGTCTCCTGCTCCGCAGGGGATGATCGCAATCGCCGAGCGCGTGTACATCATATTTCCGCGCGAGACGACGCAGGGGACAGCCGCGCCAAGCACCTTGGGCAGCGCGACTCCTGCGAGCGGCAGCACGCCGGCGGCCACCGGCACGCCTGCGGGCGCGGTCCGCCGCGCGCAGCGGCGTGTCGTGAGCTTTGAGGCTTCGCCGCTGGTTGGCAACGACGGGTACTGGGATTTCAACCCGATGCCCTCGGGGCGCAGCGAGCCGACCCTGCCGGGCGACGGCGAACTCGTCGACGCGTGCGCAACCGACCTCGGTCCCAGCGTGCTGCTGGCCCCGATCGCCAACGAGGCCGAAGCGCGCGCGGGGGCCTCGGGCGCCGTAGCGACGACGTCGTGGCGGTTGCTCGTGCTGAACTTCTCGGCGTGGAACGAGGTCACACTGCCGCAGGAAATCCAGACGGCGCGTTGGGTGCGCATCGTGGACGGGCTGCTCCTGGCGCAGATGCCCGGCGAGAAAGACGCCCGCGCCTGGAGGATCACGCTGACCTCGGCGCCCGCGAAGCCAGCTGTCTCAATCGTGGCACCAAACTCATCGCCGAACTCTGCGCCAATCGCAGCACCAAACGCGCAGCCGAGCGCGGCTCTTCTCGCGCCGGTCCCCGCGGCGCCGGCACCCGCGACAACCAAGCCGCT
>Ga0209181_10013251_pt1 | contig 10346 bp, 13 predicted proteins | sample MAT05_FD_187208 | JGI IMG/M metagenome (GOLD analysis project Ga0209181, IMG submission 187208) | Freshwater microbial communities from Lake Fryxell liftoff mats and glacier meltwater in Antarctica - MAT-05 (SPAdes) (version 2) | ecosystem: Environmental > Aquatic > Freshwater > Ice > Liftoff...
CTTCATGACTGCTACTGCACTGCTAGGAATTTGCTTTCGCACCGCGCCGCTCCGGAAACGGGCCGGGCGCCGGACGCTGCCGGGGAGTGAGGGGGTCCGGTGATTTCCCCGTGACCGAAAACGTTCGCTCGATCCGTGTCACATTCCCCTGCCGGTCGGCGATCGAAACTTCGATTTTCCCCTGCCTGAGCGCCGCGATCGGCGTCGTCAGCTTCATCTCCCACACGCCTTGGGATTTCGCGACGAACTTCGCCGCAAGATTCTGTCCCGCCTTCACTCCATCCAGTTCCACATCGGCCACCACGCGGAAGCCGGCCATGTCTAGGCCGGAGTCATAGTCGTGCATGCCGATGAGGATGCGGGTGAGCTCGGGGTTGCTTCCGGCGCGGGGATGGGTCAGCGTCAGCGCCGGGCGGTTTTCATCGGCGAGCCAGCCCGCGCCGCGCGAATCAGGACTGGTCTGGTCGAAGTCGAGGTCGATGGGGCAGCCCAGGTCGATCCAGCGGACCAGAGTTCGGCGGTCTTCATCCGTCAGCGGGGCGACCTTGATCTTCTTTCCGTCGGGCCCCTCATATGTGCCGGCGACGGCTTTGGGGGGCGGCATGATGCTCCCGGAATACGCGAGATTGACCAGGCGGCGCTCTGACTGATTTTTGCTGGCGAACGGTTTCCCTTGGAATTGCAGCGAATCGGGATCGCCCGGCTTCGTTTCCGTGGCGAAGTCGTCGTTGCTGAATCCGTCGAGACGTTTGCCGTGAATCTTCCAGGCGAGCAGGCTGCGCCGCGACTGTAATGCGCGAACGTAGCGCGACATCTGCGGGTGAGACCAGTTGCCTACCGGAGATTTTCGACCGAACTGGCCTGCCTGGTCGAAGGCCAGGCGGAAATACGTGCCCGGCACCTTGCCCGAAGGCCCGGCCACGAGCCCGCCGATGCCCTGCGGGCCCTGCCGCAGCGCATCATCATCCAGCACGAGATCGCCCGCGGGCTTGTCTGATTTTTGCGTGTGGCAGGCGACGCAGCTCCGCTCGAAAATAGGCCGGACGTGGCGGTAATATTCCACGTTCTGCACGCCGGGCGCGAAACGCACGCCCGTCTCGTCGGCCGCGTCCCACTTCGTCTTCGACTCGTCCTGCGCCTTCGCGGTCAACAATGGCGAACTCTTCGTCAAGTCGAACACTTTGTAATCAGCCCGTGCCGCGGCGGTCTTTTCGAAGTCGGTCGGCTTCTGGCTGTGGGAATGGCAGCCGCCGCAGTCGTTGCGGATTTCGCCGGGGCGGAGCTGGTGCCACGTCTGCGCCATGTTCAGCACCATGCCGTCGCGATCCAGCGTCTGGAATGTGAAAGCCGTATCTGCGGGGATTTTGACGAGGAAACTGGTGTCGGGATTCCCATCGGGATCGAGCGGCTGTTTATCTCCGGCAAACTTGCGCACTGGAATTTCGCCGAGATTGCGCAGTCGCTCGTTCGCAACATTCCACCACAGGCGCCTGCCTTTGCCGGTGTGCTGCGGGTTGGTGGTTGGCTCCAAGCTCAGAATACGGACAGCGTGGATCTCGCTGTTTTCATAGCGGCACGTGTCGCTCCCCTGCACAAACCAGTTGCCCTTGATGGCGGTGAAGGCGAGCGGGCCCAGTCCCTGAAACGGGTCATTCCCGCCGGGGTAGGTCGAGGTGACCTTTCCCGATGCGACGCTGCCGCGCGGATAGCTCTCGCGTTTGTAGAAGCTGGAAGTGCCGACGAGACCGAAAGGCGTCCCTTCGGGAAGATGGGGCGAGAGTTTCCCATCATTGGCCACGACGGCCAGGCGCTGCGGTTCATCCACGCCGTGAATGCGCCTGTAGGACACGAGCGCACGCGGCCATTGCTCGTTGTAGTTCGGATCATTTTTGATGAGCAGCATCTGGCCCGGCTCATCGATCTCCTTGCCATCCTTGATGAGATAGATGCCGCCGTCGATGGCCGGCTTTTTCATTCCGGCGTTGCTGTTGACCGGGCCGGGCGACCACGCCGTGAGCAGATGATTGTCCGGCGCGCCCGAAGGATGTGTCACCTTCCCCACGCGCATCGAATCGGTCTTCGTCGAATCCGAAAGCGGCGCGGGCGCATCAAATGCGCGACTGAACCTCGTCAGCTTCTCCAGCCCCATCGGCGTAAAAGGGATCCGGTTGAAATCAGCGCCGTCATATGCGGCGGAGCGCGCATCCTTCACCGCCGCCGGCCCGAAGAAGGGTTCTCCCTTCGGCGCGTTGGCGGCGAGTTTGTAAAAGGTGCCGAAGCCCTCGTTGTTCAGGTTGTAGTATTCCTCCACGACAACATGCCCATCGGAAAGCTGCGTCATGAAATGATACGCGGTAGCGCCCGGCCCGAAGGCGCTGTGCAGCGGCGCCCAGTTGCTGCCGTCCGGGTGAATCGTCCACAACGCCCACAGCCGCAGATCGCGCAGCCCCTGCGATTCATAGCTGGTGAACATCACCCGGCCATCCTTCAGAATCGTCGGGTGCAGCGCGCTGTTGATATTCAGGTGGCCGATCATTTCGACATTGCCGCCGTCGTCGTCCATGATGAAGAGCTGCAGCGTCGTCGGCGTATACCCTTTCGTCGGAACAAACCCATTGCGGTTGCTGGTGAACATCACCTTCCCGCCCGGCAGCGGGCATGGCCCCAGATTGTAAACCCCCGGCGCCTTCACGCTCTTCGCGACGACCCCGGTGCTCGGCGTAAACACCTGTTGCGTCAACTGCACGACCTTGCGCGTCTTCACGTGAATCTTGAATGCGTCGGCGCTTTCCGAAACAAGCTTGTCGGACCCCGGCTTCCTGACGTTGCGGAAACTCGCATAGTAAACCCACTCCCCATCGAACGATACAAACGGATCCGTAACCGCATCATCCCCCGCGGGGACAAGCACTTCCTCTTTCCCATCCGGGTGAAGCAGCATCAGATCGGACCCAGGCTCGCCGCGCAACGGGCTGAATACTTCCGTCCATGCAATCCCCTTATCGTCGCCCTTGCGCGGCGCGCGCACATAGACGATGGCGTAATCGTAATTGACCGAGGAGTCGGTGCTGATCGCCGGCGGATTGACGTTGAAAACGCGCGGCTTTTTCTCCTGCGCTTCCAGGGCGGAAGCGGCCGCGATGAAGACCATTGCCCTGCCCAGAACAGCAACGAACGTGTGTTTCATGGCCACCAACATACCGTGCGGCCATGAAACACACGATCTCTTTTCAGAGAAGACGGATTATTCGTTTTAGAAATCCAGTTCCCGCAGTCGTTCGATGCGGTCGCTGTGGGTTGGCGGCTTTGTCGTTTCATGATGGCGACAGGAATTCCCGGATGAACTCCTCCGGCGGGATCGGCTGCGGCTTGCAGCCCGCTGGCCTGCATCTCGCAGTGCCTTGAAGTGACGGACTTCGGTGATGAAGTATTCCGCGTCGGCGGCGACGGCGCAGTCGGCGAGAGATGTCGTCGTCCGGATCGGCGGCGATGATGCGGAAATCGAACTGCGGGGTGCAGTGCCGGACGAAGCCGGATGCCGTCGCGAGATCGAGGAAGTTCATCACCTCCCGCGCAAACACCGGCCCATGCATCGCCGCCCCCACTTCCTCGTCTTCGAGCAGGATGGCTGTGGACAATGCGAGTTCGATCCGCCCGCCCATCAGCGCGACCGTAATTGCCGGAACCGCGACTTTTCTCCGAAAAGCTGAACGGGCGAATTCGGGTCAATGCAGTCAATCACGCCTGCGCGCGCCGCCGTGCGCGGACTTCGGCGATGATCTGCGGCAACCGTTCCATCACGCCCTTCTCGCGCATCTCATCCGCCATGCTGTCGAGGCGTCCGAGCGATTCCTCCATCCGCATCCGCAGAATCACGCGATGCACCGTCTCGATGCCGATGTCGTCCAGCGCATCCACTTCCCGGTACACGAGCGGGCGCAGTTACTCGGGCGATGTCGTGCTGCTCATGCGCAGGACCTTTTCCAGATTGCGAATTGTGCCAACGCGAAACTCCAGGACGCAAAACTCCAGGAGCGATTTTCCAAGGCCAGCGAAATCGCCTCCGTTTCCCCCGGGTCCAATTCCATGCCTGGCAGAAGGACAAGCGGCGCCTGGATTTTCGCCCACGGCGGCAAAGCGTCGAGCCAATCGGAAACGGCGTGGGGTGCCCGGCGCCGCGCCAGACTCTCGGCACATATGGGGGAAGTATCTGGTGCTTCGCGCGAGGGGTGGGTCGGCGGCGGGACGCACGCCGCCCCGGCACGACGGCAGGTTGCGCCCCGCATGCTGTCGAAGGCTGCTGACGCGCTGTCAAAGACGGATTTCACCTATATCCGGGAATGGGAACCACGGATTACGCGGATGACACGGCTAAGCAGGGATTTGCGCGAAGAGTTTCGTTCACCTCTTGGGTGAGCGACCTCATGGATATCGGCCGCCTCCCACATTCTCCATCCATGCACTGCCTGTAATCCGTGGTCAATCCCATCGCCGTTTTCATGCTCTCCAAAGCGATTTTCGCGCTGTCCAAGGCATCTTTTACCGTTCGCAAGGTCTCTGACAGGGTTGCAAGGCCGCTGGCAGGATGCACAAGAGCGCCGATGAACTTCGGGGTTCTCGTCGGAGCGCTCAGTATTTTTCGGGGACGGACTTGCATCCCTTGAGGGATGTCACGTCGCCGCAGGCGCCTTATCTTTTGCGTTGCCCGCTGCTACGTGCTCCCGTTTGCGACCAGGCGCGGGGTTGCTCCCGAGCCATTCGTCTCGTTCCCATTTCCATCGGATGAGGCCGCGCCATTCCCGTGAGACGCTGTCGTCCCATTGCCCTTGGAATGTGTGGGAACTTCGCTGCCAAGAGTAGCCGCCGCCTTCGCCGCCGCTGCCGACCGCGGTGCAGCCGCTGGGTGCGCCGGCCCCGCTGCCGGCTCCTTCGCGCTCGACGGGCTGCGCGGGATATTGCTCGCGCTCAGCCATGCCGCCAGCTTCTGCGGAGTGGCCGCATAGAGATTGTGCATGATGGCATTGAGTTGCTTGTGGATTACCAGGCCCTGCTCCACGAGATCCGTGATGCCCGCGGTAGCACCTGCGCGATCCTGCAGACCCGTGCTCTGTTCGTCCGCTGCCTCTTCGAAATCCGTAATTCGCTGCCGCAGCGCCTCGATGAAATCCGCCGGATGCGCCAGCGCCAGGAACTCCGCCTTCAGCGGTCCCGCCGCATCCGCAAACGCCCGCGCCCGCGCCGCCAGCTCCGTGTCATTGTTGCCGCGCGGCATCCGGAAACTCTCCATGATCTGCGGCGCACTGGTCGCCGTCGCGATCGCATCCGCCGTGCGATTCCAATTCCGCAGCATCTCCAGCAGCCCTTCGCGCTGCACACCCTTGCTCGCAGTCCCCCCATGAAAGTCACCCTTGCCGGAGTCCTGCGTCTTAATCGCCCGCACGAGATTCCCCAGCACCGTATCCTTCGTCGTCGCCTCCTCGCCATCGGCGACAGTGCCCAGCGCGGCAAACAGCGCCTTCGCCTTCACCGGCGGCGGACACGCCGGCAACTTGAAATCACCCGCATTGTTGACTCCGAAACTGCTCGCGCCTTTCAGCGCACCGAAACGGATCTGGTCTTTTGAATTCATGGTGATGGTCTTGGATGTTTGTTTGAACTGTCGTGAAGGCAAAAAGTACCTCGCGTGCCTAGGACACCTGTAGATCAGTTTTGAGAGCGTGACGCCGCGCGGAAGCCCCGATTCCACGGCTCTCCGCAAGCAGCGATGATCTTCACGCTCGGGGGCCCGCCCGCTCGCTTCAGACCAATTTTCGGGGACGATTCCGCCCCACGCCTTCCGCACCCGCGCGGACCGCGGAATGGTTTGACCAGGGAGGCTCTTGCAAAACCTCAGCCGTAAGAGGGCTAGATGCCTTCACTCCTCTGAGCGATGACGCCGCGCGTCGGTGACCGTGTAGGTTTTGCAAGAGCCTCCAGGGTCCCGCTCTGGATACATTCTGTATCCGTGCGCATCGTCAAAGAGGCATTTCTCGGTGCGGCCGGTGTCCGGCATCCGCGCGCGGAGCAGCCCCTCGCGGTCTGGGTTCGCATCGTCCGCGCCGCGAAATGGGCCAGGCCAGCCGACTTGCGCCGCGCCTTTCCTGATGTCGATCCGGTCCGGGTCGGGAGCGGCCACACCGTCTGGGTCTTCAATATCCGCCGCAACGAATTCCGGCTCATCGCCGCGATCCACTTCGAGCGCCAGCGCCTTTACACCCTGCGCTTCTTCACGCACGCCGAATACAGCCGCAACTGATGGAAGGAAGAACTATGAAAGCCGTCCGCAAAACCAAACTCACCTTCGCCGTTCTCCCGCGCGATTACGCCGGTCTCTGCCGCGTCTTCACCCCACCGCATACTGCCCACCCAGAGGCAACCACACCCACAACGAGGAGATCAAAACCGCGACGACCGATCCGTGACAAGACCGGCTACGCGAACACCGTCGAAGTCACCGATGCAATGGCCCTTCACGCCGCGGATTTCAGCGCCGACCAGGAGGACTACTTCGACGTGCTCTGCATCCTCATCGAGGCCCGCGATGCGCGGTAGGTGCAGTGGCCCGGAGTGTCGTTGGTCGAAATGCTCGCGCATCTCCTCGACGCGCACGGCATGAGCGCCACCGATCTCTCCCGACTGCTCGGCGCATCCCGCCAGCTTGGCCCCATGATTCTGCGCGGCGAGCGCAGAATCACCGCCGAACACGCGCGCACCCTCGGCTCCCACTTCGGCCTGTCTGCAGGCGCGTTCATCGAGTAGGTGGTGCGACTGAGCCACGCGCAGATGCGGAAGTTCAACTGCTGGAACATTTCCATCGTGCAGCAATACGCGCGCTTCAAGGAAAGCCGCATCCGCTCCGCCGTCTTCGGCAACAGCCGCCAGTTCTTCCTCAATGCGGCAGAACGACCGCGCCGACCTCCGAGGAGGCGGAAGGGAAAAGGGGAGGTTGGCACGCCGGGCAGGAGACATGGGCCGCGACTGGGACGCACTTCTTCGCGTGAGTTTGCCCTTCATCCGTTCCCTGGGCCAGTGCTACGTTTTGACGCATGAGCACGCTCGCCGAAAATGAAACCGCCGCGGATTCGCTGCCGAGCGAGCAAAAGGAAGAACTGCTCCCCTTCCTCGCGATGCGCTGGCGGAAAAAGGGCACGCTGCCGAAACCGCGCATTTATTCCGACAACGAACTCGCCGCGATGATCGCCGAGGATGAGGCCGACGGCGAATGCCTCCGGCACGGTCGGTGAACCGCACACGCTGAAATCCGATGCCGCGCCTCATCTACATCGAGACAAGCATCCCCAGCTTCTACTTCGACACACGCGCCGCCGTCGAATTGCGCGCCGGCCGCAACTGGACACGACGTTGGTGGGATGAACCGGCGGACGACGACCAGCGCGTGACCTCCGCAGTCGTACTGGAAGAACTCGAACGCGCACCCGAGGCGAAACGCACGCAATGCCTGGGCCTCATCTCGCCCCTCCCGCTCCTGCCCTATACCGCAGAAGTCGCCGAGATCGTCGCGACATACCATCGGAACAAAGTCATGCCCGCAGAGGCCTCCGCCGATGCCGACCATCTCGCCCTCGCCACATTCCACAAATGCGATATCCTCGGCACGTGGAACTGCCATCACATCGCCAACGCCAACAAATTCTCCCACATCCGGCGCATCAACGCCCTGCTCGGCTACGCCACTCCGCAACTCGTCACCCCGCTTGAACTGCTCGACGATGAAACCGACTAAGCCCCCATCCCCCACCGACGGCCTCGAATGGCTCCGCGACATCCGTGCCACCATGCAGCGCGAACTCGGCGCCACACCGCAGGAACGCGCCACCTATTACCAGGAGCGGGAAAAGTCTCTCCAATCGCGGATTTATCGCCCTGCGCTCCACCCGCGCCCTGTCGAAGGGCTCACGGGTACGCTTCGCGAGGAACCGCCAAAGACGTAGGCGACCGTCTGCGCAAACCTTGCCTCCACTGGCAACCTCGCCACGCGCCTGCTGCCGTGGTGCGCAGGTGGCAATTACGGCTGCCTGCTCGACGGCGCGAGCAACGCCTCACTCACCGGAAAGATCGCGCACTTTGAACTCGGCACCATCCCCGAAGCCGCAAAGCTGCTCCGCGCCGTCGCCGGATTCCTCATCACGAACTACACGCGCCAGCACATCATCACCATGCCGCGCGCGCTGCGGAAACGCAGCGTCCATGAGGAAGTCGCGCGCCTGCCCGACATCCCCGGACGGCGGGCAGATCGTGAAGGCGACCTGTGCGCAGACGCGGAAGTTCAACTGCTGGAACATCGCCATCGTGCAGCAATACGCGCACTTCCAACGAAAGCCGCATCCGCTCGCAGTGGTTTCGGGTGCCCGGGGAAGACCTGCCAGGTCTTCATCGGAGCAAGCGCGTGGTACACCCGGTTTCCTCCTTGCCCGTGAAATGGGGAAGCGAAGCGCCGAGATCGACGAGGCGAAGCCGAGCCCGGAGGGTGAGCACCTCGACGCTTATCAAACGCAGTGGCAGCAGATCAGGGGACGATGGAGCGGCGCTTTGAGTCGGGATTTGCGCATGGGTGAAGGGGGTGATTTGCTCCATCCCTCTGCCTCTTTTCCTCCTGCGGAAACAAGGCGTTCGCATCGGCAGTTTTTACGCCAGCCAATCCTCCACCTGCAACCCGCTCACCCGGGAGAACTCCGCCACATTATTGGTCGCGATGGCGACACCGAGCGCAAGCGCGTGCCCTGCGAGCAGCAGGTCGTATGGTCCGCACGTCTTTCCTGCCGTCTCCAAATCCGCCCGCACTTGTGCGGCCCGTCTGGCTGCCGCGTCGTCGAATGCGGCCACGCGCACTGTCGCCAGGAACCGCAACACCTTTGCCCGTTCGCGCTCCGACTCGCGGCACTTGGCATTCCCGGTGAACAGCTCATACACCGTCACGACCGACACCACGCAATCGCCGGGAGCCACACCCGCCATCCGCGCCACCGCCCTCTCATGGCCGCGCCTGACGGCGATGCATGCGTTCGTATCCGGCAACACCTTCATGCATCGAGCGCCGCAACGGCTGGAGCCTCGCCCTGCGCAGGACGCACAAAGGCTGGATCGTCGATCCGAATATCATCGAAAAACCCTGTCGGCCAGACGCGCGGCACGTCGCCATTCTCCGTGTCGAAAAGCACGATCACACGGCGCTCGCGGGCGACTGGCCTCGGCACAGGTTCACGCAGCGTGAGATGCGAGGCGTCATCAAGAAAGGCGGCGGTTTCGAAGGCGTTCATTGCTGGAGGCTGGCATCTCCAGCCAGGCACTCAACTGCGAAGCTCCCAAATGGCGGAATAACGGCGGCCCGTGATGTGGCTGCTTCCGCTTCAGCCCCGCATTGCGATCCGGGGTGCTGCGCGTGGCCCGAGCGTGAACACGATGGGCGGGGCTCCGAAGCGGGATTTGCGCGTGGGTGAATGGAGCAAAACGGGCCGGACATGAGTGGTTTGCGAAACGGGAGGCAAGGGATCCTTCGACTATTGGTTCGTCACTCTGTCTCCGGCGGGAATTACGGCTGCCGGCCCGACATCCCCGGACGGCGGGCAGATCGTGAAGGAGATCCGTTTCGACAAAGCTCACGACACTGGGCGTGTCGAATTGAGCGTGGGCAGAGGTGGAAATTCAACTGCTGGAACATCTCCATCGTGCAGCAATACGCGCGCTTCAATGCAAGCCGCATCCGCTCCGCCGTCTTCGGCAACATCCGCCCGTTCTTCCTCATGCGGCAAGAAAGCACCTGCCCCGCACCGGCCACCGAATCGTCAGCGCCGCGTCTCCTACCCGGCCCACTCCGCGCACAGCAACTCCGCCTGCGCGAGCACGGTCTTCACCGCCTCATCCTGCAAGTCCGGCGGGTAGCCGTATTTGTTCAGGATGCGTTTCACCATCACGCGAATCTTCGCCCGCGCGCCTTCGCGCAGGGTCCAGTCGATGGTTACGCTCTTGCGGACTTGAGTGATGAGTTCGGCGGCGATGAGCTTGAGCTTGTCGTCGCCCATCGCTTTCACGGCGCTCTCGTTCACGGCGAGGGCGTCGTAAAAGGCGACCTCGTCATCGGTTAGGCCGAGGTCTTCGCCGCGCTTGGTGGCGGCGTCCATTTCCTTCGCCAGCTTGATGAGTTCCTCGATGACTTCCATCGTGGAGATGGCGCGGTTATGGTAGGCGTTGAGGGTTTTCTTGAGCTTCTCGGAGAACTGCTGGCTCTGCACGAGGTTCTTCTTTGAGCGCACCTTGAGTTCGTCCTTGAGCAGCTTTTCCAGCAGCTC
>Ga0209181_10013254_pt1 | contig 10344 bp, 9 predicted proteins | sample MAT05_FD_187208 | JGI IMG/M metagenome (GOLD analysis project Ga0209181, IMG submission 187208) | Freshwater microbial communities from Lake Fryxell liftoff mats and glacier meltwater in Antarctica - MAT-05 (SPAdes) (version 2) | ecosystem: Environmental > Aquatic > Freshwater > Ice > Liftoff...
TTCGCGCCAGACCTGCACCAGCCCGGCGCGGATCTCCAGCACACCGACGACCGGTACCGCGCCGTTGTTGCCGTTGTGGAAAAAGCGGTCGACGCGTTCCATGAACACGACGCCGTCGATCACGCCCATGTGGCGGATATCAAGGCTGATGCGTTCGGTGGTAGGCGCGTTCCATGAACACGACGCCGTCGATCACGCCGATGTGGCGGGTATCAAGGCTGATGCGGTCGATGCCCTTGCCCAGATGACGGATACGCGTGGCAATTGCGGCGCGTCCCACCACCGGTTCCACCATCATCGAGTGCAACACACCGTCAGAGGCGAACAACTCGCCGACCAGGGGCCAGTCGCAGGCGTGCCAGATACCGACCATTGCATTGGCAGTTGCCAAGCTTGCTGGATCGTCCCGGTTTTGCGTGGGACCGGTCCTTTCTCAGGGCGACAGCTGAATTTCTTTTTCGAACAGTGCCACCGCCGTGGCGCCGACTTGCCGGGTGTCGAAGTAGGCGTAGGCGCCGACCCCCAGCGCGCCGGCCAATGGCAACCAGCGCGACAGGCTCGACCCGATCACTTTCTTTGACAGGTGCACGCCGATTTTCTGCGCTATGGTCTGCAATACGGCGAGTGACACGCGCTGTATCAACCAGCGTTCGCCCGCACGCACCACCAGATCACGCAGGGCCTGCGATGCCAGGTGCCGGAACAGGCAGTACAGCATCTGCTCGCGCGACAGGGTATGGGTCTTGCCATACACGGCGGCAATGTCGGCGACCAGTTGCGACTGGATCTTCCACACCGCCAGCAGGTCGGGAAGCACCGTCAGCAGTCCCAGCGGACCAGGTGGCAGGGCCAGTGAGCCTGAGGTGGCCGCCGCTTTGCGTGCGGCTGCGCGCACCAGCACCGCCGCCCGGGCTTGCGGGTTGGCCACCGGCTGCTGGCGGCTGGCGGGGATCACGCCCACGAAATCCAGCAGCACCTCGCTCAATCTGCCGGCGCTGCCGCCGCCAGGAACAACCAGGGGATAGTCCATACGCTTCACATGTCCTTTCCTTCACCGCCGCCACCGTTCAAGCGGTACCGCCGGACCAGGCTTGCGCGCCGACCAGGGTCCAGATTAATTGCCGCTGCGTTGCGACCCACCACCGCCAGCAGGCGCTCGTCCATCACGCGACGCCACAGTGGTGGCACATAGGCGATCAAGAACATGCCGAAGTATCCACTGGGCAGGCGTGGCAGCGCCGGGAAGTCGCGCAAAGACTGGTATCGGCGCAAGGGATGGGCATGGTGGTCAGAATGGCGCTGCAAATGGAACAGTGCCCAGTTCGAGAATATATGGTTGCTGTTCCAGGAGTGGTGTGGCTGACACGGTTCGTAACCGCCACCCGCACGCTGCGCACGCAGCAAGCCGTAGTGCTCGACGTAGTTGGCCGACGTGAGCTGGAAGTTGGCCCAGAACGACGCCACCAGCAGGAACGGCAGGATCTGCAGACCCAGCCAGGCCACCAGCGCCGCCCACAACAGCAGGGTCAGCAGCGCCGGTTGCAGGATCTCGTTGTGCCGCGACCAGAACGGCTGGCCTCGGCCGTGCAGGCGTTCTTTCTCCAGCCCCCATGCGCGCACCAGGGCACCGGGCATTTCGCGCAGTGTGAAGTGGTAGATGGATTCGCCCATGCGTGCCGAGGCGGGATCGAGCGGCGTAGCAACGTCGCGGTGGTGGCCGCGGTTGTGCTCGACGCTGAAATGGCCATACGCAGTAGGCGCAAGGCTGATGCGGGCCAGAGTGCGCTCCAGTGGCGTGTTCTTGTGGCCCAGTTCGTGGCCGAGGTTGATGCAAAAGCCTCCCACCGCCCCGCAGATCAGCACCATCGCCAGCAAGCCATGCCAGGGAAGCTCGTGGCGCGCGACGAACCAGGCACAAAAAACAAACGCGGCCCACAATGCCGGTACCAGCAGGTAAGTGATCCAGCGGTAGTAGTGGTCGGCGTTCAGTGCCGCTACGGCTGATTCGGGCGGATTGTGATGGTCTTCGCCGAACAGCCAGTCCAGCAGCGGTACGACCAGGTAAAAAAACACGACCGGAATCCACAAGGCGCGCGGATCCCCGCTGAGCAGCATCAGGGCCGGGCCGATGGTGACCGAACAGGGCACCCACAGCGACAACAACCAGGCGTAACGCTTGGGGTCGCGGTAGTGCTGCATCAGACCCCCACCGACTCCAGCTTGGCCGACACATCCAGCCACTGGTCCTCGAGCTGTTTGAGTTCGTCGTTCACCGACTTCAGCCGTTTGCCCAGTTCGGCGATCTCGGACGGGCGCACTGCCGAGACCAGGTGCGACTCCAGCGCCGCGCCTTCGCCGTTCAGGACGGCCATGCGCGCTTCGAGTTGCTCAAGGTCGGACTTCTTCGCGGCGCGGGCGGCAAACGGGTTCGCCGCCGCTCTCGAGTCGCCTCGCGCTGCGGCGCGCGTGGCGGCGGCGCTTCCCTGTTTGACCTCTTCGCGCTGGCGTTTGGCCTCGTCGAGCAGATACTTCTGGTAGTCGTCCAGATCGCCATCGAAGGGAGCGACCCCGCCCCGCGAGACCATCCAGAATTCGTCGCACACCGAGCGCAGCAGGGCGCGGTCGTGGCTCACCAGCATCACCGTGCCCTCGAATTCGTTGAGCGCCATGCCCAGCGCCTCGCGCGTGGCCAGGTCCAGGTGGTTGGTGGGTTCGTCAAGCAGCAGCAGGTTTGGGCGTTGCCAGACGATCATGCATAGCACCAGGCGCGCCTTTTCGCCACCACTCATGCTGCCCACGCCCTGCTTGACCATGTCGCCGCCAAAGTTGAAGTTGCCCAGGAAACTGCGCAGATCCTGTTCGCGCGTGGCCTGCCCTGCAATCTTGCCGGCCGCGGTCAGCGTGCGCACCAGGCTGATCATGTGCTCCAGCGGGGTGTCGGCGGGGCGCAGGACGTCGAGCTCCTGCTGCGCGAAATAACCGATATTCAGGCCGCGGCCTTCGGTGACGTCGCCGGCCAGTGGCAGCAACACGCGTGCCACCGTCTTCACCAGGGTGGACTTGCCCTGCCCATTGGCGCCCAGGATACCGATGCGTTGCCCGGCCAGTACCGAGCGGCTGACGTTGCGTACGATGACGCTGGGCGATGTGCCAGCCGGAGCCTGCGCGGGCGCCGGGTAACCGAAACTTACACCCTGCATGGACAACATCGGATTGGGCAGATTGGCCGGTTCCTTGAACTCGAAGCTGAAGTCGGCCTCGGCCAGCAAAGGTGCAATTTTCTCCATCCGGTCGAGTGCCTTGACCCGGCTTTGCGCCTGTTTCGCCTTGCTCGCCTTAGCCTTGAAGCGGGCGATGAATTTCTGCAGATGGGCAATCTTGTCCTGCTGTTTTACGAAGGCGTTTTGCTGCAACTCCATCTGTTCGGCGCGCATGTCCTCGAACTTGCTGTAATTGCCGCTGTAACGCACCAGTTTGGCGGCGTCGATATGCAGGGTGACGTTGGTCACCGCGTCGAGGAACTCGCGGTCATGGCTGATCACCACCATCGTTCCTTCGAAACGCTTGAGCCAGGTCTCGAGCCAGACCAATGCGTCCAGGTCCAGGTGGTTGGTCGGCTCGTCGAGCAGCAACAGGTCGGCCGGGCACATCAGCGCGCGCGCCAGTTGCAGCCGCATGCGCCAGCCACCAGAGAAGCTGTTGACCGGTTGGTCCAGTTCCGTGGTCTTGAAGCCAAGGCCCAGGATCAGCGCCTGCGCGCGTGCCGGGGCATCGTGGGCGCCGGCGTCCTGCAACTCCATGTAGGCGTGCGCCATGCGGTCGCCATCGTCAGCGGCTTCCGCTGCCGCCGCTTCCGCCTGGGCTGCCAGCAGCCGGCTGTCGCCGTTGACCACGAAGTCAGTCGCTCCTTCTTCGGTTTCGGGCATGTCCTGCGCCACCTGGCCCATGCGCCACTGGGCCGGAATACTGAAATCGCCGCTGTCTTCGTGCAGCGACCCGTCCAGTAAAGCGAACATGGACGACTTGCCCGCGCCGTTGCGGCCTACCAGGCCGACTTTTTCGCCCGGATTGAGCGTGATCGAGGCGTTGTCCAGCAGCACCTTGGCACCACGGCGCAGGGTCACATTCTTCAGGTTGATCATCGATGGGTGTTCAGTGTTGCCAATGCGGCATATGTCAATGCGCAGACTTGGTCTGCGCCCGCGCTGGTGTCGAGCCAGACTGCCTGCAAGCGCGGAAAAGCGGATTCAAAATTGGCGCGTTCGTTGCCCACTTCCAGCACCAGAACCGCTTCCGGTTGCAGGTGGGCAGTGGCACCGCGCACCAGTTGGCGCACGAAGTCCATGCCGTCGGTGCCACCCGCGAGCGCCAGCGCTGGTTCGGCCCGGTATTCGGGCGGCAGCGTGTGCATGCTGGCGCTATTAACGTAGGGCGGATTGCACAGCACCAGGTCGTAGTGGCCGTCGGCGGCGGCCAGGGCGTCACCCTGCAGCAAGCGGATGCGCCCGGTCAGGCCGTGTTGCTGCAGATTGATCTGCGCCACTTCCAGAGCCGGGGCCGAGAGGTCGCTGGCGTCAACGGCCAGGTGCGGCCAGGCCAGTGCTGCGAGTACAGCCAGGCTGCCACCACCCGTGCACAGGTCCAGCAGGCGCCCGCTGCCCTCGGGTAGCCAGTAATCGAGCTCACCGGCGACCAGCAATTCGGCAATCAGGCTGCGCGGGACAATGGCGCGCTCGTCGCAATAGAAGGACCGGCCCTGCAACCAGGCTTCGCGCATCAAGTAGGCGGCTGGCTGGCGACTGCTGATTCGGCGTGCTAGCAGCGCCTGCACCTGGTCGAGCTGTTGCTGGCTGATCGCCGTGGCCGGGTCCATACCTCCCTCGTCAAGATCGGAATCCAGGGGCAGGCCGAGTTGCCACAACACCAGCCATGCGGCTTCGTCAAAGGCGTTGCTGGTGCCGTGGCCGAATACCACCCCGGCGTGCTCCAGTGCGTTGGCGCTGGACTCGATCAACTGGCGCGGGGTCATGCCGGACTACCTGCACCCAGTCGCTCCAGCACGCGCCGGTAAACGTTCTTGAGCACCTCGACTTCGCCACGCTCGATGTGTTCGTTGACCTGGTGGATGCTGGCATTGGGCGGCCCGAGCTCGACCACCTGCGGGCAGATATTGGCCAGGAAGCGCGCATCGCTGGTGCCGCCGGTGGTGGACAGTTCGGTGTGCAGCCCCGTCTCTGCCAGTATCGCCGAGCGCACAGCAGCCACCAGGCTGCCTTGCGCAGTCACGAAGGGCAATGCGCCCACGGTCCATTCAATGGAATGTGGCACCTGGTGTTTCTCGAGTACCGCCAGCACGCGCTGCTGCAGGCTTTGCGGCGTGGACGCGGTGGAGAAACGGAAGTTGAAGTCCAGCCCCGCCGTACCGGGCACCACATTGCCGACCCCGGTGCCGGCGTGCAGATTGCTGACCTGCCAGGTGGTGGGGGGGAATGCGTCCGTCCCTGCATCCCACTGCATCGCTGCCAATTCGGCCAGAGCCGGGGCGAGCAGGTGTACCGCATTGCGTGCCAGGTGTGGATAGGCAACATGGCCCTGCACACCCTGCACCGTCAGCTTGCCGCTGAGGCTGCCGCGGCGCCCGTTCTTGATCATGTCGCCACTGCGCTTCACCGAAGTCGGCTCGCCGACGATGCAGTAGTCCAGGTGTTCGCCACGCCGGGTCAACTCCGCGCAGACCTTCACCGTGCCGTCGTGTGCCGGGCCCTCCTCGTCGCTGGTGAGCAGCACGGCGATGGACAGTGGGGTATGTGGCAGTTCGACCAGAAACTCTTCGACAGCAACGACAAACGCCGCAATCGACGACTTCATGTCACTGGCGCCGCGCCCAAACAGTTTGCCGTCGCGGTGGGTCGGTACAAAGGGGTCGCTGTTCCACTGGTCCAGCGGGCCAGTCGGCACCACATCGGTGTGGCCAGCAAACACCAGGGTTTTGGCGGTGCCGGTCGCGCGGACACCGGCGACGCGCTTGGCCCACAGGTTGCGCACGCGCCAGCTCGCAGGACCGTACTCCAGCACTTCGCAGGCGAAACCGACCGCTTCCAGGCGGCGCTGGACGATGGCCTGGCAGCCGGCATCGGCCGGGGTGATCGATGCGCGTGAAATCAGCTGTTCAGCGAGGTGCAGCGCATGCGACATCAGTGCTTGACATCCAACGTGATCTCAGTGAACGAGGGCTCGTCGTCCAGGTCTTCCTGGGGCGGTGGCGCCGCGGCTTTGGTGAAGTCGTTTTGCATGCGCCACATCAGGTTGGTCGGTGAATCGGCATTGGCCAGGCCTTCCTTGCGGTCGACGGTGCCGTCCATGATCAGGCGCGCGATATCTGCTTCGAAGCTCTGTGAGCCTTCGGCCATCGATTTTTCCAGTGCTTCCTTGACGGCCGAGAAATCGCCTTTCTCTATCAGTTCCGACACCAGCTTGGTATTGAGCAGCACTTCCACCGATGCGGTGCGCTGCCCGGTCACGGTGCGCAGCAGGCGCTGCGATACCACCGCCTTGAGGCCAGCGGCCAGATCGCCGAGCATGGTCTGGCGCACCTCCACCGGGTAAAAACTCAGGATCCGGTTGAGCGCCTGGTAGCTGTTGTTGGCATGCATGGTGGCCAGGCACAGATGGCCGGACTGGGCATAGGCAAGTGCCGCCGACATGGTTTCGCGGTCGCGGATTTCGCCCACAAGGATCACGTCGGGCGCCTGGCGCAGCGCGTTTTTCAACGCCACCTGCAGCGTTTCGGTGTCGGTGCCAATCTCGCGCTGGTTGACCACCGAGCGTTTGTTCTTGAACAGGAACTCGATCGGATCCTCGATCGTCAGGATGTGGCCCGACACATTCTCATTTCGGTGGTCAATCATGGCGGCGAGGGTGGTGCTCTTGCCCGCGCCCGTGGCACCGACCATCAGCAACAAGCCACGTTTCTCCATGATCAAGTCGCCCAGCACACCTGGCAGCCCGAGCGAGGCGATGGGCGGAATTGTGTTGGTGATAAAGCGGATCACCGCAGCAATCGAACCGCGCTGTCGCATTGCGCTCAGGCGGAAGCGCCCTATACCAGCCAGCGAAAAACCCATGTTCAGCTCACCGGTGGTTTCCAGCTCAACCATCCGGTCAGCCGGTACCACTTCGGACAACAGGTTGCGCGGCGCATCCGGCGGCAATACCTGGTTGTTGATCGGGATACAAAGGCCGTTGATCTTGATCAGCGCCGCTGAATGCGCCGACAGGTACACGTCGGAGGCCTTCTTGTCACTCATCAGGCGCAGGATGCGCTCCATCGTGCCGGGGGTTGCCGTCGTCGCCATGGTGTGGTCCTTGTTCGGGTTGGGGATGGGCTGGCCGCCGCAGGTCAGTCGCGCAACAACTCGTTCAGGCTGGTCTTGGCGCGGGTCTGCGCGTCCACCCGCTTGACGATCACGGCGCAGTACAGGCTGTACTTGCCGTCGGCGCTGGGCAAATTACCCGCCACCACCACCGAGCCGGCCGGTACCCGCCCGTAACCAACGGTGCCGTTCGCGCGGTCGTAGATCTTGGTGCTCTGGCCAATGTAGACGCCCATCGAGATCACCGAGTTTTCTTCTACGATGACACCCTCGACGACTTCCGAGCGCGCGCCGACGAAACAGTTGTCCTCAATGATGGTGGGTCCGGCCTGCATCGGTTCGAGCACTCCGCCAATGCCGACGCCGCCGCTCAGATGCACGTTCTTGCCAATCTGCGCGCACGAGCCGACCGTGGCCCAGGTATCAACCATCGTGCCTTCGTCCACATAGGCGCCAATGTTCACGTAGGACGGCATCAGGATCACGCCCTTGCCGATGAAACTGCCACGGCGCGCCACTGCGGGTGGCACCACGCGCACACCGGTGGCTTTCATTGCTGCCTCGTCGAGGTGGGCGAACTTGGTCTGCACCTTGTCGTAGAACCCCAAATCTCCGGCCCGCACTACCGCGTTCTCCTTGAGCCGGAAGCTCAGCAGGACGGCCTTCTTGATCCACTGGTGTGTGGTCCACTGGCCCACGGCTTCGTGTGTCGCCACCCGCAGGCGGCCGCAGTCGAGGTCGGCGATCACTTGTTCGACCGCTTGCAACACCTCCGTGGGGGCAGACTTGACAGACAGGTTGGCGCGGTCGTCCCACGCGGCGTCGATGATGGATTGCAACTGTTGGGTCATGAATTGGCGGGCCAGGAGTTTAGGAAAGTCGCGCTCTGGAGGTGACAAACTGTGCGATACGGTGCGCCGCTTCGACGCATTCGGAGGTTTCAGCCACCAGCGCCATGCGGATGCGTTGTGCGCCAGGGTTGTGTCCGTCCACCTCGCGGGCCAGGAAACTGCCTGGCAACACCGTCACATTGTAAAGAGCGAACAGCTCGAGCGCGAATTCCGTGTCGCTGCAGCCGACGTCGGCCCACAGGTAAAAGCCGGCGTCGGGCAGGGCCACGTCCATCACTGCGGCGAGGATGGGCGTGACGCTGGCGAACTTGTCGCGGTACAGGCACCGGTTCTGCTCCACATGCGCCTCGTCGCCCCAGGCCGCAATGCTGGCGGCCTGAATTACCGGGCTCATGGCGCTGCCATGGTAGGTGCGATAGAGCAGAAATTGCTTGATCAGGGCCGCGTCGCCAGCCACAAAACCGCTGCGCATGCCGGGCACATTGCTGCGTTTGGACAGGCTGGTAAAGGCCATCAGGTTCTTGAACCCGCTGCGCCCGAGCTTTGCGGCGGCTTCCAAAGCACCCAGCGGAGGCTCGTCACGAAAATAGATCTCGCTGTAACACTCGTCTGACGCAATCACGAAGCCATATCGGTCGCTGAGCCGGAACAGTTTTTCCCATTCGGACAGGGGCGTCACGGCGCCCGTCGGATTTCCGGGGGAACAAACATACAGCAACTGGGTACGCGACCAGACGGTCTCGGGCACGCTGTCCCAGTCCACGGCGAAATTGCGCGCCGGGTCGGCGGCCACGAAGTACGGATGTGCGCCCGATAGCAGCGCCGCGCCTTCGTAGATCTGGTAGAAAGGGTTTGGGCAGATCACCAACGGGCCCACTTCGCGCCCGTTGTCGGCCGGCGTCGGACCCGGATCGACCACCGTCTGGGCCAGTGCGAACAGCGCCTCACGCGAACCGTTCACCGGCAGCACCTGCGTCGCCGGGTCGAGTTCGAGCGCATAACGGCGCTTGAGCCAGGCGCACAAGGCCGCGCGCAGAGCCACCTCACCGGCGGTCGCTGGATACACCGACAAGCCGCTGGGCGACTGGCTGGCGGCCGCGCCCAGGGCTTGGCCGATGAAGGCTGGGGTCGCGTGTTTGGGTTCGCCAATGCCCAGACTGATGGGGCGCAGCGCCGGGTTCGGCGTGATGCCGGCAAACAACTGGCGCAGGCGCTCAAATGGGTAGGGCTGCAGGCGCTTGAGCAAAGGATTCATGGAGCTGGATTATCAGGGTTTGTACTGTTGCGAAATACGCAACGTCCACCTGTCGTACCGGTAGACAAAAAAGCGAAAATGTGCCCCAATGCAGTAGGGTCTTTGCACCTACGTTCTTGGTGCGCACCCGGTTCGTTGTCAGGAGATTGAAATGCGATTTACTCCCGGTTTTCGTCGGCACGCCCTTGTTGCGGCGCTGTCGGCCATCTACGGTGCCGCGCCGCAGCTGGTCCAGGCCAACCCTACCGGAGCCCAGGTGGTCAACGGCCAGGCTGTGCTGCAGACACAGGGCAACAAGCTCACCGTCACCAACACGCCGGGTGCCATCATCAATTGGCAGAGTTTCTCGATTGGCGCTGGCGAGACCACGTATTTCCAGCAGCAAAGTGCCGCCAGTGCGGTGCTCAACCGGGTGCAGGCGCAAAACCCCAGTCTGCAAAGCCGGATCGACGGCACGCTCGGCTCGAACGGCCGCGTGTTCCTGATCAACCCGAACGGCGTCGTTTTCGGGGCTGGCAGTGTGATTGACACCCAGGGCTTTGTCGCGTCCACCCTGTCGATGCGAGACGACGACTTCAAGGCGGGCAAGCTCAAATTCGCCCGCCAGGGTGCGGCGGCAGACCTGCTGGCGCAGGGCCGTATCAGCTCGGGCAATGGCGATGTCTACCTGGTGGCGCCGAACATCGGTGTGGACGGCAACGCCGTCATTTCGACCCAGGGTGGCAATGTGGTTCTGGCCGCGGGTGAAATGGTCGAAATCACCGGGCGCAACCTGAACGACATCACGTTCGCGGTGCAGAATCCGGGCAACCAGGTGCTCAATCTGGGGACTCTCAGTGGCGGGGCCGTGGGTGTGTTTGCCGGC
>Ga0209181_10013256_pt1 | contig 10343 bp, 6 predicted proteins | sample MAT05_FD_187208 | JGI IMG/M metagenome (GOLD analysis project Ga0209181, IMG submission 187208) | Freshwater microbial communities from Lake Fryxell liftoff mats and glacier meltwater in Antarctica - MAT-05 (SPAdes) (version 2) | ecosystem: Environmental > Aquatic > Freshwater > Ice > Liftoff...
CCCTCATGGGTTGCCTTAATTATCTGTGCGGGAGGGGGGACTCGAACCCCCACACCCCAGGGCAGACGCATATAAATTTGAAGATTAAATCTCCAAACACAGAATTTTATTTTATTGGCGAATGGCGAGTACATGATTGACGATTGTTGAAGTGCCATCTCGCTTGGTATTGGTGGTCAAACAAGACAAGTATTATTCCCATTTCGTCGATTTTTCGCAAAAGCCTGTAATCGGTAACCAAGAATGCACAGAAAATGGCAACAAAGAATGCTCAGTTTTTGGCAACAATGAATGCACAAAAAAGGCAACCCTCATGGGTTGCCTTAATTATCTGTGCGGGAGGGGGGACTCGAACCCCCACACCCTTACGGGCGTACGCACCTGAAACGTATGCGTCTACCAATTCCGCCACTCCCGCAAATAGATTTTAATAACACCCTGCGACGTACGCACCTGAATCCCGAATACTCGGGACTACCAATTCCGCCACTCCCGCAAATAGATTTTAATAACACCCTGCGACCTACGCACCTGAATCCCGAATACTCGGGACTACCAATTCCGCCACTCCCGCAAATAGATTTTAATAACACCCTGCTACGTACGCACCTGAATCCCGAATACTCGGGACTACCAATTCCGCCACTCCCGCAAATAGGTTTTTCAAAAGAAACGCAAAGGTAAAGCGGTTTGGCTTTTTCGCAACTCTTTCCCCCTACTTTTGCCAAAAATTTCTCTGTCCATGAAGACACTTGCTCGATTTTTCCTTCTGCTTTCCTTTTCTGCTCTTTTTGTGCAAATGGAGGCCCAAACAGTGACCATCGGTGAAATGCGCCCTTATCTGGATACCCTTTCTGTGGAACAAAAAGTGGAACTGCTCGAATATATGCGTCACCTCGGATCAAGCATTGATCGGGAGGTTGCACAATCTTATTTGCAACTCGACAAAAGCAAGCAAGACCTCGCTTTGCAATACATCCGGCTGCAACTTTTGAAAAAGCAAGGAGAAACAGACGACCGCACTACCGTGCGTTGGGCACAGGATACCATTCAACTTGGTGAAGTAAAGGAAAGCGATGTGATTATCGATTCGTTTTTGGTCACCAACACTGGGGCAAAACCTTATATCATCAAAGACGTGAAAGCCACCTGCGATTGTACGGTTCTCCGCCGTCCGACTTACCCGCTGATGCCCGGAGAAACGGCCGCGATACGGGTCGAATTTGATCCCAGAGGCAAGATTGGCCGAACCACACCGGGTGTTGTGATCTATGACAACACGCGTCCCAATGGGCGACACATTGTGTATCTCAATGCAGCGGTGGTGCCACGGGTGAAGCCTAAAAATAGTTTGGGGAATTGACACCAGATTTCTGAATAACCCCTAACCAATCACCCCTCGTGCCACCCAAACCGCTCTCCCAGTTGTTTTTTTAGTGCATTCATTTCGTCCCGGTACTGTGCCGCACTGATAAAGTCCAGGTCTTTGGCCGCGGCTTTCATTTTCTTTTCGGAGTCTGCCACCATTTTTTCCAACTGACTGCGGTTGGCGTAGGCTACAATGGGCTCGGCGGCAAGGCTAACTTCTTCATTTTCAACGTAAAATTTGGTCGGAGTAATGCCGCGCACATCCAATATGCTACGGGTGGCGAGTATTTGTTCCTTGGTTCTGGTTACCGTAGTGGGCGTAATCCCGTGCTCCTCGTTGTAGGCTATTTGGATGCTGCGACGACGGGTAGTTTCTTCCATGGTATTGCGCATGGCATCGGTGATCTTGTCGGCGTAGAATATGACCAGGCCATTGGAGTTGCGCGCCGCGCGGCCCGCCGTTTGAGTGAGCGAACGGGCATTGCGCAAAAAGCCTTCTTTGTCGGCATCTAAGATTGCCACTAAGGAAACTTCTGGAAGGTCAAGACCCTCGCGGAGCAGGTTCACGCCGATAAGCACATCGAACTCGCCAAGACGGAGGTTGCGCAGGATTTCAACGCGTTCCAAGGTCTCCACTTCCGAGTGGATGTAACGGCATTTGATGCCGATATTGTCAAAATAATTGGCCAATTCTTCGGCCATCCGTTTGGTCAGGGTGGTTACCAGAGCGCGTTCGTTCACGTCTACCCGTTGCTGAATCTCTTCGATTAAATCGTCAATCTGATTGAGCGACGGGCGGACCTGAATGGGTGGATCAAGTAGGCCGGTAGGACGCACAAGTTGTTCAACCACAACACCTTCCGTTTTTTCCAATTCGTAGTCTGCAGGGGTTGCACTGACGAAAACGACTTGATTGATCATCCCCTCAAACTCGTCAAAATTGAGCGGACGGTTGTCCATGGCAGAAGGCAGGCGGAAACCCCAATTGACCAGAGATTGCTTGCGGGCACGGTCTCCGCCCCACATTCCGCGCACCTGTGGAATGGTGACGTGACTCTCGTCAATGATCATCAAAAAATCGTCCTGGAAATAGTCCAAAAGGCAGAACGGGCGAGTGCCGGGTTTGCGGCGGTCAAAGAAGCGCGAATAGTTTTCGATGCCGGAACAATAGCCCAATTCACGGATCATTTCAAGGTCGAAAGAAGTGCGCTCCTTAATACGCCGTGCTTCTGCCGAGCGGCCCTCGCTGATGAAGTATCGTTCTTGCGCATTCATTTCGTCCTGGATACTGTGGATGATTTCAGTCAGGCGATCTTTGGGCGCTACATAGAGGTTGGCAGGGAAAATGGCGGCTGTGTCAACAGGCTCTATGCGACGCCCGGAAACGAGTTCCAAACTTTCAATGGCTTCAATTTCATCGCCAAAAAAAATAATCCGGAAGCCCGTGTCGGCGTAGGGCAGGTTGATATCCACTGTGTCGCCGCGCACCCGGAACGTACCGCGTTTGAAATCCGTCTCTGTGCGCGAATACAGGCTGTCCGTGAGGGCGTAGAGGAATTGGGTTTTGGGCATTTTCATTCCCTTCAGAAGTCGAATGATGCCGGTCTTAAAATCATCCGGGTTACCCATGCCGTAGATGCACGAAACCGAAGCCACGATAATGATATCGCGCCTGCCAGACAACAAAGTGCTGGTGGCTCGAAGTCGGAGTTTATCCACCAACTCATTGATTTGCAGATCTTTTTCGATGTAGGTGTCGGATACAGAAAGATAAGCTTCCGGCTGATAGTAGTCGTAGTACGACACGAAATACTCCACCGCATTGTCCGGGAAAAAACTTTGGAACTCGCCATACAGCTGCGCGGTGAGCGTCTTGTTATGTGTAAGCACCAACGTGGGCCGGTTGAGTTGAGCGATGACATTGGCCATCGTAAACGTTTTGCCAGACCCGGTTACGCCCAATAGCACCTGGGCTTGGTCGCCTTGTTGGATGCCGTTCACCAACTGTTTGATGGCCTGTGGCTGATCGCCTGTGGGCTGATATTCGGAAGTAATTTTAAAGTCCATAACAAGAGGGCAAAAATACTTCGCCGCAACAATTTTTCTATACAAAAAGTTTTGAAAAAAAAGTGTGGCACACCTTTCTAAAAACAACATGAGCCACCCCGGAAACCGGAATGACTCATGTGCAAGTTTATTCTAAAAAATCAGAACGGAAAACCGTTCGGGTTTTTAACGTTGTACTACCACGCGGCGGATAGCGGTTTCGCCATCTACCGTAACGCGAAGGAAGTATGATCCTTGTGCCATGTTGCCGAGGTCAACGTTTTGGCTGAGGTTGCTCAACTTGCCAACATTGAGGCTTTGCAGCGTTTGGCCAAGGGTGTTGAGCACTTCGATGCGCACGTCAGCAGCTGTTGCCAGCGCGAGGTTGAGCGTCAAGATACCAGAAGTTGGGTTCGGGCTGATAACAAACGACTGGATCGAAGCAGGGTCTACTGTACTGCTAACCAATATCGTTGCAGATGCCGTTTTCGGTGAGGTGCAGGGATCCGAAATCGTAACGGTGTAAGTACCTGTAGGAACACCCGCGAGGTCTTGCGTAGTAGCGCCATTGCTCCAGAGGTAGGTGAAAAAGACATCATCGCCGATAATGTCGCTGATGCCACCACCCGGGGTGAGGTTAATAGAACTAGCACCTACTGCAGTAGTGGCAGTAATGGCAGTTGTAACCGGTAAGAAGGCTACAGCAACCGATTCACCCACATAAAAACAACCGTTTGAAATGTCAATGTTGTGCAGGAAGTTTGGCAAGCCACCGTTGTCGCCATTGCCGATTACGACTGGCGTAAAGTAGTAGAGATTGCCAGCCATCATGAACGAACTGTTGTCGTTTGGAACCCCAGGCTCATAGACATCCGGAAGTACTTGGAAAGAACCCAAATAGTTCGGGTCATCTGCTGGATACACGCTTGGATCGAGCGGCTGTGCAGATATCGCCCAAGACATACCCGCTACAATCCCTTCATTGGGCAACACAAATCCAGTTGGGTCTATGGTGAGAATGTCTGACAATAGACTGTTCCAGCAGAGCACCTCGCTAGCTGCTTCAAAAGTACCGACTGCACCGTCAGCGCAAAGAACACTGGCGACCTTTGTGATTTCGATACAGAATTCGCCGATTGAAATGGGGCCCCCTGCAAGACTAAGATCAAATCCATCAATAAGCATGTAATAATTCTGGCCGGGGTCTGTTTGGAGGTCAATACCAGAACGATAGTCTTGGAATTGTACAAAGCTGAGATCATCGTTACAGGCTATTTCTGTCAAGTCGCTGCAGTCGTCGCCAGTATAAATGGCCATTTGTGTATCGCCGTCAGTGATGTAGTTGGTAGCATCACAAGGCACGGTTTCGATGTGATACTTTTGGCCATCGCCAACAAAGGTGTACCACATGGTATTGTTGAGAATGTCTACCCCTGGATCAACTTCAAGCCAGCAATCAACGCTTGGGTCAGAAGCATCTATCGTAGCGGTAGTATTGTCGTAAATGCCCGTAGTTTGTGTAAGCGGTTGGCCGAAGAAGAGCGTGAGGTCAACAGCAGCATCACAAACATCCACGTTGTACACTAGTGGAGGGAGTTGCACGTACTCCACATCGTCAATGTAGTTTGTGTGGTTGTTGTCAATGCCGTAGAAGTCAATACCGCCCAGATTGTTCAGGTACGCCATTTTGTGAACGTACTGACCATCCACCCAGAGCGTCAAGAGGTTGTTGTCTAGGTCAATAATATGACGCACTTCAAACCACTCATTGCTGGGGTACGTAAATGATGCAAGGCTAGCACCAGCACCAATTTGGATGTTACCAGCGTTGTTGGCACCAAAGAAAGCGTCAAGGTTCCATGCGCCGGCACCGATTGGTACCACATTTTGGATGTTGTAATAGGCTTGCTTGCCAGTTGGGACATAATACATCCACTTCAACTCGTAGCGACCAGTGATCTTGTTTCCAAGTTTAAGCACTACGTCTTGTGGGCCGCCGCCAGCAGCTGTGGTCAGAATTTTGAACGAATTGGGAGCAGAGTTTGCTTGCTCCGTTGAAACGATGCCGTCTTCGGTACCCCCGTTTACAGTGCCGCTCCAGGTAGTCCACCAGCTATTGGCAGCACCATTTTGAGCGAGGTTTTGCTGCGCGAGCTTCTGCGTGGTGTTGTACTGGTTCATGTTGTCGCATACAATCTTGTTAGGATTGATTGCACAAGGCACTACGCAAGGGCTGCAAGAGTTGAAACAAACGGCAGCGAGGGTAATATCTTCCGTGCCTACACTAACGCTGCGGTCAAATCCGCCGACTGTTGGGTTGGCAACGCCACAGGAAGAAAGCGGCAGGCCGTTTTCCACGTTGGCCGGGTTTGGGCCGTTGATAAACCGATAAAGGTAATCTCCAGCGGCCAGTGGCACGGTGTAGGACCATACACCGCCGCCATCATTGGTCATCGGTGCTGGAGACAGGCCATTGATCGTACCGATAATCCACATGCCTGCAGGACTCACATTGATCAACGCTGTATTCACTTTGAAAGTGACGTCGCTAACAGGTGCCACATAATCGTACAATTCGATGTCGTCCAGCTTCCAGCCATACTCAAAGAAACCTTCCCAACGGAATCGAATCCACACTTGGGCCGCACTGTTGGCTGCCGGGATCGCCATTTCAGTCAAAAGGTCGGCTGGCACCGCTGCGCCTTGAGAAACGCCGTAAGAGGGTTGATTGTCAAATACATCGTAGGGCGTCCAGGTATTGCCTCCGTTCGTGCTGACGAGCACCTGTGCAGTTGAACCTTGGAAGTCGGCAAATTGGCTGTGAAAGCGCAGGCCCACGTTGGTGTGGCTGGCACAGTCAATCGGGCCAGAAGTCAGGGTCACATCGTGGTTACCTGCACTGCCGTTGGCATCGGAGTCGAAAAAAGCAAAGCCTGCATTTGAGGTAGGCGATGCAAAGGCCGTGGGAGCTGTAGGAGCAAAACCCATCGGGGCTGCGGTAAGGGTTGACCGAGTCCAGACTTGTGTGCCCACGCCCGTACTGCCAGCAGTCCAAGCATTGAAGGCAGCTTGGCTATTGAAGGTTTCTGACCAGAACTGAGCAGATACGCTTAAGGTACTGGCTAAAAGAAGGAACACTGCAATGAGGTTCCGAAAAGTCATTGTTTTTGCCATGAGAGAAAAAAATGAGTTAGGTTAACAGTAAAACATGATTGTGTTAGAACCGCCAAATTTCTGGAAAAGAATTCGGACGGTTTCGTATTGTAGTGTGGAATTTTAGCAAATGACGGCTTTTAACAAAATTAGGGGTGCTGAGCCACTTTTTTATCCATCAGCCTGAACCAGAGTATGGGCATTAGCGCCAGTATTATGCTCGTCGGGTAACCAAAAGGCATTTGTGGGCTTTCGTCTAAATGCCGCAGGATTTGGTATTTGCGGGTGGACTTGAAATGGTGGTCGCTGTGGCGGGTGAGTTCGTAGAGGAAGATTCGACCCAATTCGTGATCGCTGTTCCAAGAGTGGCAGGGTGAAACGGGTTCTGGGCGACCCGTTGCCAAAATTTTCCGGCGCAAGCCGTAATGCTCGATATAGTTTACGGTTTCCAAAAGCAAAAAACCGATTATCGCGACGGCGATCGCTCCCAACAATGCTTGCCAACCCAAAAAGAAAAGAATTGCCACCAGCCAAATTGTTTGGCAGAAGGAGTAGCGTAACATAGTATTGTCCCAATAGGTTGTAGGCAGCGCTGATTTCGCCAACCGTTCGCGCTCCAAAGCCCATGCACTCCGCCATCCGCCGGTTACTGAACGCAACCAAAACCTGAATACATTTTCGCCTAATCTTGCCGAAGCGGGGTCTTCGTCGGTCGCCACGTTTTTGTGGTGACCACGGTTGTGTTCCACAAAAAAATGTTGGTAGAGCGAGGGCAGCAGCATGATTTGTGCCAGTACCTGTTCTTTTCGATTGGTTCGGTGGCCCAATTCGTGCGCAACGTTGATGCCACAAGTGCCTGCCACAATTCCCACAGCAAGGGTAAGTCCAATGATTTCGGCAATGCCCAGCGTTTGGGCTGCTACCAACCACAAATACCAACCCACGATGCCAAAGAGCAAGGGTGCGTTTAAATACAGTAGCCAATCAAAAAAAGCCCGTCGTGCCCGATGTTCTTCATCTTCTTTTGGCACGTTAAGGATTGATTTTGGGGTATAAAGTTCTAGGACTGGAAGCAAGCCAAACACCAGAGCCACCGTCATCCACGACCAAATGCCATGCCATGCCAAGCCCAAAAGAGCACTGGCTGGCACGAGGTAAGCGAGGAGATATTTCAGGTCGCGCATAATTCTTGTAAACTTGGTTATGGGTGAATTTGGTTATCTGGGTGGCCAAGCTCGGGTGCTCGAATAATTCAATACAAAAATCTCCAAATAACCTATTCATCCAATATTTTCCATTGCAAGGCTACCTTGACCAAGCCTGCGGTGTTTCGTGCGCCAAGTTTGGCAAGCAAAGCAGCACGGTGGCTCTCCACTGTTTTTTCGGAAAGAAAAAGTTGCGCAGCAATCTCTGGGGTGGTGCGCTCGTCCATGATGAGGTGTAGCACCTCGCGTTCGCGGCGGCTGATTTTAGGGGGCTCTTTGGCTACTGCGGCGCCTGAACGGTGGTGCATGAGGCCACGCATGACCACATCGGTTACCTCTTTGCTGAAATATGTTTTGCCCGCCGAAAGTGTACGAATGGCGTGGCAGAGTTCGGCTTTGCCTGTGTTTTTAAGTACATAGCCTTGTGCCCCCAGACCGAGCATGGCGGAGATGAAACTTTCCTCGCTGAGCATGGAGAGCACCAGGATTTTCAAATCTGGCAGGTCCATGCGTAGTTGTTTGCACACTTCCAGACCCGATTGGTCGGGCAGATTGATGTCAAGTAACAGCACATCTGGTGGGTTGTTGGTTACCTGACGAAGTGTTTCGGCGGCGGTGGTAGCCTTGCCAATCAGTTCAAAATCAGGTTCGCCCACCAACAGGCTTTCCACACCTTCAGCAAACATAACGTGATCGTCGGCGATAAAAATACGGATCATGGGCGGGATGAATTGGGGCGCAATTTAGGTAAGAAAAGCCTTTGGGTGTTAAAACCGTTGCTCGAAATTGTATCAGAACTAAATAACGGTCATTTCTAAGCAAGGACAAAAAGCCATTTTACCTTTGCGGCCTTGTCCGCTTTGTCCGCTTTATCCGCCCTAGTGGCAGGGGCGCGAAGGCGGAATCACACCCTCCTCAGACAGCCACCTTCCAAGACATGGCGGCCAAAAAGGCTTTGGCGGGTAAAATCATCCTCTCAACCTATCAACATTACAATGGACTATCGCATAGAAAAAGACACCATGGGCAAAGTGCAAGTGCCAGCCCATGTTTATTGGGGCGCGCAGACGCAGCGCTCCATCGAGAACTTCAAAATTGCCCGCGACACCAACAAGATGCCCATCGAGATCATCCGGGCTTTCGCATTTTTGAAAAAAGCCGCCGCAATTACCAACTTCGAGGCGGGGGTATTGCCAAAGGAAAAATGTGACCTCATTGGGCAAGTTTGTGATGAGATTTTGGCAGGAAAACTGGACGAGCAGTTCCCGCTCGTAGTCTGGCAAACAGGATCTGGCACTCAAAGCAATATGAATGCAAATGAGGTCATTGCCTACCGGGCCCATGTGCTGAATGGTGGCCAACTCACGGACGAACATAAGTTTGTCCACCCCAACGACGACGTAAACAAGTCGCAGTCCTCCAACGACACTTTTCCGACGGCCATGCACATCGCGGCCTACCAAATGCTCATGGAGGTCACGATTCCGGGCATCGAACAGCTCCGCGATACGCTTCAAGCAAAGTCGGAAGCCTTCATGGATGTGGTAAAAATCGGTCGCACACACTTTATGGATGCCACTCCACTCACCCTGGGGCAGGAATTCAGCGGTTATGTGGCACAATTGAATCACGGACTTCGCACGGTGCGCAACTCGCTTTCCCACCTCAGCGAACTCGCACTCGGCGGCACGGCAGTTGGCACCGGCATCAACACGCCCAAAGGTTATTCTGAAACCGTGGCGCGCCATATCGCCAGCCTGACAGGGTTGCCGTTCATAACTGCACCCAATAAATTCGAATCGCTTGCCGCCCACGACGGCATCGTGGAAGCCCACGGCGCACTCAAAACCGTGGCGGTCAGCCTTATGAAAATCGCCAACGACGTGCGGATGCTCTCCTCCGGGCCACGCTCGGGCATAGGCGAAATCCACATTCCCGACAACGAACCGGGATCCAGCATCATGCCCGGCAAAGTCAATCCCACGCAGTGCGAGGCACTCACCATGGTAGCTGCTCAAGTGATGGGCAACGACGTAGCCATCAACATTGGCGGCTCCAACGGACACTTCGAACTCAATGTGTTCAAGCCGGTGATGATCTACAATTTCCTCCACTCTGCCCGGCTCATCGGTGAAGCATGTGTGAGTTTCAACGATAAATGTGCCATCGGCATCGAGCCGCTGCGCGACAACATTGCAAAACATGTGAACAACTCGCTGATGCTCGTGACGGCATTAAACACCAAGATTGGATACTATAACGCCGCCGCCATTGCGCAAAACGCGCACAAAAAAGGCATTACGTTGAAGGAATCTGCCCTCGAATACGAACTGCAGGGACTTGATTTCAAGCACATCACTTCGGAGCAGTTTGATGCCTGGGTGCGGCCGGAGGAGATGGTGGGGAGGTGATTGGGTCATTGGGTCATTGGGTCATTGGGTCATTGGTCATTGGTCATTGGTCATTGATCATTGGTCATTGATCATTGGTCATTGGTCATTGGTCATTGGGTGCATTTCAAATTGTTGCGTTAAATTCAAAGGTATTATTTTTGAGGCAAAAAATAGCGAT
>Ga0209181_10013260_pt1 | contig 10341 bp, 8 predicted proteins | sample MAT05_FD_187208 | JGI IMG/M metagenome (GOLD analysis project Ga0209181, IMG submission 187208) | Freshwater microbial communities from Lake Fryxell liftoff mats and glacier meltwater in Antarctica - MAT-05 (SPAdes) (version 2) | ecosystem: Environmental > Aquatic > Freshwater > Ice > Liftoff...
GGCTGGCAATTGCTAAATGCGCCGAAAGAAGGCATCGACGCGGTTCGGCAGGATGTAGAGCAGCGGCACGATCACATTGATCGCCAGCGCTATATCCAGGCTCAACAGGCTCACCAGCACGGCAGCCGCATACAACATCGGGGGTATCAGCACGCGCACGACCACCATGCGCCTCACGCGCGGCTCGATCTCCTGATTGAGCAGGTGATTGTCGCGCGTGGCGTACCACCAGTGGACGAACAGCACCAATCCGGCGACGGTCAGGTTAAGATCGTAAAGAATGAGCGCCAGTCGATCGAGGGTGCCATAGCGCGCCAGCAGCCCGGCGGAAAAGGGCAGCAGTGCGACTGCCATCATGAAGAAGATGTTGATCCACAAGAGTGTGCGGTCGGTGCGGCGAATGTAGAAAAACTGATTGTGATGACCGACCCACAGCACGCCCAGGATCAAAAAACTGAGGACGTAGCCCAGCAGGTTCGGGATCACGCTGGTGAGCGCCTCGGCTAGACCGCGTTCCGCCACCAAGTCGGCGCCGGGCACGCGAATGTCGAATACCAGCAGCGTCACGACGATGGCGAATACGCCATCGGTCAGAGTCTCGATGCGCACCGACGTGATCGCGGAAAAGGCATGCACACGCTGGTCGTTTTCTGGAGTACCGTCGCTGATCGGTTGGTTCATGCGGTCTGCATCCTCTTTCGTCACGCCGGACGGCGCGCCTCGATCACCACCCAATCACCCTGCTGACGGCGCGCGGTCGGCTCCAGCCCGGTGGTGCGCAGGGCGGCTTCCACTTCGTCGGCTTGGGTGTCGATAATGCCGCTGAAGATGCCGAGTCCGCCGGGGCGGATCACATCGCCGAGATGCTGATCGCACATGGCGACGATCACCCGTGCCAGGATGTTGGCGATCAGCACGTCGAAGCGGCGCGCCGACCCGACCACACTTTCGAGGCTGCCTTCCTGGACGGTGATGCGATCGGCAGTGCCGTTCTGAGCGACGTTCTCGATCCCGACCGCCACCGCCACCAGGTCGATGTCGATCGCCAGCACCTCGGCTGCGCCCAGCTTTGCCGCTGCGATCGCCAGGATACCCGATCCGGTGCCCAGGTCGAGGACACGATGTCCCGGCTGCACATGATCCTCGATCGCCTCCAGGCAAAGCTGAGTCGTCGGGTGGGTGCCCGTGCCGAACGCCATACCGGGATCGAGCACGATCACGATGTCGTCCGGCGCGGCGTCGATGTCGATCCATAGCGGACGGATGACGATATGCCGTCCCAGACGGATCGGATGGTAATGCACTTTCCAGGCTTCCGCCCAATCCTTCTCCTCGACAACCTTGTAGATAGGGTCGGGAAACGGATACATCAGGCGCATGTAGCCGAGCGCCTCTTCGAGCTGGCGCTTGGCGTCCTCGACCTGATCGTCGTCGGGCAGGTAGGCGCGCACTGCCAGCGCCGTCGCGGGCGGCACCTGATCCTCGTCGAGCTTGTCGGGGGGGATGCCTTCATGTTCAACGGCGACCCCCTGATAGCCATAGCGGTTCAGCAATTCGGCGGCGGCTTCGGCGGCTTCACCATCCACACGCAGGGTAATTTCGATCCAACGGGACACGGCGCACTCTCGTTATCTGGTCATCTGATGAATACAGGCGATGATTGTAGCGCATGTTGCACGCCAGACCCCTACATGTTGTCCGTCCCACAACGGTTAAACCCCGGATCACGCGCCGATCACGCGCTGGCAACACGCGCTCGCTATGCTCTCTGATGGTATCCGCTTTAGAGATCGAGGACTATATGCGTCGTTCGTTCGTCTCGTTTGCCCGTATCGCCCTGTCGCTCGCCGCTCTCGCCGCCGTGAATCTGGTCGCCGCCCAGGATCAACCGATGCCTGGGATCGTCACGCTGGAGGGCTTTGCCGTCCTGCCCGCCGACACCTTCACCGAAGGTCCCGGCGTCGGGACGCAGATTAACCCGACCGACAACCTCAACGGACGCACGCTGCCGTTCGAGGGGCAGCCCGTGCAGGGCTTCAGCGCCACCATCCCCGGCCCGGACGGTCACTTTTACGCGCTGTCCGACAACGGCTATGGCGCCCGCGCCAACAGCGGTGATTACAACCTGGCGTTCTACGAGCTGGATGTCGATTTTGAGGCGGGCACGGTCGAGGTGATTGGCAGCGTGCAGCTGACCGACCCGAACAATCTGGCTGGCTTCCCGATCGTCAACGAAGGTGCTGACGCGCGCTTCCTGACTGGCGCCGATTTCGACACCGAGTCGTTCCGCATCGCCCCGGACGGGTCGTTCTGGATCGGTGAAGAATTCGGACCCTACCTGCTGCACTTCAACGCCAACGGTGAGCTGATCGACGCTCCCATCCCCACCCCGTACCCCGCAGCCCTCGTCGATGCCGCGCGCGGTCTGGAATTCGTACAGTCGCCGCAGCATCCCGCGTTCGTCGATCTCGCGGACGACAATGCCCGCCGCGCCGCCGCCAACCTGGGTGGCAGTCGTGGTTTTGAAGGCATGGCGATCAGCGCCGACGGCATGACGCTGTACACCATGCTCGAAGGCGGCTTGCTCGACGACGCCACCCCCGGTCGTCTGCTGATCCAGGCATTCGACATTGCCAGCATGAGCTACACCGGCGATCACTTTTTCTACCCCCTCAGCATCCCCAACAACGCCATTGGCGAGCTGACTGCGATCAACGACACCCAATTCCTGGTGATCGAGCGCGACAACAACCAGGGCGTCAATGCTGCCTTCAAGCGCGTCTTCCTGGTCGATACCGCCAACGTCGGTGAAGATGGCGTCACCCTCACCAAGACGCTGGTGGCTGACCTGCTGGCGATCTACGACGTGAACGGGCTGACCACCGCCGCCGCCGATGTCGTCGGCTTTGGTCCGATCTTCCGCTTCCCGTTCCAGACGATCGAGTCGGTCTACCCGATCGACGCCGATACGCTGCTGCTGGTGTCGGACAACAACTACCCGTTCAGCGCGGGGCGTCGCCCGGGCGTGTCGGATGACAACGAGTTCATCCTGATCACGCTGCCGACGGCGCTCGATCTCCAGATCGGACAGTAAAGCGCACCCACGCCACCCCCGGATCGCGGGGGCAGCCAGCCAGACTGACAGAGGTGCGCCCATTCAGGGCGCGCTTTTGTTTCCGTGCTCCATGTCCAGTAAGCGCGTCTTGCGGTCGGCGCCCCACCGATAATGCCCGCTCACGCCATTGGCGGGCAGCACCCGGTGACAGGGGATGATCGGCGCCACATCGTTGTCGGCGCACGCCCCTCCGACCGCGCGCGCTGCCGTCGGTGACCCGATCATCATGGCGACCTCGCTATAGCTGCGCGTCTCGCCATAGGGTATCTGGCGCAGCGCCTCCCACACCCGTCGCTGAAAGGCGGTCGCGCGAATGTCGAGCGGCAGATCGAGCCGGGGCGAGTCGCCGCGCAGATAGGCGATCAGCGCCTCGACGGTCGGGCGCAGTGCGTCATCGTCGCGGGTGATGTCGGCAGCGGGAAATTCGCGTTGCAGCTCGTCCCACAGCGGCGCGGGATCATCGCCCATCTTGATAGCGCACACACCGCGCGCCGTCATTGCCACCAGCAGCAGCCCAATCGGGGACTCGACACAGGCAGCCCGCATCGCGCCCGGCGCGCCCTGGCGGTAGACCGTCGGCGTCATCCCCAACGTGTCGGCGTTGTAGACCGCACTGGTCGAGTCATACCCGGAAGCGTAGATCGCCTCAGTGACGGTGCCCTCGCCGTGCAGCGCGGCGCGTAACGCGCGGGCACGGGCGTCTTTCACGTAGGCGGCGGGTGTGATGCGCGTCGCGCGGCGAAAGGTACGGTGCAGGTGATGTGGGCTGAGGTGAAATTGCGCCGCCAGCGCCGTCAGGGTGATCGATTCGGTGTGGGCGTGCTGGTCGATATAGCGACAGATCGCCGCGATCATTTCCGCCCCGGCGTCGGTCGGCTGATCGGGCTGGCAGCGTTTACAGGCGCGGAACCCGGCGGCGCGGGCGGAGTCGGGGTCGGGGTAAAAGGCGACATTCTGACGCAAGGGCTGGCGCGAGCGGCAGGTCGGTCGGCAGTAGATGCCGGTCGTCCTGACGCCGACGATGAAGCGTCCGTCATAGGCGGGGTCGCGCGTCGTGATCGCACCCCAACAGGTGTCGGGGTCGAGCGTGAACGGGGAAAGCGCTGCAACGGCGGTCGGTGGTACGGCGATCATGGCGATCCTTTCGCATCTTCAGGATGCCTGGATCGTAATCGATCCGCGCCGCCGACGCGCGCCGGAACTTGACGTGTAATTCGAGATGGCATATTACGATACGATTGTTCTATGGCAGGCATCTTCAGATACAAGGACATCCATGACAGATCGATACGCGGAAGCCGTGCGTAAACACACGCCGACCAGCACAGTGGGTCGCGGTAAAGCAATCGTACTTACCGACGAATCGCCGTTGACCACATGGAGCGACGCCCTTACATCACTCTATTTCGGAGACAGCCTTGCATTCTATCCGATGTGGCAGCGTCCAACCGTAATCATCTCGGACGGTGCCTACGGTGTCCTGGGGTTCGATGGCGACACGTCCGATCACGTTGATTTGCCACAATGGTATGAACCTCATGTTGCCGCCTGGAGCCAGTCAGCCTTACCGTCAACGACGCTGTGGTTCTGGAATTCCGAGATTGGTTGGGCGGCAGTGCATCCGATTCTTGAAAAATATGGGTGGCGCTATGTCGGGGCAAACATCTGGGACAAGGGCAAAGCTCATATCGCTGGCAATATCAATACAAAAACGATTCGTCAGTTTCCGGTTGTCACTGAAATTTGTGTCCAGTATGTGTTTGACGCCCGGATAGGCGAGCTGTCTCTGAAACAGTGGCTCGTCTCGGAATGGCGGCGAACCGGCTTGCCTTTACGCACCGCAAATATCGCCTGTGGTGTGAAAGACGCTGCGGTACGCAAATATTTCGATCAGGGACATTAGCCGCGCGCCAGCACGCCCGACGCTCGTATGCTGCTGAAATCGATAAAACTTATTTTCACTATGGAGTCGGACGTTTCACTTCACCAGACGGTCTGCATCGTCATCAGTTATCGCTAACACTCGACTGAAGACTTCTTTTCTGATGCGATCATTCTGCTGTGAAAGAACGCGCGCCCATTGACCGATTGTCATGCCCAAAACCGTCACGTCATAGACCTGTCGCTTGAACTGCTCAACGTCCGGGTGAGCGATACGATCGATCTTGGCAAAATTGGTGTCGAGACGATAGCTGTAGCGGGACAAAAGCTGACGCACCAGACTTTGATAATCCGAGTCTGATCGATAGCGGGTTGCATCATTGCCCCAGCTTTGAACAAACTGTTCCGCTTCCTGAAATTCACTCAGCAGGGTTCCCTCCCATTTGCAACCACTGGTATTGGTCTGTTGCAGATTGCGCGTCCGCGCGGATGTATCTCCGGGTTCTACAACCAGATAATCAGGGGGATTGTGATAATGACGATCGCGCGCCTGGGCGACTGAGCCGCCTTCGATCATGGTCACCGACACAATTTTGGGTCTGCCATACACGATGGCTTCCGGGAGCCATGCCAGCAGGACGAGATTCGTATTGCGATCTGTGAAGCGCGTCTGGCTGTCTTTGAAGCGGGCTGTAATCTCTGTCGCCAATGGAAACCAGCTCTTTATTTCCAGCCCTGGGACAGGATGCACCTGTCCCCGAAACACAGCGTCAGGAAAGCCGGGGTCTTGTCTCTGCCACGACCCCAATCCCTGAAACTCATGATGTTCATTGAGCAGCTCGACAAGATTGAATTCGATCAGGTTTCCAAGAATGGGGGACAGCTTTGAAAGTATGCCGATCAGATTCATCGCCGCAGCCGTGGAAACAGGTTTGGTGATGCTGATGACATCAAAAACATGTCCCGGCAATCGCAAGAGCTGTTCAGAGGCAATTTCAAGCGTGCGTGACGTATACATCAGCGACAAAATCCTCGGAATTGGACCGTGCCGCAATTGCGTGATAATCAGGCTGTGCCTGGCGTAAACGATAGAACACTACGCATCGACAAGGTTGGTCTGCTCTTGTGCGTTATAAAGCAGGCTCAACGGCATGACCGCTTGTTGTGCTAATTCATAGTACGCCTTATGCCGCTCGACTCCAACGCATTTCAGATCGAGCGCTTCCGCTGCTGCCACCGTAGAACCAGACCCCATAAACGGATCGGCGATGATCCCTACTCCAAGTGGCAGGACAGCGTGAACCAACTCACGCAGAAAAGACTGCGGTTTAAGACTGGGATGGTCTGCGATCAATCGTTCATTTTTGGGCGTGCGCGTACTTTCGATAATGTCCTCGAACGGCTTTCCATTGGGGCGGCGGCGCAATCCGCCCGTTTGAAACTCTCTCAAGCAATCTCCGACCTTCATTTTCGGCGGCAGTGACTTGCGAAAAATCCCCCAGGGTTCACAACAGCCTCTCGGCATGGAGCAGACATCGGGAAATTCGTCTTCATGATTTTTGGGGCGATCGCCGCCGCGCATCGTGCGGACAGTCCGAATCAACATGCCGCGATATTCAAGCCCACCTGAGCTAATAGCTTCAAAAACGAGCTGCGACAAAAATGTATTCGATGCGATGAATACATGCGCTCCTGGGCGCAACCCACGCAGCGCTGCTTGAGTCCACTCCATAAAAAACTGCGAATCGCCTGACGTTCTTTGTTGTTGAGCGCGGTAAATCTCGGTAAAGGGGAGCGCATATTCCCATCGAAAGAAGGCGGAATACGCCAAACGCCGCCATCCTGACTGCTTCGTTTTGCGAGCTGATCAGCGTTATATTCTTTGACACCATAAGGCGGATCCGTGACAATCGCATGAAGCGAATGTTCAGGAATCTGAGCGAGCCATTCAAAACAATCTGCATGAACCAGCAGCGATTGACCGATTTCGCGACTCGGAAAATCGCCTTTAACTGCGTCCCATTTGAAGGGCACAGCCGGGCTTTTTGCACTTATGTGCGTCATCGATGACAACCTTTCATTGTTTCACATCGTACAGCAGGCAGCCCGCGCTGCTGGCTTGTCTGTACCCTTTTTACATCACGGCTTGCCGCGCCTTGTTACCCCCCGGTGCCGCCGTTTTCCCCGCTCACAAAGTCCATCAGCCGGTCAAAAAAACCCTTGCCCTTGCCCTGCGGCTGCACCTCGCTGCCCATCGTCTTGGCGAGCTTCTCAAACAGGAGACGCTGCTCGTCGGTCAGCTTCATCGGCACCTCGACGTTGACGTAGACGATCTGATCGCCTCGACCGTAGTTGCTGCCGTCGCTGCGCAGACGCGGCACGCCCTTGCCGCGCAGACGGAAGGTCTTGCCGCTCTGTGTGCCCGCCGGGATATTCAGCTCGACATCGCCGTCCACCGTCGGGATATTGATCTTGTCACCGAGCGCCGCCTGCGCGACGTTCAGCGGAATGTCGAGGATGATATCGCTGTCACGACGCTTGAAATATTCGTGTTCGGTCACGCGCACGACCACGTACAGGCTGCCCTGCGGGGCATCTTTTTCGCCCATGTCGCCTTCACCGCGCACCTGGATTTGCAGTCCTTCCGCGACGCCCGCCGGAATCTGTACGTCCAGATTGACACGCCGACGCAGCCGCCCCGCGCCCTTGCAGGTGGTGCAGGGGGTGGGGATGGTCTCGCCACGTCCGTTGCAGCGCGGGCAGGTGGCGACCTGCACCATCGGGCCTAAGAAGGTCTGCTGCACCTGTCGCACCTCACCCGCGCCCGCGCACTGCACGCACTTGATCGGCTGCGTACCGGGTTCGGCGCCGACGCCGCTGCAGGTCTCGCAGGTCTCCATGCGCTCGAACTCGACCGCTTTTTCCACACCAAAAATGGCTTCCTCAAAGGCGAGGGTGACCTCGATGCGCCGATCCTGTCCCGGACGCGGACCACGCCGCCGCTGCTGCTGGCGGACGGTGCCGCCAAAATTATTGAAAAAATCCTCGAAAATTTCTTCAAAGCCGCCGAACCCGGCGCCGGGCGCGCCGCTGCCGCCCGCCGCGTTCGGGTTGACGCCCGCGTGACCAAACCGATCGTAGCGCGCGCGTTTGTCCTCGTCGGACAGGATTTCATAGGCTTCGTTCAGCTCTTTAAAGCGCTCTTCGGCATCGGCGTTCTTGTTCACGTCGGGATGCACTTCGCGCGCCAGTCGGCGGTACGCCTGCTTGAGGGCGTCTTTGTCGGCGCCGCGCGCCACGCCCAATACTTCGTAGTAATCTCGCGCCATGTTTCGCCCTGGTCAGCATCGGTCGTTTTGCGGTGATAAACAAGATCAGCGGGGCACAATCGATCATGCCCCGCGTAAACACAGGGGCAATCCGATGGATCGCCCCTGCACACTCTAGAGATCTACGCCTCGGTGAATTCGGCGTCCACTACGTCTTCGCCGGACTTGGTATCGTTGGGCGCGCCATTGGCACCGTTGGCACCGGGGGCACCTTCGGCGGCGGCTGCCTGCTCGTGCATACGTCCACCGAGCGTCTGAATATGCTGATTGAGCGCCTCGGTCGCCGCGCGAATCTTCGCCAGGTCGCCGCCATTCTGCGCGCCGCGCACCGACTCGATCATCTCGGTCGTCTGCGTCTTGGCGTCTTCCGGCAGCTTGTCGCCATAGTCACGGACGAATTTCTCCGCGGTGAAGATAGCTGATTCCGCCAGATTGGTGGCTTCGGCGGTCTCACGGCGTTTAGCGTCCTCGGCGGCGTGTGCCTCCGCCTCTTTGACCATGCGTTGAATCTCGTTCTCGCTGAGACCGCTGCTGGCGGTGATGGTGATCTTCTGTTCGCGTGAGGTCGCCTTGTCTTTAGCGCTCACGTTCAGGATGCCGTTGGCGTCGATGTCGAAGGTGACCTCGATCTGCGGCATCCCACGCGGCGACGGTGGAATACCGTCGAGGATGAAACGACCGAGCGACTTGTTGTCCGTCGCCATCGGGCGCTCGCCCTGCACGACATGAATTTCGACCTGAGTCTGGCTGTCGGCTGCCGTCGAGTACACCTGACTCTTACGAGTCGGGATGGTGGTGTTGCGCTCGATCATCGGCGTCGCCACACCGCCGAGCGTTTCCACGCCCAGGGTGAGTGGGGTCACGTCGAGCAGCAGAATATCCTTGACTTCGCCTTGCAGCACGCCGCCCTGAATGGCAGCGCCGAGCGCGACCACTTCATCAGGATTGACGCCCTTGCTCGGATCCTTGCCAAAGAAATTCTTGACTGCTTCTCCGACGGCGGGCATACGGGTCATACCGCCGACCAGGATCACCGTGTCGATGTCCTTGACCTCCAGCCCGGCATCCTTGAGCGCCTGACGGCAGGGGATGATGCTGCGCTCGACGAGCTGCGCGGTCATCCGCTCCAGTTGGGCGCGGGTCAGGCTCATATTGAGATGCTTCGGCCCGCTGGCGTCGGCAGTGATGAAGGGCAGATTGATCTCGGCGTTGAGCGTGCTGGACAGCTCGATCTTCGCCTTTTCCGCCGATTCCTTGAGACGCTGGAGCGCCTGCGGGTCACCGCGCAGATCGATGCCCTGATCCTTCTTGAATTCGTCGGCGATCCAGTTGATGATGATCAGGTCGAAGTCGTCGCCGCCCAGGTAGGTATCGCCGTTGGTGCTGCGGACTTCAAAAACGCCGTCGCCCACTTCCAGGATCGACACGTCAAAGGTGCCGCCGCCCAGGTCGTACACGGCGATGATGCCGTTCTTCTTCTCGTCCATACCGTATGCCAGGCTGCTGGCGGTCGGCTCGTTGATGATACGCATCACGTCGAGACCAGCGATGCGACCGGCGTCTTTGGTAGCGTTGCGCTGCGCGTCGTTGAAGTACGCCGGGACGGTGATCACTGCCTGATCGACGGTCTCACCGAGGTAGGCTTCGGCGTCCGCCTTGATCTTCTGCAGGATCATGGCGCTGATTTCCGGCGGGCTGTAGTCGCGTCCGCCCATGTGGACGCGCACATCGCCATTCGGCGCGGCGGTCACCTTGTAGGGGACGTACTTCAGGGCGCGCTGGACTTCATTGTCCTCGAACTTGCGCCCCATGAAACGCTTGACCGAGAAAATGGTGTTGGCGGGGTTGATGACCGCCTGATTGCGCGCGACCTTGCCGACCACACGCTCATTCGTCTTGGGATTGTTGGCGACCACCGACGGGATCAGATTGCCGCCTTCCGACGACGGAATGACCTTCGGCTTGCCACCTTCCATCACGGCGACGACCGAATTGGTCGTGCCCAGGTCGATACCG
>Ga0209181_10013262_pt1 | contig 10341 bp, 7 predicted proteins | sample MAT05_FD_187208 | JGI IMG/M metagenome (GOLD analysis project Ga0209181, IMG submission 187208) | Freshwater microbial communities from Lake Fryxell liftoff mats and glacier meltwater in Antarctica - MAT-05 (SPAdes) (version 2) | ecosystem: Environmental > Aquatic > Freshwater > Ice > Liftoff...
TCGGATGCTGCAAGCCCGGGCGCCTGGCATTGCACGGTCGGCAAGCCCTGACAATGCGCCGTCAGTTTTCCAGGCCCGGCCCCAGACCCTGCGCACGGGCCTGTGCCGTGCCGCGCTGCATCCCTATCCCGATGGCCGCCCACGCACCTTGAACCTTCCGTCCCCATCACCCAGCCCGCCAGCGGGCACGCTGCGCCTGCGTCTGGCAGCTCTGCACCGCCTGCTGGTGGTGGGCTTGCTGGGCTTTGCGTCGGGTCTGCCGCTGGCGCTTTCGGGCCAGGCCCTGCAGGCCTGGTTGACCGTGGAAGGGCTGGACCTGGCGGCCATCGGTTTTCTCAGCCTGGTGGGGCTGCCGTACACCTTCAAGTTCCTGTGGGCGCCGTTGATGGACCGCTTCGAGCTGCCTTGGCCAGGCAGCAAGCACTCCGGCAAGAGCGCCGGCAAGAGCAGCGGCCGGCGCCGGGGCTGGATGGTGCTGACGCAGTTGGCGCTGGCCGGCGTGCTGGTGTTGCTGGCCGGCACCTCACCCACGACATCGCTGGGTGCCTTTGCCGCGCTGGCGGTGTTGCTGGCTTTCATCTCGGCGTCGCAAGACGTGGTGGTGGACGCCTACCGCACCGAGTTGATGCCCGCCGCCGAACGCGGCCTGGGTGCGTCGCTGGGCGTGATGGGCTACCGGCTGGCGATGGTGGTGTCGGGCGGCGTGGCGCTGATCTGGACCGACGCGGCGCAGGGCGGCGGCTGGACCTGGCCCGAGGTCTACCGCTTCATGGCCGGCCTGATGGTGGCCGCGGCCGCCATGTCGGCGCTGCTGCTGCCCGGCCTGCCCCCGCTGCCGCCCAGCGAGCGGCCCCGCGCCACCGCCTGGGTGGAGTTGCGCGGCTTTTTTGCGGTGCTCGCCACCGTGGCGCTGGGCGTGTGGTTCAGCGAGCGCTTCCTGGGCACTGTGGCGCAGTGGCTGCTGGGTCCGCTGCTGCAAGGCACGGCTTTGCCGGCACTGCTGCAAAAACGCTGGATCGACCTGGCCACGCTGCTGCTGGGCGTGGCGCTGACGCTGCCGCTGGCCATGTGGGCGGCGAAACTGGCGCGTTTCGAGACGCTGCTGGCCGGCCTGTCCAGCTACTTCAGCACCAAGGGCGCGGCGGCCTTCCTGCTGCTGGTGGTGCTGTACAAGCTGGGGGACGCTTTTGCCGCGTCGCTGATGACGCCCTTCCTGCTGAAAAGCATGGCCTACAGCCCGGCCGAGGTGGGGGTGGTGAACAAGGTCATCGGCCTGTGGCTGACGATCGGCGGCGCGCTGCTCGGCGGCGCTTTCATGATCAAGCTGGGCCTGTGGCGCAGCCTGATGATCTTCGGTGTGCTGCAGATGGTCAGCAACCTGGGCTTCTGGTGGCTGGCCGTCAGCGGCAAAGGCATGCTGCCTGGCATCACGCTGCCGGCCTTCGATTGGGGCTTCGTCAAGCTCACCTCGCCAGCGCCGGTGGACGGCGGACTGCTGATGGTGGTGGCGCTGGAGAACATCAGCGGCGGCATGGGCACCGCGGCTTTCGTGGCCCTCGTCATGAGCCTGTGCAACCAGCGCTTCACGGCCACGCACTACGCGCTGATCAGCGCCTTCGCATCGGTGGGCCGCGTCTGGGTGGGGCCGTTGGCAGGCGTGCTGGCCGAGACCATCGGCTGGCCCACGTTCTTCATCATCAGCACCGTGCTGGCAGTGCCGGCGCTGGTGATGCTGTGGTGGATGCGGGCGCAGGTGCGGGCGCTGGAAGTGGCGCCAGCGGGGGTCAGCGCCACCAACGACTGAGAGGCCGAGCCGCCGCCGTTGCGGCCGGCACCGGCCGACCGAACTCGACTCGCCGATGTCAATATTGACATCGCAGCTGATCCTTACTGACTGGCAGGCTGCCGCACACCCTCCTATGGTTCAGCCACGGCTTGAACACCCCCGTCCGGGGTGACAGGCGGGCAGCAGGAGGAACCAGAACATGTTGGACTTTGAATCACCGAGCGTCGCCGAACGCCGCGCCTTCACCACCACCGGCCACAGCCACGGCTACAGCATCGGCCCCGCAAACGGCCCCGCAAACGGTCCGGGCAACGGCAACGGCACCCAGCAAGGCGCCACGGGTGCCGACGGCCGCAGCGCCGCGGCGCTGGCGCATTGGCTGATCCTGTCGCTGGACCACGTCGGCCGCGGCATGCTGCTGCTCAGCCCGGGCAGCCAGGTGCTGCACGCCAACCGACTGGCCCGCAGCGCCTTGTCCGGCGGCGGCCACGCGCTGATGGTCGAGCAAGGCCGGCTGAGCGCACGCAACGCCCGCGACCACAAACTGCTTGCAGATGCCATCCACGCGGCGGCCCACAAGGGCCTGCGCCGCCTGCTCACGCTGGGGCGTGGAGCGGAAGCGGGGGCCGGCGGCGACAGCGCAGTCATCACGGTGGCGGTGCTGCCGATCGATGGCCATGCTGCCAGCCTGAGCAGCGGCGACAGTCAGACGCACGCCAACGCGGTCCTGATCTCGCTGCCCCAGCCCAGCCGCGGCAAGGACCTGGCGGTGCAGATCTTCGCCCGCGAGCATGGCTGCACCAGCGCAGAGACTGCGGTGCTCGAAGCCCTGCTCGGTGGCCAGGCCCCCGAGGCCATCGCACAGCACAAGAAAGTGCAGCTGTGCACCGTGCGCACGCAGATCGGCCAGTTGCGCTTGAAGACCGGTTCGCACACCATCCGCGAACTGCTCGACCGCGTGGCGGCGCTGCCGCCGATGATGGTGGTGGTGCAATGAAGGTCGTTCGTACCGCCACGGCAGGCCGCTGAAATTGCAAGCTGAAGAGATGTCCGAATGATTAAAACTGCTTACCCTGCCAGGCTTGGTTCGCGCTCCAGACCCCCCAGCGTCGCAGGAGCAGTGCTGGTCATCGCTTTGGCACTCGCCGCTGCCGGGTGCTCGATCACGCTCAAGGCCGAACACGTGCCCAGCGGCGAACTGGCCAACGCGGTGCAGCGAATTCCCGGCATCTACTACGCATTGCCGTTGACCGAGCTGAACGTCATCGTGCCGGCCAGGGTGGAACTGGAAAGTGCAGGGCCGTGGGCAGGCTTTGATGGCTGCATTGCAAACTGCAAACGGCCAGGGGCCACGACCTGCAAGCAGGCCGATGTCAAGCCCAAAGAGGCGGCAGCCCGAGTCACCCTGCTGTCGGCGACGGTCAACGCTGCGGCGGTGCCCGACTCCGACCACGTCTACCGGGTCGTCCCGCAAACCTCGAATCCTTTCATGACCGTCAACCACGAATTCACTTTGGCAGGTGGCCGAGTGCGCTCGGCCAAGACCAGTGCCAGCGACCAAACGGCGACGGTCATTGCTTCTTCTATCGGCTCCGCGCTGGGTCTGCGCGACTTGCTCTCAAACCGCCCACAGGAAGCGCTGGACAAGTCCATGGGGCTGTTGATGTCCCGCAAGCCCGACCCATCGGCGCGAGGCCATTCTGAATCCGCGCCCGATGCGCACGCTTGCGCGGCACCAGGATTGCAGAGCTTGTGGAGCCACAAGGAATTCCAGCCCTACGACTATCTCACCGGCATCGATTTGAATGAAAAGAAGGCCGGCCACCTCGCAAAGCTGTTTGTCAAGGAAGACGCGCTGAGTTGCGAACAGGTGAGGTGCTTCGCGGCCACGATCTACGACATGCGGGAAATGGCCGACCAGACTCAGAAACGAGCCGAGGCCTACCTGAACAGCGCAGAGGCACCGAATGCGCCGCTGGCCGCACTGCGCCTGGAACAAGCCCGCTTGAAGTCGGCGGACTGGTTAAGCCGGGCTGCCGCGCTGCGGAAAAAAGGCGGCATGGCTATTGAAAACTCTACTGCGACGGTAACCATTTCACCACGCACAGGACTGCGGCCGAAGTTGGAGAACGACGGCACTTCGTCTTCAAAGTTCGAATATTCCAGAGAGGATTGGCGCATTGACGGGCCGGCTGACCTGAGCCCTGTTGAGCGGCAACCCTATGCCGACGCAGCGACAACGTGGTTGGCAAAAAATGCACTGACCACCACTGTGCAGCTTGAAGATGCCAGCAAGCCGCAGGCCCAAAAAGAGTTGGCCCCCAGCGTTGAAGGCGGTGGCTATCGGTACCGGCTGCCCGCCAGCGGTCGCGTTCAGATTGAGCTGACACTCGCAGCTGAGGCGGGGTCGAAAAGAATCGTCTTGCTGGACGAGACCTTGCCCATCGCGCAGTTCGGCAAGCTGGCGTCGCTGCCGTCCCAGTTTGCCGGAACGAAGGCTTCCCTCAACTTCACGCTGGCCGATGACGGCACCTTGGCCTCCGTCGCAATGGGCCAAGAATCTCAAAGCGCAGCTCCGCTCAACACCTTGGTGGCAGACCTGAAGAAACGTGAGACCGAGCGCGAAGGCGCGGCGCTGAAGGCCGCCAAGGCTGAGACTGACCAAACGGCAGAAGCCATAAAGAGCGAGAAGCACAAGCGTTGTCTGGCCGCGCTGAAAACCGAACCCGCCACCGTGCCCGATTTCTGCAAGTGAACCGCCGGGGCGGCACTCGGCTCCGCCTTTAACCACGTTGCGCAAACCCCGTTGCCTGCTGCAACACACCACCGGAATACGCCACCATGCCAAAAACGTACACCCTCTTCCTGACCTTCAGTGAACCGCGCCGGCTAACGCTGTGCGCTGCGGCGAGCGAGAGCGCCATCCTGTGCACCGACAACTGCGGCGTCGGCAACTCTGTACCGGGTATGGGCGAGAGCACGGTGTTGATGCCCGCGGTGCGCGGCACCTTTCTAAGCTTTTCTTCGCTGACCGGTGCACAAAAGACGCTTGGGGCTGCTGCTGCCGAAACCATTGCGGTTGAATTGGACGGCTTGAGTTCTGGCCATGCGGTCGTGGTCTTGCACTGGGCAGCGGCCATGACGCCTCCGCGCACCACCGCTTGCGACAACTGCCCGCCCGACACCCTGCTGATCCGCTATCCCTCAACAATCAGCCCAGCCGCCAGCCAGCGTGTGCTGGCCTTCAATAGTGCAGACGAGGCCGAGGCGTGGGTGGCCAGCGAAAATGGGCAAGAGCACCTCCGCAACGCGGTGTACGTTCGCGTCCACATTCCGGCTTGAACCTGAACGACCAGGGCGCGGCCCACCGAGACACGCTGCCGTGTGGCGCGCCCTAACCACCGCATCGGCTACCCTGCTGACGGTACTGACCACAGCCTGTGGTTCGCGCCAGTCGACAGCCGATGCGCCTGTTGCCACGCAGCCACCGGCACGCACGGTGCTGTACATCGGCACACTGGACGCCGCGCAAGTCCAGCGCACGCTGGGCACGCTGAACCGCGAACTGCAGCGCCTGAGCTCCACGGTAGGGCCGGTGCGCGTGGTGCATGAACACCTGGGCAGCGGCACAGCCACCGACAACGAGTTGCTGATAAAGGTGAAACAGGCCTATGCCGACCACCATCCCAACATCGTTTTTGCAGCCACACCACGCGTGGCCCGCCTTGCGCAAGGGCTCGACACGCAGACGCCCATCGTCTTCGAAGGCTCGGCCGACCCGCGGCTGAACTGCCTGGTGGACAACCTGTTGCGGCCGGGCCGCAATGCCACGGGCTACACGGCTTATGTGCCGATGGCAGGCAAGATGCTGGAAGCCTTGCAGCTCGCGTTTCCAGCGGTTCAACAGGTGGTGATACTGGTTGACGGCAAGGAGCGTGAGGCCAGAGCTTGCGCGGCCGGCCAGAAGGTGCCCCTCCCGCCCGCCACCTGCAGCCCGGGCTGGCTGGATGTCGAGCAGCTGGGCCAGATTTCGCCCGCAGCTCAGGAAGCCGTGAAGGCGGTGCAGGCCAGCGGCCTGGGCCTGCGGGCACTGCGGCTGTGCGATGCCACTGACTTTGCGCGGCTGCGCGACTGGCTGGGTGCGCGCACCGCAGCGCAGGCACCGACCATGGGTTTGGTGGTGCCGATGCAGTATCTCTATTTCGCCAAGACGCAGGAGCTGGTGACGGCCCTGAAACCACTGGCCTGGCCCGCTGTCTATCCGCGCTGGCGCTGGGCGCAACTGGGAGGACTGATGGCGGTGTCCCCGACACCCGAGAACTACACCGCCGAGCGCGCCACCGAGGTGACCGTCAGGCTGCTGGACGGCGCGCAGGCACAAGAGACGCCGGTGCAGTTTCCAGACGGTCTGCAGTGGACCTTCAACGCACAGACAGCCCACGAACAGGGTCTGCAGCCCAGCAACAGAGCATTGCGTCGCGTGTACCGCTTCTTGCCATGAAAAGCGGCATCCTTCAAAGCGCACTGTGGCGCCGCTACGCCACTGTGCTGACTGTGCTGTTGGCCAGCGCCTTGCTGGCGTTGGGCGGCATCGAGATGGCCGTGGCCTACCGCAGCACGCTGGACAGTGCCAGAGCGGCCCAGCAGCAAACGGCTACGGAAGTGGCCTACGCCATTGGGCAGAGCCTGGGCGTGACGGAACGACAGCTGCTGGCTGTGGCCGCGCTGCCCTGGCAACAGGGTGGATGGCTCGGCGACGACCAACGCCTCGAAGAGTTCCACCGACTGTTGCTGTTGGTGCCCGCGCTGCTGGAGATTCGTTTGCTGGACGCGGCCGGCCAGACCTTGCTGCGCGCCTCCCGCCTGGAACCTGACCAGCGGGTGGCCGGACTGCCGGCACCCGCAACCGCAGCTGCGTCTGCGCCCGAACAGGGCGGCCCACCGGCTCGGGCGCCAGCCAACAACGGCCCGTTCGCACCGCGCTTCGAATACGGCCCTGTGCGCTACAAGGACGACTACGAGCCCCGTCTGGAAATGGCGATGCTGGTGGGTGACCGCACCGCCGCCCGCACCGAGGCCACGCTGGGCCTGCGCGCCCTGGCCAGTGAACTTCAGCCGGTGCTGACAGTGCCGGGCATGGAGGTGTTTGTGGTCAACAGCGAGGCCGTTGTGGTGCTGCATGCAGAGCCCACGGTGATGCTGTCGCGAAAAACCTGGCCCGGCGCTGCGAACGAGCAAATGGGGCTGGCTGGCCGCGTGGTGCTGAGCGCACAGGCCGCAGTGCCCAGACTGGGCTGGCAAGTCGTGGTGGAGCGCGACCGCGTCAAAGCGATGGCCACGGTGTCACGGGCGCTGTGGCGTACGGCCACCTTCACGGCAGCTGCCGTCGCGCTGGCCCTGGCCGTGTCGATGTTGCTGGCCGGGCGCTTGGTGCGCCCGATCGCCCGCTTGCATGCGGCGGCCAGCCGCTTGTCCGAAGGCCACCTCGACACGCGCATCACCCTGCAAACCCGCGACGAACTCGAAGACCTCGCCCACCAGTTCAACCGTATGGCCGCCAGTCTGCAGGCCAACGTGAGTGAACTGGAGGACCGGGTGGCGAAGCGCACCATCGAACTGACCGAAGCCAACCGCCACAAGGACGAATTCCTGGCCGGCATGTCGCACGAACTGCGCACGCCGCTGAACGGCATCCTCGGGTTTGCCGATGTGCTGCGCGAAGGCATGGCCGGGCCGCTGAATGACGAGCAGCGCGAATACCTGGATGACATCCACCGCTCGGGGCTGCTGCTGCTGTCGCTGATCAACGACCTGCTGGACCAGGCGCGGCTGGCGTCGGGCAAGTTGCCGCTGGACCGGGCCGACTTCGACATCACCGAGACACTGGACATGGCGGCGGCCGTGATGCGGCGGGACATCGACGGTCAATCCCAGACGCTGCACCTGGACGTGCAAGCCGGCATGCCGCCCTGGCACGCCGATGCGCGCCGCATCAAGCAGGTGGTGCTGAACCTGTTGGGCAACGCGGCGAAGTTCACACCCGCGGGCGGCCGCCTGGACCTGCGCGCCGGCATGGCTGTGGACGGCAACGCATGGCTGGAGGTGCAGGACACCGGCCCGGGCATCGCACCTGAAAACCATGAACTGATCTTTCATTGGGGCCAGCAGGTTGCCCAGGGCACCGACAGCGGCCCTGCAACTGCCAGCCCCGACAGCTCCGGCGCCACCAGCGTGGCCACCACCGGCGCCACCACCGTCTTCACCACCGCCCGGAGCGCCGGCCTGGGCCTGGGTCTGGCGCTGGTGCGCGGCATCGTGCGCGCACATGGCGGCGACGTCACCGTGCGCAGCGCGCTGGGCCAGGGCGCCACGTTTCGCGTCACGCTGCCGCAGGCCCGGCCTGCCGCGCCCCCAGCCTACCCCGCCGACGAGAGGAACTCTGCACCATGAACGCTACCGCCAGCACCGCACGGGGCACACCGGCACCCACCGCGCCACCGCCCACGCCACGCCAGGTACACGTGGTCGACGACGACGCCCTCAGCCGCAAGCACCTGCGCACGGTGCTGGCCTTTCACGGCTACAGCGTGCAGCTGTCCGACAGCGGCGCGCAGGCCCGGCCCACGCTGCTGGCGCAGCCGCCCGACGCTGTGCTGCTGGACCTGCAGATGCCGGGCGAGACCGGCTACGAACTGCTGGCCTGGATGCGCCAGCAACCCAGCCTGGCGCACATACCGGCCATCTGCGTCACGGCGTCGGTGCCGCCGTCTGAACGCGAACGGGTGCGCGCCGCGGGCTTTGCCTTTTTCGTGCCCAAGCCCATCACGCCGCCGCAGCGTCTGCTGGACGCACTGAAGGGCGTGCTGGGCGACCGCGCGCCTGAGGCGCCATGAACACGGTCGGACCTGGGTCAGCTCCGGTGCCGGCGCCTGTATCGGCGCCTGTGCCGGCACGCATCCTGGTGGTTGACGACCGCGCAGAAGGCCGCAAGCTGCTGGCACTGCGCCTGCAGCACGCCGGTTATGCGGTGCTGCAGGCTGAAGGGGGCGCGCAGGCGCTGGACATCGCGGCGCACGAGGCACTGGACCTCGTGCTGCTGGACGTGCTGATGCCCGGCATGGACGGCTTCGAGGCCTGCCGCCGGCTGCGTCTGCTGCCCGCCATGCACAGTGTGCCGATCGTCATGGTGACGGCATTGGAAGCCACCGACGACTGCGTGCGCGGCCTCGAAGCCGGCGCCGACGACTTCATCATCAAGCCCTTCAACCCCGCCGAACTGCACGCGCGCGTGCGCTCGCTGCTGCGCGTGAAGGCGCTGTTCGACGAAAGCCGGCGCCAGCGGCTGGCCCTGGCCGAATGGTCGGCCACGCTGGAGCAGCGGGTGGCCGCAGGCGTGACGCAGGTGGAACGGCTGTCGCGTCTGAAGCGCTTCCTGCCACCCCGTCTGGCCGAGCGGCTGGTGAGCGAGGGCACCGAGGCCGTGCTGAAGCACCAGCGCACGGAAGTCACCGTGCTGTTTGCCGATCTGCGCGGCTTCACCCGCTTTGCCGAGCAAGCCGAGGTGGAGCAGGTGATCGCCATGCTGGCCCCGTTTCACGCCGCCATGGGGCGCCTCATCTTCGAGGCCGAAGGCACGCTGGAACGTTTCACCGGCGACGGCATGATGGTGTTCTTCAATGCCCCCGATGCGATGCCCGACCACAGTGACCGTGCGCTGCAACTGGCGCTGGACATGCAGCGCGCAGCGCGCGCGCTGGCTGAGCAGTGGCAGCGCAGCGGTGGGCCTCTCGGCCTGGCCGTGGGTCTGGCGCGTGGGCCCGCGGCCGTGGGCGCGGTGGGCTTCGAAGGTCGACAGGACTATGCCGCCATCGGCGCGGCCACCAATCTGGCCGCACGTTTGTGCGCTGAAGCCGGCCTGGGGGAGGTCTGGCTCAGTGCCAGTGTGCGGCACGCCGTGGCGGCTGACTTCGAGTTGCAAGCGCTGGCGCCGTTGCAGCTGAAGGGCTTTGTGCAGCCGGTGCAGGCCTGGTGCTGCGCGGGCCGCAGCGGCTGCCGGTCTACCAGCCCGCCGGCAGCGGCTTCAGGATGACCCAGACACGGCCCTGGGGCCGCTTTTCCTGGCGCAGGCAACCGGCCTTTACCAGATCGCCCAGCAGCTTCGTGACCATCGTACGGGCGCAGCCGATCTGTTGCGCCATCTGCTCTTGCGTCAGCGGGTAGGCCATTCTGCGGATGTCGTCTTCTTCAATCACCGAGCCCGCGTGCAACAGCCGCACCAGGCGGTCGTACACCTGGTCCAGCGCCAGCTCGGCGGCGATGGTGGTGGCATTGCGCGCCCGGCGAGCCACCAGGCCCAGCAACTCGAAGGCCAGCGCGGGCTCCTGCGCGATGCAACGTTCCAGTGCAGAGCGCGTGACAAAGCTGCACAGCGCCGCCGACTCGACGGCCACATTCGCAGACCGCTTGCCGCCGTCCAGGCTCATCTCGCCCAAGGTCTCCCCGGCGCTGTAGAAGCCGAAGGTGAACTCGCGCCCGTCTGCACGCGCGTGGTATGC
>Ga0209181_10013266_pt1 | contig 10339 bp, 7 predicted proteins | sample MAT05_FD_187208 | JGI IMG/M metagenome (GOLD analysis project Ga0209181, IMG submission 187208) | Freshwater microbial communities from Lake Fryxell liftoff mats and glacier meltwater in Antarctica - MAT-05 (SPAdes) (version 2) | ecosystem: Environmental > Aquatic > Freshwater > Ice > Liftoff...
CTTTGTTACTCTAATGATTTTCGATTTCGTAGATGGACTTTACGTTGTGCCATTACCACCGATTACAGTTGCACAATCAAATGCCAATAGAGAATCCACAGTAACAGCACCTCATTTTGAACCACTACCAAACCCGGAATAGCTAAAAGTCGAACCTCAACAAATCACCTTATTTACACCACAGTTTGAGGAAATTCCTGACCCTTGGACATTAGAAGCTGATAGTTACAAGAGTAATATTAGTAGTCAAGCAGTAATTCTCCCATTCCCGACATTGAGATTATTGCCACCAGTTAAACAACAGTCAAAGACTACGAAAAATTCCAAGAAATCTCATCCAGGAGCAAAAAAGAAATCGAGCGATTTGGCTGATATAGGACTCAAGATTAAGCGCAAGCCGGGTAGACCTCGGAAGGCTGCATGATTCTTAACTTATCACACTCATTTAATAGCCCCCGATAATTTCCGGGGGCTAAAAGGGATTTATACCTGACTAAAAAACTGCCCTACTCTTGAGGAGGAGTTTCGTGATCAAGCAGTCCATCATTTTTTAGTTGAGCAATCACAGCATTTCTGACATACTCGGCTGTAGTTATACCTAGTAACTGTGGGAGCGATCGCAGCAAAGCATCGATTTGGGGTGGAAACTTAGCACCAATTGTCCCGACTTTACCACCAATTCCTTTACCTTCTGACTCAAATCCCCTCTTCCCTTTGACTGCTTTTCCCATAGCTTTTACTCTTGATATTTCATAGGATAACCTGTAAAATAGAGGAAAGTCAAGGATTGAAAAATTATTGACTTGAGACGGGCTAATAAACCTGTTTACGCACTCCCTTGAGAAAGGAGTGCTAACCACAATTCGCAACGTTTAAGGGACGACGAATCATGGCTAATAAAGATTTTACATCGGCACAAGCCGTTGAGTTTTACATTGGCAATTATCGCTTTGATGCCATTAGAATTATTGAGACAAAAGAATACCGAATGTCTCAAAGTCAAATACTTGACCCTATTGGTATAAAACGGAACTGGCTAACCCGTTTACAGTTTAGTTTGCCTCGTGTGTATCAAATACTGATGGAGCAAGGATTAGACCCGTTTACAGTTTCAGCAGCATATACGGTGAACAAAACTCGAATTAGTGCTGTTACAAGATCATTAAAAGACGTTCGGATCATCTGGCGTTATTTCGATAAACAGGGGAATGCTTCAGCGAGTTTATTGGTTGATGCACTAGCTGAGGACTCACTCAAAAGTAGGTTTGAGCAAGTATGGGGGGGTGCAGTGCGATTTTGTTAGGTGCTTAAAATTAGGGTACTAAATCACCTATTTAGGGCTGCGTAGGCGTAGCCCGCCGTAGGCATCGCAGCCAAATAACTGTTTTTATTGAGAATTTAGCTCTCTAACTGAGAATTAAAGTCCGATCTAACAAAATCGCATTGCTCCCTATTAATTGTTTCATTCAAAATTCTTCTAGACATATACACAGCATCTAAATCGAGAAAAGCAGCTTCATCTAGAGGTAGATTAAGGGAGTTAATTTGTTTAACTTTTTCCAAAATCTGTTCAACATCCCTTTTGGGTAGTAGGTTGACTACTGATGGGTCAGCATTGAGAGGAGAGTTGCCAAGATTTGCAATAACAGTGATTTTATAAGCATTCCCATACTGCAATTCTCTTCGGTCTTTCGGATATGGCAGTGTAGTAGTTTTGACTTCTGTTTCCCAGTTCACCCCATTGCCCTCGACAATTACTGTGTAGTTATCAGCTCCAGCGACAGGATACCAAGAGATTACTGGACGAGGATTTAAAATCGAACTGCCGTAGGGACTAATTATCGTTGGTGTATCGTTCTCATCACCTGGTACTTTAGTTTTTGGACATTTGTTTTGATTGGCAGGTGTACATCGCCTTTTCACTGCTTGCGGTACGCATTTATCAAGTGCATTCGAGATCGAGCCACTTGGTAAATCTATAAATTTTAGATTCAAGTAGCACAAAATTTTAACTGTGCCTCCATTCACGACTCGAAGTTTATCTCCCTCACAGAGTTTGCTTCCTACTCGCCAGTTGAGATCGTTATCATTGACAATTCTGGCAATAAAATCACACTTTCGCTCTAGTGAATCTAATGAATCGCGTCTTGCTATTGATTGTCGTTGAGCTAATACACTACTCTCATTTAAAAAAAGAATTATTGACACGATCACTGCAATTGGAAATCTGAAAACTTTTTTATTTAATGCATTAGTTGGTCTGGATATAGAATGATTTAGCATCGAAAGTATTTCTGTGATTACTTGCTAGTTATTAGCATATAAGATTTTAATAGCAAAAGAAAGTTTAGACAGCAATACCAGATTAATATTCTTTAAAAACACGCTCTAATACTTGCTCTCTCCATTTCCGTACTTCTGGTAGACTAGAATTTAATATTAAGCAAAATTCCCAATATATTTTCGCTTCGCTTCTTACGTTCAATCTTTCTTGTACTTGTGCTAGCAAGCAATAAGCATCTGTTCGCTCTTGATCCAGTTGCGTAGACTTTTGTAGATTAGTTTTAGCTTCAGCGTAATGTTTTTGCTCTAAGAGTGCCCAGCCTAAATTTTTGTACAACGAAGCCTGTACTTCCGGGTCTTTCGCTTTTTGTAACCCCTGTAAAGCTAAAGCTTCTGCTGCACTATAATCCCCACTTATATTCTTCAATCTTGATAGATTATTAACGGCTGGGACTGCGTGTTCACTACTCTGTATAGCTAATTTATATTGTTGCTCTGCTAAATCATATTTTCCGTGGTCGTCATAGAAGCTCCCTAACCCATAACGGCCTTCCCACATATTGGGTCGTAATTTAAAAAGTATCTGGTAAGTATTCTCAATACACTTTAAATCATACAATTGCTGGCAAACTAATGCCAAATTATTATAAGCACTCACATCTTGAGGATTAAATTTGATGGCTAATTCATAATATTTTCTGGCAACTTCAGGCTTGTCTTCATGACGATCCGCTTGCTGAAAGTAGAATTCTGACACTGAATAAGTTAGATGAGAATTATATTTTATCGCTATCTTAAAGTTAGACTCAGCATCCATAAGCCGATTTTCATTGTGAGCTTTCTTCCCTTGATTTAGGTAATTGTTGGCTATCACAGGTAGCGAGGCATAGAATAAGCTAACAACCGTTAAAAAACCTAAGATGCCCGTGCCAATCTGAAATGATTTAGATGTGATTACGCGATGAAGCTTTGATTTAAATGGTAACTCCTCCAAACGGTGTAAAAGCATTTGTGTAGATACTGGACGCTTCGCTGGAGCCGGAGCCATTAATTCATCTAACAAATCAGCAAAGGGTTTTTCAATTTGTCGTGCTTTATTTCTCCAGATAATTCTTGTTGTGTTTGGGTCTGCTGGCAAGTCGAGTACACGAGTTCCAGTTACTAAATATACTAGCGTTCTACCTAGTGCATAGAAATCTGATTGCGGTACTGCTTGCCCGTTAATTTGTTCTAGGGGAGTAAATCCGGCCGTTACAAGTACTGTAACTTCGTGCTGACCAAGCCCCATATCATTCCCCCCACTTCCACTAACTTTCGCTAGATAGCTACGAGTTACTTCTCGGACTGCACCAAAGTCTATTAAACCTAACTGACCATCAGGTTGAACAATTATATTAGAAGGTTTAATATCTCTATGGAAAAAACCACTCCGATGTACTTCATCAAGAATCTTTACTATTTGTGTAAGCCAATTTAGCGCTAAAGCCTGAGATATTTTTCCGTTAGCTTCCACCCATTGCTCTAAGTTCTGCCCCTCAAATTTCTGCATGACCAAGCAATGCAGTTCGCTGGAACTATCATTAGGTCTAACAGTAAATAAATCGTCTATGACTCTAGGAATACCTGGATGGTTGAACAGTTGAAGCGTCAGTGTTTCTCGCTCCAGTAAACTGATCTCTTTATGCCTTTGCGATCGCAATACTTTAATTACTTTATGAGTGCCTTTATCATCCAGTATTTCAAAAACTTCTGTATTGTAATGAAAGTCTAAAGGACGTAATGGCTTAATTAACCGAAATCGCTGCTCAATCAGCAGTTCTGTTCCGCAATTAAGGCATCTCTCAACATCATCAGGATTTTGCCGTTGTTTACATTTAGGATTAATACAGTAGCTCACATATTTAGGCTAGTATAGTAATTAAGCTGTTTTGATATTTGAAACTAACTTTGTACTTTGAATATAATATATAAAAATGTATTTTTTAATCAAAGGTTGTAGATCTAACAATAATTCTTTTTCGCTATCGAATTTTTCTTCAATTAAGGAGCGCTCTATCAAGGCAGCTAAAGCTTCAAGTAACTTTGATGTTGTTAAAAATAGCTGTTTTTTACTGTTTAAACCATCTAAAAGACGACTAACTGGAATTGCTTCAGCAGGAGGAGAAGTTAGTTCTTCTGCTAAATAAATCATGATTTCTTTTTCTAGAGTAGTTAGTCGTCCAGGAACTTTAAAGAAATCATCAAGACTCTCTTCAAACGCATCATCCATTAATGTAGTGTTACGCTTTAAAAACTCTTTTACACTACCACCAAAAAAAAATTTAATCTTATGAGCAACTATTTGCAAAACCAAAGGATTACCACGATAAAGATGAATTAAATCTCTCCATTCCTCTTCAGTATTTAACCCTTTATCCTGGAGAATTTTAAAAGCTTCTTTCCGCAATCCTTCAATTTTCATTGTCACACATGGTTGTGCCTTGTTTTGAAGACGACTAATATCAACAAAAGGTTCGCGGCTAATTAGTAATAAACAACTTTTATGCTGTGCTTCTATAATCCTTCTAAAGAATATTCCATATCCTGCATACTCTTTTCCATAGGGATTAGAACCGTTGTTTCTATCTCCTTGTAGTAGAGCTTCTGCTGAGTCTATAACTAGCAAATAAGGCTTTGATTGTAGTTGCTCAATCAAAATTGAAATTCCATCTTCAGTATCTTTAGGTAACTCTATTTCCTTGTTTTCTAAATTTGCTATAAGTTTGAGTAATTCAGCGACTAAGCTTGCAAGCGAGGGGCTATATGAAACTGATTTCCAGATAAAACTACTGAACGAATACGAACTCACGCGTAAAATTTCTAGCATTTTCGCTGCTAAAGCACTTTTTCCAATTCCTGCTGCTCCCGTAACTACCACACACCGCTCTTGAACTACAAATTCTTTTAGCATTGCTAGTTCAGGAGTCCGACCGTAAAATTTAGATACATCAGGTGGATGTCCCCCCAAAATAGGTAAATTAGCAGAAGTCTCATACACTAATTTAGTTGTACTAAAACTAGCGGCAGATTTCGTCCGTTGTTCTAAGATATGTCGGAACCGCCTTTTTGTAACTTTTTCGCCATCTCCTAATATGCCTGTTAACAACATCCACAAGGCAGGTGCTACACGGCGTTGGAGTAGTTCAAATTTATAAGGACTTCTTTGTGCTATGTCTTTATATTCCAGATTTAGCCACGCCGCTTTGAGAACAATCTTTTCTGGTTCTTCTAACCACCTGCCCTGTTTTGCAAACACTAGCTCCTCTGTCACTTTGATAGCTTCTTCAAGCTCCATGGTTTTATACTCCTTTGCCTAAGTTCTTTATAGCTTATCCAAAAGTTCGGACTTATTATATTTTAAAAAAATCAAGATACCTTTCGATTACGCATTTATACTAGTATAAATGCTCATGTATTGAAATTGAGTAATTATGTACCTTATATATTTATAAATAGCATATCTTAGATCCCACATTCCGCACTTCATTGTGCAATATACGAGATTTTCAACATCCGACTAATGGGAGTTAAATATGAATCACAAATTACTAAGGTTAATCAGTATTAATACTTAACGAGTGAGCGTTATTAGGAAATATTCAAGAATATTTATGTACTACATTTTTAAGTGCGGAATGTCGGAAAAGAAACTTCCTTAGTCATATTTTCAAATTCTGTAGATTTTTGTAGCCAGAATTGGTAATGTAGCTTTATACTGATTTAAAATATTCAAGTCCGAACTTAGTATATAACTATCTAAAGAGTTTGCTGATAGTTATATCTCAAAGAGCTAAAGTTCTGTATGCCGAAATTTAAGTAAAGCAAAAGGGGAGGGCAGTATATAATATCACCAAAATTTTAAAGGACAAAGCATTACTAAAGAGCAAACGCTTTGTCCTAACATTAGACAATTAAATCAATAACTCCAGAGGGGGTTGATCTCGAAGGAACAAAATAAGTTGTCGTTGAAGTTTGGCCACCAAGACGACTACTAAATTTGTCCGAGAGTATAATCCGTGCTATCAGATCTATTATAGGATCTGCCGCTTGGAAAGTCCATTCCTTGCGGGATGTTTTTGCTGTCAAAATTCATGAATTTTAGGTAAAGTTAAATTTGATTAAGAAAAATCCTGAATTTCGTAGCAAAAAGCAGTATTAGCGCGAATAACAGTTATCAGTTATCAGTTGGGGTAGAGTCCTTAATTTGATAACTGTTAACTGTTGACTGATAACTGATGCAACCCCCTCTGATGCTGGCAAACCAAGTAATCAGGGGAAATATCGTGATAAATAGCAAACCCAAGAGCGCACTAGTTGAGCGCATGGGGTGTGATAGTGCAGCTTTGGCACGGCAACTTTATGCTGTAGCTGAAGGAAATTTCAGAAATATCCTATCTTCAAGTTGGTTGTATTTAAACAAAGACGATAGAAATATTGCTTCTGTTGCAGTGTTCTTCACCTGCGACACGGGTAATGATTACTGGCAATTACCGATCGCAACCAAAAAACTAGCGAAAGCAGCCAGATTACTCTCTCCAAAAGCAGATTTCTTACGCTCAAACGTGACTTTCCGAGGCAACACACCTCTCTCCAAGGAATTCCAAGGGGAGAGCAGATGAAATTACGCCCAACACAATATCCAAACAATCTCACGGATCATGAATACCATGAGCTAGCCGTTGGTAGTGCGATTCATCCGGCACTGATTGAGGGCAACTTCTTCCATATCGAGGGAGAAACAATTTACGACTATATATTCACCTCCGACAAAATCCCTCGCAAAAATGCCGGTCGAGTCACAGATGCCTACCTCAAAAGGTATGATCATCTATTACTGGGGGGGATCTGGATTCAGTCGCTTGACCCATTGAATAACTGGCAACCAATGGAGTGGGGACGGATAAAGCCCAACTTCCCGCGCATTGATTTTGAAAAAGGTAAACCCGTCAAGTACGAGTCGCCTCCCAAAACCCCCAACCGAGTTACCTACTTCGATATTCCCAACTGCATTTTGAACCTCGTTGCACGGCGCTACAACATCCCCGATGTTACAGAAGTGCTTTTTGCAAAACGTGGTCAGAAGCTCAGGATTAAAAGTCGAAGAAAAAATGCTCTCTATGCTACCCACTTCCGTAATTCGCTGCAAATCGCGCAGTATAGTTCCCTTTTAGGACTGTGCAGAAAAGGCATACTCAATCCCCTAATGTTTTGGTTATGGATTGGGCAGCACAAACCGAATTACATCGACTCTCAGCAGAAAGATATACAACTTACCTTCTGGGAGTGGATTAAGCGGCACCCAGAGATTCCCATTATCTTATGCGAGGGCGAGAAAAAAGCCTCTTGTTTGCTGAGTTTGGGATTTGTAGCGATCGCACTCCCTGGAATTTGGAACGGGCGAGTCGGTAAACAAGATTTCGATGAACGATTGCATCCTGACTTAGTACCTTTAGCACAGGCGGGATGCAAGTTCATAATTCTTTTCGATTACGAAACGAAAGCTTCAACCCGTTGGTCAGTTTTTCAAGCAACAATGCGGACTGGCAGAGCAATTGAGGCTGCTGGGTGTGTTTGTGAAGTGGCAATACTGCCAGGGCCAGAAAAAGGCGTTGATGATTTTGTAGTTAGTCGCGGTGAAGATGCTGATGCCTTACTGACTGCGATCGCTAATGATGCCAAATCACTTGCTGATTACCAGCGCTCGTATCGGACGAGAAAATGGGGGTTAACCAAATATAAACCCGATGTGACAGTTAATACTCGCTATCTGACTGACGCTTTCATCAAGAAAGAAGCCAATTCAGACCAAGGGATACAGCATCAAACTGAGCTTGATCGCCAGAGACTTTGCATAGAGTTACCGACAACCGACAATCAACAAGAGTGCTTGAACCCAAACAGCCACTTGACAAACCTTGAGAAGGAAAAAGAAATCTTAGTCAAGATTTCTCGCTACCTTACTATGCCAGTGTTGGGGCTAGTTGTACTCTGGAGCGACATGGGTACTGGGAAAACTGAACTCATGCGCTGGTGGCGATCGCAAAACCCCGAAACTCGATTTCTTAACAATGGACATCGCGTTAATCTGCTGAAAAATCTTGCCGAACGCTTGCAGACTGCTATGTATTCAGACTTGGGTTATACAGGTTTAGCCCAAGCGCAAGCTCTGTCGATTACTATTGATAGCTTGCATAAGATCAACACTCAAGCCCTCACCTACGGCTGCATCTTTATTGATGAAGCTTGCCAATACTTAGTGCATTTACTGCATAGTAATACTTGCAAAGAGCATCGCGCCGCAATCCTGGAAGTGCTGGAATATATAGTATACAATGCACCACTGGTTGTGATTGCCGATGCTCACATGGATGATTTAACGGTGGACTTCTTTAGAGCAATGCGACCAAAAGAGGAAGTACCTTACATCATTAAAAACGAATGGAGAAATGGCGATCGCACTATATATTGGTATGAAGGTGCTAATTCTTCTGCTCTGGTGGCTCAGATTTCGGCAGCGTTGATGAGTGGTCTGAAAATCATGGTGGTTTCTGACTCCAAACGCTTCATTAAGAAACTTGAACAATCATTCTTAGTGCAAATATTCGACTCTACTGAATCAGCCGAAAATGATTTGAGTCAATCTAATGGTGGAAAAGGTAGTAAGGAGCCAAAACTACGCATTTGGTCTGTTCACTCCGATAATTCTGGTAGTGAAGAAAACGTCGCATTGATCAAAGATATCACCAACGCCGTCAAAAACCTCGATGCTTTGTTCACCTCTCCCAGTCTCGGAACTGGTGTAGATATTTCGGAGTATCATTTTGATGTTGTATTCGGTGTATTTCACGGGGTTTCCCAAACTGCTACTGAATGCGCCCAACAACTTTACCGTTATCGCCCGAAGGTTCCGTTTCATGTTTGGGTGGCTCCGCGTCCTCCCTTTGGTTACAAAGATACTAACGCCGCCAAGATTAAAGAACGACTCCTGCAAACTAATGAAATGACTGCTTTTCTGTTGCGGATTGACCGTCAAACAGGCAAGCGCGGAGCCGAGAAAGATTGGGCGCTTGAGGCTTACTGTCAAATTTTGGCCAATCGTAACTATTCTCTCAATAATTTGCGGGATGATTTGCGATCGCTCCTCACTGAAATGGGCAATACCTTTATCTCAGTGGGCAGTGACGATGATAATCAATCTCTGGAACGGCTAAAAGAGGCGGCTCAGGCTTTGGACACTGCCCATTATTCAGCTGTTGCCAAGGCGGGGGATATTACCACTCGTGAGTATCGTCTCCGGCAGAGTAAAGATTACCTTACTCCCCAAGAAGTTTTTGAAAACGAGAAGTTTCGGATCTCTGACTCTTATGGCATGGATGTTACACCAGAATTGGTGGAAAAAGATAATGGCGGTCGATTAATTAGAGCCTTAGCTGGCTTAGAAGCCATTTTATCAAAGCCAGAGGGAGTAATTATTGATGATAGCACCGGCAGAGAATACCCGGAACCTCCAAAACAAGTCACTGAGAAAGACCGCAATGAACGAGACAATTTACCTCTATGTATGGACTGGGGCAATTACTCGGCGCGGTGGCTAGCACGGTTCAACTTGGGATTGCATCAGATCCTTGAGCGGTTAGTTGCCGGGGGCGAGATTACTGCAACCGACCCTCTATTAATGAATATGATTGCAGTTGCTAAAAATTGTGCGGCTCATGTCAAAGCAATTCTGGGGTTTACTATCCCCAGCGACTGTGAACCTATTTGGTTGTTAGGTACTTTGGTAGGACAACTAGGGTTAAAGTTGACCTGCCGCAAGCAGGGTAAGCGCGGACAACAGGTGAAAATTTATTCCTTGTCTAAAGAGCAATTGGAATTTGCTCAAGAGGTAATTGCTCATCGCGTGGCAAAGCGCAAGTCCCAAGAAAACCACACCTATTATGCTGGCGAAACCCAGTCTGGCTATACTGTTAACCCGGTTTCAGCCCCCGTATCCACCCCCCCCTAATGCTATAGGGAA
>Ga0209181_10013268_pt1 | contig 10337 bp, 8 predicted proteins | sample MAT05_FD_187208 | JGI IMG/M metagenome (GOLD analysis project Ga0209181, IMG submission 187208) | Freshwater microbial communities from Lake Fryxell liftoff mats and glacier meltwater in Antarctica - MAT-05 (SPAdes) (version 2) | ecosystem: Environmental > Aquatic > Freshwater > Ice > Liftoff...
GGTCGTCGGGATCGTTTCGGCGGCGTTGAATTTCTGCGATGAAATCGTCGTCATCAATGGCAGGCAGATGTTCTTCGTCACCCATCGTTTCCAGCAACTGGCTGACAATGGCCAGGCGGTCCTTTTCAGAGAGCTGAATTGCTGCGGAAACAATTTCGGCGAGGGTGGAAGACATGACTCGGACCTTCGAAAAAACCAAAAACCTGCGATAAGCACCCATGCACAAGTTATCGAGCAAAATTCGTTTAACGGCGAGCCGTAGGCGTAGCTGAATTACAAGGACACTGGCGTCTTTTCGGCCCCTCTGGCCCTGTGCCAGTGGACCGCAGGTTTGGAAACTAACAGGAGCTGCACGAACGCGGCAGGTATGTCCCCACTGGCTTTACGCCAGTGGAACAGAGGTTTGACAACTGCGATGAACGACAACGCACAGCCTCCTTTTCATTCTCGGTAATTGAACGTCGCTTCTTATGTTGATCAGGGAACCGTTTGAATCAATGATTTGCGCCCGCTTAAGCACCAACCTTTACCTCGCGAAAACGCGGGGTATTGCCCACCCGGTTGAATGATGAAACTTATGAATGGGTGCGATCTGGGAAATAGTAGTGTCGAAAACGGTCAAACACTACCCGAATTATACTTCGCGCGGTCATGAGTGAGAGAATTGGCGAGCGGCATGCGTCAGCTTGCCGGTACAAAGACGAGGTATCGGAGGGCTCACGCCGCTCCGCTCGCCAGACTCATTTCTGGCCGCACGAAGGATAGCATTACGCATTCAAATTCAAGAAGTGCCGCGATCTATCTTCGTGCGAACCGCTACTTCATCTCGGCCAGCAAGTGGGCCAGGTTCTCCTGGGCCGAGAGCGTATTGGGATGCTCATTCCCCAAGCTCGTCCGTAAGATGGCCAGCGCGCGGCGCATCAGCGGCTCGGCCTCCGCCAGGTCGTTGAGGTCGATGGCGACGTTGGGATGCTCGGCTCCGTACGAGGGCTCGCCAATGGTGTCGTTCAGCTGTATGCCCGAAGAAAGTCGATTGCTGAATCTTTGGACTGGAAGGCAGCTCGAATTTCGTCTCCATTACTGAAACGAACGTCTACTTCAAACCGTACCAACGGGCAAACGTCACCGTGGAACTCGCCGTTCGTCAGAAACTCGATCGCCGAAGCTGCATTGGGAAGTTCGTGCGACACTCCATGCAGAGCCAGCACGATTACCGCGATCACCGTGCGAGCGAGAACTTTCTTGAGCGATGCGACAAATTCCTCGATGGCAATCACGTTCTGTGTGCGCAGTGTTTCAAGGATGATTTCTCGTTTCTTCAGGGACAAAGATTTGAACTTGCCTACTTTTCTGGCGAGCAGCTGATCGGGGGTGGATTCATCAAATTCTGCATCAAGACCCACCGCACGAAATGCATGAACAATGTTTGCATAAGGAATGTACAGTACCTCGAATCCGTGTGACTTCAACTGATTCAGTGAATTCTGAGTAAAGACTCCTGCCAGGACTGCGCCTAGGAACGGATGTGCACTGCGATACGTTTCAGCAAGCGGTATGATGGCTCCTTGGATTTCCTGTGACTTGTTGCGCGAATGCTTTGTGTAACGCCGCCACGCGACCTCAATAAATGCCTTGGGGGTGCCGATGACTTCGTCCGAACCCCCAAGCTCGATCACGAAATCAAGATCGTGCAAATTACCTTTTGAATCCTTCCACGTCACCTTCCGCAGACCACGCCGAGCCAACCGCGGATGCTTCGTGTCGAGATACAGCTTGCAGTCATCGCACACCGCTTCCAACAGGGGAAGAATCGCCAATTCGAGGAGTTCTCCGATAATCTGACCAAACTTATGTGATGGCGACTGAGCCATAGTTGATCGCTACCCTTGCACCCACAAGCGGCCCTCGCAGAGTGGAACGCGATGCTTTCGGTTTTTCCACTTCACATTCCTGTCTCTTGTGCGTTCAAATCGAAAATCGTGGAATCCGGCCGCCACCGCCAGTCGTCCGAGCCAGTCGACCACTGGCACATACACCCCATATGGAGCAGAATCCCCGATCACAAAACAAATCTGACTCGGCGAATCACAAACACGCCTAAGAGCAATCCAGGTCTGTGCCAAATCAAGGAAGTAACACGCAACCATCAGGTGGTATGTTTTCTTGCCACCCTTCGTCATTCGAACTTCCGCCAATTCGTGGCAGACTTTTGAAATCTCATCTTGAACAGGGTTCAGAACCGGGAGGGCGAGGATTTGCTCCAAGTCGATCGCTCGCTCTGGAACGTGCTGGCTGCAGGATCGCAGTAAATGGCATCTGACTTTCGATTGCAACTCTCCCCAACCGGAAAGTTCGCCAAAGAACGACATCTCTAGTCGCGTCGCGTCCGCATAATCATAGTTGTTCGGGTAAGGCGGCGACGTCACTACGAGATTCACAGAACGATCCTGAATGCCGTCACACGTCCTGGCATCTCCACGCATCAACTTCGACGCGGGTGTGTTTCGATCCGCAAAGTCCAGCATATCCGCATAGATCAACTGGACTTGCTTTCGAAATGCGGAATGCGGAGACAAAGGAGCACTCTTCGACTTCTTCGGCAACACGTACTGCCACTGTGCCGTTCCCGCATGAGAACACTTTCGCAGAATTCCGGTGAGAGCGAGCCAAATAAGTCGCGATGCGGGACTGCCATCGTCCATTGTGCGAACCGCTTCCCTTAACTGATGCAGGCTCCCAAGGGTCTCGTTGTCATAGCAGTTGCGGATAAGAGTATTGTATCCTTCGAGATCTATCGGTACTTCTTCAGCACGTTCCGTCGCAACTTTCGCATGTTCCTTGAAAAGTTGTGCGTCGCTTCGCCAATCCAGTTTGGCTTGGGCCATGCGAACTACAAACGGATGTGCCTCTAGTCCGCACGATTCAATTCCTGCCTGCTCGGCAGCGAGCAGTGTCGTGCCGCTTCCGGCGAATGGATCAAACATCCGCAGAAAATCGCCTTTCCGATGATCACGAATGAGTGATGAAACCCAATCAGCCGAAAAACCTGCGCTGTATCGGATCCACCGATGCACTGGCAATCGCATGTTATCAATAAATGTCGTGGATGACGCCTCAGCACGCGCAGCGACTTCAGGTTCCACGCCAAATAGCGACTGCTGCCTTATTCGTGGCATTTCGGAACTCCGCTTTCGGACTCAGGATTCGATGAAATTCGATGGGGAACAAGAAGTATAACGAACGCACGCATCGCGTGCATCGGTCGCCGTCAACTTACCAACGAGAATCACCAACAGCCAAGTCCGGCAAGTCGAAAGCGAATCGTAAAGCCAAGTCGAAAGAAACAACGTCTGACTCATCGCCGTCAAACCTCCTCACGCTGCCTGCGTCCGCTACCCTCGGCGAGTTGGCGAACGGACGTAGGGTAACACGAGCCGGTGCCATTGCTATCCTGTTGGGAGCAAATCGAGCCAACCCCAATGGCGTGGACTGAAGGCGCGCGGGGGATGTAAATCCCCTGATGTGTTGCGATTGATGGAGAAATCCGGGCACTTACGTACCCGGCTCGCCGTTGGAATTCCTGCAACACGTTTTGCCCTGGAAGGGCACCACAGACCTGCATTGTGGAACCCTTTCAGGGTTCGTGTTCAGACGGGATATCAACCTGGGGCGGCGTTCATCCGCATTCGCGGATTCTCTTGCCCCAGGCTGATATGCGCGAGCCTTTCAGGCTCAGTCGCCCGCCAGCCCGGCAATCCGTCAACGACGATCCATATCCAGGCTGATATGCGCGAGCCTTTCAGGCTCAGTCGCAGCACAAAAATCGTCGATCAACGCCAACACATTTAATGCACAAATGTCAAGGAGCACTTCATTTGTCGATGAACCCGTTTTACTCCACGATACTCCCCACTGACGATTTTGCTGCTCCGAATAATGTGTACGATACGAACATCATGACAGTGGATTTGCGGAACAAACCTTCGCGGCGGCCGGCGATTCACCTTGGATTGCTCTTTGCCGTTCTCTATTTCGTGCAGGGGCTGGCGGAGCCCGGAGATGGATTGATTGCTCAGCCGGTGCGGTCGCTGCTGAACGGTTGGAAGAAATCGCCCAGTGAGATCACCCAATTCATGGCGATTGTTTCTGCACCGTGGGCCATCAAGCCACTGTATGGACTGCTGATCGATTTTGTTCCATTGTTCGGCTCGCGTCGCAAAAATTATCTGCTGCTCGCGACTTTGATTACGGCAGTGAGTCTGTTCTGGCTGGCATTCCGGATGCCTGCGGAAGGCGAAACATCTCAATTGCTCGCGCTGCTGATTGTGCCGACTCTGGCCGTGGCGTTTTCCGACGTTGTCGCTGATGCGCTCATGGTGGAAAAAGGGCAGCCACTGGGACTGACGGGCAGACTGCAGTCCATTCAATGGGGCGCGATGTACGCCGCCACGATCCTGGCTGGAAGTCTGGGTGGCTGGATGTCAGAAAACAACCGACATGAACTCGGCTTCCTGATCTGTGGATCGGGAGCTCTGGTCACTTTCGTGGCGACTTGGATCTGGATCCAGGATGCGTCCCCACGCGAATTGACGGCTCTGCATACTTTGCCTTCTGAGACTGCTGGTCAGGCTGATGCGTCTGCCGTCGAGAAGGAAACACTCTGGTCCCGCCTGAACATCATGCGCCGCACACTGATGAGCCGACAATTTTTGATTATCGCAGTTTTCCTTTTTCTGTGGAACTTCAATCCATTTTCATCGACGATCCAGCAACTTCATATGACCGAGCATGTGAAGCTCACACCGCAGCAGTATGGTCATGCGTATTCACTGTTTTCCATCGGTGCCATCGGAGCCTGCCTGGTCTATGGATTCCTGTGTCGCATCATTCCCGGCCGCTGGCTGATTCATCTTGCAATTGCCGCAGGCGTCTTATCGACGCTCGCGTATCTGCTGGTAGAAGGCGTGCAAAGTGCCTTTGTTGTTTCGGTCTTCGTCGGATTTGTCTACATGCTGGGCAACCTGATCCAACTGGATCTTGCCGCTCGCATGTGTCCCGCGACAATTGCAGGCAGCATGTTCGCCATGCTGATGTCCGTCTCAAATCTCGCGATTATTGCCTCCACCGTGCTGGGTGGCTGGCTGTATGAGATATTTACGACACAAGGCGGACCCGAATTTTCCTACACCGTCGTCGTGCTGATCGGCTCTGGAACGACAGCGCTGTGTTGGTGTTTGGTGCCGTGGTTTCAAGGATCGTTGCCCGATGAACGGTGACAATTCGTGTGCGGGCCTGAAGAGCCCCGCGACATTGGTCTTGTTCGGGAAGGCATTCGTCACGCTCTGTTTGTCCATTCCACATCGAATATGCAGAGCCCTGAATTCCTGCTGCTTCTCAGTGTCGGGGACATCGGGCAGGCTCTGGAAAATATGGGGCAGGCAAACTAGCATTCCCGATGCTTTCGCAGTCTTTTTCCTGTGCCTGTTGACGAGAGTCCGGTGCCATGCCTAAAGTCAAGTTTGTCAACGAGAAAATCACCGTCGATGCCACCGAAGGCGAAGACCTCCGAACGGTGGCACGCAAGAATGGCGTGCAACTGTATTCAGGCCCGCACAGACTTGTGAACTGCATGGGCTTGGGCATGTGCTGCAGTTGCAATGTTGTCCTCGCCAAAGGCAAAGAAAACGTTTCCAGAAAAGGAATCCTGGAAGGGCTCTGGAAGTGGCTCAACCCGCTGCTTGGTCTCAAGATCTTTTCCAACCCGGAAAAAGAAGTCCGACTTGCCTGTCAAGCCAGGGTGACGGGCGATGTGGAAATTGAAACCCATCCACCGATCAACTGGCACGGTGAAAAATTTTGGAATTAAACGTGTCGCTTTTAAGTACCCTGGACATCCCTGTCCGAGGCGTTCGGCAAACAGCCTCAATGCTAATCGTTCGATGCACAACGACTGTCGTCATTGCTGCGTCGATGGCTGACGACGGACATGAATGTCCATCCTACGTAACCTCGAAAGATCATCATCGACGCTGCTCGTAAACGAAAACTCCGAACAGCGGTACTCAAGTGGTACGATCAACATGGACGTCGGTTGCCGTGGAGAGCTTCCGCCGATCCCTATCGTATCTGGCTCAGCGAAATCATGCTGCAGCAGACCACTGTCGCTGCCGTCGTTCCGTACTTTGAGCGTTTCATCGCAAAGTTCCCGGACGTCGGTTCACTCGCGGCGGCGCATGTGGACGAAGTGTTGCGACTGTGGGAGGGACTTGGTTATTACAGTCGGGCGAGAAATCTGCACAAAGCGGCGCTGGCGATTGAGCAGAATCATAGCGGTGTGTTTCCTCCCGACGCGGCATCGCTGCAGGCATTGCCGGGAATTGGTCGCTACACCGCAGGAGCCATTGCTTCGTTTGCGTATGATCAACCCGCTCCGATTGTGGAGGCGAACACCGAACGACTGTACGCGCGGCTGCTGGCGCTCACGGACGACGTTCGATCTGCCTCCAGTCAGCGCGCGTTGTGGGACTTTGCTGCGACAATCGTGCCGAAGAATCGGCCGGGCGATTTCAATCAGGCATTGATGGACATCGGATCGCAGATCTGTCGTCCACAGGAACCGGACTGTGAGCGATGCCCGCTCCGGACATGCTGCGTGGCGTTTGCGCTCGGACAGCAGAATGAGTTGCCTCGTCGGAAACCTCGCGTTCCAATCACTGGTGTTGATGAAATCTGCATCGTCATTCGTCGTAGAAACAGATATCTGCTGCGACGACGCACCGAAGGAGAACGCTGGGCCGGCATGTGGGATTTTGTGCGATTTGAAGTGGATGCATCTGAACTGGAGTTTCTCCCAAAAACCGCTTCTCAAAAACGAAGCACATCCGATCGCCGCCTGTTTGCGGAGCCTCACAGCCAGTTGCCGAATACGGTCAGACGGCAGGTTTACGATCAGATCGGAGCCAAAGTGGGCGACGTCGTCGCCGCGACGGAATTCACGTATTCGGTGACACGGTATCGCGTCTGCCTGAAGAGTTTTCTGTGCAACGGCAAAATCACAGGTTCGTCAGTAACGGGCGGCCCGCAGTGGTTCACAACGGCAGAACTGGCAGAACTACCGCTTTCGAAAACCGGTCGCCGGGTAGCCGAGTGGCTGACCAGTCGTGCGAAATGAAGTCAACCTAGGGCGGCGTTCATCCGCATTCGCGGATTCTCTTGCCCCAGGCTGATATGCGCGAGCCTTTCAGGCTCAGTCGCAGCACGATCATCGTCGATCAACGCCAAGTCATTTAATGCACACATGTCACCGCGCACTTCTTTTGTCGATGACCTCTATTCCTGCGGCTTCTTCAGGTTTTCGGCGTGCATCATTTTCGTCTCCTCGACCACTGCCGGCCATTCCGGATGCGTGTGAATGGCGACAAGGTCTTCGTCATTCTGAAGATGTTCAAAGTCATCGAATTCTGTCGCAATCGTCAGCCGCAGCAGTTCAATTGCCCGATCGCCGTAACGTTTTTTCTGTTCATCCGAAACGTCGGGGTTTTCGAGAGCTCTTGAATAGGAACACGCCCCGTTGTACAGGCTGGAAAGATCTCTGGGGGCCGTCAGCACTAATGTCTCAGCGTACTTCAGACCGGCTTCGGTATCGCCCAGACGGATCTGACACAGGGCAATCATGCTCTCAATATCCATGTTTTCCGGGGACAGTCGATCGCAGATTCTGAGGTCGCGCATCGATTCATCAAAACGATTCAAATGCATCAGCACGGAAGATCGCTGGATGTAAATTCGCGGCAGGTAAGGATCCTGTTCGATGCACTCCGTGTACATCGCGATCGTTTCCTCGTTGTCCTGGAAATGCTTCTCATTCTTGTCCAACATCAAAAAACGCTGATTCAGCAACTGGAAAGCGGGAGAACGCCGCTCGGCATCCCGAATCTGCTGCGCCGCCTTCTCTCGAAGGCCTTTGTTCTCGCAGCGGGCTACGCGGTTCAGACTGCGGCGACATTCCGGATGCGCAAACATTGCAATGGTTTCAATCAATCGATGCGCATACATTCTGTTCTCAATCGGTAAGTCTTCTGCCGTACCGACTTCATCGACAGCTTTCGCCAACCTGGAAGTGAGCATTTCGATCGATTCTTCGGACGCATCAATCGCCAGCAGTTGAATCGTTTCTGAAGCGATCGAGCGTGCGATTGAGCGTTCGGTCGTATTCTGTTCAGCAGTGTCCGGAAATGGCGTGTCGATCAGCGTTTGAGCCAGCGGTTTCCAACGTGGATGATCCAGCATGACCAGATGCCGCAGCGTCTGTTGTTTGGCCGAAGGCGGTAGAGAATTGAAGTCATCAATGATGTGATCCAGCTGGCCGGCCGACGCACATCGCAGCATCGCCTGGGCAGAGAGTGGTTGATGCGACGCATCAATGTCGGACTTGAGATCCTTCAGCAGCATTTCGGTCCATTCTGGCGATGGCAACTGCACGACCGCGCTGCGCACACTATCGCTGATTTGTTCCGATCGAATTCGCTGATCAAGACAAGCACGAATAATCGCATCGTCCGCTGAATCCCCCGCCTCGACCAGCGCCGCGAGTGCGATGTCCTGCAATGCAGGATCGGAGAGTTGCAGTAAATGGCGGCGCAAAGCATCTAAAGTCCCAGTGTGCCGCTGCTGTCTCAGAAATGCCACAGCGGGACCCATCAGGCTGCCCTGATTCGGAGCTGATCCATGGGGCAGACCGAACGCATCGGACGGCTCATCACCATCGGGTTCCAGCAATGCCGCTGGATTGTCATCCACACCGTCGAGAGTCTTCACTCCGGTCGCTGAGTCCTGAAGTTTCTCTGCCACGTAACCGGCAACCATTGACGTCCAGCGTTCACCGCTCAGCTGAATGATGGCGTCCAGAATCTGGTACTGCATTTCCGGCTTGCTCCGGCTGGCCTGCCACAATTCCATCATTGCGGTTTCTGCGGCCGGGTCGAGGCTGCCGATGAGTGAGCGCAAGGCAGTACGTGAGACCAGCGGATGACTGCTCTCACTCAGGTCCCGCAAAGCCTTTACAGATTTTGAGCCGGGAATAAGATTCAAATAGCCAGCCACTTCAATCTGCAATTCAGGAGATCCCTGCAACGCTCCGTCGATAATCACTTCTGCCTGTTTGGGTGTCAGGCGATCCGCCGCACCTGCCATCGCCGCCCGACGAATGCCGGGAATTGAATGTCGCAGATCGGCGACAACCAATTCGAGGGGAATGTGTCGATAGACCGGAGTCAGGGCGTTGGCAATCGCATCTTCGGCAGTTGGCAGGACCAGAATCGGACGTCGATACAGACCATACTGCCGGTTAACGGCTTCGGTCAGGCCACCGACAATGATTTGCTGAAACTGAATCTGCTGTCGCGGAAATGGCGGCGCGAGGCGGGGGATGAACCGCATATTCGGATCATTTGAACTCGCGCTGGTGTCGAGCATCCCGCAGAGCCACAAATTGAATTCTTCATGGATCACCGGTGGCTGTTCCCGCGTGGATGAAATCAGAATTCGTGCGATCTTTGCGGTCGCTGCAGACTTGAGGACACTGGCAACGGGCCAGATTGACAGGACATCCAGATTGCGATTTGTGGCGATCTGAAGCAGACAACCTTCTGGACCCAGGCGAGTCTGTTTGAAGCCGCTTTGCCTGCGAACTTCCTCGTTAAGATCGATGTCGACAGGTTTTTGATCTGTCCCTTCCTTTGCAGGCGGCTGCCAGCGCAGAATCATCGACGGCTCTTTACCATCATACACGATGTCGCCGAATCCGACCCAGCCCTCTGCGGACTGACCGGGTGCAAGTGTGCTGCGAGGGAAACTGGGATGTGCATCGACGGACCCGATTTCTGCCACTTCTCCATTGACCAGCAATTGAAACTGTTCACGGGCCAACGTCTGTGCTTCGTCCGAGAGATTTTCGACGTTCACGGCCATGATCAGTCGCAGCGTAAATACCTGTGCGTCGCGCCCGATGTTCAACGACGCTTCGATCTCGGGTACGGTGACCTTGAGCGTCGAAGTGACGACGCCATCCGGCATCGCGCCGTTTTGCTCGTCGCACGGAGAAGCACACAAAAATCCAGGCAGACTGAGTCTGCCGATCAGAAATACGGCGATCACTATTCGATTCATAAACATGCGAAGCATCGCTGCACCTCAAATCCCAAACAACGGCAATCACAGACGTTTGCCGGATCGGACCAACCTGCAGCATTCGTCCGCACAATCGATCCGACTGCAGTATCCCTGTTTCGCAGCATAACGATCCCGCACGCCGCTGCGAATTGCAGAATGCTAAAACT
>Ga0209181_10013269_pt1 | contig 10335 bp, 7 predicted proteins | sample MAT05_FD_187208 | JGI IMG/M metagenome (GOLD analysis project Ga0209181, IMG submission 187208) | Freshwater microbial communities from Lake Fryxell liftoff mats and glacier meltwater in Antarctica - MAT-05 (SPAdes) (version 2) | ecosystem: Environmental > Aquatic > Freshwater > Ice > Liftoff...
CGAAAGCGCAGAACTCGTTCACGCAAAATGGGACCGCCAAAAGCAGCGATTTGATCTCGCAGAACAACGTCTGCGAGCATTTCTTGGAACGCCCGAAACGGACCGAAAGTTGAACAAGACGAATCCTAACGTATGGCTTGAACTGGGTTCCCTCCTGCTTGAAAACCGCCAGGACTACACCGGTGCCCGATCCTGCTTCGAAAATGCTTTGCAGAATTCCAAAGAGTCGGAGCCAACGCATAACCAAGCCGTTATGGGCTGCGCTTTGACTTGCTTTTATAGCCAGCAATACGCCGAAGCTCGTGTCTTTATCGATCGCCTCGCGAACCAAGGTGTCGACGACGAACTCAAGATCCAAGCCAAACTCCTCAGCATCAAAGTTGCAAAAGCTCTTGGTGAAACCGTGGATGTCGTGCAGGCGTTGGATCCAGTGATCCGGGTTGCTCTTGCGAGCAATCCCCCAGCAGCCACGCTTTACGAATTAGCGATGGCGCTCATCGAAGCCGGTGAGAAGTCTACTTCCAACGAAATACTCTTGCGTTTGGTCCAAAAGTTTCCAGGAAGCCCATTCTCAATTGAAGCGCGTGTTCGACTAGCTCGAAACGCTTCCGAAAACAAGCGTTGGAAGGAAGCTGCAGAATGGTCGGATCAGGCGCTCGCCATGGGCTGCACCAAGGAGTTGCACCCTTACGCTTGCATGTTGCGTGGCCAAGCCAAACTGGAGCTGGGGGAATTCGATCTTGCCAAAGCTGATTTTGAGGCGGCACTTGTGAGTCCTACCTCGGATCTACAACTTGAAATATCCATTCGATTTCAATTGGCGGAAACTCTCTACCAAATGCAACGTTGGCCAGAAGCCGAGGCCTACTGGAAATGGCTTATCCAGAAGGCCGAATCCAGTGTTGACAATGCTCGCAAGCCCGACTGGTATTCCGTCGTTCTCCTTCGATCCGCGGAATTGCTGGCATTGCGAAAGGAATGGGGTCAGGCAGAACAGATGGTTTTGCGAATTCGCAACGATTTTCCCAAATGTAATCGCGCCTGCGAAGTCGATTACCTTTTAGCAAGATGCTTGGTCTCCAAGGCCGACTTCGATGCTGCTCGACAAGTCCTAACTTCCATCACGCAACGAACGAATTCGACACCCGACGAGTTGGTGGCGCGAGGATATTGGATGATGGGCGAGACGTATTTGATGCAACGCAAGTACTCTGATGCGTCGGTTGCTTATCGCGAAGCGTTGAAGATACCCAATCAGGAATACTGGAGTTCCGCATCCCTGTTGCAAATTGCTCAATGCTGCGAAGCGATGCAAGATACGCAAGGTGCGAAAGATGCCTATCAGGCAATAATCAACCAATTCGACCACAGTCCCTTTGTTCTGACCGCCAAAGAACGATTGAGCGCACTTCCATCTGTCTCCATTGCAAATCAAAAAGTCAACGATCCCTTAGGAACCAAGCGATGAAGGTCCACTCTCCCATCGCAACGTGGCAATGCTGTCGTTGGATAAAAATCGCGACAAACGTAGTCGTCGTCGCATGGGCTTTGCTTGTTGCGGTTAGTCCGGGCTTCGTGTTCGGACAAAGCCAGAACGGATCCTTCGCTCCGCCCAACAACGGGGCTACGCAATATCAAGCCAACAGGTTTCAATCTCAGCCAGGTGGTCAATCAGGCATGGGGCAACCAGGCGTAGGTCAACCTCGGGCTTTAATAGCAGCCAACCCGTTGCCAAACGGACCAGCTCCCATGACCAACACGACGAACAACGGCACCGCAGACCCAAGCAAAGACACAAAAATTCCGGTCAGAAACTTGTTGCAAATTTTTCACGATGGTGGGCTGATGATGTACCCCATCGCTCTTTGCTCGTTTGTGCTCACGGTCTTTGCGTTCGAACGATTCATTTATTTGAGGACCGGCCGAGTCATCCCGCGGCCCTTTGTTAAGCGCTTGATTGAACAGGTGCAACAACAGCAAATTGAACGTGAAGAGGCCTTGGAGCTCTGCGAACGCAACCCCAGTCCGATGGCCGCAATCCTCTCTGCCGCCGTCAAGAAGTATGGCAGACCGGCGGTTGAAGTGGAACAGGCCGTTCTGGATGCGGGCGAACGAGAAAGTAATCTTTTGCGACGCAACATGCGTTTGCTCAACGCGATTAGCAATGTTTCTCCGTTGCTTGGTTTACTCGGCACGGTACTCGGAATGATACAGGCTTTCAACGACATCGCTAGCGCACAAGCCATGGGACGACCTGATTTGCTGGCCGGCGGAATCAGCCAAGCGTTGTTGACAACGGCTGCCGGCTTGCTCGTCGCCATCCCTGCGTACCTCATGTACATGTTTTTTCTCGGTCGAACCGACAAGCTCATCATGGAAATGGACCGCCATGCACAGCGGCTTGTCGAAGTCATCAGCGCTGAGGGGCTTCAGGAAAACGACACGTCCAGAACTCGTTCTCGATCGCGAAAAGCAGCTTAACGTTACGATGCCACTCAAGCTCAACCAAGACGAATTGCCGACCATCAACCTCACCAGTATGATCGACGTGTTGTTTTTGCTGATTATTTTCTTCATGGTTGGAACCCGATTCACGGAGGACGAATCCAACATCAAAATCGATTTGGCCAAGGTTGCACCGAATGGTGCAATGCTGCAGGGTCCATCGAGCAAAGCGGTCTACCTCGCTTCGGATGGTTCTATTCAGGTTGACAGCCAAAGGGTTACGCCAGAGCAACTCACTAGCCTCCTGACTCAAGCTGTGCGGAATTATGCAGGAACGACGGTTCAAGTGAAGCCCGATAAGGACGTCACATTGCAACAATACGGTGAAGCGTACTTCGCCATTACACGATCCGGAGCACGCATCGATGGCGTATCGGTCTCATCCTATCAAATGCCAGGAACGCGTCGCTAAGCTATCATGAGCTTACCATCTTTCGCTACCTTGGCTGCAATTGGAGACATAGGGAGTGGTCGCGTTTGGGCAATTATTCTCGGTGTCCTGCTCGCGATCGTAGCGATAGCATTGCTGGTTGCCTCTTGGACCAAATGGGGACAGACCAAGTCGTTGACCAAGTGCATTGCCCTGGCTTTTCTTGCACACGTTTGGCTTCTGATGTACGCGTATGGGACACGGATTGTGACGCCGGGATTTGGCGGCGGAAATCAAGGTGGTGCGAGAACAGAAATCACTTCGTTGTCAGTGCCAATCCTGATGATGGAAGAAGAAAAGACGCCCGATGAGAGCCTTAGTCCCGAGGACATCGCGGTGGACAAAACAGCGTCCGAGGAACCGCCACCGAATCCCTGGGAAGCCCCTCTAAAACGATCCCAAGATTTTCCATCCGAGTCAAACCAAGCTCTGGCAAGCGAGCCCCCAAAGATTCCGGAACTGTTGATCGCATCTGCTAAGTCCCTGCTCGTCCCACGAAGCGAAAGTCCTGAACCGGAGCTTCCACCCATCGAAACTGCCGAACAACTTGCACAGCTTGCGGCAATGCCGAATCAAAGCCAGTCATCGTCGTCGCCTCAGATAGTTGCAACCCAATCTGCAGACTTGAATCGGACGATGGTACAACCAGTCGCCCCGCCGAAACTCGCCCCGCTGAAACGGCGAGTCGATCAACAACCCGTCCCAACCAATTACCAAATGCGGATGTCTCCTCAGCGGCTCCAGTTCGCCATGCAAAACGGTGGGGACGTTAACACCGAAGCGGCTGTGGAGCGAGCTTTGGCGTGGCTAGCTAGAGCGCAGGGTCCAGAAGGTGGATGGAATGCTGCTGAGCATGGTGCAGGGCGAGAATCGCCAGCAGTTGCTAGTCGTGCGGATAGCGAGAATCGACACAACGCTGGGCTCAAAGCCAACACTGCGATGACGGGGCTTTCACTACTGGCCTTTTTGGGGGCGGGGCATACGCACACCGACGGACAGTACAAGGACACTGTAGCCGCGGGCCTTGGCTACTTGCTTACCCAACAGTTTCCTACGTCCGGCGATCTTTCAGGTCGCGAGCAGGTGGGACGGGAACCGACGGTTCGGTTCGCCCGCATGTACAGTCATGGCATGGCGGCCTTGGCTCTCGCGGAAGCTTATGGAATGACTGGCGATCCTGCTTTATTGCCTGCGATTCAAAGCGCGTGCAAGTACAGTCTCAATGCAATGAATCCGCGCACGGGTGGTTGGCGATATGAGTTTCCAACGGACGATCCAGGCGACCTCAGTCAATTCGGCTGGCAAGCGATGTTGCTCAACAGCGCCTCGAATCACCGTTCGTTCCACCTCCCGAATTCATCCAGACTACTCATGCAAACGTTTCTGGATTCGGTGAGTACGGGCCGTCACGGAGGGCTTGCCGTATACCGCCCTAGATCCGGTCAGATGGCTCCGCCAGAACAAGCCACGCCATCCATGACCGCAGAAGCCCTCGCGTCTCGACTATTGCTAGGCTTCCCCCTTGCGCCGCCTACCGCGGAAGAAGGTCAACGCATGTTGCTAAAGAATCTGCCTGGTCGGAGCGAGGAGAACCTTTATTACTGGTACTATGCCACTCTAGCCATGTATCAAATGCGAGGGGACGTGGATGCAGCCAGCACAATCACCCATGGAAATAATCTCATGGAGGATGCCTGGAAACAGTGGAATGAGTCTCTCAAGCAACAACTCTGCTCGACACAAGTCCCACGGGGGCAATTCGAAGGCTCTTGGAATCCATCTTGCATTTGGGGTGGTTATGGAGGCCGTGTCTATTCAACGGCCGTCGCCTGCATGTGTTTGGAAGTGTACTATCGCTATCTGCCTATGTACAAACCGGAGCAATTTGCGAATCAGTGGCAACCCGCTCGCAGATAGTTTACCATTTTCGCGGACTTGCCATCGCCGGCGAAAACCTTAGTAAAATCAACTAGTGCCGCAACCGAGAAATGCCCCCGAGTTTTACTCGCGGGATATTTACCATCCGTCTAAGAATAGATGGTCATAACCCCTAAACCCACTACGCATCCGACAACATGACACCGCATGAATACGGAGACCAATATGAAAGGCACTGAAACGAAAAAGAGGTTGCCACAAGAAGAACGTGCAGAACTGCTCAACGCTTTGAAAGCCCGTTTTGAGAAGAACATGAACCGCCACAAAGGTCTTCATTGGCCTAAGGTAAAAGCCAAGCTGGAAGCGAATGCTGAAAAACTATGGTCACTCAATGAAATGGAAAGAACCGGCGGTGAACCGGACGTTGTTGGTCGTGATAAAAAGACCGACGAGTACGTTTTTTTTGATTGTTCCGCCGAGAGTCCCAAAGGCCGTACAAGTGTTTGCTATGACCGTGAAGGACTAGACTTGATCCTGGAATCGACTTAGGTTTGGCTACCGTCGGTTTCGAACCGGCGGGGCCATATCTGACAGCTACACCGAATACCCGATATTCATTTCATGTTTGCATCGCTGACCGCTCTCCGTCCGATTTATTCGGGCGGAAGCAATGTTTGATGACGTTGCTTCCGCCGGACGAATCCGACGGAGAGCGATCACTCTGCGAACTTTTCGCGTTGGTAGCTGACAGATGCTGCCCCGCCGGTTGAAAACCGACGGAAGCAAAATGAATCGGTTCGCCTGTCTGTTCAATCTGGCCAAGTGGAAGAAAAGATGCGCTATCCAATTGCTCCCGCAATAGCAAAGTTTTAACAGCCTAGGACTAGCCGCCGACCAACCTGCAAGGCCAGATCGCAGAACGGAACAAAACTCGCATTCACGCATGCATTGCATTCCCAGACGGAGCCGGGGAACGAGAATGTTGAATACGGGCGATCTGCGAGGAGTCTCTGAAATTTCCCATGATCGCGAAAAGCTAGTCTCACATATGCACACACGCGTTGGGTGTGAAATGGTGTAGCATGTTCGGCTTCCCTTGCTACACTGTGCCTCTCTTTACCAACCATTGCCACAAGTCGGTCATTGGTTTCAATTCGGACGAAGTGACTTTGCCTCGCGCATATGCAATCCGATTGTACAACATGCCAAGCATCGAGAACGACTCCTGCTGCTCTGGGAATCGTCGCATTAGCCGGCGCATAAATTCCTCCGGTGTTTCGTCTTCGCGACAACCAACACGATGTTCATATCCCCAGGATAACATCGCGCGATACATGTGCCGCACGACTTGCTCACGCGTCCAGCCATTCCCCGCTGAAAATGGATTCTCAAAAGTATGAAACGGTGGATAAGGGGCCTCGAGCATTGTTGCGTCTTCCGCCGAACGGTTAGCTTGCACCAAAGAACTCTTTCTTCGACCAAACAACGCGCTCAACCAGTCCCGAAAACTCTTGATGGCGGCTAACAATTGAGCGCGATAAAGGATGCCATATACGATGGCTACAATCGCCAAAATCAACATCAGCAACCATTGCAATGCCGCTGACAGATTCCATTGAATCGATAGCGAGCGAGGAGCTGGCTGCGGTTGCTGTTCGGGTTGCTGTTGGGGTTGTTTGCCCGGTGGCTTGTTTTCCGGTGGCTTGTTTTCCGGTGGTGGTTTTCTTGCGTCGGCAGGTTGATTGTCGTTTTGCTTGGGCTCGTTTTGAGAGGCGTCGTCTTTGTTTTTTTCCGTTTGGTCGTCAGGCTTTCCGTCTTTTTTTTCGCCATCCTCCGGTTTGCCTTTTTCGTTACTTTGATTCTTCTCATCGTCATTTTTCGGGTTGTCACTCTTGGACTTGCTCTCACCTTGTTGCGGATCGCCGTTTTTCGACTTTTCACCGGACTGCTTGCCCTCCTTGATCTTGTCTCCATTTTGTTTTCCGCCTTCGTCTGGGCCTTTGCCATCTTGGTTGCCCCCCGGCTTGTCCTGAGCCTCTCCTTCATCTGGTTTAGGCTCACCATGTTTAGGCTCACCATGTTTAGGCCCATCCCCCTCTGCTCCTTCTCGGCCCCATCCCCATTTGTTTGCCTTGAAGTTGTCGCGACTCGTAATGCGAAATGGCAGGTCCATCGAAAGGAGCGAATGACCAGGGATCGGCAAAAGCGAAAGGATCATCAAAATCACAAAGACACTCGTCATACCGATCATCAACCAGCGGACTGCAAACGAAGTTTCCATCGGAACCCCCCGTTCCCGCAAGTACTTTCGAAGGGACAATAGCGAGATCAATACCAGCAAGAAGAGCGAATTTAGAAGATAAAAGAACAGGTAACTGAATGCCCAACGCCGATCCACATCGCTCTGAATCACCAATTGTCCGAGCCCAAACAAGGGTAAGGCGAACAGGGCAAAATACAAAACCCATACGCCTGGATTGTGCTTGCGTTTTGTCGAGGACTTCTTCTTGGTTTCCTCTGTCGGACTTTCGTCGACTTTCCTACTTGAAGTCAATTTTGGCTCCGACTTCTTGCGTTCGCTTTTGACAAGTCCGAGCGACTGAAGGAGACCAACACCGGTGCTCTGCACTTGTTCGTTCATCGATGTGCAGTCAAACGTAATGCGATCCGCCAGAACAGCGATCATTACCAACAATACAACGAGGATCGGGAAGCTGAAGACTGCCATGGCTCCGCTTACCACAAAAAACTGTGGCGTCACGAACAAGGTTGCTGTGCCGAGCGCAAACATGTACGCGTAGGCCACTTGCCGACTCTGTTCGATGGCGATTCTCGCAATCAAAACGGCTGCCACGGTATAAAGCCCAAGAATCCACATCAATCGTTCGGTAAAAGATCCTTGATAGCAAATCGTGATGATAAAATAAACAAGCGACCCAATCATTCCGATGATAAATACGGGAGCGATCGCAGCTAGGAAGTAGTCCAAGCTTTCCGGACGTGCTCTCTTTTCAAGTGCCATAAAAGTCACTCACTCTATTCGATCTTCGAGGTGACGATTCTCAAAAGTTCTTTTTCTCGGTTGGCTAAAAGTTTGCCCTCCCAAGGCAACACCCAACGGTACAAGAACAGCGAGGCCGCTAACCATGGAATCGACAACAAAAACGCAAAGGGAATGATCGCTATGTTCGGGAAAAACCAGTCAACGACCCATTCTATTCCGAGCGGAATCAAAGCCAAGCCGGTGATGGCCGGCATGAACATACTCAGCACTAAACTAAAGAGGACGGGGACGAGATTGAATTGTTTTGGCTGAATACTGCCGGCCGCAAGTGGAAACGGGGTCAGAATGGACATCAAATTCGTCAGCAAGGAGAAAAGTGGCAAGAGCGAAGCTGACAAAACAAGAGCGCAGAGCAGTTTGTCGATAGCCATCCCAAAGTAGATTCCGATCGCCAATGCCAGCAGGAAAGTCTGCAACAACAAGAACGGCGTGGTCGCTAAATTGCGTCCCAACAAGATACGTTCCCTTGGAATAGGAGACAAAACGAATGCCCGGAATCCAGCCCGGTCGTAGGCAAAAGAGTTACCGAGCATTCCAGACGTAACAAACAGGCCGAAGGCAGAGAAGCCGACGATGATGGCAGCTTTAAGTTCATCGATCTTCGGCAATTGCACGGATTGCAGCACTCCAAACAAAACAAAAGGACCAATGAGCGGTAATAGCAGGTATAGTTTGACCTCTGGAGCTCGCGTCATGGATCGCAAGGTCATCGTGATAATAGCCGCCGTCTCGTCGGAGACGATGGGAATGCTACGTTCGACTAATAGCCGTCTATTCCCCTCACGCGATTGAGAAACGCGGGCTGGCAACGTTTGTCGCACTTCCTGATTTTCGTTGGCAGTCAACGTGGCGGACGGAGTTGCGAGTGAAACCATTTGACCTTTATAAAATCGGAGTGTCTGGTAGTAGTTTCTTCGCAAGGAAACAAAGCCTACCAGCGCCATGGCTGCCGTAATCCATAAAACATGACGCGTCCCGGACATAATGGACTCGACGCAACCGGCCATCCAAAGCGGTGGGAAAAAAAGATTCGCTTGCCGCAGTCGCCCCAACCAAAGTTCCTGGTTTCTTGCACGCGCCAACTTTCGCACATTATTGCTTTCTAGAAGCTCGGTCGCTCGTTTTTCGTCTTCGTCAATGAGCTCGCGAGATGGAATTGGATCGTCGACTTCGGTAGGGGAGGGGACTTGTGGCGGGGCAGGGGAGGGCGTTACCGCTTGTGGAGCAGCCAAACCATGCTCGCGGTTTTGCTGTGACTCATTTCTGGCAATTCGAGAGGCAACGATCGTCGGAATCTGTGAAATCACGATAATGCAGAAGGGGAGTACAATCATGATCCATTGCCGTCGCCGCGGATTGGACATGAGTGCGGCTAACCAACCTTGAAATTGATAAGTCAACGCCGTGATTGCGAGAAGAAAAAAAACCAACGGAATTGGAAACAAGAGTGCGATCGGCCCAATTGCAAAACAGGAACCCACCGTGAAGCCGATACAAAAAACGAACATCAAGACAAGCGTCATACTCATCAGGAAACTCAGGAAGTTAATCGCAAACGCTTGAGAAAATGCGACGGGCAAATGGAGGATGCGATCCAACGTAATGGCGTCAGTGCGTTGAACGTCCGTGGCTACGTGGAGGAGCCAAACTGAGCAAAATATTGCACTGATACCATCCCAAAACAAAAAGTAGCTCTCTCGAGGAATGAGTCTCGGTAACGTCCCTCCCATTGTGCCGCTAATGGCCAATACGACAACGCATGATACAGCAAAGGAGACCAGCAAAATGGCGGCAAGGGCTTTGCCGAGCGATGAACCATGCCGCAATTGATTGACCCGAATTCGCCAACGGAGCCAGACAAACGTCCAAAAGTGGCTCAGCGTCTTGCTCAAGTATGCGTTTTTCATCAAGGTTGGTGACACCCTCAGCTTGCTCCGCTTTGTTCAAGCCAATCCAGTTTCGCGACTTGATTCTTGTCCGCACCTGTGGCCTGTAAAAAGCACTGCTCCAACGATCCGTTCACATGGATATCCTCCATCGAGCATTGCTGAATCAACTTGCCGTGCTGAATAATGCCGACATGCGTGCAGAGTCGTTCGACGATTTCCAAAACGTGCGATGTCAAAAATACCGTTGAACCCTTAGCAACAAAGTTTGATAGTAAATCGCGAATGATTAATGACGCGACAGCATCAACACCTTCGAAGGGCTCGTCAAGAAAAAGCAATTTTGGATTGGGTAACAAGGCCGCTGCCAACGAGAGCTTTTTTCGCATACCATGCGAATACTCGAGGACCAGTTTTTTGGTTTCTTTTTCTAGGGATAGCAAGCAGAGCATCTCGTCGCTTCGTTGACGAATGGTTTCGCGCGTCAAACCGTGAATGCGGCCAATGAAGATCAAGAATTCAATCGCCGTGAGATTGTCGAAAAGAGCAAGGTTTTCTGGGACCACGCCAAT
>Ga0209181_10013272_pt1 | contig 10334 bp, 12 predicted proteins | sample MAT05_FD_187208 | JGI IMG/M metagenome (GOLD analysis project Ga0209181, IMG submission 187208) | Freshwater microbial communities from Lake Fryxell liftoff mats and glacier meltwater in Antarctica - MAT-05 (SPAdes) (version 2) | ecosystem: Environmental > Aquatic > Freshwater > Ice > Liftoff...
GCGGGCCGTTCTGGACGTGACGGCAGGCGCGGTTCGCGACGACGCCACCGTGATGGTCCTGGACTGGTACGGACCCCAGTGCGGGCCGCGACGAGACGCGCCATGAGCCGGTCCCCTCGCTCCCGCAAGGGCGCGGTGGAGGTGCACGCGGTGCAGGCCCTCGTCACACTCGTCGGCACCGTCCAGGTGCACGAGGCGGCCACGCGGCCGGGCACCGAGGGTCGGCCCGGGCCGGCCTGAAGACCTCGACGCGAGCTCCTCAACACCGCCCTGACTCTCACTGCTCGACTACGGTGCCCGCACTCACGGCGGAGCCCGTGAGTGGACGCGAGGAGACGACCGTGGCGCGGCCCCAGGCAGCAGGCGCACTGGTCCGCGTCGGCGGCCCCGCGCTGTTCGTGCTGCTGTGGAGCACCGGCTTCGTCGGCGCGAAGTACGGCCTGCCGTACGCCGAGCCGTTCACCTTCCTTGGCCTGCGGCTGGTCCTGGCGACGCTGCTGCTGGCCGGGCTCGCCGTCGCGATGCGCTCGGCCCGGATGCCCCACCGGAGGCAGTACGGCCACGCCGCGGTGGTCGGGGTCTTCCTGCACGCCGGCTACCTCGGCGGCGTGTTCACCGCCATCTCGCTCGGCATCCCCGCCGGGGTCTCGGCCGTCGTGGTCAGCCTGCAGCCGGTGCTGACCGCGGTGCTGGCCGGTCGCGTGCTCGACGAGCGGCTCGTCCCCCGTCAGTGGCTGGGCCTGGTGCTGGGTGTCGGAGGCGTTGCCCTGGTTGTCGGCCCGGGCATCGCTGCGTCGGGCAGCGACTCCCTCTCGGTCGGCGGCCTGGCCGCCTGCCTGGTCGCCCTCGCCTCGGGCACGACCGCCACGCTCTACCAGAAGCGCCACGGGGACGGCATCCCGCTGGTGTGGGGTACCGCCGTGCAGTACGCCGCGGCCTCGACGCTGCTGCTCGCCCTGGCCGCGACGACCGAGTCGAAGCGGATCGACTGGACGCCGGAGTTCGTCGGCGCCCTGGTGTGGTTGGTCCTCGTGCTGTCGCTGGGGGCCGTGCTCCTGCTGCTGCTCCTGCTGCGCAGGGGGACGGCTTCGGGGGTCTCCAGCCTGCTCTACCTCGTGCCACCCGCCGTGGCTGTGGAGGCGTTCCTGCTGTTCGGCGAGCGGCTCCCGCCGCCGGCGCTGGTCGGCGTCGCCGTGACGGCCGCCGGGGTGGCGTTGGTGGTCTCCCCGAGCCGACGGAGCGCCGCCGAGCCAGCGCCGGTCTAGCGTCCGGTGAAGCGACCCGGCCGACGCTCGGCGAAGGCGGTCTGCGCCTCCCGGTAGTCGTCGGTCGACTGCACAACGGCCATGTGCGAGGAGATCAGGTCCAGGCTGGTGCGCAGGTCGATCGCGGCCGACTGCTGCACGGTCCGCTTGATCACCGCGACCGCGACCGGCGACATGGCGGCGAGCTGGGCGGCGAACTCCCGGGTGCGCTCCTGCAGCTCGGCGTCGTCGTAGACCCGGTTGACCATGCCGATCCGCAACGCCTCCTCGGCCTCGACGAAGTCACCTGTCAGCAGCAGCTCGAGCGCCTTGGCCGGCCCGACCAGCCGAGGTAGGAACCACGCGCCGCCGTCGCCGGGGACGAGCCCGACCTTGATGTAGCCCTCCGAAAGCTTGGCCGAACGACCCATGAAGCGCATGTCGCACATCAGTGCCATATCCAGGCCGGCGCCGACGGCTACGCCGTTGAGCGCGCAGACCAGCGGCTTGTCCAGCGCCTCGACGGCGCGGGCGACCTTGTGCACCCCGTGAGTCAGCATCCGCTTGCGGGCCAGGGGCACGTCCTCGACGGCCTGCAGGACCGACAGGTCGATGCCGGAGCAGAACGCATCGCCTGCGCCGGTGAGGACCACGACCCGGACCTCGTCGTCGTCGGCGGCGGCGCGCAAGGCGTCGGCCCAGTCGTCGATCATGCCGAGCGTGAAGGCGTTCTTGCGGGTCGGGTTGTCCAGGGTGATCGTCGCGATGCCCTCGGACACCTCGTAGTGCAGGGTCGCGTCGCTCATCGAGTCCTCCAGATCGGCCGGGCCGGGGTGCGGGGCCGAGGCTAGGGCACGGACCGGGACGCACTCGAGCCGACCTTGTGGAGCAGGGCGGAGGCGGGGAGATTTGAACTCCCGATGGGCTTGAGACCCAAACCGCATTAGCAGTGCGGCGCCATAGACCGGACTAGGCGACGCCTCCAGGGGGCCTTGCGACCACCGCGCGGCAGCCTACCGGTGGCGGGGCGCGACCGGCAAAGGGGCTCGGGTGAACACCCACTCGAGGCCGTCGACGTCGTCCATCGCCTCCCCGGTCCGCACGAAGCCGTGCCGGGCGAGCACCGCCTGGGAGGCCAGGTTGTCGGGGGCGGTGGACCCCAGACAGCGCCGTGCGCCGTGCGCCCCGGCCCAGGCCAGCAGCCCGCCGGTGAGCTCGGTCGCGAGCCCCTGGCGGCGGTGGCCGGGCGCAACCCGGTAGCCGATCTCGACCGTCCCTTCGCCGTCCGGTGGGGCGTGGAAGCCGGCCCGCCCGACCACCTCCCCGGTGTCCCGGAGCACCGCGGCCCGGTAGAGCCAGGGCAGCTCCGTCGGGTCCGCGAGCAGCTGGTCCCGACGCAGGCCCAGGACGTACGCGTCGCCCTCGAACGTCTCGGCGGTGACGACGTAGGGCGCGAGCCGGGCTGCCAGCGCGACGTCGCCCGCCAGCAGGGCCTGCAGCAGCGGGAAGGGCACGGGGTGCAGGTCCAGCCGCGAGGTCGACACGATCACGACCCCAGGGTCCCGCAGCCCGTCAACCGCGTTCGCGCCCTCCGGCCCTGAGGAGAGCGGGCTTTCAGCAGACGTGGGCGGCCCCTCCGGGCGGCAGGCCGGGGGCGGTGAACGGCGACTCACACCGCCGGGGGACGATAGGGGTCATCCCATCGCCGATCTGCCCTGGAGCACTCCTGTGTCCGACATCAGCTTCGACGGCCGTGTGGCCGTCGTCACCGGCGCCGGTGGCGGCCTCGGCCGCACCTACGCCCTCGAGCTTGCGTCCCGCGGTGCCCTCGTCGTCGTCAACGACCTCGGTGGCAGCGTCGAGGGCAAGGGCGGCGACCACACCGCCGCCCAGAAGGTCGTCGACGAGATCAAGGCCAAGGGCGGCGAGGCCGTCCCCAACTTCGACTCCGTCATGACCCCCGAGGGCGGCGCCAGCGTCGTCAAGACCGCGGTCGACAGCTTCGGCAAGGTCGACGTCGTCATCAACAACGCCGGGTTCCTGCGGGACAAGAGCTTTCTCAAGCTCACCTGGGAGGACCTCGACGCTGTCATCGACGTCCACCTCAAGGCCGCCTTCTACGTCAGCCAGCCTGCCTTCGCCGTGATGAAGGAGAACGGCTACGGCCGCTTCATCTTCACCGCCTCCAACGCGACCTTCGGCAACTTCGGCCAGACCAACTACTCCGCCGCCAAGATGGGGCTGGTCGGCCTGTCGAACACGATCGCCGTCGAGGGCGCCCGAGCCGGGATCCTGTCGAACGTGATCATGCCAGTAGCCAAGACCCGGATGACCGAGGAGCTGCTCGGTGACTTCGCCGACTACCTCGCGCCCGAGCTGGTCACCCCCATGGTCACCTACCTGGCGTCCGAGGCCTGCACCACCACGCACGGCGCCTACTCCGCCGCCGGCGGCCGCTACGCCCGCGTCTTCTGGGGCCTGTCCCAGGGCTGGTACGCCGGGAAGGGCGAGACACCGTCGGCCGAGGACATCCAGGCCCACCTCGCCGAGATCGAGGACCAGGCCGGCTACATCGTGCCGACCTCGACCACCGACGAGATCGTCGCCCTGAACGAGCGCTTCACCTCTTAGCGCCTACGCCGTCCGGCCGGCGAGGCGCGATCGCGCCCCGGCCGGCGGCCTTGGCCGTCGCAGAGCGAGGACGATGTTGGACTACGGGACAGGCAGCAGGACACCGGGGTTCAGCAGCCCCGCGGGATCCAGGGCGTCCTTGATCGCGCGCATCGCGGCGATCTCGGTCGCACTGCGAGACAGTGGCAGCCACGCCGTCTTGGCCCGGCCGACCCCGTGCTCGGAGCTGATCGACCCGTCGAGCTCGGCGACCAGACGCAGCACCGCGTCGGTCACCTGCTCCGCCAGCTCACCGGCGTCCAGGACGTTGACGTGCAGGTTGCCCTCGTTGACGTGGCCGAAGACGATCGTGCGGGCGTCGGGCGCGACGCCGGAGATCGTGGGATCGAGCCGCGCCACCAGCTCCGGCAGGCGACCGGTCGGCACCGAGACGTCGAGCTTGACCGGGAGGCCCTCCGCGCTGATCGCCTCGGTGTGCTGCTCGCGGTAGGCCCAGAGCGCCCGCTGCCCAGCGCTGTCGGTGGCGACGGTGGCGTCCAGCAGGCCCTCAGCCTCGGAGACCGCGTCGACGACGGCGTCGGTCGGGTCCAGCCGGTCGGCGCACTCGATGAGCAGGTAGGCAGGGTGGTCCTCGGGGAACGGCGCGGGCAGGTGGCCGTGTCGGCGGACCAGGGCCAGCCCGGGCCGGAACAGCAGCTCGGCGGCCGACAGGTTCGGGAGCCGCTCCCGCAGGCCGGGCAGCACGGCGATCGCCGCGGCGGCGTCGGGCATCGCCAGCAGCGCGACGCAGCGGGAGGTCAGGCGCGGCACGAGGCGGAGCCGCACCCTCGTCACCACGCCGAGGGTGCCCTCGCTCCCGCACAGCAGGGAGACCAGGTCGTAGCCGGTGCCGTCCTTGAGCAGGCCCGCCATCCGGCTGACGACCGACCCGTCGGCCAGGACCGCCTCGGCGCCGAGCAGCTGGGCCCGCATCGAGCCGTAGCGCAGGACCCGGATGCCGCCGGCATTGGTGGCGACCAGACCGCCGACGGTCGCGGAGTCGCGGGCGGCGAGGTCGACGCCGAAGTCGAGACCGGCCGCCCTGGCGTGCTTCTGGAGCGCCGCGAGGGTGACGCCGGCGCCGGCGGTGACCTGACCGGCCGCGACGTCGACGTCGCCGAGCTCGTCGAGCCGGGTGAGGCTCAGCAGCACCTCGCCGCCGGCGGGCACGGCCCCGCCGACCAGCCCGGTGTTGCCCCCCTGCACGACGACCGGGGTGCCGGCGGCCGAGCACGCTCGCAGGATCTCGGACACCTGTTCAGTGGTCGCCGGTCGGACGACGCAGCCGGCGCGGCCGGTGAAGCGGCCGGTCCAGTCGGTCTCGTACGACGCCGTCAGGTCAGCGTCGACCAGCACGTGGTCATGGCCGACCGCGGCGCGCAGCGCGTCCACCAGCACGGTCACGGCAGCACCCGCAGGCGCACCGTCTCGGGCATCGCCAGCAGCGCGCCGGTGAGGTCAGCCAGGTCGTCGCCGCCCGGGGCGACGTCGGTGATGACGTAGCCGAGGTGGCCGCGGGTCGACAGCAGCTGCCCCTCGATGTTGATCCCGTGATCGGCCAGGATCGAGGTGACCGTGGCCAGCACCCCGGGGACGTTGGTGTGCAGGTGCAGCAGGCGGGGGCCGCCGGCGCGAGGCAGCGCGACGGACGGCAGGTTGACCGACAGCGAGGTGCTGCCCTCGCGGGCGTAGTCGCGCAGCTTGCCCGCGACGAAGTGGCCGATGTCCTGCTGCGCCTCCTCGGTGGAGCCGCCGACGTGGGGCGTGAGGATGACGTTCTTGAGGCCTCGCAGCTCGGAGACGAACTCTTCGCCGGGCTTCTTGGGCTCGACCGGGAAGACGTCGACCGCGGCGCCGACGATGTGTCCGCTCTCGATGTGCGCGCGCAGGGCGCCGTGGTCGACGACGAAACCGCGGGACAGGTTGAGGAAGATGCTGCCCGCCCGCATGCGCGCGAACTGCTCCTCACCGAACAAGCTGTCGTTGGAGACCCGACCGTCGACGTGCAGGGTGACGACGTCGGACTCGGCCAGCAGCTCGTCGAGCGTGCCGCACCGCCGGGCGTTGCCGAGCGCCAGCTTGTCGGTGGTGTCGTAGAACAGGACCGACATCCCGAGCGCCTCGGCGAGCACCGACAGCTGGCTGCCGATGTTGCCGTAGCCGACGATGCCCAGCCGGCGTCCGCGGACCTCGTGGCTGCCGACCGCGGACTTGTTCCAGACGCCCGCGTGCATGTCCGTGCTCTTCTCCGTCAGGCGACGGGTCAGCGCGATGATCTCCGACAGCGCCAGCTCGACGACACTGCGTGTGTTGGAGAACGGCGCGTTGAACACCGCCGTCCCGCGCTCGGCGGCGGCCATCAGGTCGACCTGGTTGGTCCCGATGCAGAAGGCCCCGAGGGCCAGCAGGTCGGGCGCGGCGTCGAGCACGGCGGCCGTCACGGTCGTGTTGGACCTGATGCCCAGCACCTGCACCCCGGCCAGGCGCTCGACGAGCTCGTCCTCGGTCAGCGCGCGGTCGAGTCGCTCGACGTCGAAGCCGGCGTCCTTGAGGGTCCAGGCCGCGTCGTGGTGGATGTTCTCGAGCAGCAGCGCACGCGGGGTCGACACCCGCCTGAGGCTACCGGCGGTAGCGGGTTCAGCGCCGCTGGAGGACCACGGTCCGGCCGTCATCGACCAGCGACCCGCCCTGGAATTCGACCCGGAGTCCACCCCGGGCCCCGGCGCGCTTCCACGGGCCGTCCCGCTCAACGCGCGCGTCCGAGACGGGGAAGCCCAGGGAGCCGGTCTCGGCCCCCAGCTCAACGTAGCGGCGGGCGATCGCGCCGGTCGTGGCGTGGGCCCCCGTGGTCGCGCTCCAGGAGATCCGGCCCCGCTCGAAGCGCGTGACGGCGCCCCGGCCGGCGGTCTCGTGCCCGGAGATCGGGTAGCCGAGCGGGCCGGCCTCCCCGCCGACCTGCACGAAGCGGACCGCGATCGGCCCGACCGTCTCGCGGGCACCCACATCGCGGCGGTAGGAGATGCGGCCGCCCTGGTAGCGCTGGGCGCTGCCGCCACCGACCGCCACCTCCCCGTAGACGGTGGCCCGCAGCACCGAGGCGATCTCGCCCATCGCGAGATAGCGGGCGGTGATCGGGGTGTAGGCCTGTGGCAGCCGGTCGGAGTTGTGGTCACGGGTGCGGTTGTCGGTGGCCGAGGCCGTCGAGCACTCCTCGAACCCCCACGGCGGGCGGCAGGACACCACCCGGCAGTGCACGCCGCCGATCTGGCGGACGTCCTGGTTGCACTGGCCGTAGCGGAACGCGTTGCAGCAGACCTTGCGCTGGTCGCAGGTGCCCGGCAGGCCCGACTGGCACGAGCAGGACCAGCAGGAGGAGCTGCAGATGCCGGCGCGCGCACCGGGCGTGGTGCAGGTCGCGCAGGTCGCGTTGCAGTCGATGATGTAGCGGGCCTTGCCGCCGCACAGCGACGCGCCGTCGGCCTTCCACCAGCCGGCCGCGATCGAGCCGGGCGGGCAGGCGTTGGCGCCGGCGTTGATCGTGGCGCAGAAGACGGTCCAGCCCGAGGTCGAGGAGGCGCCCGGGCCGCAGACCGCGGCGTACGCGGTGCCGGGCCGCAGGACGTAGCCCTTGGGGTCGACGGCCAGGGCGGTGCCGAGCAGGCCTGCCTTGACCAGGAACCCGCGTCGGGACGTACGCCGCCCGAGCCAGCTGGTGGCGCGGTCGACGGCCCGCTGGGCGATCGACGGTGACAGGGTCGAGGCGCCGACCTCGCCCGGCTCGAGCGCGAGCAGGGCATCGCGGGTGGAGGTCATGCGCGCTCCTTGACGGTGGTGGCCGCCAGCAGCCGCCCGACGGTGGTCGCCCCGGCAGAGCGTCGGCTGTGGCTGCCCAGGACGACGTGCAGGCAGAAGGCGCGGCCCGCGGCCTGGAAGAAGAACTGCGCCCCGCTGTGGTCGAGCTGGGTCCGCTGCAGGACCGCCGTCGAGAAGTCCGCGGGCCGGACGACGGGCAGCCCCTTCTCGGCGAACAGCGCCTTGGCGGCGTCCTGCTGGTCGTACTCGAACAGGGACACGAAGACGTCGTCCGGGCCGAGGGTCTCGACGACCCCGCTGCCGAAGTCGCCGCGGGAGGCGGGCAGGGGCACCGTCGCGGCGTGCAGCAGGAGGTTGCCGGTGCGACCTGGGGCACTTGACGGCTGGGTGCGGGCGCGGGCCTCCCACCCGGCTGGGAGGTCGACGACGACCCCGGCGTGCTCGAGGATCACAGCGTGGCTCCTGTCAGCAGGACGGCGCCGCCGAGGACGAGCGAGCCCGCCGTGGCGCGGGCGACGAGGGTCGCCCGTCGTTCGAGAGCAGCCGCCAGCACCCGAAGCTCGCCGTGGCTCTGGGCCCGGCCGAGCACGAGCGCCGGCAGGGCACGGGCGAGTCCGAAGGCCGCGCCGAGGGCCAGGCCGACGACCGGCGAGCCGGACAGCACGGCGAGCGCCAGCAGCGCGTACGTCGCGGCGCTGGTGACGACCGTGACGACACCGAGACCGAGCTGGTAGCCGAAGCCGAAGCCGTAGACCCAGCCGCGGTAGCGGGTGAGCCAGTCCTCGTCGACCTGGCGGTGACCGCCGGGCAGGCGCCGCGGCCCGAGGTCGGCGACGGCCGCGGCCAGGCACACCAGCCCGGCCAGCAGCAGGACCGGGAGGGCCGGCAGGAGGGAGCCGACGGCGCCGAGCACCAGCCCGGTCGTGGCACCGCCCAGCAGGGAACCCACCGCGTAGGCCGTCATCGTCACGGCCCAGCGGTTGCCCCGGCCCCGCTCACCGAGCGGAGTGATGCTGGTCAGCATCGACTCACCTCAAGGGCTCCAGGTGGAGCGCAGGGCCGCGGCGACGCCGAGGGGCAGACCGACGACCAGGACGAGGGCCGAGGTCATGGTCGGCCGAGCGACGGGTCGCCGGCGATGATGCCCGCGGCGGCCAGCGCCGCCTCGTCGCGCTGCTCGCGCGTGCGGTGGCGGTCGTCGCCGTCGGCCTGGTCCATCAGCGTGGCGACGGCAGGCCAGGTCGCGGCCGACCCCTCCCCGATGATGCGCGCGCCGCCGTCGACGAGCACGAAGTAGGGGGAACCCGGCACCTGCATGGACTCCCATGCCTGGCTGCTCGCCAGCAGCGGCACCTGCGCGGGGGCGCGCTTGGCGAGGGCGCTCGGGCTCTCCTCGTCGAGCGACTTGCTGATGACCACGAGGCGGGCGCCACCCGGCACGACGAGCGCGGGCTCGGCGAAGGCCTCCCAGAAGCCCTGGCAGGTGGTGCAGCCGCTGGACAGGAAGGCCAGCAGCGTCGGGATGCCCGAGCTCAGCGACACGGCCACCGACTCGCCGTCGAGCGTCTGGCCGCTGATCGCGTCCGGCGCCGTGGCGCTGCCGGCGCGAGGCGGGCGCACCCCGTCGATCGTGACCGGGACGGGCCCCTTCTCCCGGTCCAGCTCCAGTCCGGCCCCGAGCTCGTGCAGCGCCTTGAGGATCTCGGCGTGGCTGCGCAGCAGACCCGCGACCAGCACGGACAGCAGGAGCACGGCGACCGCGAGCGCCACCACCAGCGCCGTCACCGGGCCACCTGCACGAGCGGCAGCAGCGCCAGGACGAGGTAGGCGGTGGCGGCGACCGCCGCGGCAGCCACCAGCAGCGGCAGACCGCTGCCCGGCTGCCCGGCCAGCAGGTCGCGCAGCGTCCCCAGCGGGCGCACCACCACCGCACCCGCCACGACGGCGAGAGCGCCGGTCACGACCACGTGGGTCGCGGTGGGGGGCGTGTCCGCCTTGCCGAAGCACCCGCAGGAGGCCAGGACCCCGCCCCGGCGGCCGGCCAGCAGCACGAACCCGGTGAAGGCGGCGTAGGAGAGCGCCACGGCCACGGCAGCGCCCCGGGAGCCCTGGAGCACGGCGGCCGCGCCGACGACCACCTCGATCGCCGCGACCGCGCGGACGACGTGCCGGGAGGCAGGGAGACGGGCGGACCGCAGCGCGCGCACGAGCGGCAGCGGGTCGATGAGCTTGCCGCCGCCCGCCGCGACGAGCAGGGCAGCCGACGCGAGGTACGGCCCGGCGAGGGCGTCCATGGGCGGCATGGCTAGACCAGGGATCCCGTCAGGGTGACAGGAAGCGTCCGCGTCCTTCTTCCTGTCGAAACGGGTGACACCGGCGCTCGTCGCTCAGCCGCGCACGCCCCTGACCGATGGGGGACCCGTGGGGGTCACCACCAGGGAGGGGGTCGAGGTGTGGGTGCACGTGGGCCGGCAGGCCATCGTGGACGCCGCCGGGACGCCGGCCGCCTACGAGCTGCTGTTCCGCTCGGCCGCTGACGCCGCCTCCGCGCAGGTCGAGAACGGTGACCAGTCCACGGCGCAGGTGCTCGTGACGACGTTCCTGGAG
>Ga0209181_10013274_pt1 | contig 10334 bp, 9 predicted proteins | sample MAT05_FD_187208 | JGI IMG/M metagenome (GOLD analysis project Ga0209181, IMG submission 187208) | Freshwater microbial communities from Lake Fryxell liftoff mats and glacier meltwater in Antarctica - MAT-05 (SPAdes) (version 2) | ecosystem: Environmental > Aquatic > Freshwater > Ice > Liftoff...
TTCAGGCACGCCATTGGCACGCATGGCTCTCCATTTGTAATGGTCGCCATACAACCAAGCCTGGGTAAGGTTTTCAAAATTAATATCGTTGGCAATTTGTTCTGGCGATAAGTGATTGTGATAATCAATGATGGGCATTGCCTTTGCATAGCCATGATAAAGATCCTGTGCTGTTTTGCTGTTTAGTAAAAAGTTTTCGTTGATAAATTTTTTCATTGGAAGTTGTTTTATAAGAAGTAACCAAAAGAGCTTATTAGTGGGTTATTTTAGAAGGCATAAAATTAAACAATTATGGATGGTTTGAATGGTATTTTATCTGTTCTCTCAGATAGGTTGCAAGAACCAACAACACCTTGTAATCAGGATGAATTTTTAAAACTCGTTGCTTCCTTCTCATTGGTTAATTATTATTTTTTATCCTGAATCACTGCCATTGCACCCTGCTCCATCATTTGCAAAAGTTTTTCGGTAACTGCAACTGTAAACCCTGGAATCTGGCTAAGATCTGCTTCCCACAAAGACGCATCACTTAATACTGTTTTAACCAATGCTTCCGGTGCCAGATTTTGCCAATGGTTAAAGAAATAACCAGCCATTTCATCATTGATCGGGTATGCTTGTCCGTTCAGTTGACCGAAATAATTATTACCTTCTTTTTTAGTGACCTTCATAAACAATAGCCATGCGGCAAAACCAATGGATAGTCTTTCGGGTACAGCCTTGTACAATTCGGTATAGCGTTGCAATACCTGCACCACCCGCATTTTTAATTTTGAGGTATAGTTCAAGGTGATGCTGATCCACTGGTGTTCGATGCTTGGATTGCTGTAGCGGTCAATTACTTTCAGCGCAAATTCAGTGGCCACTTCTTCGGGAATCGGATAAGGAATTGCGTGGGCGATTTCTTCCAGCATCAGCTCTTTTATAAAGCCGGAAAGCACCGCATCATTCATCGCCTCTTTCACCGTTTTAAAACCTGCCAAAAATGCTACGCCACAACTGAGGGTATGCGTACCATTGAGCAGGCGTAATTTCAGTTCTTTAAACAACATGATATCATCAGTAATCACCACGCCCTCATCTGCAGCAGCAAATGACAGCACCGATTTCACCTGCTCATTCCCTTCAATCGCCCACAGGCTGTACACTTCACTCATGGTTTGCAGATCATCCCGATAGCCGAATTTTTTTTCCAGCGAAGCTTTGATTGCGGCATCCGGTTTACCCGGAACAATTCTGTCCACTAAAGAATTACAGAAATGATTGTTACCCTCCAGCCATTCAATAAAATGATCTTCCAGCCCGTTCAGGTGTGCCTGCTCCAGCACAATCGCTTCCAGTTTTTTACCGTTGTCTGAAATTAATTCGGTGGGTACAATCACCATTCCGGATTGAGGACTACCTGCAAATGCCTTGTAACGTTCATACAGGAAGCCCAATAATTTACCAGGATAAGATAAAGGCGGATGGCGTCGGATATCATCATTCACCAACTCAATCCCTACCTCTGTTGTATTGGAGACAATGATGGTCAGTTCCGGATTGTGGGCGCATTTTAATACAGCATTCCAATCACTGGCGGCAGACAACACTCTGCTGATAGCGGATGAAATCACATTTTCTTCTACCGCCTCTCCGTTTACCAGGCCACGCATACAGAGCGTATAAAGACCATCTTGTTTATCAAAAGCCATCGCATCGCCACCATCCGTTGTTTTTACCACTACAACCCGGCCATTAAAAATCCCTTGTCGGTTTGCTTTATCGATAAAATAATCCGGTAGCCCACGTAGTAAAACGCCGGTTCCAAACTGCAATACTTTTTCGGGCAATAAAAACAGGTTTTCATCTGGAACTGACACCACACCCGGTTTTATACTCGGGAGATTAGATTTTGAAAGTAACATAGCCTTTTTTATTTTTTATTTTTTTAATTGATTGATGTTGTTTTATGCAGCTTAGATCCTGCAACGACGGAACAAAGATGCCCCTGGAATAAATGACCGTAAAACAAAATTTATATGCCGAACGAAAAGGGTCTGAAGATGGATGGTTTATTGTTGAGTCGTTTGTCTGCGAGGTGGCAATCATGGCTATCATTCAAAAAACAATCGTTTCATAGCAATCTCAATTCTTTACAGGCTCAAGTTAACCACTAATCATACAAGATGAACGCTATTGTGATTGCTTTATTTACGCAAACGTTTTCATTTGGGCAGTGCAATCGTTGTCGAATACAGTGGATAAATGGGGAATGGGTTTTGGTTTTGGGGGGATTGGGAGCAGTGTGTTTAAGTTTTAAAAAGTGGCTGGAGAAACTGGGGATTACTAATAGCTGTTATAAAGTAGGAATAATTCCGCCGAAATTGGTAAACGACATTTGAATGTTGCTGACTTTATTGAAGCAGATAAAGTTGTTTTCGGCAAAGGTGAAAAGTGAAACTGCTACAACGATTGCATCGATATTAGGACCCATGCTGTACTTACTATTGAGCCAAGTAAAGATTTGCACAAGTGATATCATATCTCCTAAGATAAAAGCATTAATACACAAATTCTTAACGTGGAATATAAGTTGTAAATTGTCAAAAATTTAGACAAATAAATGAGTAATGCATAACGAAGAACCTTTTGGGGTCCATCAATATTGGAAGTTTAAGAATAATCATTCTGTAGGACTGTTTACAGATATGAATTTGTATTATGATGCACTAGCCATTGCCAAAAATAAAGGATTTATAAATGTATATATTTTAGAAAAAAATTTACTTGAAAGAGTAATTGGATTAAAGTATATCGAAACTTTTAAGAAAAGAGCATTTCAGGATCTGATTCGTGAATTAAATAGATTTAAGCTTATTTATAAGGACGAGAATGATTTCTATTTAACTGAAAGTGGAATTAAATTACTAAAAATTTATGAAAAATCTAAAGAGAAATATTTCGATTTTTTATTAGATAAAATGAATTCTGAAAATGGCATACCAGGTTGGTTCATAAATAGATTGTGGACTATTAATCCTGGCGGGCAGGGGCAAGTTGTTGTTCCCTCTCCGATTAAATCATGGAAACCTGGAAAACAAAAATGGCAAGATAATCAATGGAATAAGGAATTGGCTATTGTATCAGAAGAAACGCATATTCAAATAAACAGACGTCTACCAAATTCTTTTCCCATGAACATTGAAACCTGGATTTCTGAAGTGAAAAAAGAATATGAAAGACTTGGGAAAAGAAAACAGAGAAGAGTTGCTAAAAAAGATAAAGAAGACGAAGATAAAAAAATGGAATTTTTTGCCCCAAGAGGAAGGTTAACATTTGCGATGAAAAATGTAGCCGTAAAATTCCTATTTTCCAACAAATACATTGCTAACGAAACAAATGACTTCATTGCAAACAAAAAGAGTGATGATCCAATAAATAGCAGAACTTTTATGGTTTGGTGTCCGAGACTCGAAACCTTTGAGCTTTTGTATTATTCGGATTATTTTGAAGAAATCCCCGGGCGTTTAATTTTCCCATGTTCTGTTTTTGGAACTAATAAAGATTTAGCCAATTTCAGCTTAGTTCATACCATTGCAGCTCCGAGCAAAGAGCTATTATTTCGCCATAAACCTAAATGGGTGCAATACAAAGAAGAATTTATCGAAACATTAAACGAATGTTATCAAATTATCTATAATAAAGAAGGGATTATCTACGTCTCGTTACAACAAGTACGTGATGAAGTTTGTCGTCTATTACGAATTAGTGCTTTAACTTTTGAAATATTTTTAGAAACTGCTTTTCGTGAATCTGTACAAAGGAAAATTGAATTTTCAATTGCTTTGGAAACAGACATCAGGGAAGATCAAAGATCTGGTTTTCAAATCCAACGCAGGCCTGTATTTATCAATAATGTTCCAAATTCATTAATCGCCATAAAACAATTTATATAATGAGTACTTTATTTAGAAAACCAGTTCCTATAGAAGAAAAAAAGAACAAATATGATACTTTAGAATTCAAGCACAATCCATTTCCTGTAGATCCTGCTGTAAAACCATATAGCAAGGATGAAAGAGAAAACGGTTCGATATACATGACTGATTTACGAGAGGAAGAAATCCAGCAATTTAATGACATAGTTTTAAATAGTGATTCGAAGATTAATTTACTTATGGATTATGCTGCATATAGAGGTAGAGGAATAGGTAAGACGGCTTTTTTAAACTATTTGCGCAAAGAGATTAACAAGGACTTAGGAGATACTTTTACTAAAGGGCAACAAGTTCTTTATGCCATTTACGTAAATCCCGGGGGTGAAAAAAAAGAGAGGAAATTTTCACATTTAAGCCGTATCATTTACCAATCAATAATGAACGACAAACTTTTATTAATTACGTTTTGCAGACTTAGAGCGAACTCAGGATTAATCCCAAATGAAATATTACAAGGTGTTACGTACGATAATTTATCTGAAACGTTAGGCAATGATTCATGGTTGATTCAAAATAATATTGATTTGCAGAAAGTAGATCATCAAGTGGAAACAATATTAAATGAACATGGTGTAACATTTTTTAAAAGTGTAGAACCTAATTTATTCGAGCATAGTTTTATAAATTTTAAAAAGGTTTTTTCTGTTGAAAACACAGAATTATACTGGAAGAACTATGGAGTAGATTTTGTTTTTAGTGAATTAGTTCGATTATTTAAAGCTGCAGATTTTTCGAATATTATTCTATTGTTTGACGAAGCTGAAAAAATAATAATTTCCCAGAACTTTGGTGAGAGAAGAGAATTCTGTGATAATTTAAGGTACTATTTTATCGATGGAAGCAATGAAAATGCGACTAGTCATTTCTATAAATTAATAATGACAATCCACCCAAATAGCCAAGAGCTTTTGTTAACTCATTGGAATGCCGCCGGCCTTGATCGTTTTTCTGTACTTGGAGGAGAAGGTGCAAATGCAAATACGATTTTCTTTAGACCCTTAAAAGATAAGAAGCTTGCAGTATTATTGGCAAAAGAATATTTAACAAGAGCGAGAACAAATATTTCAAATGTCAGTGATGAATTATTTCCTTTTGAGGAAGAGGCTTTGGAAAAAGCTATCGAAATATGTGATGGAATACCAGGGAAATTTCTAAAGCTATTATACAATGCAATTGAACAATCCCTATCTGAAAATTGGGATAAAATCACTGCCAATCGTATAGAAAATATTTGGAAAAAAATTATAGAGGCAGACCCAAAGCCAACAACCGCCAAGAGCGAAATGCTTCAAACTAAAACAAACTTAAAATGAGTATGAATTGTAGATATTTCCCCCGGCACGAATTAGATAGACTTTTTAATCGGAATATATTATCTGATGACATTGAAAACGAATATGTTGTAGGAGTATCAGAAGTTTGTGACTTTTCTTCAATTGTTGAAAGTAAAAAAATTGAAGGTATTCATGAAAACACATTAAAGGCGTCTTACGCCAATGTGAAAAATAAAGTTGACCAAGGGAACATTTGGATTTTGGAATTGACGTCTGATAATCTATCAAGGCTATTATTAGAAGACGATTTTTATGAAACCTATTGCGATAAAAAAGGAAACCCTTATACCCTAGTCCAAAGAATTTCTTTACACTTTGATAGTTCCTATTCTTACTGGACTGAAAACGTTTACGCCGAAGCTTTTGATTTATGATTGAATGTATAGTAGATACTCATATTTTGGCTGAAATATTGATTCAATATTCTGCAATCAAACCAAATTCCAGCCTAACTGAAACGGAGTTTTTGACTCCAAAAATATTGTCTAAAATTAATCCCTGTATAGAATCTGATGGTTTTAATGGAGTTGTTGTTGCATCTACATTTGCCTTTATTGAAATTCTAAATCAGTTTCAAAAAGTAAGTAAAGGATTGTTTGAACTCCCGAAACTGATTGGATTACTAAATCAGCCCCCTAGCTGGTTTATTGTTGAACCTTACAATATCGAAACCGTCTATCATTTGATCTCAGTTCCAAAATATAATTTAAAGCGAGAAAGGGTAGAGTTAGCAGATGCAATTCATGTTGCTACTGCGATTCAACGAGGCCCTAATACCTTTCTGGCAACTCATGATGGAATTCTCAGTAGGTTAAATTATCAAAATTTAGAAATAATTCATTTGAAATAAGTCTCGCTTTCTATAAAATCTAACACAGAAAAGATTTTAAGTTAACGAGCGAAGTTTTTCTGTGCCCCCGACAATAGGTTAAAACATAAGTTCCTCCGTGGGCGGTGTCCTCACCGAAAACTACTTGCGTTAGAATACTTCCCGAAAATATGTAAACAACCTAAACTCACTTACTTTCATTGTGTATTAAATTCGTTGAAAGCTATTTAAAAAAAAGGTAGCGTTTTCTTATAGTTTCTAGTGTTCACTCTTTTCGTAATAGTGGTCGGTGAACACCGATCACGGGATAGAATATTTTGTCATGAATCATAATAAGAAATAATTTTTTAAATAGGTTTCAATCCTAACTCCCGCAAAAATTCATTGTGCCTATCCGTATTCACTTGTATACTTTCATTGATTGAAGTCAGTTTTGTATTCACCGCTGTTAAATCAATTTGTACCTCGTCCAATGATGTGCTAACGTATCTTGAGATATTTAGATTGTAGCCGTTCTTTTCAATTTCGTCCATTGAAACTTTGCGGGAATAACGCTCTGTATCATTGCGGAATTGGTAGGTGTTTACAATTTTTTGAATGTCGTTCGGTTCTCCGTCTACGCCTTCTCTGAGTGTGTTTTGTCGTTTACCTTTTGCGTAATGCTCGCTGGCATTGATAAACAAAACATCGTCGTGCTTTTTACATTTTTTCAACACCAAAATACAAACCGGGATACCAGTTGAGTAGAACAGGTTGGAAGGCAAACCAATAACGGTGTCGATGTGATTGTCTTTTAATAATTTGGTGCGGATTCTTTCTTCTGCACCGCCACGAAATAAAACGCCGTGTGGTAAGATGATAGCCATTGTTCCTTCTCTGCCTAAGAAATGAAAGCCATGCAATAAAAAAGCAAAGTCGGCTGCCGATTTGGGGGCTAAACCATAGCTTTTAAACCGAAAGTCTTCAGCCATTGTATCATTGGGTTCCCATCGTAAACTAAAAGGTGGATTGCACACCACCGCATCAAATGTTATCTTTTTTGCCGGGTTCATTTCATTAAATAAATGCCATTGATTGAGCAAGGTATCACCGTGAAAAATCTCAAACTCGGTGTCTTTCATGCCGTGCAAGAGCATGTTCATTCGGGCAAGGTTGTAGGTAGTTATGTTTTTTTCCTGACCGTAGATTTTGCCAATATTACCACCATTATTTTTTATCCGGGTTCTTACATTTAATAACAATGATCCGGAACCAGAGGTAATATCCAACACTTTCTCCAATTTGTTTTTTAGCCCGGTGGTTGGGTCCTGACTGTCTAAAGTAACAATCATAGAAAGGATGGTGGAGATTTGTTGCGGCGTATAAAACTCGCCTGCTTTTTTACCCGAACCTGCTGCAAATTCTCCAATCAAATATTCGTAGGCATCACCCAATGTATCAGAGTCAGCAGAAAAATCTGCTATGCCCTCTGCAATTTTTTGAATAATACTGCAGAGCTTTTTATTTCGTTCATCAGATGTTTTCCCCAATTTTTCAGAATTCAAATTGATTTCTGAAAACAAACCCTGGAAAGCACTTTCAAAAGATTCGTTTTCAATATATCGGAAACCCGCCTCCAGGGTTACCAGCAATTCTTTATTCTGTGTTCTTGCCAGTTCTGTTATGTTGCTCCACAGGTGATTTGGCTCAATTACATAATGCACTTTTCTACGCATTTGTTTTTCAAAGTCGCCTACTTCCGTTGGGTTTTCCTGATACCAAATCTCCAAAGCTGTATTCACTTTGAGTTTAGACAGTACGTCTTCCGCAATAATATCCGGGTAATCTTTCCCTAATTCCTTTTTTGCAGACTCTTCGTAGTTGTAAGATAAATACCGAAGAAAGAGAAAGGAAAGCATATAATCACGAAAATCATCTGCATTCATTGCTCCACGTAAGTCATCTGCTATGTTCCAAAGGGTTTTACCGAGTTGTTGTTGATCTTTATTGGTCACTTTATTTGATTTTCTTTGGCAATATTAATTGCCTTTTGCAGTTTTTCGCTCAAAATCTTTTTGTCAGGTAGTTGTGTGTAATACTGCGCTACTTTTACGTTGCTATCTTCCAGCATTAAATATTCGATGTGTTCTGTATTGCCCTCACTGCAAAGAATCAATCCTATTGGTGATTCTTCGCCTTCTTTGTGTTCGTTTTTATTTAAATAGCGCAAATAAAGCAACATCTGCCCCTCGTATTCAGGCTTAAATTTTCCAAGTTTCAGGTCAATCACTATTAATCGCCTCAAACCCCGATGAAAAAACAGCAGGTCAATTCTATAATCAACGGCATCAACCGTAATGCGTTTTTGCCGATCTAAAAAGGCAAAGTCGTTGCCCATTTCTTTAATGAAAAATTGAAGATTCAGCAAAATCGCATCTTCCAAATCTTTTTCTGAATAGGTGTCGGCAAGCCCAAGCACATCCAGAAAATAACTACTTCTAAATACTGCGTCCGGCGTTAAAGAATGGGTGGCTTTTATTTGTTGCAGTTCCTGCTTAATCAGTTCTTCCGGTTTACGGCTCAATGCGGTTCTTTCAAAAAGCATAGAGTCGATTTTAAGGTCGAGCGTTCGGGTATCCCAATGTTCAATGCGAGCCATTTCTATGTAAAAGGTTCGTTTAAGCTCATCTTCGATGCTCATCAGCGAACGTAAGTGCGTCCACGTCAATTGTGTACGCACTGCGTATACAATTTCATCTTCAGTAAAAGTGTACGCAATGCGTACACAATGTTGAAGCTTATAAAAACTCCAGCCCTTGCCGTAGCGTTCGGTTAGTTTGATCGCAAGTTTTTTTATGATCTCTTTGCCATATTCTGCCCTGTTATTATAGAGTACATCTTCTTTAATGCGTTTGCCAATATGCCAATGCAACAAACAAACTTCGGCATTTACCGTAGTTGCCAAGCGACTACGGGTGCCATCTATTATTTGGCAAACATCGCTGTATAACAGCGGTGTGTACTTTTCTATTTCATTCATATTTTTATCAATTACGAATTAGAAATTACGGTTTTATCAATTACTAATTAAAAATTACGAATTACGGGCTTTTAATGTGATTTGAATTTTTCCAATGATTTTACAAATTTCTTCTGCATCTGCCAATAAACTATTTGCTTGCTCTTGTGAAAGATAATTAGTGGCTTGCAATAGTTTCAACCAATACATTGACGCTCTTGCTTCTTTATAGGCAATACTTATTTTCGAAAGAAAATCTTTGTCTGACTGACCTCCAATAGATTCTTCAACATTTGCAACAACAGAAGTACCGCTTCGCAAAAGTTGTTTGGAAAGCACAAATTCTTTTTTCTCAGCAATTAAGTACTTATATAAATTCACAATTCTAATTGCAAAGGCAAATGATTTTTGTTGAACTATATTATCGGTCTTCATTTCGTAATTTTTAATTCGTAATCCGTAATTTATTTAATTCGCTTTAGTTTAAATAATTTTTTGCAATAGAAATAGCTGATTTTCTAATGCTACCTTTTGGTGCATTTTTCCAGGTGGTTGAGCCTATGTTTGGTTTAGTGCTATTGACTCTATTGTACACTATTTCGGCAGCGGTATTTCCGGTAATAGAAAAATGCAGTTGGTTTTGTACGGTGGCAAAAAACTGTTTGGTTACTTCGTTATCGACAGTGTAGTCTGCACTGCACTGTGCATATATATCTGTAATTTTTTGATAGAATCTTCTTTCACCAGATCGTATGTCTCTAATGCGTTCTAATTGCTCTTCAAAATAATCTTTCCCAAAAATTTGATTGGGATTTTTTAGCCGGTCATCATTCATGGCAAAGCCTTTAATGATGTTTTCTTTTAGAATTTGAGTTGCCCAAATTCTAAAAGCGGTTGCCTGGCTACTATTTACCCTATACCCAACAGAAATAATGGCATCAAGATTGTAAAATTTAGTTTTTGTGTTTTGTGTTTTGTTTGCCAAAGCACCATGCAAAGTGGTATGTTCCAAAATGGAACTAACCACTTTGTCTTTTAACTCACCAGATTCAAAAATATTTTTAAGATGCTTTGTGATAGCAGGGCGTTGAACTCCAAACAACTCAGCTATTTTTTCCTGGTTAAGCCAAATGGTTTCGTTTTGTAAAAGCACTTCTACCTTTATACCGCCATTGGGTGTATTGTATAATAAT
>Ga0209181_10013275_pt1 | contig 10333 bp, 5 predicted proteins | sample MAT05_FD_187208 | JGI IMG/M metagenome (GOLD analysis project Ga0209181, IMG submission 187208) | Freshwater microbial communities from Lake Fryxell liftoff mats and glacier meltwater in Antarctica - MAT-05 (SPAdes) (version 2) | ecosystem: Environmental > Aquatic > Freshwater > Ice > Liftoff...
TGGCTTTGGTCACTTGGTCATTGGCTAAAAAAGATGTTTCCATTTGGTTTTCTGCGGTCGCTTTGGTGTGGGTCAGTTCGCACTTGGCTTTGGTCACTTGGTCATTGGCTAAAAAAGATGTTTCCATTTGGTTTTCTGCGGTCGCTTTGGTGTGGGTCAGTTCGCACTTGGCTTTGGTCACTTGGTCATTGGCTAAAAAAGATGTTTCCATTTGGTTTTCTGCGGTCGCTTTGGTGTGGGTCAGTTCGCACTTGGCTTTGGTCACTTGGTCATTGGCTAAAAAAGATGTTTCCATTGGGTTTTCTGCGGTCGCTTTGGTGTGGGTCAGTTCGCACTTGGCTTTGGTCACTTGGTCATGGGCTAAAAAAGATGTTTCCATTTGGTTTTCTGCGGTCACTTTGGTGTGGGTCAGTCTTCACGTGGCTTTGGTCACTTGGTCATTGGCTAAAAAAGATGTTTCCATTTGGTTTTCTGCGGTCACTTTGGTGTGGGTCAGTTCGCACTTGGCTTTGGTCACTTGGTCATTGGCTAAACAAGATGTTTCCATTGGGTTTTCTGCGGTCGCTTTGGTGTGGGTCAGTCTTCACGTGACTTTGGTCACTTGGTCATTGGCTAAAAAAGATGTTTCCATTGGGTTTTCTGCGGTCGCTTTGGTGTGGGTCAGTTCGCACTTGGCTTTGGTCACTTGGTCATTGGCCAAAAAAGATGTTTCCATTTGGTTTTCTGCGGTCTGTTGGGCTTGGGTCGGTTGGCACCCGGCAGGGGCGCTGGCATTAGATTATTTACGATCCACTTGATCACTAATAAGGTTTTCAATACGCAAGCTAACTACTACATTCATTTGGACTCTGGTGCTTTTTGGGAAGGACAGTATCTTTTTTGTTTATTTGACAATTCTTGATGCATTGATTTGACGCGCTGCAAACAAATCAAAGTAGCAACAAATCAACCATTTATCGTTTCAAATACTTATTAATGGCTTCTGTTCTGTTGTTGACCTGCAATTTTTGGTAAATTTTATGGGCGTGTATTTTCACGGTTCCTTCGGCAATTTTTTTATCCGGGGCATTTTCGTTGGGTAACATATCCGCTATTTCTTTGTAGAGATAACCCTTAGACAACAGGTTTAGGACTTCTTTTTCCCGGGGCGACAGCTGCTGCAAGGAGATCAAATCGGCGGCAGGTTTGAAAAAACTGGCAATTACTTTTTGGGCAATTTCTGCACTCATGGGCGCACCGCCCCGGTGAAACTCCCCTAATACGTCAATCAATTTTCTGGGAATATCATTTTTCAGGATATAGGCCCCGGCACCTGTTTTGAGGGCTTCAAATACGCGCTCGTCGTCGCCGTGTGAAGTCATCACCAAAAATTTTTGATTGGGACAAACTAATTTCAACCGCAACATACATTCAATCCCTCCAATGTCCGAATGTTCTAATCCTAAGTCCATGATAACAATATCGGGATTTATCTGCGGGATTTGGGCAAGAGCCGCTTCGGCTACCTCAAAGGAACCGACGCACTCAAACTCCGGAGCTTCCAATTCTGATTCCAACCATTCTCTAAATTCGGGATCATCTTCTACTATAGCAACGCGGATCATAAGCAATAATTTTTATGGAGTGCCAGGTGATGGGTATTGTGTTTCATTTTCATTTGATGATTCAAAGGTGCGGCAATAAAAAATACTGCGCAAGTAAACAATAGTTTATGGCAGGCGATTAAAGCAATTAAAATGTTGATAATCAATTATTTAAACTAAATTACAATCGCAATTGTTTTTATTCACTTCCTTAAATTACTTGTTATTGCCGAGCGTATGAAACGTGCGTCGGGTCGTCCACGCCCGACGATGCCGCGTCGGGTATCGCACTACGCGATGCCGCGTCGGGTATCGCACTACGCGATGTCGCGTCGGGTATCGCATTACGCGATGTCGCGTCGGGTATCGCATTACGCGATGCCGCGTCGGGTATCGCATTACGCGATGCCGCGTCGGGTACGCACTACGGGATGCCGCGTCGGGTATCGCACTACGGGATGCCGTCGGGTATCGCATTACGCGATGCCGTCGGGTATCGCATTACGCGATGCCGTCGGGCGTAGACGACCCGACGTACGGTGCGGGCAACCCGTCGGGCGCGGACATAGGTACCTCCATGACGACCGTCATACCCGTACCCTCTTCGTTTCGCTGCCATTCAATGCGGCCATTCAGGGCCTCCATTCTTTTGGTCATGCTGCGCAGACCTTTGCTAGTGCCGGCTTTTTCGGCGGGGTCAAATCCGATGCCGTTGTCGCGCAGCACCAGACGCAGGTGCGATCCTGCGGTGACGGTGAAATCTATCTGCGTGGCTTGTGCGTGTTTGGCCACGTTGTTGAGTGCTTCGAGGGTGGAGCGCAGGATGTGGAGTCGAAACTCACCGCTCAGGCGCGTGTCATTGAATTCCATCGGGAGGTTGATGGTGCCTTCTATGGCGTGGTCTTCCATGAAATCGCGGGTTTCTTTGCGCAAGCGCGGGAGCAGGCTGGAGAGGTTGTCCATCTCCGGGTCGGTGGCCCACGAGAGGTTGCGCATATTGCGGTTGAGGTGATACGCGATGTCGCCGATGCGGGCTAAGATGCTTTGCACTTCCGGGGCAGCCTCAAATTTCCGGGCGCGTTTGCTTTGGGCACCTATGGAGACGAGTCCTCCCCCGAGTTCGTCGTGCATATCACTGCTGACGCGATCGCGCTGGCGGCGCAGGGCCAATTCTTTTTCCGTCGCTAAGTTTTTGACCTCCAAGGTGTAGCGTTCGTGTTCTAAAGCGCGTTCGCGGTGGGCGGCATCGAGTTGTTGCTCCCGCAGGCGGAAACGGTAATAACCTGCCGTGCCGATACCCACCAATCCTAAAGCGCAGACGATGAGCAGGGAGATAAACCACCACGTTTGCCAGTAAGGCGGATGGATGAATACCATCAGTTCTTTCGGATGGTTCTGCCAAATGCCTTCGCTGTTGCAGGCGGTAAAGCGAAAACTATAGTTACCCGGGGCAAGGTTAGCGTACGTGATGAAGTTTTGGGTGCCGAGGTCGGTCCACTGTAGCGTATCGGGAGCCCCGAGGAAACCCATTTGGATGAGCCAGCGCTGCCACGCTCCGGGCATTGGCGCTAAAATGGCCTTGAATGCATTCATTTCCGGATCGGTATACTCCATGGCGGCAAGCTCAAGGCGGAGCGTGTTCTGGTTGTAGTCTAAGTCAATCCGATCGGCCATTTCGATGGCGACCACATCGCTGCGCCATTCTTTATCGTGTATTTTTAGTCCGGTGATGGCCAATTGGGGTGCATAACCGATATCGCGTATGGAATCGGGGTGAAAGACATCTACGCCCTGAGTGCTGCCAAACCAGATTTCGCCGTTTGTGTTCATCAGGGCTGCTCCCCGATTGTATTCATTGCTGCTCAGCCCGTTGCGGGTGGTGTAGTGTTTGAGTTGTTGGCCGGGTGGTGCATTGGGCATATATTTGATGATGCCTTTGTTGCTGCTGAGCCAAAGGTTGCCTTTTTTATCGAGGACAATAGCGTACAGGTATTGGTTGGGCAGTCCGCTTGCTTCGTTGATTAAAGTATCTATTTGCGGGTGATCGCCATTTTTTATTTTTAAAAGTCCGTTAGAAGTGGCAACCCAAATGCAGTGGCGGGCGGTGTCTTCAATGATGTGATTGACGATACCAATACCGGGAAAATCTTTAACAGAGGTGACATCAGTCGGGGATAAAAATTTATAGATTTTAATATCGGCACCATTACTAATCCATAGATGGTCATCTTTTATGTAAAGGGCACCCGCGAAATCAACAATCTGTGAAATTTTCTGTAGGTGGTGTTTGACAAGGTCGAAACAGTAAACCCCGCTTAATGTACCAATGTAAGCATATTTGTTGTTCACCACAAATATATCATGGGGTTTTTCGGAAAAAGGAAGGATATAGTTTAATGCCTTTTTGTTATAATCATAATAGTATATCCCGTTTTTGCTTACACTCCACAGGTATTCCCCCTTAGCGTCAAAATAGTATTCTGCTTCTTTTTTTTCTGGAATAGACCTACCTTCCAAATATTTTTCAATGGCAGAAAAATTTAATATTTTTGTTGATGTAGTGCCAAAAACATTTCCATTAATTCCTTTTACAAGATTTTTTACACTACTGCTTTCTAAGGAATTTTTAAAAAATGGTTGCTTGAAATTGCTAAAGGTAGTATTGAAAAAATTGACTCCTTTGGGTCTCAACGAATACCACAATACCTGCGATTGATCTAATAACATAGTGGTAATTACACCCTCTTTTTTGCTATTATTGATTACTTCAACCGGCAATATATTGCCCTGAAAAGATCCTTTATGCTTGTCAAACAAAAAAATTTCGTTGTTTATAGCCGTCAGTAAATGATGCTTGTCTGTGGCAGTACACAATGCCTGCACACTCGTACTTAATTTTATTCCGGGTTTGAATAATCGGGTGTTTTTCAGGTTGTTAATATTCAGACATAAAATTCCTTCGTTGCAAGCAACCCATGCTAACTGATCGTTTTCTATAAGTGCCTGGTAGGTTGTTAAAGGCTGTTTTTGAGCATACAAGGTATCACGAGATTTTACTTCGCCATGCTGGTCAAAAGAAATAAATTCACACCCTTTGTTCATGTCCCAAAAAAGGGCCAAAAGATGAATATTTGAGGGTTGGAGACTTTCCCCAATAACTGCTCTCGGGGCAACTAAGTCGCACATACGCTGAGAGGCACCAGTATCCGTGTCAAAGCGGAATAATTCATTTTCCACAATAACCCACAAGTAGCGATCGCTACTTAGATGAAACCCATAATGTACTTTATTAACGTATGAGACGCTATTTTTTTTTACCGAAAAACGTCTAAAAATTCCTGTCTTACGCTGAAAGCAATTAATACCCAATACTGTCGTAAACCAAATATCCCCATTATTTTTTTCAAAAAAGGGGCTTTGAATATTGGTGCCAAACATGGAAGTGGAATCAGTTGCTTGGGCACGATAAATTTTTACCCCTCGGCCGTTAAAACAATTCAAACCATCTACCGAACTAATCCAGACAAATCCAAACCGGTCGCGGTGGATAAACTCATTAATACCATTGGAAAGCCCTTTTTCCACGTTGATCTGATGTACCGCACCAGACAATACCTGAGCTTGTAATGCCATGCAGGCATTGCAAGCCAGGACTAACAGGATAATATATCGAAATTGTCTCAACAATATGGCTTTATTATAAACCTCTCACGATGCGCCTGTATAATTGTACCAAAATATAACCAATAAAAGCCAAGCCGCCAGCGGCTAAGACGGTGATGGCATTTCGCCCAACACCTTTAATGCCTTCTGCTTCTTTAAAAGAGTATTGAGCAATAATGGCCAACACAATAAACAAGAAACTGAGCGCTGTTGCAACGATAATGGGGGTGAAATTTACCCGGTAGGCTGGCCCCAAGTCGGCAGAAATGATTTCCTCTTTTTTTAATGCCTCATGCAAAGCAGTCATATTGATCTCATTGCAGGTGCAATCTTTATCGGGAGGAGGGGTCACCACTTGACGTGCCATGGAAGGCGACGGCGGCGGTGCTGCTGAACTGGTCGTCGTGGTTGCGCCATCATTTGACCAAAATGGTGGGCAAGGCGGACCTAAATAGTAGGCAATAGAAGGTCTCGAATCATACACCTGTAAAACTGGTTCCGGGTGTGGCCGTAGTTTTAGCGTTCGGTAATCGCCGTATATCCTGTTGCTTTTTTCCATAGTTATAAAAGCGCGGGAAAAGTGTACACCCCGGGTCAAGGGATTAATTACAGCGTCGGTTTTATCCAGATACGTGCCAATAGATGTACCTGCCTTATAAAATGCCATTTCTGACGAAGAAGCGAAATACTCAAAGGTATTCCGGTCAATAAAGCAGTATTCAAATTCGTTGGTCTTGTGGTAATAGAGGGTATCGTTCCACCAGTCAATAAAATCAACGCCTACCGATTTCTTTGCTGCGGTTTGTAATCCGGTAATATAAGTGTTGTTGTCTGCTGCGGACAGATTAGGTCTGTTTAAAGCATTGATTGTGTTGGCATTATCAACGTCTAAAAAATTAATGGCTGCTACACCCGGCGTGCCGCCCGGCACAAACCGCACCAGCATAACTTTGATGCCCGTTGAATAAAAAGTGGTAGCAGTGGGCATAGCCTTGGTGGTAGTAATGCAAAGCCCCACCGGCAATTCGCCCGGATACAGTCTATTGAAAGCCTCTCGCAGTTTAACATAGTCAGAGTAAAGGAAAATGCCATCCAAATAATACGTCCTGCTTTCGATTCCAGTTGTTGTCATTTTTTAAAAAATTGAAGATGATAGAAGTATACCGCTTCCTGTATATAAGCAGGTGTGGCACAATGAATCGTCGGATTTGAGGTGGCGGAAAGGCACAAGACCCTGTGTTTTGCCGGGGCGGGGGGATTAAAGGCAATATCCTTTGGGTGAAAATCTTCCACAAAGGTAATATTATTAATAGCGTATATGCAAGTAAACTTTCGTTTACCCCCCAAATTTATACAAGCCCCTTATTAAAGAAAAATAACGTACGGGCTTTTTGCCTTCCTGATATTCCTGAAATCAAAACATGCGCAATAAAACGAAAATAACCCACAATTTTATTAAAAAACTGCGCCTGATCGTTTCCTCGGGGAGAAGAGCCATCAGGCTCTAATGGATCACCGCAAACACCATATTTATAAGTTACATCCTTCTCCAAATCAAGGATGTGGTATTGCAGCAATTAAAATCAATTATTCAGCATCACCGGCATGACCAGCATCAGAATCTCCCGATCTTTATTTTCTTCCTCCAGCGGGGTCAGGATACCGGCTCTTGATTGCGTAGAGAGTTCGAGGCGCACTTCCTCACTGTCGAGTATACCGAGCATCTCGGCTAAGAATCGGGCATTAAAGGCAATACGAAGGGGGGTGCCATCCAAATTGCAGGCCATTTGTTCGGTCGCTTCATTAGAAAAATCGAGGTCTTGAGCAGAAATGGTCAGGCTCTTATCCTGCACGTCCAATGCCACCTGATTGGTGGTCTTATTGGCATAAATAGCAATGCGTTTGAGTGAGTTTTGCAGGTCTGTGCGGTTCACCGTTACGTGATTGGGGTTACCCACCGGAATAACAGCGTTGTAGTCGGGGTAACGCGCATCAATCAGGCGGCAGGTCATCCGCATATTGGTAAAACTAAAAAAAGCATTGGCTTTATTAAAGGAAATCGTCACGGCATCACCAGCGGGCAGCGCGTTTTTCAACAGGTTGAGCGCTTTTTTCGGAATAATAAACGAAGTAGCCACTTCCCCTGCGAGGTGGTGCGTGGTATATTTCACCAATTTGTGTGCATCGGTTGCCACGCAGATCAATTTATTAAAATCCATCTGACAATACACCCCTGTCATGGCGGGGCGCAACTCATCGTTGGAGGTAGCGAACACCGTTTTATTGATGGCTTCCAACAAATACTGGCTGTTAATTTTTACGGTATCCACGCCATCCGGTTCGGGCAGGCTTGGGTAATCTGCGCCATTTTCACCCGCCAATTTGTACCGCCCGTAGGAAGACGTAATTTCAATACCAAAGTTTTCTTCATTGACAGAGATCGTCACCGGCTGTTGCGGCAACGCTTTGAGGGTGTCCAATAAGATTTTGGCAGGAATGGCCACTGAAAAATCGTCATCCGCCAGCACATCAATCGTGGTAGTGATACTGGTTTCCAGATCAGTGGCGATGATGGTCAGTTTTTTGTCTTCGATTTTAAACAAAAAATCTTCAAGAATAGGGAGTACAGGGTTGGAGCCAATGGCACCCGATGCCACCTGAAGTTGTTTTAGCAATTCGGAAGAAGAGACACTAAATTTCATATATAATTGAGCAGAATAATGGTATTATTGGTGTTGAGCAATTAATTGATTTTCAAAAGACACGCATCAATGGAAACGATCGAACAAATCGAAATAATTGCTGATACACCATTGAATGTGTGCTTGTGAAACGCAAATGTAATACTTATCGCCCAAATACAAATAAAAATAGCTAACAGGGTGTGGATAAGTATTTTCGGCCCGAAATTTGTATAACCGATCCCGGAATATTTTAAGTTTGTCTGAACCAAATTTTCAATATTTTTGTTCTATCGTTTTGTATTTTTTAATCTAAACAGATAAACAAAATAATCGCTGTATTGCATTTTGTTAAGTGCTTTATTATCAATGGCTTGTAGCAAATTGTCTGCTGCCAATTTTTTTGCTGAAAGCTGCTTAACAAAAATATCTGAAGCAAACGTCCTCGCCTTAAACTGATTTTGATGTCGTTTTACTGCCTTTTACCGCGTACAAGGTTGAACCACATTGTCCATCATCTGCCGCACATCGGTACAATAATAACATCATGTTTAACAAGATCGCGGTGCCCGCCGGGAATATCCCGGATGCACATCGCAGAAATGAAATGCTTACGCTCGAACTTTTTACACCCCACGATGACCTGCGCCCGGTTTTTCTGACCGGCAATTTTAATGGGTGGCTCGTTCGTGATGAGCGTTATAAAATGGCAAAAACCGCAGAAGGTTCCTATAAATTTGTGTTCGGCGAGCCATTGCACCTCGGTGAACCCCTTGAATATAAGTATGTAAAAGGCGGTTGGGAAAGCGAAGAATTAGACCGCCAGGGGCATCCACCCACCAATCGCCGGATAGAAACCGGCAGCGGGAAGGTAAACGATGTGGTGCCGCAGTGGAAACAACACGGCAATTGGTACGATCCGCAGTATTATCCTGATATCCGCATCATTTCCAAGCGGTTCAATGTGCCGCAGTTGCGTCGTCGTCGCCGTATTTCGGTGTTACTGCCTTGGAATTACGACCAGACAGACCAACATTTTCCGGTTTTATACCTCCAGGACGGGCAAAATTTGTTCGAACCGCACGCACCATTTGGTACTTGGGGCGTGGATAAACAATTGGCCGGGCTGGCACAGGCCGGCAAAGGCAATTTCATTGTAGTAGCCATAGATCACGGCGGAAAAGAACGTATAAAAGAATTTTCTCCTTATGACTCCGTGCGCTGGGGCGAGGGACTTGGCCGCGACTATGCCCAATTTTTAGCCGAAACGCTAAAGCCTTATATTGACAGCAATTTCCGTACCCTGCCCGACCGGAAACATACCGGTATCGGAGGCAGCAGTATGGGGGGCCTTATCAGTATTTATGCGGGTTTTATGTTCCCCGAGGTGTTTTCAAAATATATGATATTCTCCCCTTCTCTGTGGGTTTCCAAACGTATTTTTACGGAAAAAATAGATTTTTCTAACCTGCCTTCCACCAAAATATATTTTTATACCGGTGGCTTAGAAGGTGCCGGGATGTTGGAAAATGCCAATGAATTCAGAGATGTTCTCATCCGGCACGGTTATACACCGGATAAATTGGATTTTAAATTGGAAATTGATCCGCACGGGAAACACAATGAAGGGCGCTGGGGTCAGGAATTTCCAAAGGCTGCACGCTGGTTGTGGCACGGGTAATTTTAAAGACTGGCACTAATTTTGCACGCAATATATAGTGGCACGGAAATGCGTTAATTGATTGATGTACATGGATTTTTTTTCCAAAAAAGATTCTGTATACGTACTATTGTAATATTGATTGATCTTACGATATTGAGATATCAGGTTGATTATCACAAAAATATTCCAATATCATAATATCAACTAATATCATTTTGGTACTTACACAGATACTGACCACCAAAGTATACGTGTTCGTATTTGAACCATAAAAAAACAATTTTTGTGTTTCCGGGCTTTTGTGTTCTTTTGTTACTTTTGTGTTTCAAAAAAATCGCTCTACGGAGTTTGTGAGCTGTGATATGTGATATTGTCGGACGTGAACGACCCGACGCACGTAAAACCGCTCTACGAACTTTTGTGTTCTTTTGTTACTTTTGTGTTTCAAAAAAATCGCTCTACGGGGCTTCTGTGATGTGTTCCGCGATATTGTCGGGCGTGAACGACCCGACGCACGTAAAACCGCTCTACGAACTTTTGTGTTCTTTTGTTACTTTTGTGTTTCAAAAAAACCACTTTACGGGGCTTCTGTGATATGTTCCGCGATATTGTCGGACGTGAACGACCCGACGCACGTAAAACCGCTCTACGAACTTTTGTGTTCTTTTGTTACTTTTGTGTTTCAAAAAAATCGTTCTACGGAGTTTGTGAGCTGTGATATGTGATATCGCCGGGCGTGAACG
>Ga0209181_10013277_pt1 | contig 10332 bp, 10 predicted proteins | sample MAT05_FD_187208 | JGI IMG/M metagenome (GOLD analysis project Ga0209181, IMG submission 187208) | Freshwater microbial communities from Lake Fryxell liftoff mats and glacier meltwater in Antarctica - MAT-05 (SPAdes) (version 2) | ecosystem: Environmental > Aquatic > Freshwater > Ice > Liftoff...
ATCCATATCTTCCATTTTTGGAAAAAAATGGAAAGCTGTTTGAGCAATTTCTGGTTCTAAAAAATGATCAATCACGAGATGTGTTTGTGGTGTGGCTTTAGCAAACTCAAGAGCGTAGGCTTCAATGTTGTTTTCCAACAAATCATAATTCAGCATGTCAATTTTCCTTAAGATTCAAAGTGTGCTTAAGACTTAGCCTCGATAGGCTTAGTGTTTTCTGACTGTGTAGATGTTTGCTCTGCCTGTATTCGGTAAATCAGGATGAGACTTTCTGCTATTACTCTTAGAAAAGCGTAATATATGCCTCTCCATCCATCTAAAATGCAACCTTTAATAATAAGGATATAGATTAATGAAAGAAGAGGGGCTACAACAGTTTTTTGACGCACTCTGTCGCTGAGTTCTAAATTCTCGTATGGGGTTTCTAGAAGTTTTTTGACTTCTAGAACTGTGTATTTTTCTTGTGACAAGAGCCAACGAGAGAGTGGTTTGCGATCGTCGTGGCGAATGTAATGAATTAGAGATTGAGATGTTCCTGTTATTTTCACACGATGGGCATGACCATCATCCTCATAAGTTGCTTGGGCTGTTCTGTAAAGAACCTTACGGGGTGGTAATAAGGTTCCTCGTAAAGGTTTACCGAAGATGCAATATTGAAATGGAATACTGTAACCATCGATCTCAGGATTATCGGGTAATGCTTCGATCTCATCGATTAGCTTTTGACTCAGAACATAGTCTGCATCTAGAGAAAGCACCCATGCTGACTTTATTTTTGAAAGACCAAAGTTACATTGATTGGCAAATGAGTCGAATGCGCGTTGAAAAATTTTGACTTGAGGATAAGAAGACAGAATGTCTAAGGTCTCGTCGGCGCTGTAGCTGTCGATAACGATGATTTGTTTTGCCCAGGTTAGTTGTTGGAGGGTACGATCGATATTGGGGGCTTCATCGTAAGTGAGAATAAGGGGAGTAATATCTTGCAGCACTTTAGTATATTTAGGGACTTACGGGGTGATAAAGTATCAAGTTGGGTACACGCTGTAGAGCAGAGTTGTTGACTAATAAACTCAAAAAGCCTTGAAACTCATTTTATGTAAAGGTTACAGGAATTTTTATCACTATTTCTCAACAGATAACTCCTTCATCATATGTAATTTCAAGGGCATGAATGCTTGCTTGCTCACTCTGCCTAGAATCAGGGTACAGCCAAAACCTAACTTAGTCATGATGAGCACTCAGAAGTATCTCAGCTGTAGAAATAAACGATCTCGCTCGATAGGCACTAGAGCTGTGTGAAAACAGGCAGCATCCTCAAGAAAATATGTACCTGCCTTACCTTGAATTTCAATAATATCTTCTTCAGAGTAGTTTTCTTGAATCATTGTCTCAGAAACTCTTGCACGGGAGCATCCCATTCACCGGACAGAGAAATATTTCAATCGCGACAACAGAGTAAACTATGTTCCAGTGCAGTGGATTAGTTAGGCAGACTCCGGGATCTTATTTGACCTTGCTTCACCAAAAAGCAGAAATGCTAAAATTGCCCATCTACGAATGAATAAAACAAAAAGAACCGAAAGAAAAATGACAATAAAAGCAAATGCCAATTTTGACGGAATTGAATATGGTAAGTAATTTGCGGATAACTTATTAAGAGCAAACTCAATAGTCTCAATAAAGAGATGGTGACAGAGATAAACTCCATAAGTTGTGCTTAAAACACTATTCGTGATATTAGACACCTTATAAGTTGGCCGCATCAAGCAAGCTATCAAGATGGAACCCGAAAGAAGAACCGGTACAAAAGTAGTAATAAGAGTAATCTTCTCGGCACCGTTAACGGCTAACAGCAATAGAAAAAAGGCACTTATGACACTGCAGAAAAATACTGGATTTCTAATCTTTATAAAATGTGGCAGTAGAGTTAAGACAGCCTGAGAGAAAAAGGTATAGTACAAGGCTTTAGAAAAGAAGTCACCTCCAAAACCTAAATAACTAGACCCCTTGAGTAAATCACTAATAATAATCAAGAATAGGATAGAAAAAAAGGCTAGAAACTTATTTAGAATTTTACAATCTCGATCTACAAATAAAGTATTGATCGCTGAGGCTGCAATTAAGTAGCATAAAAGTAGAGGAAGGAAATAAAGCTGAACCGCTGATCCCCCAAGGAATACGATTGCAAGCCAATCGTATTCCTTGGCTGTACTAATATCTGTTAAATGCCTTATAGAACGAGATATGAGATAGATAGCACTCCAAGAAACATATGGAATCAAAATACGAGAGAAGGGAATTTTATCAAAACTAGCAGCTTTTGACTGAAATAGGTAAAGAGATGTGAATAGAAAGAAAGGCACGGCACTTATCAAGAAGTAATGTGTCATCTTTTCTGCAGCTAATGATGATGGTGCCAAGTGAATTAATATTACATCGAAGGCAGAAAGCAATCGAATATAGTCAATTGTATAGTTTCGTGGCATGATGTATTGTCAATTTGACGACAGAGTTGTGCAACTATTTCTGATCTACTGATCCCTCGGTAAAGCTCCGAATCTTATCAGGCTCTAGAAGTTTGGCGCTCAAGAGTTGATTGATACACTTCGATCATTTGAGTCGCAATTTTGTCCCAGGTATAGTTTTCTAGAACGAATTGACGCGCGCGATCGCCAATTGCTGTAGCTTCTGCTGAACGGTTGAGATGGTGAGTTAAAGCATTAGTGATCGCATTTATCTCAAGCTCCGAAACATAGCCCAAATTATGCTGTTTAGTAACTGATGCTAGTGCCACACCTGGTGTTAGCAAAACGGGCAAACCTGCCGACCATGCTTCCAGCACTGCAACCCCAAAGTTTTCAGAATGGGAGGTGAGTGCGAAGAGATCAGAGCCTTGTAGAAACAAATCTTTTGTTTCACCTTCTATAAACCCCAGTAGGTGAGTGCGATCGCGAATCTGAGCCAGCGAGAGCATTGATTCAATTTCAGCTTCATACTCGGCTGTACCACTGCCAGCAATGACAAAGGTGAAACGTTGGTCTTTGAGGTTACCGAGCGCTGGAATCAAATAATCTAGTCCCTTTTTGTAGTGCAAGCGTGATAGAAATATGATGATTGGTTCGTCAGATGGCAAGTTTAGCTTTTGACGCAGATTCTGACGAGCGTTAGGAATTATCGGAGAAGGAAGAAGCCCATGAGGTAGCATAAAAGTAGAGCAAGGTAGATTTAATTCAGAAATTTCTACTTGCTCTTGACGAGCCGTAACGTGCAGCGATCGACTGTGGGCTAAATTAGATTGCTCAATCAGCTTTAAATATAATTTCTTCTTGACTTTGCTCTGCTGTAATGACCATTCACAGAGCAACCCGTGGGGCGCGACAATATAAGGAATACGCTGAGCGCGTGCGATCGCCATTGCTGCCGTAGATGGGTAGGAAAATAGGGCGTGAACATGAATCAAATCATAGTTTTTAACGTTTTGCCATAACCAGGATGTGTATTGCCCAGAAAAAGCATATTCGCTTACCGCTCTAATACTTGGAGAAAAGCGATGGAAAAACCAAACTGGAACTTGCTCATAAATGATTCGCTGCTGCAAAGGGACATTTAATAAACTATCGCCGTTGTCATTTGTAGTAGCAATCTCTGCGTCAACACCCTTCTGTCTTAGTGCTTCCACCATTTCTATAGTCGAACGACTAGGGCCACCTCTCACCTTTGGAATAGACGGAATAACATGGAGAACTTTCATAGCGTGGGATTAAGGAATAGATTGCTTGAGATGCAGCCGTGATTGCAGTGAGCGGGACTGAAGTGGAGAATCTTGTAGTAATTCATCCAGCGTTTTTTTGAAGCGATGGAAGCCAAAAGCCTCAATCACTTTTTGACGCAAAATTTCCGGCTGGTAGAGAATGGGATGTGGATAAGTATGCTGCAAGATTTGCGTTAGAGTACAGGCGATCGCTTCTACATCATTGGGATCAACGAGTACGCCTAACTCTCCATGACACAAGGCATCGATCGCACCATCCTGGTTGCCGCCCAGAGTAGGTTTACCACAAGCGAGTGCTTCTAAATATACAATGCCAAATCCTTCGCCTTTACTGGGCATGGCAAAGACATCGCAGAGATTGTAGTAATCGCAGAGTTCGTTATCAGGAACGAAGCCCGCTAGGGTAACGCAATCTTGTAGGTTTAGCTGGGTAATTAGTTGTTCGATCCGAGGACGATCGCTACCTTTGCCTGCCAAGACATAGTGGATATCGGGAAAAGACTGACGAATCTTGGGGAGGGCCTGGAGGATTTGGTCATAACCCTTATAACGTTCCTCGTCTGCAAGACGAGCAATGGTAAGAATGACGGGCTGTTCGGGCTTGAGCCGATGTCGTTCTAGCAATCGTTGAGGTTTGTTGCCAATCTTGAAGCGATCGCTGTTAAAGGTATTGGGTAGAATGACGACTTTATTGGGGTCAAGGTCTTGTTCGCTCAGGAGGCGATCGCGAGTGTAGCTACTGACGGCTAAGATGCGATCGGCATGGCGTAAAGCATGTTGCAAGGTAGGGTTTTCGATATTCCAAGCATCAACACCATGAGCGATCGTCCAGTAGGGGATGCCTGTAAATCTTTTGAGCCAGTAAGCCGCCATTGTGAAATTGACATGGGCTGTAATCACGAGGTTCGGTTTTTGAAATAAACCGCTTCCTAAGATCTGGATTGAAAAAGCTAACGTTCTTAAGGAAGAAGGAAATTTACCTGCAAAGTGAAATCGAGTATTTTGCCATAAGGATTGTTCTTTGGGCGCGCAGGTATCATGTTTTAGAAAAATGTCATAACTAGTGTGAGGATATAAGCTGTGTAAGGCATTGATCAAAAATTCGCAATAAACTTGAATACCCCCTTTGAACTCAAAGATATTAGGACACCAAAGATGGATCTGAGGAGATTGATTTTTCATAATCCCATATGGGTAGTAAGTAGAGAAAGAACGCAACAACGTTGAAAAGATAGAGGTAAAATGGCATCTGCTAATGAGGCAAATGAACCAATGTGGGTAGCAAAGATGGCGTACAAAGGAAAGCTTAATGCCAAAGGAAGTCGGGCAAATTTAGGCATCAAAAGTTGAGGTGGGAGAATTCTTCCACAAATCTAATAAGTAAGTCTTCTTTTCTAGCAGTCAAATTCAATAGTATTCTTCTGGCAAAGTAGAGGCAACAGATGAAGGGTCTGTTGAGGCATTGTTACAACAATTGCCGGATAGCTTCACCTAGTTTTTGGCGGTATAGTCCCCAAGTTAACTCCTCTGCTTTACGTCGTGCAGCACGTCCCATTTCTGCAAGTTCTTGAGGATGTCGATAGCACCATTCTAGTTTTTCTTTGAGCGCATCTACATCCCTAATAGGAATAATAAATCCTTCTACACTATTGGTTAAGATATCGATGCCTCCTGTATTTGGCGTAGTGATCACTGGAATTCCACAAGCCATTGCCTCTAAAATTACTAAACCAAAACCTTCCACTAGCGACGGAAACACTAAAACATTGGCACTGCTGTAATACTGATTCAGTTGTAAATGAGGAACAGAAGGAACATGGTGGATAATATCTTGATACTTTTCTAGCCAGCCAGAAGGAAATAGGTTAGAACCAACTAAAACTAGCTCAGCATCCGAGAGCATCAACTCCTGCCATGCTTGGAGTAAGTAATGAACGCCTTTACGGGGCGAAACTCGACCTACAAATATGGCACGAAACATTTGGTCATGTTTTGTCCGTGGGTGAAATGTGCTGACTGGTGCTCCATAAGGAATGACCGAAATCTTTTGGGTGTTGATGCCAATCTCTATTAATGATTGTTTAGTAACTGAGGAGGCAACGAAGATATGATCAGCTAACTGAACTTCCTGCTCTTTTCGGTCTAGCTTCCAGGTAGGGTCATGAATTGATTGAATACTACTGGAAATTTCAGGAAACATTTCCGCCTCTTCACTCATGATGCGGCGTGTCATCTTATAGAACGGAATGGGAAGATCATACAGACATTGAATTCCTTCTTGTTTCGCTTTTTGAAAGGTTATTGCTGCAAGATCTTCAAACATGTAAATGGCTTTTAATCCCGAAAGATGTGCTTTAGCCACCTGGCGATCTAAATCTACGCAGACCCAGCTTCCTAGAAGAGATTGTCTATGTCCCAAATAATGAGACAATCCAGTACGTTCTAGTAAAAGACGTAAGATTTCTAATCTAGGATAAGTGTAGATTGTATGTCTCGGAAGATCAGTCCAAATTCGTCTACTTAATTCGTCAATAATCTTTGTTTTTAAAGGTTTATGTAGTAGGTCTAAACCTTTCCATAAAGGAGAATCAGGGATGTATGCCAGGGAGGTAACGACCTCCTGCAACAGTCCCATTTCTGCTAATGCCAGGGCAGAGTGCTGAGCATTTGAAGGATTAATCTGATGAACTAGAGAAATGCAGGATTTAGCCACTTTGTTCGCTGACGCTAGATGAAGGAATAGTATGCTTGAACCAAGATTGACGGTACTCTATTTCTGGTAATAAGAAAATAAATCCGCTGAAGAACCAGTAGTAAGTAGAGAAAGTATGGTTGAAAACCAAGTGAATTGGTAAGTTAATTGTTTGGAATAGTAAGGTAGCTAAAGTAAGCTGCCGTAGAAACGGAGTTTTTAGTTTTAAGAAAACTTGCCAGAGCTTGAAAATAAGTATGATTCGTAGACCATACCAAAACACGAAACCAAGCAATCCGACTTCTAAGACAATTCTGCCCGGTTCATCTTCGGAAGGCGGAAGCATTTCTCCGAAGGGTAAATCCAAGACTTGACGTAGAGCGTTAGTGGCCTGATGAGTAGCACCTATGCCAAAGCTATCTAAGCCTCCTTTGAACTGAGCAGCCTGTCTGGGTTCTGAAAAGAAGGCAAAAATTCTATTGCTGAACTCGGCTTGGGATTCAGACGATTCAGTACGGCTAGAGAAGGCATCGACTGCTCGTCCAAAAAAGCGGGGCACAACTGCTAATATGATGAAAACTGGTAGTACAAGCTTTTGGGCAGAAGCAATGATTGCTGAGGAATGAAACAGAGTTAAGAATATGACATAGCCTACTACAAACATTACTTCAAAGAACAACAGCCCCCGTGCTCCAGTCATAAATGAAGTACTTACAACTAGTAAAGCTTCAGTTAGAGCAAGCAATTGCCAAATTTTAGGCTGTGGCAAGGCAAGGAGTGGAACTAGCAGAGTAAAACATATAGATAAGTAGGTTGAATAGCCTGCTAGATAAGAAAAAGTTCCCGTTACACGGGGAGCATCAATTCCGGCAAATGCGGCGATGGCTTCTTCGCCACCTGCATATACATTAATGGGGCTGGAAGCTGGGCTGAAAAATTGGACAACAGCAAGTAAACAGACAGGAATGGCTAGTAAAAGGTAAAAGCGCAGAAAACTAATTAGCTCTTCTTTTGATTGAAATAAGGAAGGCAGCATCCACATCAGAGGAATGTAGTAAAAGTAGGCTTTCAGTCCAAATAAGCCAATGATAGGAGAACCTAAACTAGGGTTGAAAATCTGAACGATACCCCAACTCAGTGAGAATAGAAGGAAAATTGTTAGGATGTTATTCTTGAAGGGGTACTTAGACTCACTACTCAGAAAATACTGGAAGTAAGCTCCTAACAGGACAAAGTCTTTAAGAAAATAAATTAAATCGCTGGATTGAGGCAAAATCCATTTACGAATGACACCTTCTAGAATTACCAGAATAAGGGCTGTTTTAACTGTTCTGCGCCAGTCTTTTACAGAAAACCAAAAGATGACGAGAGCAGCACCTAAAGCAATAAACACCATCATCGTAAGACTCCTTGCACCACAATAAGGTATTCCTCTACCGCCGCTTGATTAATTTGATGAGTGAAAAATTGGCGTTTTTCCTGCAACAGCTGAGGATGGCTATCAGTATGCACGAGCATTGCCCTAATCTTCTCCATCTAAATTTAAAGTTTTTCTAAAGCTTGTAGGATGGCTTCCACATTTTCGTGTGGTGACCATGTTTTCATTTGCTTACTAGCACTTGTTGAAATTTGTTCTAGCTCCTTAGGGTTAGACTTTGCTAGTCGCATAATCTCAGCTAATGCATTGACATCGCTGCAAGGATAAACAAAACCTGTTTCACCGTGACAAACTAGATCATAACGCGCTCCGACTCGGTTGCTTACGACAACAGGACAACCACAAAGCATTGCCTCATTCACCACAACCCCAAACGGCTCGTGCTCTGATGAAAACACAAATAAATCAGCAGATCGATAAGTAGAAGGTAGCTGTGATTGGTTAACAAAGCCGAGGAACCGAACCTGATCCTCAATACCGAATGACTTTGTTTCCGCTTCTAGATCTGCTCTTAACACACCGTCACCCGCAAAGACTAGATAACTGTTTGGAAGATTGACCTTAGCAAATGCCTGTAGAGCATCTTGAGGACGCTTTCGAGACTGTAGCTTTGCACAAAACAGTATTACAAAGGCATCCGTGGGGATATTCCACTGCTGCCGAACCAACCCTTGATCAACCTTTTGGGCTTGACTGATCCACCAGTCGTTGTCAACGACAAAAGGAGTAAGTTGAATGCGCTGCTCAGGAATTCCTAAAGAATGAATAAATTTCACACCTCCAGAGGAGAGAACCGTAACGGTATCTGCTAAACCAAATATATGAGGTAAGAGCAGTTTTTTGATACGAGTTTTCCAAATTGGACAACCCTGAGGACTTAACTCATGAGCATCTGTGCCAAACAATAAAGCAGTTTTAGTACTTTTAGCAATCGCAGCAACAATCCAAAAGGTGAGGTAGTTATAACCTGTCAGTATGTGCACTGCATCAAACTGCTCAGTGCGTATTCGATGCCACAGATCTGGATTAACGAGTCCAAAAAAACGACCTAGACCCGGTCTGAGCGATCGATTTGGCACTTGAATCCAAGGATAGCCATCTAGAAGTGGAATGTCCCACTTCACTTCCACTCCAAACCCTGGATCTAAAGCAGCTTCAGCTCCATGTAAACTACAGTACGCAACCAGAAGATCTATCTTGGGATGCTGTGCCATGAGCCGAAAGATAGGAGTAGCATATTGAACTGGATGAGACGCGACAATCAAAACTCGGTACTTACAATCGCTCATTCTTGCTTCACTCTCCTATTTCAATAGTTCCAAATGGCTTGTAAATGTCTTCGCTTGTACTGTTATGTTGTGGGTTTGATACCAGGTATGGGCGTTATCTGCGATCGTCTGCGCTGTATCTAAGCTCAAAGAATTGTTAGGTGCTGTCTCTGCCCAATATTGCTTTCCACCGATTAAACCATCGATCGATTCTGAGCTAGAGTTGACCATACAAGGAATAACACCATGAGCACAGTAGGAAGCAAAAACAGTTGATTTTGCTAGGAATCTAGGCGGTGGAAAATTGAGAAAGCCTGCAACTGCATTAGTAAGGATGCTACTAACTTCGGCAGCATCGGTTATGCCTTTTTCTACAACAGGTACGGAGATACAACTAGAAAAATCTAAGCCTGTCGGAGTGCCAATATCACAGATTGCTTCGATCTTAAGCGCACGGCAAACTTGCTCCAAAGCTACTTGACACTGCTGATAAACCTGTAGGCGGCTATTTCGATGTCCAAACACAACAAGCTGTCGCTGCCGTTCACACAATGTAGGTAGCGACTCGGATTCTCCAATCGTTGAGAAAACTGGCAGGGTTGATACAGTAATGCTTGTGTGTGCTGAGAGATGAGTCAAAATTCTTTTCATGAATTGATTGCTTGTAAGAACTCGATCGCTCATTCTCACCAATTGACTAGCAATATATTTCTGTAGTGGGGAGAGCCAAAAAGAACTTGTCCAGGGCGCTCCTAATGCATACACTTCATGAAACATAGTGACTAGTTTAGAATTCGGATAATTAGCTTGCCAATCTTGCAGACCATTAGCTAGCCAGAGTGGGCAGCCCCGCTTTGCATAGCCATAGCCCACATAGTGCAAAAGTACAGGCATAGGTGGATAATTAGAGAGCAGTGCACAAAGCACTTCAGGCGATCGCTCTTTCACTTGAAGTACAGAGAAGCCTTCAATTTCACTTGCTCCAGACCAACTAGGATCTCCTACAACAAAACAGGTTTCAATACCAGAATTTTTGCGAAATTGACGAGCTAGATTCAACGAATAGTCTCCCACACCATCGATCGCAGGTGGAAGCTTGGGGACAATTTGAAAGACATATTGGGTCATAGAGAACAGGACTCTTTGGGTTTGCGCAGTAGTG
>Ga0209181_10013283_pt1 | contig 10331 bp, 6 predicted proteins | sample MAT05_FD_187208 | JGI IMG/M metagenome (GOLD analysis project Ga0209181, IMG submission 187208) | Freshwater microbial communities from Lake Fryxell liftoff mats and glacier meltwater in Antarctica - MAT-05 (SPAdes) (version 2) | ecosystem: Environmental > Aquatic > Freshwater > Ice > Liftoff...
GTCGGCCGGTGCGAACAGCAACACCAGCTGGTCCAGCAGCTCGTCGCGGGCCTCGGCCGATGCTTCATCCAGCGGGCCCAGCCAGTCATCGGCAAAGGCTTCGGTGCCGTCGATGAAACCCAGGGCCCATTCGGCACCCGTCACCAGCACGGGCACATCCCGAAGCGGCAGCGTGCCTTCCTGCAGCAGTTTGTCGCGGTCGGCGTCGCTCCATTCCATCATCAACGGGCTCAAGCGCAGGTTCTGCGCCGAGTCCAGCAGCTGCTCGGGGTTGAGCTGCTCGCACAACACTTTCAGCCGCGTCTGCAGCACCCGCTGCGCGCGCTGGCGGTCAGCCGGGTCGGCAAAGGCGCGGTCGAAGGCATCGCCGCACAGCGCAGCCAGCCAGACCTCGGCTTCGGGCAACCGCGGGCCCGCGGCCATGCTGGTGAGAAAGCCGTCCACCCACTCGAGATGGATGTCGGGGTTGAAGCCTGCGAGCTGTTCGCAGACCTGGTGCAGGGCTTCGACCTCGGCGGGCGAGCTGTCGCGGACAGTGGCGTGGATAAAGGGGTTCAAGAGCCGGTCCTGAGGTGGTGGGGTCCGGGGTTGAAAAGGGTGGCGGCGGGTGAAACTGAAACGGGAAGGAAAGCAGACACCCCGGGCACTGCGGGAACAGTGGGAACAGCGGGAACAGCGGGAACAGTGGGACCTGCGGGAACGGCGGGCAGCGGCAGCTGCCACTGCGCCCTCAGGAACTCCTGCAGCCGCTGCGCCGCCAGCGCACGCGCCAGCGGTTGCCCCCCCGCGTGCACACCGGCGTGTTCATTCACGCCATTGGGCACGTCGGCGCGCAGACGCACCGCAGCGGTGCCATCGAAGCCATGGTGCGCGCCTGCATAGGCCACCCACTGCGGCCGCGGCTCGCCGCGGGCGGCGGCCGCCAGCTCCTTGCACGGTGCGGCGGGCGTCCAGTCGTCAGCTTCACCCAGCAGCATCAGCAGTGGCGCCGCCGGCCAGTAGCCACGGTCGCGTTCGGTGACGCACCCAGGGTAGTAGGCCACCGTCAGGCTGGGCTTTGTCGGCGCACCCGCGACCTCGGCATGCGCCAGGTTGGAGGCCGCCAGCACCGTGCTGCCACCGTGGGACCAGCCGAGCAGACCGATGCGCGTGCGGTCCACGCCAGGCTGGGAGGCCAGCCATTGCAACGCACCCAGTGCGTCGCGGCGGCGCTGCAGCTGTGTCGTCTTGCGCTGGCCCACACGCTGCGTGCACAGCTCGCGCTCACCACGCGGTGTGAGTGAATCCACCACCAGGGCCTGCACGCCCAACGCGGCCAGCCGGCTGGCCAGCTCGGTGTAGCGCTCGGCCAGCAACGCGCCGCGGCCGAAGACGCCGCCGCAGCCGTGCAGCAGCACCAGCGCAGGGCGCGGCGCGGCCGTGCTGGAGTCCGCCGCAAAAGGCGCCAGTAAGGGCGTCACTGCAGGCGCAACTGCAGGCGTCACTACAGGCGCAACTGCAGGCGCCACTACAGGCGCAACTGCAGGCGCCACTACAGGCGCAACTGCAGGCGCCACTACTGGCGCCACTACGGGCGCCGCGAACCACCAGGCCGGCAGCAGCACCGCTGAGCCACCCGCGCGATCAAGGCTTGGCACCTCTACGCGCTGCGCATCGCGGGTCTGCAAATCGGGACTTGCGGATACCGCGGCGGCGCAGCAGGCTATCGACACCGGGCCGGCCATCAGTATCAGCCGATGCAGCTTGCGCAAGACCGTTATCTTCATCGTGCAACCGCAGCCGAGGCCCGCGCTCTCAGGGAGCGACCACCGGCGGGGCCGGTGCGGGAGTCGAATCCACCGGCGGGGGCGGTGCGTGACTCGAGTCCGCCGGCAGTGTCGGCGGGTGTGGATGCAAGCGCGCCATCGCATGCACATCGGCATACTGTCCCTGTCGCAGCGCATAGGCGCGGTGCATGCCCTCGTGCACAAAACCGCAGCGCCGATACAGCGCGATGGCACGCTGGTTGTCGGTGAACACCGTCAGCTCCAGCCGCAGCAGCTGGGCCCAGTTGTCGGCGTAGTCGCAAAGCGCCTGCAGCAGAACCTTGCCGACGCCCTGCCCCTGGGCCTGCAGCGCGACCGAAATTCCCAGAGCTGCGCAGTGTCGTCGCCGCAGCTGCGGCGACGGGTGCAAACCCGCGCTGCCCACCACGTGGCCACCGCGTTCGGCCACCAGGTGCAGGTGGCCGTCCCTGCCCTCTTCGCTCTCAGCCAGGCGCTTGCGCCACATCTCGACACTGGGCATCGGCAGTTGCATCAGAGCCGCATAGACCTCGGGTTCGGCCATCATCTGGCAGAAGTCCTCCGCGTCGGCTGCGCGGGCGCGGCGAATCAGGAGTGGGGGGTGGTCCATGGCTTGGTTGCGAGTTTCCCACGTGGCGCCCGCGTTTCGGTTGCAGCGCCTGCAGCGCCTGCAACGGCCATCCACGGTCTTTCACGACCCCGTCTTACGGCTCGCGCAGCATGCGCCGGGCAAGCTCCCTTCAGTGGCAGCCCCGGCGCCCGAGCTCTGCAGGCCACGCGGTGTGGGCCGCCACGGCGTCACCCGCGGGGAGCCGGGGCCTGGAAAGGAAGCCGGGCAAACGCTGGCACGACACTTGCAAACGTCGCCTGTACGCAGACTCCCGATTGATACGCGAACACCGTCGCATGCACAGGCTGCCGCCAACGTCAAGGCGGGTTTTCTGAGTGACACAACGCAGCGCAAGTGCATTGCCGGGGGCTTGTTCGTTGCATAGTCCGACTTCAATGCCTGCTGCTGCCGACAAGGTTCTGGCGGCAACTTCACCTGCCATTCATCGGCCGCTCCCTTGCACTGCGCGCCACCAACCCGAAGAGGAAAAACCATGAGCCTTGCACCCTGGAACCTGTCGTGCACCCGCACGGCCGTCGCCGCCGCGGTGGCCATCGTCTTGGCCGCGCCGGCGCTGGCGCAGAACACCACCTCCGGCATCAACGGCACCGTCACCGGTGCCGATGGCAAGCCGGTCGCCGCTGCCACGGTGACCATCCGACACGACGAATCGGGCTCTACCAGCAATGTCGTCACCGACGCCGAGGGCCGCTATGCGGCGCGCGGGTTGCGCACCGGCGGGCCGTACACCATCACCATCAGCAAAGGCACCCTGACCGAGAAGCGTGAGGGCCTGTTTCTGGCGCTGGCGGAAACGCAGTCGCAGGATGTGCAGTTGGGCGCCGCCACCCAGGTCATCACGGTCACCGGCCGCAGCGCCTCCGACAAGTTCGCCAAGAGCAACATGGGCGCCAGCACCAACATCGGTGTGCGTGAGTTGAACGCTTACGCGTCAATCAACCGCAACCTGCAGGACTATGCACGCGCCGACCCACGCCTGAGCCAGACGGACAAGGATCGCGGCGAGATCTCAGCAGTCGGTCAGAACTCGCGCTACAACAGCATCACGATCGACGGCGTGCGCGTCAACGACACCTTCGGCCTGGAAGCGAACGGCCTGCCCACGGTCAAACAACCGATCTCGATCGACGCCATTCAGGCGGTGCAGGTCAACATTTCCAACTACGACGTCACCCAGCAAGGTTACATCGGCGCCAACATCAACGCGGTCACCAAGTCGGGCACGAACGAGTTCAAAGGCAGCCTGAGCTACGTTTACAGGAACGACGACCTCGCTGGCCAACGCTTTTTCGCCCGGCCCGACCGCTTCCAGGAACCGCCCTTGTTCAAGGACACCACCTTGGGCTTCACGCTCGGCGGCCCCATCATCAAGGACAAGCTGTTCTTCTTCGCCAGCTACGAAGAACTGAAGAGCAACCGAAACACGCCTATTTTCGGGCCCATAGGCGCCGGCCTGACCGACGTGGGCATCACGCAGGCTCAGATCACCGCGGCACAGGCCGCTGCCGCCGGGCGGGGTTTTGACATCGGCAGTTTCAGCACCACCGGCGATCTGACGGTGAAGGACTATCTGCTGAAGCTGGACTGGAACATCAGCGACGACCACCGCGCCAACCTGCGCTATTCAAAGACCGACGAGGCACAGCCCATCTTTCCCGGCTTTTCGAGCAACGCGTTCTCGCTGAGCTCACGCAACTTCGTCACCGCCAAGACGGTCGAGTCGCTGGTGGGCCAGGTGTTTTCCGACTGGACTTCGAACTTCTCCTCCGAAATCAAGGTGTCCAAGCGGGACTATCTGAGCGTGCCGCTGACCAACTCCGACCTGCCCGAGGTCTTGCTGGTGTACACCTCGGCAGCCCCCAGCGGCACGGCCACGGGCAACCGGACCTTGCGCGCTGGCACCGAAGAAACGCGGCATTTCAACCGCCTGGAAACCAAGACCACCAATGCCTTCGCCAGTGGCAATTGGACACTGGGCGCCCATACGGTGAAGTTCGGCGTCGACCTCGAACATAACGACATCTTCAACGCCTTTGTACGCCGGGCCAAGGGCCAGTACACCTTCCAGGGTGCCGACCCAGCCGCGCTGCTGGCCGCCGGCAACCCGACCGCCTACCGCGTGCAAGTGCCGCGTGCCGGCTTCACGTTGAGCGACGCGGCGGCCAACATGAGCTTCGACAACACGGGGCTCTTCGTGCAGAACACCTGGAACGTGAACCGCGACCTGTCGCTGATGGGCGGCGTGCGCGTGGATACCGTCAGTATCGATTCGGCGCCCATCCACAACCCCGCGGCGCAGGCTGCGTTCGGGTTCGACAACCGCAACACCATCGATGGCCAGCAACTGGTGCAGCCGCGAGTGGGCTTCAACTTCCGCCCACGCTTTGAGTCGCTGCCGCAGACGCAGGTTCGCGGCGGCTTCGGGCTGTTCCAGGGCAGCGCTGCCACCGTGTGGCTGGCCAACCCCTACCAAAACACCGGCATGGTGGTGAACGATTTCAGCTGCTCGGGAACGGGGGCCACGGCCTGCCCGCCGGGGCTTTTCACCGCCAACCCCTCGGCGCCGGCCATCGTGCCAGGTGCCGCCACTGCCAACGTCGACTTCCTGGCACCCGGCACCAACCAGCCTTCGGTCTACAAGTTGAACCTGGCGTTTGACATGGAACTGAAAAACGGCGTCATCCTGGGTACTGAATGGCTGCACACCCGCGTCAAGCAAGGCCTGGCCTACCGGCACGTGAACCTGGGCAACGCCACCTCCACTGGCCCCGACGGCCGCGAAATTTTCTGGAACGCCGGCGGCAGGAACCCGGCGTGCTACGACGGCAACGCCACCCCGTTGAGCGCCGGGGCCTGCGCCACCAACAACGCCAACCCGCAGCAACGGCCCACCAGCCGCTTTCTGAACAACCGGTCCTTCGCTGACGTGACGGTGATCGAAAGTACCGACCAGGGTTCGGGCAACGCCATCACGGTGTCGGCATCGCAGAACCTGCGCGACCTGGGCCTGAGCTGGAATGCTGCCTTCACGCGCACCAGCGCCACCGAAGTGAGCCCATTGACGTCGTCCACGGCTTCCTCAAACTGGGCCAACCGCGCCGTTTTCAACCCCAATGAATCGGTGGCTGCACGCTCAGCTTCGCTGGTACGCAACCGCGTCAACGTTTCGGTGAATTGGGCGAAGGCTTTCGTAGGCACCTACCAGACCAGCTTCGGCCTGTTCTATGAAGGCCGCGAGGGCCGGCCCTACAGCTGGACCTTCAACAACGACCTGAACGGCGACGGCATCAGCGGCAACGACTTGCTGTACGTGCCCAGCGCCCCTGGCTCCGGCGAAGTTCTGTTCAGGCTGCCCGGCCAAACGGTGGCCGCATCGGGCACCGAGGCAGAGGCGAAGTTCTGGTCCATCGTCGACGCCGACAAGACCCTGAGCGGCACCCGCGGCAGTACCGCAAAACGCAACTCGGCCACGTCCACGTTCTACAACTCGTTTGACATGCGGCTGAGCCAGGAAATTCCGGGTTTCGCCAAAGGCCACAAGGGTGTGATCTCGCTGGACATCCTGAACTTCGCAAACCTGCTGAACAAACGCTGGGGCCATGTGGAAGAGATAGGCTTTTCTGACGGTTCCGGCGGCAACGTGCGCAGGTGGATCAACTACGCCGGCACCGAGAACGGAAAGCTGGTCTATTCGGTGAACGACCCGTTTTCGCTCGACACCAAAAACAACCGCGGCGAATCAGCCTGGGCAGCCCAGATCACGCTGCGCTACACCTTCTGAGCGTGCGATCTGGGCAATCCGCAGACCAAATAAGGCGGCCCGCGGGTCGCCTTTTTCATGCCGGCGGTTCAAGGCCGCTGCTGCTTCGGTGCTGTGGGTGCCTCAGACCTTGCTGCGCACCCAGCCCACCACACTGGCCAGCGCAGCCGGCAACGCCGCTGCATCGGTGCCGCCCGCCATCGCCAGGTCGGGCTTGCCGCCGCCCTTGCCACCCACCTGCTGGGCGACGAAGTTCACCAGCTCGCCGGCCTTCACGCGGTCCAGCACATCGGCCGTGGCGCCGGCGGCCAACTGCACCTTGCCGCCCTCCACCGCCGCCAGCACGATGGCTGCGCTTTTCAGCTTGTCTTTCAGCTTGTCCATGGTCTCGCGCAGCGCCTTGGCGTCCGCGCCTTGCAGCATGGCGGCCACCACCTTGATGCCGCCCACGTCCACGGCCTGGGCCAGCAACTCATCGCCTTGCGATGAAGCGAGCTTGCTCTTCAAGGCTTCGACTTCCTTTTCCAGCGCGCGCACATGCTCCAGCACCGACGCCACGCGCGCCGGCACTTCGGCCGGCGTGGCCTTCAACGTCGACGCCAGGCCATTGACGCTGCTCTCAAGCTGCTGCAAGTAGGCCAGCGAATTGGCGCCGGTGACGGCCTCGACACGGCGGATGCCGGCTGCCACGCCGCCCTCAGTGACGATCTTGAACAGGCCGATGTCGCCCGTGCGCTGCACATGGGTGCCGCCGCACAGTTCACGGCTGCCGCCGATGTCGAGCACGCGCACCTCGTCGCCGTACTTTTCACCAAACAGCATCATGGCGCCGGTCTTCTGCGCTTCTTCGATGGGCAGTAATCGCGCCTGCGTGGCGGCGTTGGCCAGGACTTCAGCGTTGACGAGCGCTTCGATCTGCGCCACCTGCGCGTCGGTCACGGGTGCGTTGTGCGCGAAGTCGAAACGCGTGCGCTCGGCGTTGACGAGCGACCCTTTTTGCTGCACGTGGCTGCCCAGCACCTCGCGCAATGCCTTGTGCATCAGGTGCGTGGCGCTGTGGTTGCGCACGGTGCGGGCGCGGTGTTCGGCGTCCACGCGCGCCACCAGCGTGTCACCCACGCTGACTTGTCCTTCCAGCACCCTGCCCTGGTGGCCGTACACGGCCGCCTGCACCTTGATGGTGTCTTCCACCGCCACGCGAGCGCTGGCGTTGCGCAGCTCTCCGGTGTCGCCCACCTGGCCGCCGCTTTCGGCATAGAACGGCGTGTGGTCGAGCACGATGACGGCGTCGTCGCCGGCCTTGGCGGTCTGCACCGCGCTGCCGTCCACGTACAGGGCCGTGACCTTGCTGTGTTCACACACCAGGTGTTCGTAGCCATGGAAGGTGGTGTCGGCACCGGTGTACCCAAGCCCCGCTGCGACCTTGAACTTGCCGGCTGCGCGGGCCTGCTCGCGCTGGCGGCTCATGGCGGCGTTGAAGCCGGCTTCGTCGACCTTCACACCGCGTTCACGGCAGACGTCGGCCGTCAGGTCGAGCGGGAAGCCGAAGGTGTCGTGCAGCTTGAAGGCCAGGTCGCCGTCGATCACTTGCGTGCCGCCGGCCAGCGCGCCCTCCAGAATGTCCATGCCGTTGGCGATGGTCTGGAAGAAGCGCTCTTCTTCCACCTTCAGCACCTCGGTGACACGCACCATGTCGCGCTTCAGCTCGGGGTAGGCCTCGCCCATTTCCACCGCCAGCGGCGCCACCAGCGTGTAGAAGAAAGGCTTGCGCGCACCCAGCTTGTAGCCGTGGCGGATGGCGCGGCGCGCGATGCGCCGCAGCACGTAACCGCGGCCTTCGTTGCCGGGGATGACGCCATCGGTGATGGTGAAGGTGCAGGCGCGGATGTGGTCGGCAATGACCTTCAGCGACGGCGACGCGGCGTCGATCTCGGCACCACCGGCCGCGAACTGCACGGCGTTGCGTGCCGCCGCCAGCAGGCGCACGAAGGTGTCGATCTCGTAGTTGCTGTGCACATGCTGCAGCACCGCGGCCAGCCGCTCCAGGCCCATGCCGGTGTCGACGCTGGGCTTGGGCAGCTTGTGCATGACGCCGTCTTCAGTGCGGTTGAACTGCATGAAGACGTTGTTCCAGATCTCGATGTAGCGGTCACCGTCCTGCTCGGCGCTGCCGGGCGGGCCGCCAGCCACTTCCGGGCCGTGATCGAAGAAGATCTCGCTGCACGGACCGCAGGGGCCGGTGTCGCCCATCATCCAGAAGTTGTCGGACATGTAGCGGCCGCCCTTGCTGTCGCCGATGCGCACGATGCGCTCGGCGGGCAGGCCGATGTCCTTCAACCAGATGTCGTAGGCCTCGTCGTCGTCGGCGTACACGGTGGCCCACAGCTTGTCTTGCGGCAGCTTGAAATGCACCGTCAGCAGTTCCCAGGCGTAGGCAATGGCGTCCTTCTTGAAGTAGTCGCCGAAGCTGAAATTGCCCAGCATCTCGAAGAAGGTGTGGTGGCGCGCGGTGTAGCCCACGTTTTCCAGGTCGTTGTGCTTGCCACCGGCGCGAATGCACTTCTGGCTGGTGGTGGCGCGGGTGTACGGGCGCTTGTCGAAGCCCAGGAAGACGTCCTTGAACTGGTTCATGCCGGCGTTGGTGAACAGCAGCGTGGGGTCGTCGCCCGGCACCACCGGGCTGCTCGCCACGATCTGGTGGCCCTTCGATTCGAAGTACTTCAGGAAGGTGGAACGGATGTCAGCGGCTTTCATCGCGGGCCTCTTGCAGGGGTGGTCAGATACAGGGGCACGCCAACGCGTCGGGCCGCGTCGGCGAGAGCTTTGTCTTTGGTGGCGAGCGGCAGGCGGTGCTGCATGGCGGTATCCAGATAGCAGGCGTCGTAAGCCGTGAGCTTCCAGTCGGCTGAACGCTGAGCCCAGAAACGGGCGTCGCCACCCGGGTCAAAGGTGCGCAGGCCCACTTGTTCCAGGCGTCCCCAGGCCTCCTGCAGCGCGGCCTCGGTGATGCGCTCCGCGCGCAGGGCGCGTGCAAGGATGTTGCCCATCTCAAGATGCCACAACGCCGGCACCCCAGCCTGCACCTGAGCCAGCGAGTGCCAGACGGCCATCGAGTACGGATCCTGCTCGTCCTCAAAGAAGGCTCCCAAGGCCACTGAGCAGTCGAGCACAAAGCCCGGCGCGAGGTTGGGCAGCGGGCCCGAAGTGAACGGCCCGCTCAACGCCGGCCCTCATCACGCAAGGCCTTCCAGTCGGTCTTCAGCTGACGGCCCGCTGCGCTCCGCAGCAGGGCCTCGACAGCGGCCTTTCGCGCCGCCAGATCGGGCTGGCTGGCGGGCATGGGGACCAGTTTCGCCACGGGCTTGTTGTGGCGCGTGATGATGACCTCCTCGCCGCGCTCGGCGCGCGCGATCAGCTCTGACAAATGGGTCTTGGCCTCGAACAGTCCGACAGTTTCCATGGTCTGGCAGCCTCAAAACTGGTTGAATAGACCAGATTGTAGGGCCATCACGTCTCTGTGCGAACTTTGTACGAACAGCCTGTGCACAGGCCCAGGTCAGGCGGGCGACGGTCTGTCGAGCACCCACAAACGCACCGGCCGGGCAAAGCTGGATTCGCGCTGTTGCAGGGTAGCGACGAGCGGCGCCAGCGACTCGGGCGGCAGTTCCCAAGCCACCATCAACGTAGGCCGGCGCGGCGTGAAATGCGCAGCCTGCTTCAGTGCCGCCGGGTCGGTCTTCAGCAGGCCGCAGTCCCAGGGGCTATGGCTCCACGGGCCGGCCGGCGACTCTTTGGCGCTGGCCACCGCTTCTTGCAGCTTGATGGCCAGCCGATGCAGCCGCTGGCGCCAGGGGCCACCCAGCTGCAGCATGTGCAGCGTGCCGTCCAGCGTCAGCAACTGCTGCTGCAGCCAGGCCTGCTGCCGCTGTCGTTGATGGGCCGCGGCGGCCAGCGTGTGGCTGGCCGTCATGAAGGGCCGGCGCGGTTGGCACAGGGCGCCCAGCGCGCGCTGCAGTTCATCGGCATCAGCGCCCTGCACAGGCGAAACGCAGGCTGCGCCCGCCACAGGTGCCCTCAGCAACACGTCATCAAACCGGGCGCTGAAGCGCGCCAACAGACCAGGGGCTGGGTGGGAATGCATGCGTTCGGGCAGCCG
>Ga0209181_10013284_pt1 | contig 10330 bp, 8 predicted proteins | sample MAT05_FD_187208 | JGI IMG/M metagenome (GOLD analysis project Ga0209181, IMG submission 187208) | Freshwater microbial communities from Lake Fryxell liftoff mats and glacier meltwater in Antarctica - MAT-05 (SPAdes) (version 2) | ecosystem: Environmental > Aquatic > Freshwater > Ice > Liftoff...
CAAGCGCCTCGGTCAAGATCAAGATCAAGATCAAGATCAAGATCAAGATCAAGATCAAGATCAAAAATAAACCTCAAGAGTTCTAAAGACATGTTTACCACCGCCCGAATACATTGGCTTGCAATGCTGAGCCTCAGCTTCTTTTTAAACCTAAGCAGTTTTGCGCACGCCGACAGTTTCGATCAAAGCCACCAAAGCTTTACCGATGTATTAACAAATCATGTGCGCTGGAATGCGTCTGGAACCGCGACCAGCGTCGACTATGCGGGTTTAAAGGCAGGCCGCGCGGCGCTGAATCGCTACACCGCAAGCTTAAGTAAAGTGACGCAAGCGCAGTTTCAGCAGTTCAGCAAACTAGAGCGCCGCGCATTTTTGATAAACGCCTACAACGCGTTCACGCTGCAGCTGATCTTGACGAAATACCCCGATCTCAGCTCAATCAAAGACTTAGGATCGTTTTTTAGCTCGCCTTGGAAAAAAGCGTTTGTACCACTACTTGGGCAAACGCGTTCGTTAGACGATATCGAGCAGGTCATGCTGCGCGGAGCGAAAGAATATGACGATCCGCGCATCCATTTTGCCGTGAACTGCGCCAGCATCGGTTGCCCCGCCTTGCGGCCCGAGGCCTTTGTTGCGCCACGTTTAGATGCGCAGCTATTGGATCAAACCCAGCGTTTTTTGCGTGATCGCTCTCGAAACCGCTACAACACAGAATCAGGTGCGCTTGAACTGTCGATGATTTTTAAGTGGTATGGCGGTGATTTTGAGCGCGGTTTCTTAGGCGCCAAAAGCGTGGCCGAATTCGTTGCGAATTATGCCAGCAGCCTTGGACTTACGGCCGAGCAATTGACCAAGCTGAAAGCGGGTGAAGTTAATATTGGATACACCGAGTACAACTGGACATTGAATAAGCAATAGAAGCGTAGTTTAAAGCGCCCAAGGCGCGAACTATCAAAGCCTGGGACAACGCTCCAGGGTTGGAAACCGCCCCTATTTTAGGGCTGAAAGCCCGACCTATCGACGGTTTACCATGCCGTTTGATGGAACGGGCCTTCAGCCCTAGTCAAATTTATTGCAAATTTCCTGGGGCGATGCCCCAGGCTGTGATGGTTCGCGCCTTTGGCGCTTAAATAAATATTACTTTGACTCGCACCCGATTGCATTCGCACGGCTGAACAGGTAAATCGTAACTATGTCAGAGCCCTCAATCAAAGCGTCCGTAGAACCCAATCGCAAGCAGCGATTCCTAATCGTAAGCGGGATTTCTGGGTCTGGAAAAACTGTTGCGCTTAATACCTTGGAAGACCAAGGCTTTTATTGCGTTGATAACCTACCCGCAGGTTTAGTGCGCGAATTTGCGGCGCAAACCTCGGACACTTTAGGTGCAAATGATTCTGGACAGCGGGTTGCGATCGGCATTGATGCACGCAATCGGCCAAGCGATTTACAACAAATTCCGGCGGTATTGTCGGATTTAGCGGCGGCAGGTTCAGAGGTAACGCTGGTATTTTTGGATTCCAGCGATGACATTTTGCTCAAACGCTACAGCGAAACCCGCCGACGCCATCCGCTGAGCCGCGATGGCCTGAGCCTAAAAGAAGCGATCGCACGCGAACGTGCGTTGATGCATCCGATTGCATCGCTGGCGGATTTAGTGATTGATACGACTGATTTGAACGTGCATCAACTGCGGCGACGCATTATTACCGACTTAGGTTTAGGCGCCGCCGGGCTTTCGGTTTTGTTTGAATCATTTGCCTATAAAAAAGGTTTGCCACCTGACGCCGACTTTGTTTTCGACGCCAGAAGCCTGCCCAACCCGCATTGGGATGCGCGTTTACGGCCGCTTTCTGGCCGCGATAGCCTAGTGCGCGATTGGCTGAGCGTGCAAGTCGATGTGCAGGCGTATTTGTCAGATTTAAAAGCATTTTTGGAGCGCTGGCTACCACCGCCAGATTCCAGCGAGCGCAGCTATGTCACGGTTGCGATAGGCTGCACTGGTGGGCGCCATCGCAGTGTCTATTTAGTCGAGTCACTCGCGCTACACTTTGCCAGCACACGGGAATCTGTGATGAGCTTTCATCGGGAGTTAGGCTAATGAGCGTCGGTATTTTGCTGGTAACGCATGATGGCGTGGGCACGTCCCTTTTGGCGGCGGCGCGCACGGTATTACGCGTGTTAACAGCGCCCGTTGATGTATTGGAAGTGGGTTGGGCCTGTGACCCACAAGATTTGCGCCACCGCGCCAATGTGCTGTTACGTGAATTAGATCAGGGCGAAGGCGTGCTGGTGCTAACCGATATTTTTGGCGCCACACCCGCCAATGTTGTGGCTGATTTAGAACACGGCCGCAAGCTGGCGCGCGTATCTGGATTAAATTTACCCATGCTGCTGCGGGCGCTGACATACTGTAACGATTGTGGGTTAGAAAAACTGACCGAGGCGGCCCGTGAAGGTGGGCGCAACGGCGTCATCAGTGAGGCATGAATGGTCGAAAAAGAAATCATCATCAGCAATAAGCTTGGCCTGCACGCACGCGCGGCGGCAAAATTGGTGCAGCTGTGCGCGCGCTTTTCTTCACCCGTGTTTTTGCATTGCCGGGGCAAAGCGATCAATGGCAAAAGTATTTTGGGGGTGATGATGCTTGCCGCTGGCAAAGGCACCACCGTCATTTTACGGGCGGAAGGGCCCGATGAAGCCGAAGCCGTTGCTGCCGCCGCTGAATTATTTGATCGCAAGTTCGACGAGGGCGAATAGCACGTGCCTCAATCGACTTCCCTAGCACTGACTTGTCGCGCGCGCGAAATGCCTGCGTGCGGCTGCACAGGACGGGCAAGTTGACCGCATTATTTCTAACTGGCGCAGCAGCATCGCGCGGTATCGCCTTGGGCACCGCACGCTTGCTGGAAGGCAATGATTTTGAAGTGCCGGAATTCAATTTACCGGCGGACGAGCTACCGGCTGAAATTGATCGGTATCGCAGAGCTGTGTTCGACGCGCGCATGACGCTCAAAGATATGGCCGATAATATTCAAGGCCCGCTTGCGCACGAAGTGACCGAATTTTTAGACGCGCATTTGTTGATGATGGAAGATGCGGCGCTGTCAGAAGGGCCGCTGGAGTTCATTCGAAGCCGCTCGGTGAACGCCGAATGGGCGTTAAAAATGACGCGCGAGCAGCTGCTCGATGCCTTTGCGGCGATGGAAGACGAGTACTTAAAGTCGCGCGTTGACGACGTCAATCAAGTGGTGGGCCGCATTATGGCGGCACTGACAAAACGCGACGTGCTGCTAAATGATGCTGCGAAGGCAGATTCTTTAATTGGGCGCGTGATCGTCGCCGATGAGCTGGAACCGTTCGAACTGAGCCACATGGCGGAACTTGGCGCGTTAGGTTTCGTCAGCGAAACTGGCGGGCCGTTATCACACGCCTCGATCATTGCCCGCAGTTTGGGCCTGCCCTACGTCGCCGGTATCAAAGGCGCGCGCCAGATGATTAATGAAGGCGCGATGCTGATATTAGACGGCGAACGCGGCATTGTGCTGATTGCGCCCGATGCCGAACGCATTGAGCGCTACACCGAAAAGCAAGCCGAGCTGCGCCGCCGTCAGCACGCGCTTGTCCGTTTACGTGGTTTGAACTGTCAGACTAAAGACTTTTGCACGATTCGCTTATGGGCGAATGCCGAACACGAAGCTGACCTACGCCTTGCGCGTGAGAACGGCGCGGTCGGGGTAGGTTTATATCGCACCGAATTTATCTTTTTAGAGCACGGCAAAGAGCCCAGCGAAGACGAGCAGTTTGCGGACTATCAAAAAGCGGTGTTGGCGATGGAAGGCCTACCGCTGACGATCCGCACGCTAGATATTGGTGCCGATAAAAAATTGCCACTCGGGCAAAACCCAAATGAGGCCAATCCGGCGCTGGGGCTGCGCGGCATACGCTTAAGCTTGAGTTTCATGGAAATATTCCGCACCCAATTGCGCGCGATTTTGCGCGCCGCGCACTTTGGGCCGGTGAAGCTATTGCTGCCGATGCTGGGGCAAGTCAACGACATTGTCCGAACTCGCGCGTTGATCGCGCAATGTCAGTACGAATTAGAAAGTGAAGGCATAGCCTGCGGCAAAAATTTGCCGCTCGGCGGCATGATCGAAGTGCCAGCCGCCGCCATCATCGCGCCAATTTTGGCGCGCGAGCTAGACTTCCTATCTATTGGCACCAACGACTTGACGCAATACACGCTGGCCGTGGATCGCGGCAATGAATGGTTGGATGATTGGTACAACCCACTGCACCCAGCGGTTTTAACGCTGATTTCGCAAACCATCGACGCCGGCAAAGCGGCGGGAAAACCAGTGTCCCTGTGCGGCGAAATGGCCGGCGAAGCGCGCTATACCCGGCTGTTGTTGGCGTTAGGATTGACTGATTTTTCCATGCACCCGCGGGTTTTATTGGAAGTACACGAAGTAATCAGCCAATGCGATTTCCGGCGTTTGCGCTTGCTTAAATCAGAAATTTTGAGCGGCGAGCACGAAGATGTGTTGCGGTTAGTGGCGGATTGATAGGCGCGGTTCCCTTGACCACTCAAATACTAAGTTGTAAATGTGGATCGATAAAGCCCAAGACAAAACCGCCCTTTTCCCGAAAGCACAGTAGCGAACTTCAAACCCACTAAAACTGAACACGACGAACATTCGCACATTGCTTGATGGCGGAAGTTTCGGCATTATTCGCGGCTCGATTGGTTATGTAGCTCAGACGGTTAGAGCGCGGCACTCATAATGCTGAGGTCGGTGGTTCGATTCCACTCATAACCACCACTTCATCAAGCGATTTCGCCGCACCAGTCGGTATGCACCTCAAAGCAAATTCGCTAGGTGCCTATGTCCGTCCCGCAATTTGCGATTTTTTTGCGCATCTCTAATGCAATGAGCCATGTCGGTTATAGCCCAAAAACCCATTCTATCGCCAGATTTCGTAACACCTGCAATCGTCGATATCTTCAAGTGCTTCACTTTCGAAGCCGCACACCGACTGCCAAATTTGCCTGCCACGCATAAATGCTCGCGCCTGCATGGGCATTCGTTCCGGGTCGAGCTGCATTTGCGTGGACCGATGCAGGGACCAGAAAATTGGGTAATGGATTTTGCTGAGGTCAAAGCGGTGTTCAAGCCGATCTATGATGAGCTTGATCACAACTATCTCAACGATATTCCGGGCCTTGAAAACCCGACGAGCGAGCAGATTTCGGTGTGGCTGTATCAAAAGCTCAAAGCGTTATTGCCGCTGTTGAGTAAGGTGGTGGTGCATGAAACTTGCACGGCTGGGTCGAGTTATTCTGGTTCTTAAGGAAAGCTTCCTTCCCGCAAGTCGTTCGTGCTGAGCCTGTCGAAGCATGCAGCCGCGAGCTTCGCGATGCATCTCGCTTCGTTATAAATGTAGGGCTCTGCCCTTCGACAAGCTAAAGGCGCGAACGGATCTCATTACAAAATTTAAACCTAATTTGGCCGGATCTTAAAAACAGGCTTCCTAAAAACTAGTCAGCGCCACCTGGGCCAAATCTAAACGCCAGCGGCACGTCCTGACAAACCGCAAGCTCCTCGGGTTCCTGGCGCAAAGCCGCACCACCGTTTAAACCGAGCACTGATACGGCTCGTAAATTCAGCGCGGCGTAGTCGTTGAAGTCCGACATGGTCGTTAACGTACCGCCACAGGCGCTGGCCTGATTGGTATCGGCGGAGTTAATGTCGAAAGCTACACTGGCTTCAACGACGCTATTGCCATTCCAATCGACGCTAGGCCCAGCACCGCCACATACGCCTTGGGCTTCATTGAGCGCATTTTCATTGAGGACGATGCGTGTGCCTGAGGAATACGCCACCGCGCCATTGCCTGCGACCGCGCAATTGGTATTGGCACCTGGAAACTGATACCGATAGTTCATCACTGAATTATAATTCGGTTTGTAATTGCAGTTGACGTTGCCGCCGTGGCGCAGCCCTAAGTTATGCCCCATTTCATGCACGATGGTGTTGCGCACGTTACCGGTTGAGTTCGCGCAATACAGCGACACAATTAAGTCGCGACCATTGACCGAGGCTAAACCGGAACTGCCGTTTGAGGCGCTGGTATAACGATGCGGCAGCATTGCATAGTGAAAGTAATTGGCGCGGTTTACGGCAAAGTTCGCCGCTTTATACGCCTGAAATTCGGCACCCAGGCCATCAACGATGCCATCTGCATCGGCAATTACATTGCCGCCGGTAAAAACCCCGCCCTGCCCGGCATCTTGAATCAAGTTAATACCGCTGGTGCCGTTCGGGTTGCCAATTGCCATCGCCGCATAGGCTGCGGCAGTTTGGTCACGGATGGCTTGCGTAGGTTGATGCGAATGCGCGACGCACTCGTTGGCATCATCGAACCAATCATATTCCACCAATAAATCGCGTTTCAGCGGGTTCGTGCCCATCGCAGGCAAATTCAACCCGGCAGTTGTGCCCAGCACTTCATCGCCATCGATTAGGCCGTCAAAATCGGTGTCGGGATTGAACCGAGCGGTGCCAGTGTTTGACGCATTGACATAAACGTTGGTACCGGTTTCAACGCAGTCACTCAAGCGATCTTGATCCGCATCGTAGTTGCAGGCGTCTTCCATGCCATTTCTAAACACCGGCGTAATCGCAGCGTGTGCTTGAACCATGGTGCACAACAAAACTAGCCCAGAGAATAGCCCAGAGACTAGCCCATAAAAAATAGCTTTCATTTTTGACCCCAGCACAAAAACCCCGCCCATTTTAAGCTGAAAACCGCCGTAAAACTCTAAGTCACCCGTGATTTGCTATCCTCCGAGACCCGATTTTTTGATAGCAATTGCCATGCTCAGCAGCAATGACGTTCGCACCGCCTTTATTGACTACTTCAAATCCAAAGGCCACCGCCATGTGGCATCAAGCTCGTTGGTGCCGGGCAATGATCCGACCTTGCTGTTCACCAACTCGGGCATGGTGCAGTTTAAAGACACCTTTCTAGGTGCCGAGCAGCGCGATTACACGCGCGCGGTTTCCAGCCAGCGCTGCGTGCGGGCGGGCGGCAAGCACAATGACTTGGAAAATGTCGGCTATACGGCTAGGCACCATACGTTCTTTGAGATGTTGGGCAATTTCAGCTTTGGCGACTATTTCAAGCGCGATGCCATTCATTTCGCTTGGGAGCTGTTGACGGTGGTTTTCAAATTGCCCGCAGACAAACTGCTGGCAACCATTTATCAAGAAGATGACGAAGCGTTTGCGATTTGGACGAATGAAATTGGCCTGCCCGCAGAGCGCGTGATACGCATTGGCGACAATAAAGGCGCGCGCTATGCCTCGGATAACTTCTGGCAGATGGCGGATGTCGGCCCCTGCGGCCCGTGCTCAGAGATTTTTTATGATCACGGCGCGCATATTGCCGGCGGGCCGCCGGGCAGCCCGGACGAGGATGGCGATCGCTTTATCGAAATTTGGAATAACGTTTTTATGCAGTTCGAGCGCTTTTTGCTTTCCGAGGAGCGTTTTGAGGTTGAAGCCGATGCGCTGACACAAAAGCAAAAATTTGAAGCCGCCGGGAAAATTGCGCAAGTCACCCGCGAATTGGGCAAATTCAAGCTCAGCGTTTACGATCAAAAGCCGCTGCCCAAGCCCTGCGTGGATACCGGCATGGGTTTAGAACGTTTGGTGGCAGTGCTGCAGCATGTGCATTCGAATTACGAAATTGACTCGATTGCAGCCTTGGTGCACGCCGCCGCCACGCTGACCCACACTTCCGATCTGTCAAATCCGAGCTTGCGCGTGATTGCGGACCATATTCGCGCCTGCGCTTTTATGATTGTGGACGGGGTATTGCCCAGCAACGAAGGCCGAGGCTATGTATTGCGCCGCATTATTCGTCGGGCACTGCGGCACGGCTGGCAGCTGGGGCAAAAAGGCCTGTTTTTCCATCAGATGGTGGCGGAATTAGTTACGCAAATGGGTGATGCGTACCCCGAGCTTAAGCTTAAGCAGGCAATGGTTGAACGTACCTTAGCTGCAGAAGAAAAGCGCTTTACGGAAACGCTTGATGGCGGCATGAAGGTGCTAGAGGGTTATATCGCGCAGCTCGATGGCAGCAGCGTTATTCCCGGCGCACAGGTGTTTAAACTCTATGACACCTTCGGCTTTCCGGCCGATTTAACCGCTGATATCGGCCGCGAAAAGGGTTTAAGCATTGATGACATTGGCTTTCAAAAAGCCATGGATCAGCAGCGGGAACAATCGCGCGATGGCTCTAAGTTTGGCGTGGCGTTTGCGATTACGGCAGAGCAATCGCTTGGTTTAGCGGCAACTGAATTCCTGGGCTACAGCACACTTGAAGTACCCGGCGCAAAGGTTTTAAAAATCCTGCTTGATGGCAAAGAGGTAAGCGAACTAACCAGCGCCGACCAAGCCGTGGTTATTTTGGACCGCACACCGTTTTATGCGGAAAGCGGCGGCCAAGTCGGCGATACCGGCGAGCTAAAAGTCACCCACGCTGACGGCACAGAATGCCGCTTTATCGTGACCGATACGATCAAACTTGCGGGCACATTTTTTGGACACATTGGGAATTTGTCAGCAGGCGAGCTAAAAGTGGCGGATCACGTAACGGCGGTGGTCAACCCGCGTCTGCGCGGTTTTACCCGGGGTAATCACTCGGCTACGCACTTAATGCACGCGGCACTGCGGTTCGTGCTCGGCGATCACGTCGCGCAAAAGGGCTCGCTAGTCGACCCGGAACGCTTGCGCTTTGATTTTAGTCATTTCCAACCAGTGACCAAGGCTGAGCTGCGACTCGTCGAGCGCCTAGTCAACCGCGAAGTCCGCGCCAATAACGCCGTTAACGCCGATGAAATGCACTACGACGACGCGATCAAAGCCGGTGCGATGGCGCTGTTCGGTGAAAAATATGGCGATCGCGTACGCGTTTTAGCGATGGGCGAGTTTTCCACGGAATTATGCGGCGGCACGCATGTGGCACGTACTGGCGATATCGGCACTTTCAGAATCGCGAGTGAATCCGGTGTCGCCGCAGGCGTGCGCCGCATTGAGGCGGTAACCGGTGAAGGCGCGAGTTTGGCGTTGGAAGCCGAGCAGGATCAGCTCAATATTGCCGCTGGTTTGCTCAGCGCGACACCATTAGATGTAGCGCACAAGCTCAAACAGCTGCTTGAGCGCGAAAAAGAGTTGCGCCATGAGCTTGACCGCCTAAAAACTAAAGCCGCTGCCGCGCAAGCTGCGGAATTGGCAAGTACTGCAAAAGATATTGGCGGCATTAAAGTCATCGCTGCCAAGGTTGAAGGCGCGGAACTGAAAACGCTGCGCGAGATGCTGGATAGCCTTAAATCACGCCTACCGGATTGCGCTGTGGTGCTGGCGGGCACGCTAGATGGCAAAGCCAGTTTGCTTGCAGGTGTGCATGGTCTTGCGCTAGCTAAACTTAAAGCGGGGGACATGTTGGGTGCGGTGGCCGCGCAAATTGGCGGTAAAGGCGGCGGCCGGCCCGATATGGCGCAAGGTGGCGGCGATGATTCAGCTGCATTAGCACCTGCATTAACCAGTGTGTTTGCGTGGGTAAGCGCGAAACTTAGATAGCACGCGGCACAAGCTAGGGTTGTGTGCGCACAAGTAAATGCCATAGAGTTTATCGATGAAAAAAATTCTACTTGCGATGCTATTTTGCGCGAATTACGCGAATGCGCTAACACAAGTTCGCACGCCCGCATGGCGCTGTGACAGTGATCGCACACTAACCAGTGGCTTTGAAGATTCGGAAAGCGTGCCGGAACGGCCGAGTTTTGGCGGCGGTGGCGACTTTGAGCCCGGCGCGCACTCTGTGAATAGCGCCATGGGTTTGGTCAGTTATTATTTGTCGGCACCCTCTGACTACAATGGCGAAGCCTTGCCGTTGATCATCGCCCTACACGGTGCCGGTGGCCCAGGCACGCAGGCGTTTGCCGCTGGCAATATCCGCAATGCGTTTGCGCAAATTTATGGCGTAAACACGCGCTTTTTGATTGCCGCGCCGGAATCCAGCGGCAGTCAGGGCGGCTGGATTCCCGCACAGGACGAAATTAAAATTCGCGCTGTTATTGCGGAAATGAAAGCCAACTACAACGTCGATCTAAACCGGGTCTATGGCTGGGGCTACTCTGCAGGCGGGCAAATTATGCATGGACTTGCCTTGAGCGACCCCAACTTCGTTGCCGCCTACACCGGCCATGCCACAAGGCTGTTGCCCGCGACTTCAAGCTATGGCACGCCGGAAACGTTCACCTCAC
>Ga0209181_10013286_pt1 | contig 10330 bp, 19 predicted proteins | sample MAT05_FD_187208 | JGI IMG/M metagenome (GOLD analysis project Ga0209181, IMG submission 187208) | Freshwater microbial communities from Lake Fryxell liftoff mats and glacier meltwater in Antarctica - MAT-05 (SPAdes) (version 2) | ecosystem: Environmental > Aquatic > Freshwater > Ice > Liftoff...
TGGACAGTCACGCGCCTGATCGAGAAGGCCAAGCTGGTCTGACCCCCATGCTCGCCGGGCCCGTCGGGCCCGTTGACGCAATCCGCGGCCTGACACTGGACCACACCCCAGTTCAGGCCGCCTTTCATTCATCAAGCAAGGAGTTCCCATGTTGAAGGTCGGAGACAAGCTGCCCGCGGGCAAGCTGCAGGAGTTCATCGAGGTCGAAGGCAACGGCTGCTCGCTGGGCCCGAACGCCTTTGACATCGGTGCCATCACGGCCGGCAAGAAGATCGCCGTCTTCGCCTTGCCCGGCGCGTACACGCCCACCTGCTCGGCCAAGCACGTGCCCGGGTACGTGCAGCACGCGGACGACCTGCGCGCTGCGGGCGTGGACGAGATCTGGTGCGTCTCTGTCAACGACGCGTTCGTGATGGGCGCCTGGGGCCGCGACCAGGCCACCGGCGGCAAGGTGCGCATGATGGCCGATGGCAGTGCCGACTTCACCAACGCCACGGGCCTGACGCTGGACCTGAGCGCGCGCGGCATGGGTCTGCGTTCGGACCGCTACTCGATGCTGGTCGTCGATGGTGTGGTCAAGACGCTCAACGTCGAAGCGCCGGGCAAGTTCGAAGTCAGCGACGCGGCCACCATGCTGCAGCAGGCCAAGGCACACCTCGCCTGAGGCAGTGAGTTTTCATGCACGGGGGCGCTTGACGCCTCTGCGCAAACCCTGCCATAATGCAAGGCTTCGCCGGACGCGCACTGCCCGATACCCCCCAGACCACCGAACAGGTGACCTGCAGGGCGTACAAGCAGGAAGCGAATCCGGATCCAACCCCTACACGGGCCCAAGACTGACCGCGACAGCGCGCCGCAAGGTGTGCAAGCGGTACCAAGTTGGGATGAGAACATGATCCAAATGCAAACTCGGCTCGACGTGGCCGACAACACGGGCGCCAAGTCCGTCATGTGCATCAAGGTGCTCGGCGGCTCAAGGCGCCGTTACGCCGGCATCGGTGACGTGATCAAGGTCAGCATCAAGGAAGCTGCGCCGCGTGGCCGCGTCAAGAAGGGCGAGGTCTACAGCGCCGTGGTCGTGCGCACCGCCAAGGGCGTTCGCCGCCAGGACGGTTCGCTGATCAAGTTCGACGGCAACGCCGCCGTGTTGCTCAACGCCAAGCTCGAGCCGATCGGCACGCGCATCTTCGGGCCGGTCACGCGCGAGCTGCGCACCGAGCGCTTCATGAAGATCGTCTCGCTGGCTCCCGAAGTGCTGTAAGGCACGGCGCGACCCGCGATTATTCAGGACCGACCCCATGAAAAAGATTCGCAAAGGCGACCAGGTCGTCGTGACCACCGGGCGCGACAAGGGCAAGCGCGGCACCGTGTCGTTGCGCGTGGACGACGACCATCTGGTCGTCGACGGCGTGAACATGGTGAAAAAGCATGTCAAGCCGAACCCCATGAAGGGCACGACTGGCGGCGTCATCGACAAGGTCATGCCGATCCACCAGTCCAACGTTGCCATCTGGAATCCGGCCACCTCCAAGGCCGACCGGGTGGCCATCAAGCTGCTCGCCGACGGCAAGAAGATCCGTGTCTTCAAGTCCAGCGGCGTCGAGATCAAGGTTTAAGGCGAGACCATCATGGCGACCCCCAAAACAGACAAGCCCGCGCCCAAGTCCGCTGACAAGGCCGGCAAGACCGACAAGGCAGCCAAGTCGTCAGGCAAGTCGTCAGGCAAGTCGGTGGCTGTGGCCGCCGGTGCCGCCGACGCTGTAGCCTCGGCTCGTTTGCAGCAGGTCTACCGCGAGAAGATCGTCCCGGAGTTGATGGCCAAGTTCGGCTTCAGCTCGGTGATGCAAGTGCCTCGGCTGCAGAAGATCACGCTCAACATGGGCGTCAGCGAAGCCGTCTCCGACAAGAAGGTGATGGACAGCGCGGTGGCAGACCTGACCAAGATCGCCGGCCAGAAGCCCGTGGTCACCAAGAGCAAGAAGCCGATCGCCGGCTTCAAGATTCGCGAGAACGTGCCCATCGGATGCATGGTCACGCTGCGCGGCTTGCGCATGTACGAGTTCCTGGACCGTTTCGTCACCGTGGCGCTGCCGCGGGTACGCGACTTCCGCGGCATCTCGGGCAGGGCATTCGACGGCCGGGGCAACTACAACATCGGTGTCAAGGAACAGATCATCTTCCCTGAGATCGAGTACGAAAAGATCGACGCGATCCGTGGGCTGAACATCAGCATCACGACCAGCGCCAGGAACGACGACGAGTGCAGGGCACTGCTTGTCGCGTTCAAGTTCCCGTTCAAGAACTGAAGGCAAGGACCCAGCACATGGCCAAGACGTCCCTCAAGCAGCGTGAAGAAAAGCGCGAGAAGCTGGTTGCCAAGTACGCCAAGAAGTACGCTGAACTGAAGTCGGTCATCGACGACTTCAAGCGCACGGAAGAAGAGCGCTATGCGGCCCGTTTGGAGCTGCAGAAACTGCCGCGCAACGCCTACCCGACGCGCTTGCGCAACCGCTGCGCACTGACGGGTCGCCCGCGCGGCACGTTTCGCATGTTCGGCCTCGGCCGCAACAAGATCCGCGAGCTCGCCTTCAAGGGCGACATCCCGGGTTTGGTCAAGGCCAGCTGGTAAGCAGCGCGTCCTGCAGGAGACAACTTCATGAGCATGAGTGACCCCATCGCCGATATGCTGACGCGTATCCGCAATGCGCAAGCAGTCGACAAGGCCGTCGTCGTGATGCCGTCGTCGAAGATCAAGGTCGCGATCGCCCAAGTCCTCAAGGACGAAGGCTACGTTGAAGGCTTCGCGGTGAAGACCGACGGTGGCAAGAGCCAGCTCGAGATCGCGCTGAAGTACTACGCCGGCCGGCCGGTCATCGAGCGCATCGAGCGCGTCAGCCGCCCTGGTCTGCGCATCTACAAGGGCCGTGACGCCATTCCCCAGGTCATGAACGGACTGGGTGTGGCCATCGTGACCACGCCCAAGGGCGTGATGACCGACCGCAAGGCTCGCCAGACCGGTGTCGGTGGCGAAGTGCTTTGCTACGTCGCCTGACCACGGCGAAGAACGGAGCAACCAACCATGTCCCGCGTAGGAAAAATGCCGATCGCCTTGCCGCAAGGCGTCGATGTGTCGATCGCTGACGAGCAAATCACGGTCAAGGGCGCCAACGGCAGCCTGACCCGGCCGCTGAGCAGCCTGGTCACCATCGCCAAGGATGGCGTCAACCTCAGCTTCACCCCGGCCAATGACAGCACCGCTGCGGACGCCATGAGCGGCACCATGCGCGCCCTGGTGGCCAACATGGTGGGCGGTGTCAGCAAGGGCTTCGAGAAGAAGCTCAATCTGGTGGGCGTCGGCTTCCGTGCTGCTGCAGCCGGGCAGAAGCTGACGCTGCAGATCGGGTTTTCGCATCCCGTGGTCAAGGACATGCCCGCGGGCATCAAGGTAACCACGCCGACGCAAACCGAGATCGTGATCTCCGGTGCCGACCGCCAGTCTGTGGGCCAGTTGGCCGCCGAAGTGCGCGCTTTCCGGCCGCCTGAGCCTTACAAGGGCAAGGGCATCCGGTACACCGGCGAGCGCGTGGTCATCAAAGAGACCAAGAAGAAGTAAGGAGCACCAGCATGCTGAGCAAGAAGCAACAACGCCTGCGCCGTTCGCGCCAGACCCGCATCCGCATTTTGCAGCAGGGTGTGGCCCGTCTGACGGTGTTCCGGTCCAACCAGCACGTGTTTGCCAGCGTCATCTCCGACGACGGCACGCGCATCCTGGCCACCGCTTCCACGGTCGAAAAGGAAGTTCGCGAACAGCTCGGCGGCGCAGGCAAGGGTGCCAACACCGCCGCAGCCACGTTGATCGGCAAGCGTATCGCCGAGATGGCGCGAGCCGCCGGCATCGAGAAGGTCGCGTTCGACCGCTCCGGTTTTGCGTACCACGGCCGCGTGAAGGCGCTGGCCGAGGCCGCGCGCGAAGCCGGCCTGCAGTTCTGACCGGCGCGAGCATTCAAGGATATTCAAGATGGCAAAGTTCACTCCCCGCGCCCAGACCGAGGCCAACGACGACGGTCTCAAGGAAAAGATGATCGCGGTCAACCGCGTCACCAAGGTCGTCAAGGGCGGCCGCACGCTCAGCTTCGCCGCACTCACCGTGGTGGGCGACGGCGATGGCCGTATCGGCATGGGCAAGGGCAAGGCCAAGGAAGTGCCCGTCGCCGTGCAGAAGGCCATGGACTCGGCGCGCCGCAACATGGTCAAGGTCAGCCTGAAGAACGGCTCGATCCACCACAACGTGCGCGGCGAGCATGGCGCGGCCAAGGTGCTGATGGCGCCGGCCAAGCCTGGCGACGGCATCATCGCCGGCGGCCCGATGCGCGCGGTGTTCGAGGTGATGGGCGTGACCGACATCGTTGCCAAGAGCCTGGGCTCGAGCAACCCGTACAACATGGTCCGTGCCACGCTGGACGCGCTCAAGCGCTCGTCCACCCCCGCCGACGTGGCAGCCAAGCGCGGCAAGTCGGTCGAAGACCTCTTCAACTGACACCGCAGCGGAGAATCCTCATGACCGCCGAAGTTACCGAAAAGAAGACCCTGACCGTCAAGCTCGTCAAGAGCGTGGCTGGCACGCGGCAGTCGCACCGCGACACCGTGCGCGGGCTGGGCCTGCGCAAGGTCAACAGCCAGCGCACCCTGGAAGACACGCCCGCTGTGCGCGGCATGATCAACAAGGTTGCTTATCTCGTATTGGTGCTGTGATGCAAATCAACACGATCAAGCCTGCCGATGGCAGCAAGAAGGACCGTCGCCGCGTTGGTCGCGGTATCGGCTCGGGCCTGGGCAAGACCGCCGGCCGCGGCCACAAGGGGCAGAAGTCCCGTGCGGGCGGTTTCCACAAGGTCGGCTTCGAAGGCGGCCAGATGCCGCTGCAGCGTCGCCTGCCCAAGCGGGGTTTCAAGTCCGCGCAACTCAAATTCAACGGCGAAGTCACGCTGGCTGACCTGGAGCGCCTGGGTGCTGACGAAGTCGACGTGCTGACCCTGAAGGCCGCAGGCCTGGTCGGCCAGATCGTCAAGCACGTGAAGGTCATCAAGTCGGGCGAGTTGACCCGCAAGGTCGCGCTCAAGGGTGTGGGCGCCACCGCCGGCGCCAAGGCCGCCATCGAAGCGGCCGGCGGCAGCGTCGAAGTGGCTGGCGCGGCCGCCTGAGGAAAGCAAGACTCAACGTGGCAACCACTGCGAATCAGCTGGCCAAGAGCGGGAAGTTCGGTGACCTGCGTCGCCGAATCATCTTTCTGCTTCTGGCTCTGGTCGTCTACCGGATCGGTGCGCACATCCCTGTGCCGGGCATCGACCCGACCGCGCTGCAAGAGCTCTTCAAGGGGCAGAGTGGCGGCATCCTGAGCTTGTTCAACATGTTCAGTGGCGGAGCGCTGTCCCGGTTCACGGTATTCGCCCTCGGGATCATGCCGTACATCAGCGCGTCCATCATCATGCAGCTGATGACGTACGTGGTGCCTACGCTCGAGGCGCTCAAGAAAGAAGGCGAGTCCGGTCGGCGCAAGATCACGCAGTACACGCGCTACGGCACACTGTTTCTGGCCATCTTCCAGTCGTTGGGGATTGCGATTGCCCTCGAGGGGTCACCCGGGCTGGTGCTGGTCCCCGGCATGGGCTTTCGCATGACCGCGTTGGTCAGCCTGGTCGCCGGCACGATGTTCCTGATGTGGCTGGGCGAGCAGATTACCGAGCGCGGCTTGGGGAATGGTATTTCCATCCTGATCTTCGCCGGCATCGTCGCCGGTCTGCCCAGTGCGCTGGGCGGCCTGTTCGAACTCGTTCGCACCGGCGCCATGAGCATCGTGGCCTGCCTGTTCATCATTGCCGTGGTCATCGGCGTGACGTTTGTTGTGGTGTTTGTAGAGCGTGGTCAGCGCAAGATCCTGGTCAATTACGCCAAACGCCAGGTCGGCAACAAAGTGTACGGTGGGCAATCGTCGCACCTGCCATTGAAGCTGAACATGTCCGGCGTGATACCGCCGATCTTCGCGTCGTCCATCATTCTTCTGCCAGCCACGGTGGTGGGGTGGTTTGCCACAGGCGAGGGCATGCGATGGTTGAAGGACCTGTCCTCGGCTTTGTCTCCTGGCCAGCCGATTTACGTGCTGCTGTATGCGGCGATGATCGTGTTCTTCTGCTTTTTCTACACCGCACTGGTCTTCAACAGCCGCGAGACCGCGGACAACCTGAAAAAGAGCGGTGCGTTCATTCCCGGCATCCGCCCTGGTGACCAGACAGCGCGCCACATCGATCGCATCTTGTCGCGCTTGACACTGGCGGGTGCTATCTACATCACGGCCGTGTGTCTGCTGCCCGAGTTCCTGGTGCTCAAGTACAACGTGCCTTTCTACTTCGGTGGCACGTCCTTGCTGATCATCGTGGTCGTGACGATGGACTTCTGGGCCCAGGTACAGAGTTATGTGATGAGCCAGCAGTACGAGTCGCTCCTCAAGAAGGCCAACTTCAAGACGAGCTGATCGAACTGAAATGTCAAAAGACGATGTCATCCAGATGCAGGGGGAGATTCTCGAGAACCTCCCCAACGCCACCTTCCGCGTCAAGCTGGAGAATGGCCATGTGGTGCTCGGCCACATCTCCGGGAAGATGCGCATGCACTACATCCGCATCCTCCCGGGCGACAAGGTCACGGTCGAGCTCACGCCGTACGATTTGACGCGGGCACGCATCGTGTTCCGCGCCAAGTAGAAATTGATTTTTGGGGTCAGGAGAAACCATGAAAGTCGCTGCTTCCGTCAAGAAGATGTGCCGTAACTGCAAGATCATCCGCCGCAAGGGCGTTGTGCGCGTGATCTGTACTGACCCGCGCCACAAGCAGCGTCAAGGCTGATTTAGAGGAACACCATGGCACGCATCGCTGGCATCAACATTCCGCCGCACAAGCACGCGGAGATCGGCCTCACGGCCATCTACGGTATCGGGCGTCCGACCGCGCAGAAGATCTGCGAACAGGTCGGCATCCCGTATTCGAAGAAGATCAAGGACCTGACCGACGTCGATCTCGAGAAGATCCGCGAAGAGATCGGCCGCATGACGATCGAGGGCGACCTGCGCCGCGAATTGTCGATCAACATCAAGCGCCTGATGGACCTGGGCTGCTACCGTGGCTTCCGCCACCGCCGCGGCCTGCCGGTTCGCGGTCAGCGCACCCGCACCAATGCCCGCACCCGCAAGGGCCCGCGCAAGGGCGCAGCGGCGTTGAAGAAGTAAGCGCCCGAAGAACCTCAAGAGAGTCACCCCATGGCCAAAGCACCCGTCAATACCGCGGCACGCCGCGTGAGCAAGAAGATCCGCAAGAACATTGCGGACGGCGTTGCCCACGTGCACGCGTCGTTCAACAACACCATCATCACCATCACCGACCGCCAGGGCGGCGCGTTGGCCTGGGCGTCCAGTGGTGGCCAGGGCTTCAAGGGCTCGCGCAAGAGCACGCCGTTTGCGGCGCAGGTCGCTGCTGAAACGGCAGGGCGTGCGGCGCAGGAGCAAGGCATCAAGAACCTGGACGTGCGCATCAAGGGCCCGGGCCCCGGCCGCGAGTCCAGCGTGCGTGCCTTGGCCTCGCTGGGCATCCGCATCAATTCGATCAGCGATGTCACGCCTGTCCCGCACAACGGCTGCCGGCCACAGAAGCGCCGCCGTATCTGAGTCTGGTCTGCATCCCGCCCGCCGGCAGACCGGCGCGGCACGGGATACAATCGAGAGTTTTTCCGCAAGCCGGCAAGCACCGCATGTGCGAGCCGGCTGTTTTCCTGAGGCGAGAGCCTCTGAATCCGAGCGAGGCGAATGCCTCCTAAGCCCACCGTCTGAGCGACGCCCAGAAGCACCGCCAGACTCGCGCGGGGCGCCGAACCTCCGGCGTCTGCCGCGTCAGAGAAACACAAAGGACACAACGTGGCACGTTACCTCGGCCCCAAGGCCAAACTTTCCCGCCGTGAAGGCACGGACCTGTTCCTCAAGAGCGCTCGCCGCCCAATCGGCGACAAGGCCAAGTTCGACACCAAGCCGGGCCAGCACGGTCGCACCAGCGGTTCGCGCACGTCGGATTACGGCCTGCAGCTGCGCGAGAAGCAGAAGGTCAAGCGCATGTACGGCGTGCTCGAGCGCCAGTTCCGCCGTTACTTTGCCGAGGCCGAGCGCCGCAAGGGCAACACCGGCGCCAACCTGCTTTCTCTGCTCGAGTCGCGGCTGGACAACGTCGTCTACCGCATGGGTTTTGGCTCGACGCGTGCCGAAGCGCGCCAACTGGTGTCGCACAAGGCGCTCAGCGTCAACGGCCAGGTCGTGAACATCCCGTCCTACTCCGTCAAGGCCGGCGACACCGTCGCGATGCGCGACAAGTCCAAGGCGCAGTTGCGCGTCACCGAAGCGCTCAAGCTTGCGCAATCCATCGGCATGGCCGACTGGGTGGCGGTCGACGCCAGCAAGATGGAAGGCGTCTTCAAGAAGGTGCCCGACCGCGACCAGTACGGCGCAGAAATCAAGGAAGCCCTCATCGTCGAGTTGTACTCACGTTAAGGACGATGGCGGGCGGTTCGGCCTCTGGCCGAAGCCCTTTTCTATTTCGTTTCGTTCCGCCGGGCGCGAAGCGAAGAGCGCTCAAAAACACAGCCCGGCTCGGTCCATCAGCCTTATCGGTGTAACGAGCCGAGGGTATTGACAGGAACATACACACGCAATGCAAACCACACTCCTGAAGCCCAAGGCCATCCAGGTCGAGTCACTCGGCGGCCACCGCGCCAAGGCCACCCTCGAACCCTTCGAACGCGGCTACGGCCACACGCTGGGCAACGCCCTGCGGCGCGTGCTGCTGTCCTCGATGGTGGGCTACGCCCCGACCGAGGTCACCATCGCCGGCGTGCTGCATGAGTACTCGGCCATCGACGGCGTGCAGGAAGACGTCGTGCACATCATGCTCAACCTGAAAGGCGTGGTCTTCCGCCTGCACAACCGCGACGAAGTCACGCTGGTGCTGCGCAAGGAAGGCGAGGGCCCCGTCACCGCCGCCGACATCCAGACGCCGCACGACGTCGAGATCATCAACCCCGAGCACGTCATCGCGCACCTGGCGCAAGGCGGCAAGCTCGACATGCAGATCAAGGTCGAGAAGGGCCGCGGCTACGTGCCGGGCAACCTGCGCCGCTACGTTGACGAGCCGACCAAGAGCATCGGCCGTATCGTGCTGGATGCCTCCTTCTCGCCCGTGCGTCGCGTCAGCTACGCCGTCGAGAACGCACGTGTCGAGCAACGCACCGACCTCGACAAGCTGGTCATGGAAATCGAAACCAACGGCGCCATCCCGCCCGAAGAAGCGATCCGCCAGAGTGCCCGCATCCTGGTCGAGCAACTGGCCTTCTTCGCGCAGATCGACGTCAATCCGAACGACATCATGATCGCGCCGCAAGCGCGCCCGACGCCGTTCGACCCGATCCTGCTGCGCCCGGTGGACGAGCTCGAGCTCACCGTGCGCTCGGCCAACTGTCTGAAGGCCGAAAACATCTACTACATCGGCGACCTGATCCAGCGCACCGAGACCGAACTGCTCAAGACCCCGAACCTGGGCCGCAAGAGCCTGAACGAGATCAAGGAAGTGCTGGCTTCGCGCGGGCTCACGCTCGGCGCTCGGCTGGAAAACTGGCCCCCGCAGGGCCTCGACAAGCGCTGAAAAGCTCGTCGCGTGCAACCCCCGGTACCTGACACGGCCGGGGTTCAATAAAGACAGGAACAAGCACCATGCGCCACCGTAACGGCCCCCGCAAACTCAACCGCACCACCTCGCACCGCCTGGCGATGCTCAGGAACATGTGCAACTCGCTCATCAAGCACGAGGCCATCAAGACCACACTGCCCAAGGCCAAGGAACTGCGCAGCGTCGTCGAGCCGCTGATCACCCTGGGCAAGACGCCCACGCTGGCCAACCGCCGCCTGGCCTTCAACCGCACGCGCGACCGCGATGTGGTGGCCAAGCTCTTCAATGAACTCGGCCCGCGCTACAACGCGCGCCCGGGTGGTTACACACGCATCCTCAAGATGGGTTTCCGCGTCGGCGACAACGCACCCATGGCTTTCGTCGAACTGGTGGACCGCCCTGAGGTGGCCGCGGACACCACGGCAGCAGCCACTGACGAATAAACACACAGCCCATGACGTGCAAGGCGTGCATGGGCTATACTGCAAGGCTCAGTCGCGGGGTGGAGCAGCCTGGTAGCTCGTTGGGCTCATAACCCAAAGGTCGCAAGTTCAAATCTTGCCCCCGCAACCAC
>Ga0209181_10013287_pt1 | contig 10329 bp, 6 predicted proteins | sample MAT05_FD_187208 | JGI IMG/M metagenome (GOLD analysis project Ga0209181, IMG submission 187208) | Freshwater microbial communities from Lake Fryxell liftoff mats and glacier meltwater in Antarctica - MAT-05 (SPAdes) (version 2) | ecosystem: Environmental > Aquatic > Freshwater > Ice > Liftoff...
CGTACGCACCAAATTGGCCCAGGAAATATGCGCCGCAGCCCTGGCTTGGGGGGTTGGCACCGTCTCTGCATCCAACATCGACCAGGTTGGCATTGCTCCTGCTACCCGGCAGGCCATGGTCGAAGCCATCGCCACCCTTGCCTCCCCACCGGATTATCTGTTACTGGATTGGGTAAAACTGCCCCAAGTTGCGTTGCCCCAGGAAAGCTTTATCAAGGCCGACCGTCATATTGTTTCGGTGGCTGCCGCGTCGATTCTAGCCAAGGTCCACCGCGATCAGCTATTGGTAGACTTACAGGGCACCTATTCCGCCTACGGCTTTGCCCGCCACAAAGGCTATGGAACGGCTGAGCATCTGGCGGCGTTGAATCAGCATGGTCCCTGTGCGGAACATCGCCACACGTTTGCTCCTATTACACGGCTTGCCACGCGTTTCGATCAACCAGAATAAGGTTCTATCATGCGTCTACCGACACAACGCCCCAATGGTGATCGGCGGCGGCAACTAGGCAATACCGGCGAAGATCTGGCGTTGCAAACGTTGCTCGCAGCAGGCTTGACCATGCTCGAGCGTAACTGGCGTTGTGCTGTGGGTGAGCTCGACATTGTGGCCCAGGAATGTGCGCCAGATTTTGTCAGTGGTAAGCCCGATGCGACCTGGCTGGTTTTGGTGGAAGTGCGTACCCGGCGCGGTGCGGCATTTGGGACAGCCCGCCAATCGATCTCGCCGCGCAAGGCCGCCAAGCTACGTGAAGTGGCTGAACACTATGTGCAGCAGCAGCGCTGGACCGGACCCTGGCGCATTGATCTGGTGGCAGTACAGATGGACGATCAGGGACGCTTGTTGGCGATCGAGCATGTGCGCCATGCGGTAACAGGATAACTCACGTGGAATTACGACCTTCTGCGCAAGCGGTTACTGCGCTTCCGCCTGTCATTGTGCTGCTGGGCCCTACGGCTGTCGGCAAGACCGAAATTAGCCTTGGCCTGTGCGAACAATTGCGTGGCGAAGTTGTTGGTGCGGATAGTCGGCAGATTTACCGCGGCATGGCAATTGGCACCGCTACCCCAACCGTCGCCGAACGCGCGCGGGTTCCCCATCATCTGGTCGAAATCTGCGACCCAGATGAACCGTTTTCGCTAGCTCAATATCAGCAGCGCGCCTATGCCACGATTGACGCCATTCATCAACGCGGCAACGTGCCCTTTTTGGTCGGTGGTACGGCACTCTATATCCGCGCTGTCGTCGAGGGGTTGCGCATTCCCGAAGTTCCGCCCAGCCCCCAGTTGCGGGCGGAACTCGAAACGTTTCTGGCCGAACAGGGACGCGCCGCACTCTTTCAACGGCTGCAAACGCTAGACCCCGCTACGGCAGCCGTGATTGATGCCCAGAATCCACGCCGGGTGTTGCGTGCGCTGGAGATTTTCCTGGCAACCGGCCAATCGAAGATCGCACTGGAAGGAGCCGAAGCGCCACCCTATCGCTTTCTACAGCTTGGCCTGGACCGGCAGCGCGATGACCTCTATGCGCGCGTAGATCGCCGGGTGGATCAGATGATGGCACAGGGCTTGATTGCCGAGACGCAACGCTTGCTGGCGGCTGGCTATCGGCCACCGTTGCCGGCCATTACCAGCCTGGGCTACCGCGAGATCATTGCCTATCTCGAACAACAACTGCCCCTGCCCGACGCCATTGAAAAAATTAAAACAGAGACCCATCGCTATGTGCGCCATCAATATACCTGGTTTCGCAAGATGGACAAGATCCACTGGTTTGATCTGACAGCGACCACGCCCGAAATGATTGCAGAGCGGATTTATGCCTACGTTGCCCAGTTTCTGGCCATGGTATAGTCAACGGATAGTGTTGTGCTACGTAGCCCCAGAAATAGGGCAGTTGTCAGGAGTATGGGGCGTGCTTTTTTGTCCATTGCAAATACTTACAAATGAGTCTATAATCCGTTAAGGGATACACAAGTAGACGCATGAAAAGGGTGAATTGCCGCTGATTTGGTGGCGTTGCGCAGCAACTCACCCTTTGTGCAAGCAGGCCAAATTCGGTTTGGCAGGACGTGTTGGTTCAAGAGGAAATCATCTATGGCACTTAATTCAAATTCAGATAGGTTGGACACACCAGTTGATGCGACGCTGGTTACTGGTATTCCCTTAACCAATCGTGCGTTGCTAACACCGCCGCACACAACTTCCACTCGCCTACCTTTGCCCTCGAAAGCGCCTGTTGACCCAGATACCCTGCCGCCGACGCCGCCCCTTGATCCCGTTGTGGTTGCCTTACAAAAATTACCATCCCTGCCCACCGCCGATAACAGCGGCCCGATCAAGATTGAGCCAACCAAAGAAGAACAGCAAGCCTTTGATCAGCTTTTTCAAGCGCTGCCACCCAACTTTACGCGCAAAGAATATGAACTCCTGTTGCGCGCCTATACGGTCGCCAGCTATGCCCACCGCGATCAGCAGCGCGAGAGTGGTGAGCCCTATATGGCCCATCCGATTGCCGTGACCAAAATTTTGGTTGAAATGCGCATGGATGTGAGTACCTTGGCGGCTGGTTTGCTACACGATGTCGCCGAAGATACAGAATTTACGATCGAATATATTCAAGAGAATTTCGGCCCGGTGATTGCCATGTTGGTGGACGGCGTGACCAAGCTCAAGCGCATCAACGAATTGGGCAATACGCGCTCGGCCATGTCCGACAGCAAAGCCGAATCGCTACGCAAAATGTTTTTGGCAATGGTGGAAGATATCCGCGTTGTGCTGATCAAGCTGGCGGATCGATTGCACAATATGCGTACACTGGGCAGCCAGAAAGACTTTAAACGCCGCCGGATCGCGCGCGAAACGCTGGAGATTTTTGCGCCCCTGGCCAATCGGTTGGGCATTTGGCGCATTAAATCCGAACTGGAAGATTTGAGCTTTCGCTATCTGGAACCGGCCAGCTATCGCGATATTGCCAAAGCCATTCAGCAAAAGCAAGACGAGCGCGACAAGTGGGTCATTCGCTTAAAAGCAGAGCTAGAACGCGAGCTTGCCAAAGCTGGCATTGTTGCCGAAGTGAGTGCGCGTACCAAGCATATTTACAGTATTTGGCGCAAGATGAAGCGCAAAGAAGTCAATTTTGACCAAATTTACGATGTCTATGGCTTTCGCGTCATCGTCGATTCAGAGGCCCAGTGCTATGCTGCGCTGGGCATTGTTCACAGCCTATGGCATCCGATTCCCGGCGAGTTTGATGACTATATCGCCAATCCGAAAAATAATATGTATCGCAGTTTGCACACCGCTGTGCTCAGCAAGCGTAGTGGCCGGCCCATGGAAGTGCAAATGCGCACACATGACATGCATAATGTGGCGGAATATGGCATTGCTTCACACTGGCAATATAAAGAACAGACCAAGCATGATGCAGACTTTCAACGCAAGGTAGCCTGGATCCGCCAGTTGATGGAGTGGCGCCAGGATGTGACCGACGCTGACGAGTTTATGAACAGCATGAAGACCGACGTTTTCAAAGATCGCGTCTTCGTTTTCACCCCGCAGGGTGATGTGGTCGATCTGCCCGCCGGTGCCACGCCGATTGATGTCGCCTATGCCATTCATACCGAGCTTGGCCATCGTTGTCGTGGGGCAAATATCAATGGCCGGCTGGTGCCATTGGACTATAAACTCAAGAATGGTGATCAGGTGATGATCATCGCGGCCAAGCGCGGGGGCCCCAGCCGGGATTGGTTGAATCCCAATCTGGAATATGTGGCGACACAGCGGGCGCGCAGCAAAATTCGGACTTGGCTACGCAAACAAGGGCGCGATGAAAATGTGCAACGTGGCCGTCAGATGTTGGAAAAAGAGCTGCGTCGTCTTTCGGTTAGCCAGAGTGCCGAAGCCCTGAGCAAGCTGTTTACCTATGACAAGCTGGATGATTTCTACGCGGCGATTGGTTATGGCGATGTCAATTCCCAACAGATTGCTCAGCGCATTATTGATCAAGAACGGCGCGAGCAGGAACGGCTTGCGCTTAAAAATGGATTCTTGATTCACACCCGTGTCAATCGCGGTAGCCCCAAGCTCAAAGATGGGCTCGTGGTGCAGGGGGTAGAGGGGCTTTTGACCCAACTGGGCCGCTGTTGCAGCCCCGTGCCCGGTGATCCGATCACGGGCTATGTGACCAAAGGGCGCGGTGTGACCATTCACCGCACCGACTGCCCGAATGTTTCGACCAGTGTGCGGCGTGGCCAAACCCATCGCTTGCTCGATGTCCAATGGACCGCCGGCGGTCAAGAAACGTACCCCGTCAAAATTCAGATCAGCGCCTATGACCGCTCTGGCCTCATGCGCGATGTGGCCAGCTTGGTGGCCGACGCCCACATTAACATGCTCAGTGTAGAAGCATTGACCGGACAGAAAGATAATCTCGCCTTGATCAATGCGACGCTGGAGATCGAGGATGTTGCCCAACTCATGCGGATTTTGACGAAGATCGATCGGTTGCCCAATATTGTCGATGTACGCCGGATGATCGGATAGCGTGGGCGAGTGGGGTAAGTCAGCAGCGTAGCATCTAGTGCTGCAACTACGTGGCCAAACTCCTATGTAATCTTGAAGCAGTACCCAATGCCGCGCACGGTCTTGAGATAGATCGGTTTGGAGGGATTGGGTTCAATGCGCTCGCGTAGCCAGCGAATGTGTACATCGAGCGTGCGTGTATCATCCAAGTACGAAGTCTCCCACACACTCTCCATAATTTGGCGGCGTTTGATCACCTTGCCGTGATGCTGGATAAACAACTTTAACAGCGCACACTGTTTGGGTGTCATCGTATAGCGCCCATTCGGCGTAACCACCATGCGCGTTGCTAGATCCAGATCGATTGGGCCACATGTAAGCTGATGCTCGGTCCGCCGTTCGGTCAGTTGTTCAACAGTGGTCCACACTTTCTGCGTGGCCAATGGCAGCGTAATCAAGCCATCAAACTTAAACTCACTCTTGGCCGGCAACTGACGCGTGACGGCAACAATGAAGACCGAAGGCAGCCGATAGCGTACGGTTTCGCAAAAACGCAAACGACTTTCGGGGCGCTGCTCAACTTCAACCAAAAGCGCCGCAGGAGGTTGGGCGCGAATCAGCCGCAACGCAGATTTTTGATTCGTCATCACGGTCAAGGTGATCGGCTGCGTATCCGTAGTCGCTGCTATTTGATTTTGTTGTTCGAAGAATGCCTGCAGGCCAGCAGAAATTGCATTTCTGTGCCCCACATACAAAATTCGAAGCGCGTTCACCTGTATCATTATCGCCGCTGTTTATTTGAGGAATGTATGAGGCTTTTCTATTATATATCAGAATAAATATTTCAGCAATAAAAAAGAGCGAGCCAGTCGCTCGCTCCTTATAGATAAAACCCTTAAAAGTCGCACAAATAAACTGGACATCAGTCGAGAATACTTATACGACTTTTAAATGGTTTGTCCATTAGTTGAACAAACAAGCTTGGTTATATCTTATTGGCTATATCTTAATCGCTTCTAACTCATCGATCATATCGCGAATCACGTCGAACCCGCCCTGCCAAAAGACTTTGCTGGTAACATCAATGTTCGCTTCTTGCAGGATCTGTTCGGGCCGCGCCGAGCCACCGTAGGCCAACAGCTTCATATAGCCTGGCTTGAAGGCTGCGCCCTCTTGCTGGTAGCGCCGATAGAGTGAGAGCACCAGCAGTTGACCAAAGCTATAGGCGTAGCAATAGAATGGCGTTTGGTAGATATGCGGAATGCTCACCCATTCATACTGAAACTCGGGCGCAATGTCGAGGCTGTCACCAAATTGTTCTTGCAAATTTTCCATGTATAGCCCGTGCAGTTCTTCGGGAGAACGATTGGCGATGATGGCATCGTGCGCGGTGCGCTCGAAATTTACAAAGAAAGCTTGGCGCATTACCGTGGCGTACATGTCATCTACCGCGGCGGCAAGCAACTCGCGGCGCACTAGTGGATCTTTCTCGACGGCCAGGAATTGCTCGGTGAGCAACATTTCGGCAAAAACGGAAGCCGTTTCCGCCAGCGGCAGCGTCGGGTGTTGGGTCAACACGGAATGCTCTTCGGCCAACATGCTGTGAATTGCGTGGCCTAATTCATGGGCCAGTGTGGCTACGTCGCGCACGCGTCCGGTGTAGTTCATCAACACCCAGGGCGTCAGGCTGGGCAGTACGGTAGAACAAAAAGCGCCGCCCCGTTTGCCTTTGCGCACTTCGCTATCAATGTGATTTTGATCAAAAACCCGCTGCGCGTGCTTGGCAATGCTTGGGTGAAAATTCTGGAAGGTCTCCAGCACTAACTTGACGGCATCACCATAATCGAATTGGCGATCGGAGGCGGCCAACGGCGCATAGATGTCGTAGCGGCGCAACTTTTCCATGCCCAGCCAGCCGGCCTTTAGGCGGAAGTAGCGTTGGAACATGCCCACGTTGGCTCGGCTCACATCCAGCAGCGCTTCGACCGCCGCATCGGGAATATCGTTGGCCACATTGCGCACCGCAATTGGCGAACTATAGTGACGTAGCTCCACATTTTCGTTATACCAATCGCGCACGCGGTTGACATAGATCTGCGCCAGAATGTTGGCTTCTTGGCCGTAGACCCGATACAACTCCTGGTAGGCCGCCGCGCGCCATTCTGGATTATAAGATTGTGCATAGCTCATCAAAGCGTCACGCGTTAAGCTCTTGGTCTCGCCATCGATTTCAAGCTTGTACTCCAAGCGGTTGGTCAACATCGAATAAAGCGTCAAGACCGCGTTCATGCCTGTGGCATCTTTGGTGTTGATCAACTGTTCGGATTTCTCGTCCAAGGTAAAGGGCTTGGTGCGGCGCAAATCCTCTAGATAAAAACGATAATCTGGAAATTGTTCGGTGCTGGGCAACAGCGCCGCGGCTTCGTCATCATCCAGCGTCTTCCACCACAGGTCGAAAAAGAGCGTGCGATTTTGGACCTCGGTCATGACCTGCTGGATGCGATTGCGATAGGTGAGTGCTGCCGAGGATTGCGTATCTGCAGAAAACCACAGACTGCCATACGCCGCGACCTTGTAGATCTGTTCGATCAGCGTCTCATATTGGCTCATCAATTCGACAAGCAGCCCCGGTACCATTTCGGGATTTAACGCTTCGCGGCGCGCCACAAACGCTTGCACTGTCTGTTCGAGCGCGGCCAGTCTTTCGCCAATGATCGCCTCGGTTGTTTCCGGCAACAACTCAGACAGATCCCAGGCCGATAAGTCATATTGTTCCACTTTTTCCGGGGATGCAACACCCATAATTTTTTCCTTTATTCGCGATTGTGTGGCCTTCCGACAGCGCTGCGATCAACGCGTGCCCCGGCGATGGACTAGCCAGTGGGCGGTTTTACTGCTGGTCCGCCCGCTGGTCAGCCCATTATTAATGGTATCCGGTGACTGGATTAGACTAAGCGGCGCAAAACAGTTTGCAAAATTCCGCCATTTTTGTAGTAGTTGACTTCTACCGGCGTATCGATGCGGCTCATGGTCTGAAATTCAGTGACCGTGCCGCTGTCCGACGTGGCGCGCACGGTGTGTTCTTGGTTGGGCACCATATAGTCACTCATGCCCAAAATATCGAATACCTCAAAGCCGCTTAGGCCCAGGCTACTGACACTTTGGCCGGCCTTGAATTGCAAGGGCAAGACACCCATGCCCACCAAGTTGCTGCGATGGATGCGCTCAAAGCTTTCGGCGATGACGGCGCGCACACCTTGCAACTGCACACCCTTGGCCGCCCAGTCACGGCTGGAGCCGGTACCGTACTCTTTGCCCGCCAGAATGATCAGGGGCGTGCCATCGTTGATGTAGTTGACCGAGGCATCGTAGATGCTCATCTTTTCCATTTTGGGAATGTAGACCGTATTGCCACCTTCTTCGCCATCCAGCATCTGATTCTTAATGCGGATGTTGGCAAAGGTACCGCGCATCATCACCTCGTGGTTGCCACGGCGGCTGCCATAGCTGTTCCATTCCGAGCGCTCTACGCCATGCGCCTCTAGATATAGCGCGGCCGGGCTGCCCTTGGCAATGTTCCCGGCGGGACTGATGTGATCCGTGGTTGTGCTGTCCGGCATGACGGCCAGGGTGCGTGCACCAATAATCGGACGTACGGGTGGCACTTCGCGCGTAATGTCGAAGAAGGATGGCTCGCGAATGTAGGTGCTGTTGGAGTCCCAGTTAAAGAGCTCGCCACCGGCTACAGGAATCTGATTAAATTGCTCATTGCCTTTAAACACGTTGGCATATTCGTCGCGATACATCTCTGGCTTCAAGCTTTGGCGGATCGTGCTGATGATCTCTTCTTGGCTGGGCCAGATATCGTGCAGATAGACTGGCTCGCCATTGGGATCAGTGCCCAACGGTTCGCTACTCATATCGATGTTGACGGTGCCCGCAATGGCATAGGCGACGACAAGGGGTGGGGACGCCAGGAAGTTGGCGCGTACATCCGGGCTAATCCGCCCTTCAAAGTTGCGATTGCCACTCAACACGGCGGCTGCGACCAGATCACCCTCTTTGATGGCCTGACTGACATGGGCTGGTAGTGGGCCGCTGTTGCCAATACAGGTTGTGCAACCATAGCCAACCGTGTGGAAATTCAGCGATTCAAGATAGGGTACCAGGCCGCTCGCTTCTAAATAGCGCGTAACGACCTTGCTCCCTGGGGCCAGACTAGTCTTAACCCAGGGTTTCACATCCAAGCCACGCTCGACAGCCTTCTTGGCCAGCAGACCCGCACCAATCATCACGCTGGGATTGCTGGTGTTGGTGCAAGAGGTAATCGCCGCGATCACCACGCTGCCGTGGGTCAGGGAATAGGTGCGGTCTTCGTGCTCCACCATGACTTGGGTGGTCAATTCTGCCGTCGGAATCCCAAACCCTTTGGGGCCAACCGGCGCGGGCAAATTCGTATTCCAGGCCGTTTTCATCTGCGTCAGATCAATGCGATCCTGGGGCCGTTTGGGGCCAGCAAGCGCAGGGCGTACCGTACTCATGTCCAGTGCCAGGGTGTCGCTAAATTCTGGGTCTGGCGTGTTTTCATCGTGGAAGAGGTTCTGCTCTTTGCAGTAGCGCTCGACCAATTCGACCTGTTCTTCCGTGCGCCCGGTGCCGATCAGATAGCGCAATGTCTCCTCATCAATCGGGAAGAAGCCAATCGTCGCGCCATATTCGGGGGCCATATTGGCAATCGTCGCCCGATCGGGCAGCGTCAACTTGGCAAGACCTGGGCCATAGAATTCAACAAATTTGCTGACGACACCCTTCTTGCGCAGCAATTCGGTTACACGCAAGACGAGATCGGTGGCAGTAGAGCCTTCGGGCAGCGCCCCGGTCAACTTAAAGCCCACCACTTCGGGCAGCAACATGTAAATCGCTTGCCCTAACATGACCGCCTCGGCTTCAATACCGCCAACGCCCCAACCCAACACGCCTAGACCATTAATCATCGTCGTATGGCTGTCGGTGCCTACCAAGGTGTCGGGGTAGGCAATCGGCAAGCCGTTATAGGGCTTCAAATGGACAGCCGGGGCCAAGTATTCCAGATTTACCTGGTGGACAATGCCTGTGGCCGGTGGCACAACGCGGAAGTTATCAAAGGCTTCCTGTCCCCACTTCAAAAATTCGTAGCGTTCGCGATTGCGCTCAAATTCGCGCTCGGCGTTGTACATAAGGGCAAAGGCGCTGCCGAAGCGATCAACCTGCACGCTGTGATCAATGACCAGATCCACGGGGACCAGCGGATTGACCTTGGCTGGGTCGCCGCCCAAACGCGCCATGGCGTTGCGCAGCGCGGCTAGATCGACCACACTGGGCACGCCTGTAAAATCTTGCAAAACGACACGCGCCGGTTTAAAGGGAATTTCGACCTTGCCCGCCGTATCTGCTCCCCACTTGGCAATCGTTTCGACGGCTTCCTTGGTAATTTCAAAGCCATCGGCCTGGCGTAGCGCGGCTTCGAGCAAGACGCGGATCGAAAAAGGCAGCCGAGCGATCGTCGTGATGCCTAGTTTTTCTAGGGCGGCGAGACGAAAAATCACAGCCTCACCGCTGCCTGTGTCAAATGTACCTTTGGCTTGAAAAAAATCTTGCGCAGCCATTGTGTTTCCTTTCCTGGACCGTAGCTGGTAGATAGGTAAACAAAGGTATCGGCCGGTAATTTTGTGCTTTGCTAGCTAAACTCGTACAAGTTATAGCAATCAATCATCGATCGGGCAATGTGTATTTACAACTTTTACAGGGTTTGTCCAGTAATGATTG
>Ga0209181_10013290_pt1 | contig 10327 bp, 8 predicted proteins | sample MAT05_FD_187208 | JGI IMG/M metagenome (GOLD analysis project Ga0209181, IMG submission 187208) | Freshwater microbial communities from Lake Fryxell liftoff mats and glacier meltwater in Antarctica - MAT-05 (SPAdes) (version 2) | ecosystem: Environmental > Aquatic > Freshwater > Ice > Liftoff...
CCGGGCCCAGTCGTTTTTTAACAAAAAGTCGTTGGTAATAAATGCGGAGGACATCTGGAGATCTTGCTTCAACGTCCGATAAATTCAATCACTGTTCCGATTGAAAGCACTGCCTTGGGGATTTTCTCCCGATAGAGAGAGGCTTGCTTCATCTTATACCTGGCACCTTCCACGACAAGATGCGGGTATTGCCAGGTAAGGGCTGTGGCTGTGGCCGTGTCAAAGGCGGCAAACCGGACGGGATATCTGGAAGGAGACGGATAAAAGAGAGGGTTGGCCGAAAGGGCAGGAACGTAAGTCAAAGCCAGCAAGCTCAATTCAAGCAATAGTCCAAAAACCACGGCAGAGAAAAAGATCAAAACAATCCAGGCCACCGGCAAATCCCTGCTACTGCGTTCCCGGGAAAAAGCCCGGTGAATAAAGGCGAACGTTTTTACCAGAGGCGTCAAGCCTTACCGAAGATATTGCCCCGGAACATCCATACTTAACCCTTTCTGTTTTGCCCGAGACAATTAGTATCGAAAGATGGCCGGAAAAAAACAAACAAATCCTGTTCCTGGACCTGCCCCGGCATTCTCTTGGGGCGACAGTGACACCCGTTTTTTTTACGATCTCAATCCGGACCGGATCCTTGAGGCTGTGGACAATCTTGGTTACCGCTGCACAGGTCGCTGCCTTCCCCTGAACAGCATGGAAAACCGCGTTTATGAAATAGAAGTGGACGATCCCGGTAACAACGAAACCGGTGTGACCTACCTCATTGCCAAATTCTACCGACCCGGACGCTGGACCGGAGAACAGATTTTGGATGAACACCAGTTTATCCGGGATCTGCAGGAACAAGACATCCCTGCCATTGCCCCTCTGGCAGGTCCTGACGGCCAGACGCTTTATCGGATGGAGGATTGTGGTATTTTCTATGCCTTGTCCCCGCGTCAGGGCGGACGCAATCCCGATGAACTTCAGGATGAGCAGTTGAAAAGGCTGGGGCATCTGCTGGCCCGCGTTCACAACGTGGGCCAACAAAAGAACGCCACCCATCGTATTCGCCTGGATCTGGAAACTTATGGATTGGCCAGTCTTGAGTATCTTCTGGAAAGCGAATCCATTCCGGAAGATTTGGAAGAAAGGTATGCCGATGTGGTGGAAGACATCTGCGAACTAAGCTTTCCTCTGTTTGAACAAGCCAGCTACCAACGTATCCACGGGGATTGCCATCTGGGCAATCTTCTCTGGCGGATCGATCAGATCTATCTGGTTGATTTTGATGATATGGTCAATGGTCCCTGTATCCAGGACCTCTGGCTCCTCGTTCCGGGACGGGATCCCGAAAGCCTGAGACAGTTCAACCTCCTGCTGTCCGCCTACTCGGAAATGAAAGATTTTGATCAGGCCAGCCTACAGTTGATCGAACCTCTCCGTGCGTTGCGCTATATCCACTTTTCGGCCTGGATCGCCAAACGCTGGTCGGATCCGGCCTTTCCTCAGGCTTTTACTCATTATGGCACCCGCAATTACTGGATGGAACAGATCCAGGATTTGGAAGAGTGCCGGGATTTAATGCTTTAGCCGTAACGATGCAGTTGCTGGCCCGCGAAACACACGAAAAAACGCGAAATGGGAGCAGAGAAGTTCAAAAATTACTGGCAATCCAGAGCTTTTTTCAGCGAGCCTCCCCAAAGGAATTCTCACTAACCATTCTCTCTCTATTGCGCGTCTTTTCGAGTGTTCAGTGGGCTGCGTTTTGACGGCACCCAATTTTGGGATTGTCGTTTTAGGCCTGCTGCCTGCATTCTTTTTAACTTATGACTACAAACCGCCCGTTTGCCTGCGTCGGAGTCGGTGCCCCCATCATGGATTCCCTCGCCCGGGTTCCTGAAAGTTTTGTCTCCGCGATAGGAGGAGCCAAAGGAGGGATGGAATATGTTGAGGCCGCCCGTATGGAATCTGTCCTCCAGGAATTGGCCGGCCAGGTCACGGAAGTCCCCGGAGGATCAGCCGCCAATACCACCCAGGCTTTGGCTCAATTGGGTCTGGAAGTCGCTTTTCTCGGCAAAATCGGAAACGACTCCACTTCCAACATTTATCTGGATAATTTCAGGCAATCCGGCGGCAACATCTCCAAGTTCAAAAAAGGCGACCTTCCCAATGCACGTTGCCTCTCCCTGGTGACTCCGGATTCCGAACGCACGATGCGTACGCATTTGGGTGCTGCCGTGACCCTTTCAATATCGGAGATCAGTGTGGCCGACTTTCAGGATTGCCGACATGCCCACTTGGAAGGTTACCTCTTGTTCAATCCGGAACTGGCCCTTCATATTCTGGAGTGTGCCAGCCAGGCCGGCTGTAGCATCAGCCTGGATCTGGCTTCTTTTGAAGTGGTTCATGCCTCCAAAGATATCCTGAAGGATCTCCTCACCCGCTACGTCGACATTGTCTTTTCCAATGAAGACGAAGCCAAAGCTTTTGTGGGCAAAGAGAATGACTACCCCTCCATGGCCCGGGAACTGGGCAACTACAGTGATATCGCTGTGGTTAAAGTCGGTAAGGAAGGTTCACACATCGTGCAAAACGGGGAACTCATTTCCATCAAGCCTGTTCTGGTGGAAAAGGCTCTGGATACAACCGGAGCCGGGGATGCCTGGGCGGCAGGATTTCTTTACGGATGGCTCACGGGCAAGCCTCTCGAACACAGTGGAAATCTGGGCTCACGTTTGGGGGCTGAAGTCGTTCAGGTTCTCGGACCCAGAATACCAACGAACCGGTGGCAGCCCATCAAGACTGACCATTCAATCTGACCTTGGTCAGGCACAGCCTTGCCTGATGCTGAAACTGAGTTCCTCCCCTGTCACTAATCCATTTTTGACGGCGGTTCCTGCCGCCACCTCCAATACCGATTTAGCTCCCAGGATCAAGGCACTGATGCGCCAGGGTTTGATCGTGTGGGCGATATGTAAAATGCGGTTCTCTTTGTCCAGAAAGATCGCATCTATGGCAAACTTCATGAAGAACATGTGAATGCTGTTGCATGGCTTGAGAAGAATTCCCTCGCCATCAGCCATGGCCTGCCGGCCAAGCAGCCCCTTCACACGGAATGCCAGGGAATCCCCATAAAGGCAATGGGCACAGACCACAGACCTGGAAGAACTGACCAAATATACCAACATTCAGATTCTTTCCGCTAATCCGTTAACACACCACCCGCTTTACGGGCGATTGAAGCAAAGGCCGCAGCAACTTCTGCCGCAGAAGTAGCAGGGTAATACGCTCCCTTTCTCTGTGTGGTATCAAAAGCGGTGTCATCAGCCTTTTGGTTGGCCAACTGTCTCAGAATGGGTATGTCAATGCTGGCAGAATTCCCCAACCCCACCGTGTAGATGGTGGCGTTATGCTTATGCCGGGCATAAGCGGCCTGGGCTGCCACAGTCCAGCGGGCCTCCTCCCTCACCGCCGCATCTATCAGAATGTTGGCCGCGGTCACGCCGGATTGATTTTCCGGATTAAAAGTGTAAACCAGCCACCTGTTTTGCTTGAACGACCAGAGCTGGGACCACCCAACAAAATCCTGGCGGACTTCAACCGTCGGATTATACGAGAATTCGGGGTCGGGCGTCGGAGTCGGGGTTGGCGTGTTGGTAGGGGTTGGTGTCGGCGTGAACGTTGGTGTGGGGGTCGGCGTAATCGTTGGGGTAGGTGTAGCAACCGGTTGCGGAGTGGGGGTGCTGGTCGGAATGGGTGTAGGCGTAGGAGTACGTGTCGGAGTTGGCGTCCGCGTAATTGTTGGCGTGGGTGTGATTGTCGGCGTGGGTGTAATCGTCGGCGTCGGGGTGATTGTCGGCGTGGGAGTAGGCGTGCGCGTCGGCGTCCGAGTCGGAGTTGGAGTAATGGTCGGGGTGCGCGTAGGCGTCGGAGTTATCGTAGGTGTTGGCGTAATCGTCGGCGTCGGGGTGATTGTCGGCGTGGGAGTAGGCGTGCGCGTCGGCGTCCGAGTCGGAGTTGGGGTAATGGTCGGGGTGCGCGTAGGCGTCGGAGTAATTGTCGGCGTGCTGGTGGGCGTAGGAGTAGGCGTGCGCGTTGGAGTAGGCGTAATTGTTGGCGTCGGCGTGATCGTGGGCGTGCGCGTCGGAGTAGGCGTGATCGTAGGTGTTCTTGTCGGGGTGGGCGTTGGTGTAATCGTAGGCGTGGGGGTTGGGGTGCGCGTCGGAGTAGGCGTCGGAGTAGGCGTGATCGTAGGCGTACGCGTTGGAGTGGGCGTGATCGTAGGCGTGCGCGTCGGAGTGGGCGTGGGCGTTACTGTCGGGGTGGCCGTCGGCGTACGTGTAGGCGTGGGAGTAAATGTCGGTATGGGAGTCGGTGTAACTGTCGGAGTTGGAGTCGGCGTGAAGGTGGGGGTCGGGGTCGGGGTCGGAGTCCGGGTCGGGGTCGGGGTCCGGGTCGGTGTTGGAGTCCGGGTCACCGTAGGTGTAGGTGTCGGAAGACCTCCACCGTCTGCCGCCAAGATCATGGATCTGGGTAAGAGACCCGGGAACGAAAATCCTGACAAGGTTTGCCGATCCGAAGAAAGCTTCTCCTGTGGTATAGCCTGGTGCCCGCGGGACGGACCTTGGGCAGTCTTCTCCACATTTGTAATCTGAGCAGCAATCTTCTTGGTTTTCGGGGTAGGAAGCGGGGTCGGGGTAATTTTGGGTTTGGGCGTGGTTCTGGGAGTCGGGGTTGGAGTTGGCAAGCCCCCCCCATCATTCAAAGAAACGGAGGCGGGGCGTATGAAGTTGGTGAAGGAAAAGCCTGACAACGCATAACGGTTGCCGCCAAAGGATGGAAATTCAACGGCATCGGCATAGTAATCCGCACTGACAGCGTTGTCCATTTCTACTAAAGTGGGAAAATCCGTCAGCATAGCCGCAGTTGCACCGTCAGGATCCTCTTCAGATGTTCCACCAATGGTCACCCAGTTTTTGGGCTGATAACGGACAGGTGGATAGGTTGTGGAATCGCCACCAATGGAAAAATTGGGGTAAAAGGACTGAATATCAAATGTTCCGACACTTCTGGCCTGGTAATTAATATTCGATTTTTTGGGGCCGTCATCGTCGTCAAAAAAACCTAAGACACCAAAGTATTTGCTATCACCGGAAAAAGAGTTGTAGTGATTGCTGAACACACGTCCGCCTGGACGGTAATTGAGGGTGGCGACATTTGCCTCAGAAGACCCACCATTGTTGACCATCATGTTGGTGGCCGAAGTCGGAATATTCGGCTCCACATAAAACAGCTGGGGTATGACCATCCTGTTCGGCCGGGAATTTAAGGTATAGCCATAGAGACCGATCTCACCCACCGCCATACCATCTGTCTTCCAGATTTCAAAATTTCTGGGGTCATAACAAAAGCGCATGACGTGGTCAAATTGTGCGGCAGTGATAGGAACAGCACTATTAATATAATACAAATCCGCAACTCCATCAGGAAGCCTGCGGATTGAGCCCGTAGTTGTACTGATGGGCGATCCGTTTAAAATGCCAGTTTCCTGTATGGTGACATCCCTTGTTGAGGGAATGGTTCCCGTTGGCAGCCCGGACTTCACATAGCCAAAGGCGACACCCAACGCTGTAGCCCAATAGTGTGGTATCCCTATTGTCGCCTTCCCTGCGTTACGCACTGCGAAAGCCTGGCCGGGGTATTCCTCGTCATTGCTGACAAAATCACCCAGATACGGTGCTTCCACAGAGTCATTCTGATCCCCTACCGCTGCATTGACACAACCCGTAGCCAGAGGATCAAAACCGTTGAAAACGGTATTGAGGTTAAAGGGGATTGAGTCGGAGTCATCCGTGTCATTCCCTTCAAAGTATTTGAACGAGAAGTTTGCCGTACCCTCTTTGTTTTTGTAGCGGTTGGAAATGGTGCCATAAGCCCCCCCGCTTGTGCTGTCCCCCCCGTACACGGGTCTACGCATGTGCCACCAAGGATAGTCTGTGCCCTCGATCGGGATTCCCGGTGCCACGTTTTCTCCCTTTTTAGTGGATTGAACCGGGCCTCCATAGATGGCAGGCGGATTCCAGCTCATGCCAAACCCCCGTCCACGCACATAGGCCGGCAGGCTGTTGAAACTGCCGTCCGTCATAAAGACATAGTTGACGCGGAGCTTTGCCGCCAGTGCAGCATTATTCAATCTTAACTGGCTGTAGAAATGATCCATCTGCTCGAAAGCTTCTCTCATGCCGATGGCCCCGTTCGTTCCTCCGGCATAGGGCATTTTTTCCACGGCCTCAAAGATCCTAGACTTTGAAGGATTGAAGGCGGAGGCTTGATTGTAACCCAGACCGGGCTGAACATAGTAGCGTCCACCACTTGCCGTGGCGGTTGTAATGGAAGGCCAAATGATATCGTAGGTTGAGGAAAAAGAAACAACGAGGAGGTAATCGCGTTTATCGGAAAAGGCCTTGGCAAACTCATCCACAGCACCGGCCATGACGGCATGGCCCCCGTTGTTAAGCATGGAACCGGATTGGTCAAGAATGACGACGTTGACTGTCGGGTAACGTACGGAAGTGGCCGTGTCAGACATCTTGATAATGGTAAAGGAATCGTCGGTAACGCCCACTAACGCACCCAAGGCCGGGGCAAAAAAAGCACGGTAACCTGAATCCGCCGTCACCTTGACTTCAAGCACGCCCAGTGCCGCCTGTTTGGTAATGATGGTAAATTTCTCTCTCAATCCTTCCTTGGGGTGGCCCGCCGGATAGTCGATATAATTGGCAACGTCCGTTCTACCCGCCGCATCCGTGGCCGTGCCTGGAGCCGGAGATGTCTGCCAGAGAGGATCTGTTCCATTGAAAAATTCCGGATAATTGGCCTGAAAAACACGAAATACCATGTTACGACGTAATTCTTCCTCTGCTGCAATTTGTGTGGCATCCGCAAGATCCAAGGGACCGAAATTGTTGACCATGCGGAGAGCCGCAGCGTCGGTGGCACGGCTCAGTTTGGCTTTGACCGTGTAAGCTCCACCCGCATCTATACCCAATGCCACGAAACCCAGAATCACCACCATAAGCAGTGCCAAAAGGACAATGATCTGCCCCCTCTTCCCCTGCATTTCCTGCGGAGTCTTTTGATTCATTTTCATACGATTAATCTTTCCGGTCACAAACCGCTAAAACACGGTTCTATCATAAAGCACATTCAACTGGAACCCTGGTATCACCTTGTCAATCGGGGTCATAAATTCATAGACATAAAATATCTCAACAATGATGAGTTCCTCACCCGATCTGATGGTATCCACCGGCAGAAATCCACCCTCTTCCTCATTTTCCGGAGTGGAAGGATCGTCAACAGTGGTTATCGGGGGGCCGGCAATAATAATGGCGTTGTTGGCATCCAAAGCCGTCGGGCTGATCCGGCTGGGGTGTATCCCCGCAGAATTGCTTTCCCCCTGGCCTGCATCAGGAAAAGTGAACCGGTGGGTGACTTTAAGCTGATCGGTGCTGCTGCTTGAGGCCGATCCTCCGAGTGGAATAACCCGGCGCGCGATGGTGACGATCACAACGCCATTTTCCCCAAGATCGTCCGGCAACATCGCCTGGGTGAGCGAGGCGTATACTTTGGTTTTAACCTCTGCTCTTATGGCAGACTGAGTCAAATTGGCGGTATCAAAAGAACTTTTCAGAAAAATACGTCCCGCCTCACGTCCTACGGAATTCATACGTTGATAGGTGGAAACAGCCCTGGAAAGATCCACGGCGCCGAACCCGAAAAGCGTTAAAACAACAACTGAAATGGCAAACTCAACAAAGGCCTGACCCTTTCTATTATGCTTTCTGTTAAGTACGCGCAGCATGTTCATAGGGATTCATTCTGAAAGCTCTGGCTGACAGACAGTGGTATGGAGCCCGTGGGTTGTGATTCAAAAAGCACGCCAATAAAGGGGGTCAGGAATGTGAAACTCTGGTAGGACAGGGTCAAGGTAACAAGGGTATCGGCGATTCCGGCTTCCGAAGGATTCAGGCTGCCCACCACTTGCGCTGTGGACGTGTCGATCGCTGGATCCGTTTGAAAAACAATATCGAATTTATAGAGGTTGCTTTCGTTCACAGCATCAATGATGACTTGGCGGCGGGTCGTGGTGTTGGTCGCCTGGGGATCATAAACCGCACCGGCCCGAAGCCCCTCCCTGACCTGAAAAGAAAGCGTTTGTTGAATAAAATAGAACCTCAGGATATCGATGACAAAGAGTACCAGGGCAATGAACAGAGGGAAAACCAAGGCAAACTCAAGCAGGGATTGAGCTTTTTTATTTCTTTTACTCGAACAGTAATGAGATTTTTGCATAAAGCCTGATCATTTTCTATTCACTCATCTAAAGTTTTAGCATCTTGGGTGCCACAAATCCCGCTTAACTACCCACAACCTTACCTAATCGAGTAGATCAGAGCAAACATTAAGGTTACTTTTATTCACAATGTCCATACGTGGAGACCTAATTATGCAATTTTTTCCTAGTTCGGGAAATTTTTGATCACTCGAGCTCGAAAACGTCGACGATTCTCCACTTAATTCAGGCTGACAAAGTGAAGAATTAGCTTCATATCTTGGCATTCTGAGCGTAGCCGAAGGATCGATCCTGCTACACCCATCATCCCATGATGCCGTCCTCTGCTGGTGCAAATCTTAGGACAGGCCAAGCTGGGAGTGGAGCCGACTCGAAAATAGATGCCTGACCGGAGCGTTGGAGCTATTTGGGTCCACCGGTGACGAAGAGCAGTGCTGCCGGTCCCAAGATCACAATGAATAGACAGGGTAGAATGAATAAAACAAGGGGGATCATGATTTTAACCGGAGCCTGGGCAGCTTTTTTCTCGGCCCTTTGGCGCCTTTTCACCCTCATGGAATCTGTTTGGATCTTGATGACATCTGTCAAACTGCCACCAAGTTTGGTGATGTAATTAACTGCCGTAATAAACGTCCTCAAATCTTCCACACCTGTTCTGCGGGAGAGGTTGTTCAAGGCATCGTAGCGGGAAATACCGAGATTGATTTCTCTGAGTGTACGTTTCATTTCATCGGAAAGAGCCCCTTTGGTTCGCTCGGATACTACAGACATGGCACCGTCAAAGGCCATACCGGCCTGAACGCTGATGCTGATAAGGTCAAAGGTGAAAGGTAATGCCAACAGGATTTCGTGTTGTCTTTTCTTGGCCTTACCCGTGAGAATGCCGATGGGGAGGCGGTAGCCCAGAAAGGCACCAAAAGCACACAAGCCAAGCAGAAGTGGCAGTGACACTTTTCCTGCGAAGACGTGGGGAATAAAAAGGAAAAAACCCAGCAGGGGAAGAAGTGCCATTAGGATCCAGCACATGGTGGTAAGCTGAACACCGGTCAACACACCGATCATCCCTGCCTGTGCAATCAACTGATCGGCCTTGGTAATCATTGTGGCAGGGGTCAAGGCACCGAACGTTTTGGCGAACTTGTTCGAGATAGGCAGAAAAACACGGGTAAAAATACTTTTATCCATGGCCTCAGCATCACGAATACCAACCCCGGTAGTGGGCTGCCCGGCCGCCTGGGCGGCGCGCACACGGGCCGCCAAGCCATCGACCTGGGGTTTACTCAGGGTGAGCGCAGCGGCAAGCAGAACCAAAGCCCCTGTAAGGGACAGACCTATGAGAATGAGAAACATACGTAAGTATCCGTTTAAACCTCAATATCAACGACTTTCCAGATTATAAAAGCTCCAGTTGCCTGCATGGCAAGGGCAAGTCCGATCACAAAATAGCCGGGAATAGTGCTGGTTAAAGGTTTCATGTAGGCCGGGTTAATGAATCCGACGGCAAAACCGATGAAGAAGGGCAAGGATCCAACCAAAGCTCCGGAAATCTTTCCCTGCGTGGTCAGAGTATCAATCATACCTTTAATTTTAATGCGTTCGCGTACAGTCGCTGCGGTTGTCTCAAGAATCTCCGCCAGATTCCCCCCCACTTTCCTTTGGATGATGTAAGCACTCACCACAATTTTCAAATCCTCCGAAGGAACGCGCGAGAGCATGTTTTCCATCGATTCATGCTCGGGAAGACCCAGATTGACTTCTTTAATGACCTGCTTGAATTCGGACGCAATAGGGTTCTCGGATTCACCCACTGCCACTTGGCATCCCTGGAGGAAAGTCTGACCTGCGCGCAGAGAATTAACCACGAGAAGCAGGAAGTCAGCCATCTGATTGGAAAACTTGCCGACGCGGGACTTTTTCTTGATGGAAAGATACGGCACATGCAGAACCGCAAAGGGGAGGCTGAACATAATGGCCCAGCCCACATTCTTAAAG
>Ga0209181_10013294_pt1 | contig 10325 bp, 10 predicted proteins | sample MAT05_FD_187208 | JGI IMG/M metagenome (GOLD analysis project Ga0209181, IMG submission 187208) | Freshwater microbial communities from Lake Fryxell liftoff mats and glacier meltwater in Antarctica - MAT-05 (SPAdes) (version 2) | ecosystem: Environmental > Aquatic > Freshwater > Ice > Liftoff...
GTTCGCTCAGGCTGCGTTCAGGCCGCGGCGACCCCAGCCTCTACCGGCCGCGCCAGGCGATAACCCGCACCACGCACGGTTTCCACCATGCTGGCGCAGCCGGCCGTCGCCAGAGCTTCGCGCAGCCACTTCACGTACACGTCCACCGTGCGCTCCTCGATGAAGACATGGTCGCCGCAGACGCGGTCGAGCCACTGCGCGCGTGCATGCACACGCTCTGGGTGGTTCATCAGGAAGCGCAGCAGGCTGAACTCGGTGGGGCCCAGCTTCACGGAAATGCCGTTGGCCGTCACCCGCATCGTGGCGGGGTCGAGCATCAGCGCGCCGATCTGCACCGCGGTGTCCAGGCTCTGGGGTGCCTTGCGACGCAGCACGGACCGTATGCGCGCCACCAGCACGCTGGGCGACGATAGGAAATTCAAACGCACTTTTTTGCTCCCAAAGGGGCCCCCGGCACGGTTCTTGGACACGCACTGACGCGATCCTTGGGTTCGGCAGCGACCTGATGAGGATCGACTGCAGCCTGAACGAGCTTCATCCGTGGCGACCTTCTCCGACCTTCTCCGACCTTCACCGGTTTTTCCCGGTCGATCGGCCGCCAAACCTCGGCTCTGCGAAGCTGTGGCGCAGCCGATCCCCGCGGCCCTGGGCACGGGGCCGCCTGAAGCGTGCTGGCCGGAGGGTCTCAGGCCGCTTGCAGTTGCGACCGACGGGCTGGCGCGCGCGGCGGTGCCCGGCCCCGCGGGCCGCGCTCGCGCTTGCAAGCGCGAGCCCTGCCTGAGGCGCATGCCCCGCGCGCAGGCGCGGTCATACGTCTACAGTCGGCCTGCAGACCCAGGTGCCTCAGGATCTTCTCGATCACCGGCTGCTCCATGATCGCCGCGATGATCTTCAGCTCGCCGCCGCAGTTCGGGCATTGCGCCATGTCGATCTCGAAAGCGAAGCTTCAGCGAAGACTTACCTGTACTCAAGTTATCTCGCAGCTAAAACCCGCTTCAGCAGCTTGGCCCAGCTCAGCCGAAACGGACGGAGGTGCGCACAGGTCGCCTCACACTGGGCCGGCGGTGCGGCCTGCGCGGGTGGTTCGGGTTCCTGCGGCACCACCAGCGCGCGCAGCTTTGCGTTGGGCGCCAGCACGCCGTGGTTCGCGCAGCGGGGGCTGCTCACTTCGCGCAGCGAATTTACGCGGACACCAAACGGATCAAGTGCAGCCTGGGCCGTGGCACCAGCGCAGCCAGCCGCTGCATGAATTCCAGCGGCGACAACCTTGCAGGCCGCGCCCTCGCAGAGCTCGGGCCTGCAAGGCGGGCGCGGGATGGTGCGGCACAGTTGCTCCAGCGCCTGGCGGTCGTCGGCGCCGCAGCGCAGGGCGATCACCAGCCGCGCCCGTGCGACAGCGGCCGGGATCACGTCCACCGACAGGCCCAGGCTGACGTAGCCGAACTCGTCCGGCATCGAGACCTGGATCAGCGCGACATCGACCGGGATGCGGCCGATGGCCATCAGCTTGGGCACCCGTGCCAGCGAGATCGGCACATGGTCGGCCAGTCCCTGGCGCACTGCCGCGCGCATGTCCTGGCCGACAAAAAAGCTGCGGTGACGGAAATTCGTCTGCGGCTGGCCGGTGGCGTCAGGTGCAACGGCATGGTCGGTCAGAAAGTGCAGCAACTCGACATCGGCGGGCCAGGGCCGGTGCGCCTCCAAAGCGGCGACCAAGCTGCGCGGCGTGGCGCAGGCGGTGCCGACGAAGACATGCTCGCCCGCCCGTATCAGCGCGACCGCTTTGGCGGCTGTGGTGATCTGGTCTGCGCAGGCCTGCAGCGTGGATCGAGGGCCGGTGCGGTGTCCGCCGTGCTGCTCGCGCGCGGCGCGCTCCAACGCGCGATCAGACCTTGCAGCAAGCTGGTCGCTGATTTCATGGGGCTGGGCTTTGAAGTGCGTCCAACACCTCGCAGGCATGCGCGTGCCCCTGCGCCACGATCTGGTCAAAACGGTTCCACTGCAGCATGCCCACGCGCTCCAGCGGCGGGCTCATGTAGACATCGGTCAGCTTGCGCGACTGGCGCTGCCGCGACACGCTGTAAAGCACCGTCACGTTCATCAGATAGGCTGCCAGCGAGGGCAGGCGGTAGCGGCGCTTGGCGCGCGGGCGCAGCCGGTCGCGCAGCAGTGCCCAGGTGCCGGGTACGTCGTCGTGGGCGATGCGGCGCGGCTTGCTGAGAGGCAGGTCGACGCCGATCACCCGGCCAACGCCGCGCATGCCGCGCATCACATCGACCGGAAAGTTGTTGAAAGTGCCGCCATCGCAAAGCAGGTCGCCGTCGACGATCATCGGCGGCAGCGCGCCGGGGATGGCAATGCTGGCGAGGATGGCATTGCGAAGCGAACCGCGTCGCATGATGTGTTCGCTGGCCTTGGAATAGTTGGTGGTGACGCAGTAGTAGGTTTTCCAGGTGTCTTCGACCTTGACGTCGTCCAGCCCGGTCAGCGCGTGCAAGGAGGTCTTCACCAAGCTACTCAGGCGGCGCCCCTTGATCAGTGAGAGCAAGGGCATGAAGTTGAAATCGCTGGTCGGCTTGGAGGCGAAGACGGTGCGCGCATTGGCCATCACCGCGTCCACGCCCTGATCGGTGGCCACATAGCCGGCCATCACCGAGCCGATGCTGGTGCCGCCCACCACGTCGATCTCGATGCCGCGCTCCTGCAGTGCGCGGTAGACACCGAGGTGCGCAATGCCGCGCGCGCCGCCGCCTGCCAGCACCAGGCCAACGCCTGTGCGGCTGGTCAGCCGCGCCAGACGTGCCATGTCGCGCGGCAGGTCTGGCCGGATGTGCAGATGGTCGGCCAGTGGCCGGCGGTCCAGCCAGGCAGCGGTGTTGGCGGGCGCACGGCGCTCGGCCGGGTGCAGCAACACCAGAACCTCGGCGGCGTCGGTGCGGGCCGGGTGGCGCACCAGGCAGTCCTCCTCGATCGCGTGGATCACCGCCGGTGCATCGGCATCGGCCAGCAGGTAAAGCTCGTCGCAATGGCGGCTGCAGCGGTAGGTCCACGGGGTCGGCGTGACGTCGCTGAGCAGCAGCACGAAATCGTGTTCGGCTTCGATCTCGTCCAGTCGCACCGCAATGCTTCGGTTGGCTGCAACATCGGTTTGCGCGCGGTGGGTGATGCCGGGCTGGCCGAGTTCGGCATCGAGCACGGCCGGGTCGACCACCGCCACCCGGCCGATCTGCCGCAACTGCTCGGCCAGCTTGGCTGCAAAGCCAACCAGGTCGACGCCGCTGCTGATGGGCAGCAGGCCGATGGCGACCGGCCGATCCATTGACGAGCGCGCGCCCTCGGTTTGCAAGCGATGGATGATCTGTCGCGTCAACGCGATCGAGACGAGACCGCTGAGCGCCAGCAACTTCTTGAAGTCCTCCTTGCTCAATCGCACCAGCACGGTGTCACGGATGGCCACCAGGGTCGCGGACCGCGGCTCATCGGTGTAGAGACTCATCTCGCCGACCACCTGGCCACGGGTGATCTCGCGCACCATGCGTCGCCGGCCTTCGTCGTCGGCGATGTAGGTGCGCAGCCTGCCGCTGACGATCAGGTACATCGCGTCACCGGGCTCGCCCTGCGTCATCAGCGTTTCGCCACCCGCCAGTTCGACCCACTGCAGATACTCGCGCAACAGTTCCAACGCGCTGGGTTCGACCTCGCCGAGAAAGCTGTGCAAATGCCGGGTCAGCAAGGTGTCTAGATACTGCGCGCGAACAAATTCCTCGTCCATGGACCCCTCAAACTCTTGTTGTGGTGCGGCTGTTGTTCGACAGCAATGTAACGGAGCGGTGGCATCGCCTTGTTGATGTTAGCCCCGAGGGCCCGAGGCATGATCTTCCCATTCGATGCGGTCCGACGCGATACTTTGCAAAGCACGGACACGTTCAAAATCAGGAGCGCCATGTGTAGAGGATCGGAAATTCAAACGCACTTTTTTCTTCCAAAGGCCCCTCGGCAAGGCTCCCGATCACCCACTGACCCGGTCCTTGGGTCTGGCTGCCGCAGGTTGAAGGCCGATCGCAGCGCCGAAGCGCGCCTCTCAAAGGGGTCGCACTGGGGTTTTTCCTTTCCATCAGCCGGCAAACCTCGGCCCTGAGAATCTCTGGCGCCGCCGATGGCGGCTGCCCTGGGCACCGGACCGCTTGAAACGTCTTGGCTGGAGGACTTCAAGCCGCTTGCAGCTGAAACTCACGGCCTGGCGCCCGGGGCGGCGCTCTGGCCTGCAGACCCCGGTGCGTGAGGATCTTCTCGATCACGAGCTGCTCCATGATCGCCGCGATGATCTTCAGCTCGCCGCCGCAGTTCGGGCAGTACGCCATGTCGATCTCGAAGACCCGCTTGAGCTGCTTGGCCCAGCTCAGCCGCACTGGGCGGTGATGGGCGCACGTCGCCTCGCACTTGGCCAGCGGTGCGGCCTGCGCCGGTGGTTCGGGCTCTTGCGGCACCACCTGCGCGCGCAGCTTGGCGTTCGGTGCGACAACGCCGTGGTTCGCGCAGCGGGGGCCCGCTCACTTCGCGCAGCGAAGTTACGCGGACACCAAACGGATCAGGTGCAGTCTCGGTCTGGGCACCAGCGCAGCCGGCCGCTGCATGAACTCCAGCAGCGACAACCTTGCAGGCCGCGCCCTTGCAGAGCTCGGGCCCCTCGGCTGGCACAAACAGTCCACTGGACTGTTTGTGCCCCGCCTCAGCACCAGGTGGGTGGTGCCGTCGCGCCAAGCGGTCTTGAGCTTGAGCATTACTTGCCCGGCGGCGTTGGTTTGCACGCGCTCGTTGGCCAACGCAGGGCGCGTGATGCAGCGGCACAGTTGTTCCAGCCCCTGGAGATCGTCGGCGCTGCAGCGCACGGCCGCATGCAGGCTGAAGCCCTGGATGTCGGCGCACAGCGTCTGCCACTGCGACGTGGTGCCACGCAACCCCGACCAGGTGGACCTGATGCTCATCCTGCAGGTGGCGAGCCTGCTGGGGCGTAGCAGGATGGTGCCGCCGTACCCTCACGCGGTGGCGTAGCGCCTGGCGCGCGGCCTGCGGGCCATGGTCCACTAGCGGCCATGAGTACAAGAAGCAGCGAAGCCAACGAAGCAACCGAGCCCCGCTCGCGTGACGCCGAACGTTCGCGCATCGCCATCCTGGCCGCGGCGCGCGACGAGTTTGCAGAGTTTGGCCTGGGTGGTGCCCGCGTGGACCGCATCGCCGAACGCGCCGACGTCAACAAGCGGCTGCTCTACTACTACTTCGACAACAAGGACACGCTCTTTCGCGCCGTGCTGGAAGAGGCCTACGGCCATATCCGCGCTGCAGAACAGCAGTTGCACCTGGCCGATCTGCCACCTGCCGACGCGGTGCGCACGCTGACCGAATTCACCTGGAGCTACTACCTCGCCCACCCGGAGTTCCTGACCCTGCTGAACAGTGAAAACCTGCACCGTGCACGCCACCTGCAAGCGTCCACGCGCGCGCCGGCACTGAATTCGCCACTGATCCAGACGCTGGCCGATGTGCTGGAACGCGGTTGCAAAACGGGCGTTTTCCGCCCCGGCCTTGATCCGTTGCAGCTGTACATCTCGATCGCAGGCCTGGCGTATTTCTACCTGTCCAACAACCACACGCTGTCGGCCATCTTTTCGCGCGACCTGATGTCGGAAGCCGCGCGCGACGAGCGCCTGGCCCACATCTGCGACGTGATCCTGCGCTACGTGCACAAGGGTTGAAGAACATCCTTTGCCAACTCGGGTGAGCCCGGTCCGGACATGCCCGGATGTGATTGACGCGGCCTTCGCTGCGCGCTTAGAATTGCGCAATTCACCTTTTAGTGAATTAAGGAGACCGCATGAAAAACACTATCCGCAACAGCCTGCTCGCGAGCCTGGCTGCCGTGGCCACGCTCTTCGCTGCCACCGTCCAGGCTCAAGGCAGCTACCCGAACAAGCCCATCCGCGTCATCGTGCCTTTTGCGGCCGGCAGCACCACCGACATCATTGCCCGCGCCATCACCGACAAGATGTCGCAGAGCATGGGCCAGCAGCTCGTGGTGGACAACCGCGGCGGCGCCAGCGGCACCATCGGCCAGGGCATGGTGGCCAATGCCGACGCCGACGGCTACACGATCATGGTGCACTCGTCGTCGCACACGGTCAGCCCATCCACCTTCGCCAAGCTGCCCTTCGACACGCTCACGGCCTTTGCCGGCGTGACGCCGATTTCCAGCACGCCGAATGCGCTGGTCATCTCGCCCAGCAAAAACATCAAGACCTTGCGGGAGCTGCTGGCGGCGGCCAAGGCCAAGCCCGGCAGCATGAATTTTGCGACGGCGGGGCAGGGCAGCGCGACGCATCTGAACGCCGAAAAATTCAAGATGGCTGCCGGCATCCAGGCCACCAACATCCCCTTCAAGGGGTCTGCAGAAGCGGTGTCGGAAGTGATGTCGGGCCGCGTGGACTACTACTTCTCGCCGATCGCGCCGGTCATCGGCCAGATCAAGAGCGGGCAGCTGCTGGCGCTGGCCGTGGGCTCGCCCAAGCGGGCCAGCGCGCTGCCCGATGTGCCCACCACCGCAGAAGCCGGCGTGCCGGGCTCGGAGTTCAATTTCTGGATCGGCATGATGGTGCCGGCGAAGACGCCGCGCGATATCGTCAACCGCCTGAACGCCGAAGTCTTGAAAGCTCTCGCGCTCCCCGAAGTGAAAGAGCGCTTCGTGCAACTCGGCGCCGACGCCTGGACGCTGAGCCCGGAGCAGTTTGATGCCTACATCAAGGCCGAAGTGGTCAGCAACGCCGCGCTTGTCAAGGCCGCCGGTTTGAGCCCCACACCTTGAGATCCAGGCGATGAGCACCCGAACCCTCGGAATCATCATGCACGGCGTCACCGGGCGCATGGGCTTGAACCAGCACCTGGTCCGCTCGATCCTGGCCATCCGCAACCAGGGCGGTGTGCAGCTGGCCAATGGCGACCGCGTCATGCCCGACCCGGTGCTGATCGGCCGCAACGCCGAGAAGATCGAAGCGCTGGCCAAGGCGCATGGTGTGGCGCGTTTTGGCACCAACCTCGATGCGGCGCTGGCGAACCCGAACGACACCGTCTTCTTCGACGCCGGCACGACGCAGATGCGGCCGACTCTGTTGGCGCAGGCGCTGCGCGCCGGCAAACACGTCTATTGCGAAAAGCCCATCGCCACGAACCTGAACGAAGCGGTGGAAGTCTGCCAACTCGCGCAGCGCTCGGGCCTGAAACACGGCGCGGTTCAGGACAAGCTTTTCCTGCCGGGCTTGCGCAAGCTGGACATGCTGCGCCGCGCCGGCTTCTTCGGCCGCATGCTCAGCGTGCGCATCGACTTCGGCTACTGGGTCTTTGAAGGCGACCTGCAACCGATCCAGCGCCCCAGCTGGAACTACCGCGCCGAAGACGGCGGCGGCATGATCCTGGACATGATGTGCCACTGGCGCTACGTGCTGGACAATCTCTTCGGCACTGTCAAGTCCATCAGCTGCCTGGGTGCCACGCACATCCCGCAGCGCTGGGACGAAGCCGGCCAGCCCTACGCCGCCACGGCCGACGACGCGGCGTATGCCATCGCTGAACTGGTGGGCCACAACGGCGAGCCCGTGATCGCGCAGCTCAACATGAGCTGGGCCACGCGCGTGCGGCGCGACGATCTCGTCACCTTCCATGTCGATGGCACCCACGGCTCGGCCGTCGCCGGCCTGCAGGAATGCCGTGCGCAGAGCCGCGTCACCACGCCGCGCCCGGTGTGGAACCCCGACGTCAAGCAGAGCATGAACTTTCACCAGCAGTGGCAGGACGTGCCCGACAGCCAGACCTACGACAACGGCTTCAAGATCCAGTGGGAAGCCTTCATCCGCCATGTGGTGAGCGACGAGACGAAAGAAGCACCCTACCGCTGGACGCTGCCCGAAGGTGCAAAGGGCGTGCAACTGGTGGAAGCGGCGCTGGCGTCGTGGAAAGAGCGGCGCTGGGTGGACGTGCCGGCATTGGCGATTTGAGCGCATGTGAAAGCCCAGATGCAGATCACCCTGCCCACCGAACAAGGCCTGCTGGCGGCCTACACGCTGCAAGGCCCCGGCAACTTTGCGCCGGCACCCGCTGGCACGCGCTTCAACCGCATCGCCTATTCGGCCGCGCACGTGGTGGCCGACGCACGCGCGACGATCGACCCGTGGCAACAGACCGCCATCGACTGGGACTCGACCATCGCCTACCGCCAGCGCCTGTGGCGCATGGGCCTGGGTGTGGCCGAGGCGATGGACACGGCACAGCGCGGCATGGGGCTTGATTGGCCCACGTCGCTGGAACTCATCCGCCGCAGCATCGACGCCGCGAGCGATGTGCCGGGGGCGCTTTTGACCCTCTTGGCCTGCGGCTGCGGCACCGACCAGCTGGCGCCCGACGACGCAAAGACCGTGGACGACGTGATCCGCGCATACGAAGAGCAGATGGCCGCCATCGAACGGCTGGGCGGCAAGCTCATCGTCATGGCCAGCCGTGCGCTGGTGCGCGTGGCACGCAGCCCGGCCGACTACGAGCGTGTGTACAGCCGCGTGCTCAGCCAGGCGCGTCAGCCCGTGGTGCTGCACTGGCTTGGCGACATGTTCGACCCCGCGCTGCAAGGCTACTGGGGCAGCAGTGACACGGCAGCGGCCATGGACACGGCGCTGGCCATCATTGCGGCGCACCCGAGCAAGGTCGATGGCATCAAGATTTCGCTGCTCGACAAGGACAAGGAAGTCACCATGCGGCGGCGTCTGCCGGCAGGTGTGCGCATGTACACCGGTGACGATTTCAACTACGCCGAATTGATCGCCGGCGATGGCGTCGGCGCGCTGCCCACACACCAGCACAGCGATGCGCTGCTGGGCATCTTCGACGCCATCGCACCCGCTGCCAGCGCTGCATTGGCCGCGTTGGCTAACGGCGATGAAGCACGCTTCCACGCCATCCTGGCGCCCACCGTGCCGCTGTCGCGCCACATCTTCAAGGCGCCCACCCGCTACTACAAGACCGGTGTCGTCTTCATGGCCTGGCTGAACGGCCACCAGGACCACTTCGTGATGGTGGGCGGGCAGCAGAGTACCCGCTCGCTGCCGCACTTTGCAGAGCTGTTCCGGCTGGCCGATGCGGCGGGCTTGATCGAGCAACCTGAGCTGGCCGTCCGCCGCATGCAGACGCTGCTGGCGCTGCACGGCGTCGCTGCCTGAGATGCGCGACTTTTCGCAAGACACGCGCTGGTTGTCGATCAACACCGCCACCGTGCGCAAGCAGCGCGGCGTGGATTGGCCCTTGCTGGACATCCTGGACGCCTGCGCCGCACGCGGCATCCGCACCGTGGCGCCTTGGCGCGACCAGGTCGCCGCCGCTGGCCTGAAGGCCACCGCGCAGCGCTTGCGCGAACACGGCATGGCGCTGTCGGGCTATTGCCGCGGCGGCATGTTCACGTATACCCACACCCCCATCGACAGCGCCAGGCGGAAAGCCGTGCGCGACGACAACCGGCGCGCGCTCGACGAAGCCTGCACACTGTCCGCACCGTGTCTGGTGCTGGTGGTGGGTGGCCTGCCCGGGGCGCTGGCCGGCAAGGCCGAGCACCGCGACATCGCCGGCGCCCGCGCGCAGGTCACCGAAGGCATCGCCGCCCTGCTGCAAGACGCGCGCGAACGCGGCATGCCGCTGGCCATCGAGCCGCTGCACCCCATGTATGCAGCCGACCGTGCCTGCATCAACACGCTGGAACAGGCACTGGATGTGTGCGACCTGCTGGACCCGCAGCGCAGCGGCGCGCTCGGCGTGGCGGTTGACGTGTACCACCTGTGGTGGGACCCCAAGCTGCAGCAGCAGATCGAACGCGCCGGCCGTAGCCGGCTGCTGGCCTTTCACGTTTGCGACTGGCTCACACCCACCACGGACTTGCTCAATGACCGCGGCATGATGGGCGACGGCGTCATCGACATCCCGCGCATCCGCGGCTGGGTGGAAGCGCAAGGTTTTGCCGGCTGCAGCGAAGTCGAAATCTTCAGCGCCGCGAACTGGTGGCAACGCGATGGCGGCGAGGTGCTGGACACCTGTGTGGATCGGCACCGGCGCTGCGTCTGAGCCGCCTGGGTGCGCCTGGGTGCGACCTGACGGCGTCGGCAATCTAGCTTGTGAGGATCGGAAATTCAAACGCACTTTTTTCTTCCAAAGGCCCCTCGGCAAGGCTCTCGATCACCCACTGACCCGGTCCTTGGGTCTGGCTACCGCAGGTTGAAGGCCGATCGCAGCGCCGAAGTGCG
>Ga0209181_10013295_pt1 | contig 10325 bp, 2 predicted proteins | sample MAT05_FD_187208 | JGI IMG/M metagenome (GOLD analysis project Ga0209181, IMG submission 187208) | Freshwater microbial communities from Lake Fryxell liftoff mats and glacier meltwater in Antarctica - MAT-05 (SPAdes) (version 2) | ecosystem: Environmental > Aquatic > Freshwater > Ice > Liftoff...
CGCAGTTGATCGAGTACATCAAACTCCCGGCAAAGTCGCCCGGATTCGACAAGGACTGGGCAAAAAACGGCTACCTCGACGCTGCCATCGAACAGGCGCGCGCATGGGTCGCGGCGCAAAACGTCGCCGGTCTGACCATGCAAGTGATCGCCGAAGGCGGCAGGACGCCGGTGCTGTTCTTCGACATTCCGGCGATCGGTGGCGCAGTTGACAAACACGCAAACGAAAAAACGATCCTGCTGTACGGCCACCTTGACAAGCAACCCGAGATGACGGGCTGGCGCGCAGGTTTGGGCCCGTGGATTCCGGTGTACGAAGACGGTAAGCTCTATGGTCGCGGCAGTGCCGACGACGGCTATGCAGTGTTCGCGGCAATCGCGGCCATCCAGGCGCTCGACAAGCAGGGTATCGCGCGGCCGCGCTGTGTCGGCTTGATCGAGACCTGCGAAGAGTCCGGCAGCTACGATTTGCCGCACTACCTGGAGATGCTCGCAGAACGCATGGGTGATGTGCGCTTGGTCATCGCGCTAGATTCAGGTGCAGGCAACTATGAGCAGATGTGGGTCACCACGTCGTTGCGTGGATTGGTGAACGGTACCTTGACGGTCAATATGCTGACCGAAGGCGTCCACTCCGGCGATGCGGGTGGCGTCGTGCCGTCATCCTTTCGCGTCGCCCGACAATTATTGGATCGCATCGACGATTCGAAAACCGGCGCAGTCAAACCCACCGTTTTCAGCTGCGAGATTCCGCAGGAGCGCGTCACACAGGCCAAACATGCGGCTGAGATTTTAGGCGACGCCATGTGGCAGCGCTTCCCGTGGGATAGCTGCTGCGGCGACGATGGCAAGTTTGTGTTTGTGCAACCTGCCACCAAGGACCCGGTTGAACTGATTCTGAACCGCACCTGGCGCGCGGCGTTGGCGGTAACCGGTGCGGAAGGACTGCCGCCCATCGCATCCGCCGGCAATGTACAGCGACCGTACACCGCGCTGAAACTATCGCTGCGCCTTCCACCGTTGGTCGATGCACCGACTGCTGCGGCGAGCATGAAGCAAACGCTCGAAACCGATCCACCGTACTCCGCGCATGTGACCTTCCATTACGAACAATCCGCCACCGGCTGGAACGCACCCGCCGCCCAACCGTGGCTCACTGCACTACTCGATCACGCGTCACAAACCTGCTACGGCAAGCCGGCTGCTTATCTGGGCGAAGGCGGCACGATTCCCTTCATGGGAATGCTCGGGGCGAAGTTCCCAGACGCGCAGATGTTGGTGACGGGTGTGCTCGGGCCGAAATCCAATGCGCATGGACCGAACGAATTTTTGCATGTGCCGTACGCGAAGAAGCTCACCGCGGCGGTCGCGCTGGTGATTGCGGGGACGCGCTAAGCGGTTCTTGAAGCTTTGAAACTCGCCATTTGGCGGGCGTTTACAGGCAAAAATGGTTGAAAGTGCCCGCCGATAGGGCAGTTTCAAGTTTGCCATTTCCGTCGTTATGCTAGGCCGCACCGGCGCATTCACAATCTCGCCACAATCTGTGCCTCGTGTCACTTTGTCGGCCTAATCTGCTCATATGATTCAGTGCAGGGTGGGGCTAAATGCGGCCTCTTGCAGTCCAAAATCAAGCTGGGGTTTTAGATGAAAGCGTTCGTGATGATCCGTGACTTTTTTGTTGCCGCAGCGCGGCGGTTGACGAGCCTGGTAGCGGTGCTCGCCGCTCGCGCGGTCGGTACAGTGTCGTGGAGTGCACCGCCTTGGATGGGTTGGTGCCAGTCGCAAGCGGCCCGCGTTGCGAAATCAGCAATCGCAAATCCGGCCTACTCGCTCCTTGCGGCAGCGATCATTTCCGCGTCGGTCGCCGGCGGCTGGTACGGACTGAAGTGGTGGCAGGCGCGACCGAAGCCGCTCGCCGTCGCCGTGACCGTCGTGAATCCTCCTCGCAGCCCTATCGAAAATGAGGATGAGACGGACCGCGGACCGCGGCCTCTGCAACTCCGTTTTGCACAGTCCGTTGCACCGCTTGCTATGTCAGGCAAAGACGTCACGAGCGGCATTGCGATCAAGCCCGTGATCGACGGCCGTTGGAAGTGGATCTCGGACAAGGAACTTGAGTTTCAGCCGAAGGAAGACTGGCCTGTCGGTGCAACCCATGAGGTCGTGCTTAAGCGCGACGCGCTGGCGCAGCATATTCGCTTGGCTTCATATGAATTGAAGTTTCAGACGCCCAAGTTCATTGCGAAGGTGGTCAACAGTCAGTTTTACCAAGACCTCACTAATCCGACCCTCAAGAAGGCAGTGTTTGACATCAATTTCACACAGCCTGTGAACACGGCGGAGCTTGAAAAACGCATCGTATTGCAATTGGCCGGGCAGTCGGAAGGTATCTGGGGCGTCGGGCGCGAGACCACCAAATACACCATCAGCTACGACAAGTTGAAGCTGAATGCCTTTGTGCATTCTGAGAATCTGCAAACGCCCCAGGAAAACAGCAGCATCGGCCTCACCCTCGCCAAGGGAGTGATGTCGGCACGTGGCGGGCAGCCGTTCGGTGATGTGCTCACGCGATCGGTGCGCGTGCCCGGGCTGGCGAGTCTCATTGTCAACGAACTGTCGGCCAACGTGGTGCAAAACCAGAAGAACGAGCCCGAACAAATTATCACCACGGTGCTCTCCGCCAGCACGTTGGAGAAAGATATCAAGGGGGCAACGTCGGCTTGGGTGCTGCCTGTCTATAACCCTAAGACAAAGAAGGAGGATCGCCGCGAGCCATACCAATGGGGTAATGCCAAAGAGATTTCGGAAGAGGTACTCAAGGAATCAACCAAGATCGACCTGGAACTGATCGCAGGTGAGCGCGAGCACAACGAAAGTCACGCCTTTAAGTACCAAGCGCCGATTGGCAGGTTTATCTATGTGCAAGTAGAGCGCGGGTTGAAATCATTCGGCGGCTACACCCTCGCCAAGCGCACGCAAGCCGTCATGCAGGTGCCGCCGTTCCCGGCGCAGTTGAATATTCTCGGTCAAGGTTCACTGCTGGCTTTGAGTGGCGAAAAGAAAATCGCCATCATGGTGCGTGATGTGCCGGGCGTGAAAATGGAAATGGGTCGCGTGTTGCCGTCGCAGTTGCAACACTTGGTCACGCAGTCGGAGGGAAACTTCGACAAGCCGCAATTCTTTGGCGCGTTTGGCATGGATAACCTGTCTGAGCGCTTTGAAAAGAAGATCCCGCTTCCACGTTTGAAGCAAGGCAAGGCGCATTACGAGGCGCTGAATCTCGGCGACTATCTAAAGAAAGACGGCGCCGAGAAGCGTGGCATTTTCCTCCTGCGGGTTCAAGGCTACGACCCCAAGTCAGACCGCAAACGCGCTAAGCCTGACGACGCCGAGCCGGCCGACCCGGATGCGGAAGGCGAGGGCCAGAGTGGCAGCGGAAACAATGGTGATGCCAGCGAGCGCGAAGACTTCCGTCTGTTGTTGGTGACCGATCTGGGCATTTTAGTGAAACGCTCGCTCGACGGCACGCAGGATGTATTCGTGCAATCGATCGCCACTGGCGCGCCGGTTGCGGGTGCCGAAGTTGAAGTGATCGGCAAGAACGGCCTGACGCTATTCACGCAGACGACCGACGCGACTGGTCGTGCCCAGTTTGCGAAGCTAGACAACCTGGCGCGTGAACGCGCACCCCTCATGTATCTGGTGAAAAAGTCAGGCGACATGAGTTTCCTGCCGCTGAATCGCCGGGACCGCGGGCTGGATTTTTCGCGCTTCGATGTCGGTGGCATTCGCAACACCATCCAGCCGGGTACGTTGTCGGCGTACTTGTTTTCAGATCGCGGCATCTATCGCCCCGGTGACACCTTCAATATCGGCATGATCGTCAAAGCGGCCAACTGGACGAAAACGCCGGTGGGGTTGCCGCTCGAAATCGAAGTCATCGATCCGCGCGGCCTTACCGTCAAGCGCGAAAAAATCAAGCTCGGCAGCGGTGGCTTTAACGAGCTGTCGCATACCACACAGGAATCCTCGCCGACCGGCAACTACACGGTGAATCTCTATACGGTCAAAGACGGGCAGGCGCACACCCAGCTTGGCAGCGTCGGCGTCCGCGTGCAGGAGTTCTTGCCGGACCGTATGAAGGTGACCGCTAAACTCTCCACGGAAGTCACCGAGGGTTGGGTGTCGCCTGAGGCGCTCAAAGCCAAAATCAATGCGCAGAATTTGTTTGGCACCCCCGCGAGCAACCGCCGGGTTGAAGCAACGTTGACCTTGCAGCCGGCCTTCCCGGCCTTCCGCAGTTATCCGGATCATCGCTTTTACGATCCGATGCGTGCCAAGGAAGGCTACTCCGATAAATTAGCCGACGGCACGACGGATGCCGACGGCAATGCCGAATTCGATCTCGACTTGGGACGCTACGCAAAAGCTACCTACCGGCTGCATATGTTGGCACGCGTATTCGAAGCCGAGGCCGGCCGCAGTGTGGCGGCTGATACGGCAACGCTGGTATCCGGGTTGCCGTTCCTTGTCGGCTTCAAGCCAGATGGTGATTTAGGCTACGTGTCGAAAGGTGCCAAGCGGTTGGTAAACCTGATTGCCATCGACCCCAAGGCGCGGAAGACGGCGGTCAAGGATTTGAAGCTGGAGCTGATCGAGCGGCGCTTCGTTTCGGTGCTGGTGAAGCAGCCCAACGGTACTTATAAGTACGAATCGAAGGCGAAGGAGATCACCATCAGGGAAAGCGCGCTGTCGATCTCTGCGGGAGGAATCAATATGCCGCTCGATACGACTGCGCCCGGTACCTTCTTCTATCGTATTCGCGATGCGCAAGCGATGGAGCAGAACCGCATCGAATATACGGTCGCCGGAGCGGGCAACGTCACGCGCTCGCTGGATCGCAACGCCGAATTGCAACTGACGCTCAAAGATAAAGATGTCACGCCCGGACAGGAAATTGAAATCAATGTGCGCGCACCGTATGCAGGTGCCGGCCTCATCACGATCGAGCGCGATCGCGTTTACGCCACCCAATGGTTCAAGGCCACCACGCTGGCGTCCGTGCAAAAAATAAAGCTACCCGCCGACTTCGAGGGCAATGGCTATGTCACGGTGCAATACATTCGCGATCCGGGCTCGAACGAAATCTTCATGAGTCCGCTGTCGTATGGCACGGTACCGTTCTCGGTCAATCTCGAAAAGCGCACCAACAAACTCACGCTCGACGCACCCGCCAAAGTAAAGCCGGGTGAGGTGCTGAGAATGAAACTGACCGCGAGCCAGGCGACGCGCGCGGTGGTGTTTGCTGTAGATGAGGGCATCCTGCAAGTGGCGCGTTATCAAATGCCCGACCCATTGAGTTTCTTTTTTCAGAAACGCTCACTCGATGTACGCACGTCGCAAATTCTGGATTTGATCCTGCCCGAGTTTAAGAAGCTCATGCAATCTGCCGCGCCAGGAGGCGACGCTGAAGGCGCGTTGGGGAAAAATCTGAATCCGTTCAAACGTAAGCGCGACAAGCCGGCCGTGTTCTGGTCGGGTATTGTCGATGTCAACGGTGAGCGCGAATTTACCTACACCGTACCTGACACGTTCAACGGCACGCTACGATTGATGGCGGTGGCGGTTAATGACGGCACCATCGGTGCCGTCTCCGGCAAATCGATCGTGCAAGGCGACTTTGTGCTGTCGCCGAATGCGCCGCTGGCCGTCGCACCGGGTGACGAATTTGAAGTCTCGGTCGGCGTCGCGAACAATGTGGCGGGCTCCGGCAAGGAGGCGCAGGTTGTGGTTAGCCTCGCGGTCGCGCCACACTTGGAGCTGATTGGCGCGCCAACACAGACGCTCTCCATTGGCGAGCGCAAAGAAGGCGTCGCCATTTACAAGCTAAAAGCCAAGACTGGTGCGAACGCACAGCTTGGCTCGGCGAGTTTGAGCTTCAGCGCCACGCTCAGTGGCAAGTCCGACAAAACGGCAAAACTCGCCACCGATCTAAGCGTGCGTCCGGCCGGGCCGTACTACACGCAAGTCACGGTGGGTAGTTTCAAAGGCTCGCAGGAAGTTGCGGTCAGGCGCGATGTGTTCACGCCGTTCCGTAAATCAGAAGCGGCCGTCTCGCCGCTCCCGCTGGTGCTGGCGAATGGATTAACGGCATACCTCGAAAACTTCCCACATCTTTGTACTGAGCAGCTTGTGAGTCGTGCCATGCCCGCGATTGTGCTCGGCCAGCGGCCCGAGTTCGGCGCGCGCGCCACTGAAAAAGAGCGATCGGCACGCACGGAAAAAACCTTTGCCGATGCCTTGAGCGTGCTGCGCTCACGGCAAAACGCCGAGGGCGGCTTTGGGGCCTGGACGGCATCGGTCGAAGCAGATGAGTACGCCTCGGTCTATGCGATTCATATGCTCATTGAAGCGCGCGAACGCGGCATCAATGTGCCACCTGACATGCTCGCCAAGAGCAACAACTGGTTGCGGCAACTGGCGGCAAGCCCCGCTAAAGACATTCACGATGTTCGCACGCGCGCTTATGCCGCATACCTGCTGACACGACAGGGCACTGTGACGTCAACCTACCTCGCGCAGTTACGCGAGACGCTGGAGCAGAAGTACACCAAGCCAACCAATGTCTGGCAGAACGACTCGCTGGCCGTGTTTTTAGCCGCGAGCTACAAACTCATGAAGGATGAGAGTCAGGCAGCCAAGCTGATGGATGGCCCAATGGCGCAGCTGACCAAAACTGGTGAACCATATCGTTACGAACGCTATTACGATCCGACTATCCGCGATGCACAGACGCTCTACATTGCGTCCAAACACTTTCCGGAGCGCGTACGCAAGCTCAACTTTGAGACGCTCACCGGGATGATGAAAGCGATTCAGGACGGCCGCTTCAATACACACTCTGCCGCTTATGTCGTGCTAGCGCTTGACGCCTACGCCTCGCAAATCGAGAGCAAGGTTGCGGGAAAACTATCGATTGCTGAAATTGGCAAGGATGGTAAATCACTTGCGCTCACGCTACCCGCCAATCTGGTGCCGCGCGTGCCGTTCTCCGCCAATGCGGCGAAACTAAAATTCGGTAACGACAGCGGACTTACCACCTACTTTGCCGTCGCCGAATCCGGTTTCGATAAGTCACCGCCGATGACCGAACTTAAATCCGGCATGGAAGTGATTCGTGAATACGTTGACAGTGAAGGTAAGCCGGTCACCAACATCAAGGTTGGGCAGGAAGTCACGGTGCGGCTCAAGTTCCGCAGCATCAATCGGGCTGCCATCCCGAATGTTGCCTTGGTTGATCTGTTGCCCGGAGGCTTTGAGCCAGTGTTGAACCCAATTGATGCACCCAACGCGCAGCCAGCCAAGAAAGGCGGCTTCGTCAATCGACTCGGCAATGTCGGCGGCTGGAACGTCGAGTACGCCGATATTCGCGAGGAACGTGTTGTGTTGTACGGCACGGTGAACAGCGACATGTCGGAATTCCGATATCGCATTCGTGCGACCAACGTGGGTACCTTCATCGTGCCACCCGCGTATGGCGAATCGTTGTACGAGCGTGATGTGCAGGCGCGGTCGATGCCGGGTCGGATTGTCGTCGAGCGGGCAGGGAAGTAGCCACGCTGCGCGGCGGCCGAAATGATGAGAGTTCTGACGAAATTGCCGGCGTTCACCGGTCGCCTACCGCCTCCGCTTTTGGGCAAGGGGCTGCGGCGTGCGTTGCTTGCAGTTGCCCTGTTGTTGGTTGGTTGTATTGCGTTACGGCTCTTGCCAAAGCCGCCACTCAAAGACTTTGCTCCCTACGCGACCGCTGTTTACGCCGCTGATGGCAGCTTGCTGCGCCTCACCACCGCCAGCGACGAACAATTCCGCGTGTGGACGCCCATCGATGCGATCTCGCAAAAAATGGTCGAAGCAGTCAAGCGCTACGAAGATCGCTGGTTTGATTTTCATCCGGGTGTAAATCCGGCCGCCCTCGTGCGCAGCGCCTATGCCACGTTCTCTGGCGAACGCCGCCAAGGCGGCTCGACAATCACGATGCAGCTCGCTCGCAAACGATATGCCCTTGACAGCCGCACCATCAGCGGCAAGTTGCAACAGATCGCTGCCGCTGTGTGGCTCGAAGCGCGCTACAGCAAGCGCGACATCATTGAGGCGTACCTCAACTTCGCGCCCTACGGCGGTAATATCGAAGGAGTGGGTGCGGCGAGCTTGGTGTATTTTCACAAGCGCGCAGCCGATCTCACCTTACCCGAGGCGTTCACCCTCGCCGTCATTCCGCAAAACCCAGCGGCACGCGGCGCGAGCAGGGCGAATTCCATCGCCACGAACGAAGCACGAGCGCGCATGGCGGCCGTCTGGTTGGCGGCACATCCGCAGGACGTGCGCCTCGGCGCACAGCACACGATTGTTGCAAAGTCGGCGTCCAGCTTGCCGTTTCGGGCACCTCACGTTTCAAACCAATTGTTACGCGCGGAAAACCAACGCAGCAGCAGCGAAATAGTTTCAACCATTGATATGAAGGCGCAGGCGACACTCGAGCGCACCATTGCGCAAGTAATCGAGCGGCGCAGTACCAGCGGCATCCGTAACGCGTCGGCACTGCTGCTCGATGTTGAAACGATGCAGGTGAAAGCGCTGGTGGGCTCAGCTAACTTCCATGACGACGATATCGATGGGCAAGTAAACGGCGTGTTGGCAAAACGCTCGCCCGGATCCACGCTGAAGCCCTTTATCTATGCGCTGGCGTTTGATCAAGGCGTGCTGCATCCGATGACGGTGTTGAAAGATGCGCCCACCTCATTTGGACCGTTCAACCCGGAAAATTTTGACGGGCGTTTCGTCGGGCCCATCACTGCGCAGGATGCATTGACCCGCAGTCGAAACGTGCCCGCAGTGGCAGTCGCAGCGAAGCTGACGCAGCCGAGTCTCTACGATATGTTGAAGACGTCGGGCGTGACGAATATGGCGACTGAAAAACACTATGGTCTTGCGCTTACTCTCGGTGGCGGTGAAGTGACGATGGAAGAGCTGGCGCGCCTGTACGCCATGCTTGCCAATGGCGGCGAACTCAAGCAAATACAGTATGCAAAGGTGTTTGCTGCAAAAGCGGGTGCCCCAAAAGCCAATACGAGACTGCTGTCCGAGGAGGCCACTTTTGTGACGCTGGAAATGCTAAAGACCAACCCGCGTCCTGATACGGGCCTTCCGGCGCTGCCGGCCGTGGCCTGGAAGACAGGAACGTCGTGGGGATTTCGCGATGCCTGGACGGCTGGTGTATTCGGTCGCTATGTGTTGGTGGTGTGGGTGGGTAATTTTGACAGTAGCAGCAACCCGGCGTTTATCGGCGTGTCGGCAGCGGCACCGCTGTTTTTCAATATTGTTGACGCATTGAGAAACGAAGGCGTGGTCGCTGCGGAAGCGCCGCGACTGCCTCCGGCAAAATTGACGCGTGTTGATGTGTGCGCCGCAACCGGCGATCTGCCGAATCAACACTGTGCCAACCGCGTGCCGACTTGGTATGCGCCGGGCCGCTCGCCAATTCGTATCTCCAATCTGCACCGGCGTGTATTGATAGATCGTCGCACGGGGGAGGTCGTCTGCACACCATCGGCGAACACCGAATGGCAGGTAATCGAGGCATGGCCATCGGACATGCAAAAAATATTTCGCGACGCCGGAATACCGCGCCGCCCGGTTCCGCCCATGCCGGCCTGTGCGGGAGAAAAAAGGACAATCGCAGATGCGGCGAGCTCGGTGCAGATTGTTTCGCCCATGCGCGCCGTCACTTACACTACGCGGCTTTCGCGACCGGCCGCGATTACGCTGCGCGCAGAGGGGCAGCGCGGCAAACAATATTGGTTTGTGGATGACGCGCTGATCGGCCAGGTCGATGCGGGCGAAGGATTGGCTTGGCTGCCACCGCGTGCAGGGCGCTTCATCCTTCGCGTGGTGGGCGAGGATGGATCTTCGGACGGTAGAGAACTGACTGTCGAGTTCGTTTCCTAAAAAACGATCGCCAGCCCGTCGCGACGTAACTTTTGAGATTTCGCCGAGGTCGGCACACGCCTAAGTCACTTGCCGCAGAGTAAGGCTCGTTGCTGCACGGTGTTTCCAGCCAAAAATGCTTGAAATAGCCCGCCAATAGGATACTTTTAGCAATTAATCGCAAGTGCCTCAGCGCCGCGCCGCGCGCTGCGTTGCAAGCCGCTCGGCGGCGTCGAGCGCGTTCTTCACTTGCGCCACCCTTGCTTCGTGGTTTGCATGAAGTGCGAGCACCGACACTTCGGTTGGCTTCAGTTTTTCAAGCAGGGTCAACATGGCCTTCGG
>Ga0209181_10013297_pt1 | contig 10324 bp, 7 predicted proteins | sample MAT05_FD_187208 | JGI IMG/M metagenome (GOLD analysis project Ga0209181, IMG submission 187208) | Freshwater microbial communities from Lake Fryxell liftoff mats and glacier meltwater in Antarctica - MAT-05 (SPAdes) (version 2) | ecosystem: Environmental > Aquatic > Freshwater > Ice > Liftoff...
AAAAGAATGGCAATAAAGTTTTGATAAGCGTAAAAGACAATGGCCCCGGCATTCCACCAAAAATATTGGATAAAATATTTCAACCCTTCTTTACTACCAAACCTACCGGGCAGGGAACGGGATTAGGATTGAGTTTGAGTTATGATATTATTAAAGCACATGGTGGGGAAATAAAGGTGGAGACAAAGGAAGGGGAAGGAACAACATTTACCATTGAAATAACGACATAAAAAATGAAAAACATTGCTGTATTTTTAATTGGGCTATCCTTCATCACACCAGCCCATGCACAAAATAAAATTATAGACAGTCTGAAAAAAGTCCTCGCAAAACAGGTAATTGACACCCAGCAAATAAATACCTTCATCTTAATAGCCGAAGCTTACAGAAAGGATCGAAACGATTCTGCTATTATTTTTTACCAGGACGCAATGAAGCGTGCCATCGAAAAAAAATATACCGATGGGGAGCTCAAGGCAAGAAACCGCTATGCCGACTTTTTAACCCGTTACAAAAATGATGATTACAAGGCACTGGGGCTTTTTTTGGCAAATGTAAAACTGGAAGAAGCAACCCACGATACAGCCTTACTGATGTGGGACTTAAGAAATATTGCTTTTATTTATGATCGGATAGACGATATTCCTAAGCAACTGGAATATACTATGAAGATGAGGGATGCATCTTTAGCCAAACAAACAAAAAACAAAGTCTGGCAGGCATTTTTGCAAGCCAATGTAGACAGGCGGCTGGGAGATATATATCAAAAGCTGAACGAAACAGATTCTGCAAAAAAATATTTTTTCCGCACTTTCCGCTATGGCGTTGATTATTATGATCCAATCTTTACTTCATTAGGCGGTACTGCTCTGGGGAGCCTTTACAAAGAAAACAGGATGGCAGACTCCGCTTTTTTTTATTACCGCTATTGCATCCCCACTTCTATCAAAGCAAAGCGCAATGATCTTTACCAGCTCAGCCTGCTCGGCATCAGCGGTCTTTTTTTAAAGGCAGGCAATATTGATTCCACCTACCGGTATGCGTTACAGGCTTATGCGCTTACCGATAATCTGGATGTGGAAGCTCCGGCACTGCTTTCTGAAATTTATCATATTAAAAATCAACCGGACAGTGCTTACAAGTACCTTAAAATATCCATAGAACGAAAAGACAGTACATTGAATTTTAAAAAATTAGCACAGATACAGAACCTTACCATGAATGCTTCTTTAGAAAAACAAGAACTGGAACAAGCCAATAAAGAAGCTGTAATGCAATACAAGACAAGCATTAAAATTTACAGTCTTATGGTGGGGCTTACTATTCTGATTTCTGTAATTGCAGTACTGTATAGAAACAACAGGCGCCGCCTGGAAGCCAATAAAAAATTGGCAACCGCCTATACCAATCTAAAATCCACCCAGACCCAACTCATCCAATCAGAAAAGATGGCCAGTCTTGGTGAACTCACCGCCGGCATTGCCCATGAAATTCAAAACCCGTTGAACTTTGTAAATAATTTTTCTGATGTAAACGCAGAGTTAATAGATGAATTGGTTGAAGAAGCTGACAAAGGGAATACGGAGGAAGTAAAAGCAATTGCAAAAGATATTAAAGAAAATGAGCAAAAAATAAATCATCATGGCAAGCGTGCTGATGCCATTATAAAAAGCATGTTGCAACACAGCCGCAGCAGCAGTGGCGTAAAAGAGCCAACAGACATCAATGCGTTGTGTGATGAATATTTACGCCTCTCCTATCATGGCTTACGGGCAAAAGATAAGTCTTTCAATGCGACCATTAAAACAGATTTTGATGAATCAATTGGTAACATCAACATCATTCCGCAGGATATTGGAAGGGTGTTATTGAATTTAATTAATAATGCGTTTTATGCGGCCTCCCTGCCCTCCGAAGGAGGGTTCCCGGACCCAGATCATAATAAGACTCCAACTGTATGGGTGATTTCAAAAAAGAATGGCAATAAAGTTTTGATAAGCGTAAAAGACAATGGCCCCGGCATTCCACCAAAAATATTGGATAAAATATTTCAACCCTTCTTTACTACCAAACCTACCGGGCAGGGAACGGGATTAGGGTTATCGCTTGCATATGATATCGTAAAAGCCCATGGTGGAAATTTGAACGTAGAAACGACCGAAGGTGTAGGAACTAATTTTATTATTAACTTGCCTGTTTGAAAAATACCTGGCGAAGGAGCAACGTAAATTTATAACATCGTATGAAATTAATCCCTTTTATTGCAGTTGCAATTTATGGAATACAAGTGCTGCGCAAGTTGTTGGAAACTGCTGAACGGTTACCGCTATGGGATAAATTTTTATCTAAAGTTTGGATGGTATCTGTTTTATTCATTGGGATGTCCTTTTATCCGCCACTAAATGTTGTAGTGGAATGGTATCCTAAATTGCTGTATGTGATTGTGTTCATCACGGTTTATCTTTTAAGAAATTACCGGCCTGCCCTTTTCGATGCTTCAAAGAAGGTTTCAACGGATAGGGTTTATCTCTTAAGAAACTACCGCCCCGCCCGACTGCTCTCTATTTCGTTGCTTCCTATCGGCGTTGTTTATTTGACCAATTCATTTGTTGAATTTATTAAACCCGATTTTTTTAAAGAGCATATAGCCAGCTTTAATTCTGCTTTTGCATTCGCTGCTTTCTGGCTGATCGGTTTTGGGATATATGCAATCATCCAAATCAGAAAGGAACGAAAGCTAAGAACAAAACTTCAGGAAGAATCTCAGATTGCGGAAGCCAGGAAGGCAGAGTTGGAACACCTGGTAACACTACGTACCAACCAGTTGACGCTTCAAAACGAGAAGCTTGAAACGGCCCTGGCCGAACTTAAATCTACCCAATCGCTGCTCGTCCAATCCGAAAAAATGGCTTCACTTGGTGAGCTCACCGCAGGCATCGCTCATGAAATACAGAACCCCCTCAACTTTGTCACCAATTTTTCCGAAATAAATACAGAACTAATTGATGAATTGCTGGTGGCCATAGAAAAGGGAAAGATGGACGATGTAAAGGCGATTGCAGAAGACATCCGGGCAAACGAGGAAAGAATTGGTCACCATGGCAAGCGTGCCGATGGCATTGTAAAAGGAATGTTGCTACATAGCAGGAGCAGCAGCGGACAAAAAGAACGCACTGATATTAATGCATTGGCAGATGAATTTATCCGGCTTTGTTATCATGGTTTAAGAGCAAAAGAAAAAAGTTTTAACGCTACCATAAAAACCGATTTTGATGCAACACTCGAGAAAATCAATATTATTCCGCAGGATATTGGAAGGGTGGTTTTGAATTTGTTGACAAATGCGTTTTATGCGGTAGATGAGAAGAAAAAGGCAGGGGTTGAGAATTATGAACCAACTGTTTCAATCAGTACAAAAAAGATTGCTGATAAAGTTGAAATTATTGTTATTGACAATGGAAATGGAATCCCACAAAAAGTATTAGATAAAATCTTTCAACCCTTCTTTACCACCAAACCTACCGGGCAGGGAACTGGCTTGGGATTAAGTTTAAGTTACGATATTGTGAGGGCACATGGTGGGGAATTACTGGTAGATACACAAGATGGAGAAGGAACTAGCTTTTGCATTAAATTGCCCAACACTGTTAATACTTGAATACATTATGAATAAAATATTATTCCTTATCCTCATTTTATTTTGTTTTACTGCCAACGGCCAGTCTTCCAACCCGGCCATCCTTGACACCTCTTTAAACAGGCAATGGACCGTATTGGCAAAAGATTGGCGATATCAAAAAGGAGATAATATTGATTGGGCACAACCTGCTTTTGATGATACCTCATGGCCACTAATAACGAGTTTTAACTTAAACATGATCGATTCAAAGCCAATTAATAAACGAGGTGAAATTGGATGGTTTCGTAAAAGACTAAAAGCAACTGGTAACCTAAATGATGCTTTAGTGCTGAACATTTATCAGACGGGCGCTTCAGAAATTTATCTGGACGGTAAGTTGATTCATAAATTGGGGGTGGTAAGCGCTAATCCAAAAGAAATAATCTATCATGACCCATCGCAATATTTGCTTTCTCTGCCACTACAAACGAAAGAACAAATACTTGCTGTAAGATTCGTGAATGACCAGGAAAAATTCCCTGTTTTTTTAAATTATAATGGCTATTTAAGACTGCTCGTAACAACACTTAGCAACGCCAATTCAAAAGACGCCATAAAGAATGCACAAGTTGTAAAAAGGAAATTAACAGAACAAAGATATTTTATAACGCTTGGGGTTAGTATATTCTTATGTATTTTTTTTTCATCCTTATTCTTCTTTTTTTCTTCAGAGAAAATAAACGGTTTCTTTGCGTTATCTAGTTTCTTTCTGGTCCTGTTTATTAGTTTCGTTTTAGTCAGTTTAAATACAGAAGGGAAGCCTTTTTTGATAAATTTTTTTTGGAGTATTTTTTCTACCACTCATGTTTTATTGATACTGTATTGTGTTTATAAAATTTACAATCAAAAATTTGGTTTTTTTTATTGGTTAATTTTTGGGATAAGTTTTATAACCATTCCTTTCCTGTTTTTATTTAGAGCAGAATATGTAACGCCTGCCATCGGAGTTCTTGTGAATTTGGAAATAGTAAGAGTAATTATTTTTTCCAGAAAAAAAGACAGAATTGCATCTTATGTTTTTTTAATATTTGGCGGTATCAATATGCTATATTGGGTGGCTTTTTTGTCCAATATCTTCCCCTTTGGAAATCAATACTTGCCATATGCATTCATGCTTACTCCCATTAGTTTTGCCATCTATCTGGGATATGCATTTGGTGTTCGAAGTCAGTCTTTGCTTCTAAAGTTAACCGAAGTAGAACACCTTTCTAAAGAAAATCAGTTCATTCTTTCCACTCAAAATGAAACCTTGGAGAAGCAGGTGCTTGAGCGGACTTCTGCGCTCAATCAATCGTTGGAAAATCTCAAATCCACCCAATCCCAACTGATACAGGCTGAAAAAATGGCAAGCCTTGGGGAATTGACTGCTGGTATTGCACATGAAATTCAAAACCCATTAAACTTTGTAAATAACTTTAGTGAAGTAAATAAAGAGTTGTTAGATGAATTGAAGGCTGAATTGGCAATTGGCAATATGCAATTGGCAATTGATCTGGCAAATGATATAAGAGACAACGAGCAAAAAATAAACCACCATGGTAAACGTGCAGATGCGATTGTAAAAGGAATGTTGCAGCACAGCCGCAGCAGCAGCGGGGTAAAAGAACCAACAGATATTAATGCTTTATGCGATGAATATTTGCGGTTAAGTTATCATGGCCTGCGGGCAAAAGACAAATCATTCAATGCAACGATGAAAACAGATTTTGATGAGAGCATTGGCAACATCAATATCATACCGCAGGATATTGGAAGGGTGTTGTTGAATTTAATCAATAATGCGTTTTATGCTGTAGGCGAACGAAGTAAAGCCGGAAGTCCCGATTTAAATATCGGGGTAGCCTCCCTGCCCTCTCCCGATAAAATCGGAATAAACGAAGCAGGGTTCTCAGACCCAAATAATAATAAGACTCCAACAGTATGGGTGAATACAAAAAAAATTGTAACCCCTTTAGGGAATAGGGGCATTTTAATTTCTGTTTCCGATAACGGCCCCGGCATTCCTCAAAATATATTAGATAAAATATTTCAACCTTTCTTTACCACTAAGCCAACCGGGCAGGGAACCGGATTGGGATTGAGTTTGAGTTATGACATTGTAAAAGCACATAGTGGTGAACTAAAAGTGGAAACAAAAGAAGGTGAAGGAACTAAATTTATTATTATCTTACCGGCACAAATTTAAAATACACAAATGAAAATTTTAGTAGTAGACGACGAAAGAGATATTCAGACGCTATTTGAGCAACGTTTTAGAAAAGAAATCAGGGAAAAGATTTTTGATTTTGCTTTTGCTTTTTCGGGCGAGGAGGCACTTAAATTTTTGAGCAATCACGGGCATGAGGCCGTATTAATTTTATCGGATATCAATATGCCGGGTATGAGCGGTCTGGAATTACTGGAACAAATTAAACACAAATACCTGAAGCCACCCCCCATCGTAATGATGATTACTGCCTACGGAGATGCAGAAAATTATAACCTGGCCAAACAATTGGGAGCTGATGATTTTTTAACAAAGCCGGTTGACTTCGCTGTATTAAAGGAAAAATTAAAAACACTTATCTGATGGCAAAAATATTAGTGGCAGATGATGAAGCTGATTTGGAAATGCTCATTAAACAAAAGTTCCGGCAAAAGATCAGGGAGCAGAAATATGAATTCATTTTTGCTGTTAACGGAAACGATGCTATTGAAAAAATCAAGCAGCATCCCGATGTAGATATCGTGTTGAGTGACATCAATATGCCCGAAATGGATGGACTTACTTTACTAAGCCGGTTGGGCGTTTCCAATCCACTTATTAAAGCAGTAATTGTTTCTGCCTATGGCGATATGGAAAATATTCGCACCGCCATGAACCGTGGCGCTTTCGACTTTATTACCAAGCCTATTAATTTTGAAGATCTTTCGGTTACGATGGAAAAAACCATCAATCATGTGTTACAGATACGTGAGACACTCAAAGCCATACAGGAAAACAATATTCTTAAAATGTATGTGGATGAAACGGTGTTGAAATTTATGAGCAGCCGTGAGTTTGAATCTTCGCTGGTTGCGAACGAAACCATTGAAGCCACCGTAGCATTTATTGATATTTGCAGCTTTACGTCTATCAGCGAAAACGAGCCACCGGATATGGTCGTTAACCTGCTCAATAAATATTTTGACGTAATGGCGAAGGAAGTAATTGCACAGGGAGGATACATTGATAAGTTTATAGGTGATGCAATCATGGCCGTGTTTAAAGGAGAATTTCATTTAGACAGAGCCATTGAAGCCTGCCTGGCCGTAAGAGCACAGATAGCCAAATTGCCTGTTTTTGCAGAGCATGTTTCTTTTTCACCTAAAGTTTCCATCGGTATTAATAGTGGCGAAATGATATCAGGCAATATCGGCTCCGCAAGTTTGCGCCGTTTGGATTACACGGTTATTGGCGATGCAGTGAATACAGCACAACGCTTGCAATCTGCAGCCGGACCAGGCCAGATAGTTATTAACGAAGCCACCTATAAAAAAATTAAAGTATCGTTCAATTGTACTCAGATTGGTGAAGTTGCGTTGAAGAATAAGTCTACTCCGATGATGGTTTTTGAAGTGTTGGATTAATACCTTCCGTTCGATCCAAATCCATTCCGGTCATTCGATTTTTGGTAAGACCGGAATGGAAAAATGCAGCTTTCACATCTATCTTTGAACGATCCCCCGGCAACCAATCCAAACAGGGTTTACCCGTCATAAAAGATACCATCTATCCAACCAGTTTGCCAGTAATCAACTTTTATTTACTTACACTGTTATTTATCTTTTAATTAAAACTAAGCCCGCTAATTCATCCGTAATTTCACAATCATTAAAATAAAAAGAAATGCCAGTTTATAAATTGCAAATAAATGGTAAGCAATACCAGGCCGATGTTGCTGCGGATACTCCTTTGCTTTGGGTATTGAGAGACTCCCTTGGTCTTGTAGGCACTAAATTCGGTTGCGGTATTGCCCAGTGTGGTGCCTGCACGGTCCACCTGAACGGTAATGCCGTAAAATCTTGTGTATTACCAGTGGCTTCTGTAAAAACAGCCGCTATCACAACAATTGAAGGCCTCTCAACAATCGGCGACCATCCCTTACAAACCGCCTGGGATGAAGTGGATGTGCCGCAATGTGGGTATTGCCAGGCAGGCCAGATCATGACGGCGGCCGCATTATTAAACAAAAAGCCCCACCCTTCCGAAACCGAAATTGACAATGCGATGCATGGTAATATTTGCCGTTGTGGCGCCTATCACCGCATCCGGGAAGCAGTAAAATTAGCCAGCACAAAAATTTAACCTCATGCAAAAGTCAACTACATCCAGAAGAGATTTTTTAAAATTAACCGCTCTTACCGGGGGAGGTCTTATGCTGGGTTTTTCCTGGTTCAATGCAGACGCTGAAAGCCCAGTCATTATTAAAAAAATACCTTTTGCCGACAGCAAGGGATTTAATAGTTACCTGTCAATTGCCAGTGATGGAACCATTACTATACTCTCTCCCAATCCGGAACTGGGTCAAAATATCATGACGTCTTTTCCAATGATTGTAGCGGAAGAATTAGATGCCGACTGGACAAAAGTAAAAGTGCTGCAGGCGGCGCTTGATACCAAAGCCTTTGATCGCCAGCTTACCGGCGGCAGTGGTGCTGTGCCGCATTCCTGGAAAAGATTAAGGCTGGCAGGTGCTACCGCAAGAAATATGTTGATGCAGGCTGCTGCTACCCAATGGAATTTACCGGTAGAGGAATGCAGTACAAGCAATAGTAAGGTTACACATAACAAATCTGGCAAACAGGCCAGCTATGGCGATTTGGCAGCACTCGCCGCTACCCTGCCGGTACCTAAAGATGTGAAACTAAAAGATCGGAAAGATTTTAAAATAATAGGACAGGCTGTAAAAAATGTAGCCAATAAAGATATTGTAACAGGCAAGCCAATTTTTGGTTTGGATTTTTACCGGGAAGGTATGCTGCATGCGATGATACAACGTCCTGCTTCCTTCGGCACTAAAATTAAGTCAGTTGACAGTGCCGCTGCTAAAGCAATGCCCGGTATTATGGATGTGGTTGTTTTTAAAAACAATGTGGCCGTTGTTGGCAAATCTACCTGGGAGGTAATCAAGGCAAGAAAGCTGCTGGAAATTGAATATGAGAAAGATGGCGAAATTGAAAGCACAGCCTATCATAACAATATTTTTACCAAACTGATGGATAGCAACACACCTTCAATCAAGAGAGCGAATGGGGATGTTGCCACCGCATTTAGTACCGCAGCAAAAATTGTAAAAGCTGAATACCAGTGCCCTTTTCTATCGCATGCACCGCTTGAGCCAATGAATTTTTTTGCACATGTACGCTCCGATGGTATAGAACTGGTCGGCCCCACACAAACACCAGCAAGTGCAAGAAATGCTGTAGGTAAACTGCTAAATGTTCCGGAAGATAAGATCACCCTCGAAATAACCAGGCTTGGTGGTGGATTTGGTCGTCGATTGAAATGGGATTATGTATTGGAAGCGGCAGAACTATCCAGTCTTATAAAAGCACCGGTAAAAGTAACCTGGACCAGGGAAGATGACATGACAGGAGGAAGCTATCGTCCGGCTGTTCGTTATCGTTTTGAAGCAGCCTTGGACAGTAATGGAAATATGGTTGGTTACAAATGTCGTGGTGTTGGTATAAATGCGGGTAATACTACCCGTGAAGACAACTTCCCTTCTGGTGCAGTCGATCATTTACTGATTGAAAGTCTTGATCATAAATCTGCCATTACAACCGGTGCATGGCGAGCCCCCACTACCAACTTTTTGGGCTTTGCCGAACAGGCATTCTTAGATGAAGTGGCAGAGGCAGCAGGAAAAGATCCAATACAATTCAGGCTGGAATTATTGGCAAAGGCAAGAACCAATCCTGCCGGACCGGTAAAGTATAGTATCGACCGGATGGAGACAGTAATCAAAATGGCAGCTGAAAAATCAGGCTGGGGTAAAAAGCCGGGCGTGTTCCATGGCTTTAGTGTTTACTACTCTCACCAGTCTTATGTGGCCCAGATTTGCGAAGTGATCATGCAGGCAGGAAAACCAGTGGTAAAGAAGATCTATGCAGTTTCCGATTGCGGCCAGGTAGTCAATTTAAGCGGTGCCTGTCAGCAGGTAATGGGCGGTATTGTAGATGGACTTGGTCATGCGATGTACAGCAAACTGACTTTTAAAAATGGCGCAACGGAGCAAACCAATTTTAATAATTACCGGCTCATCCGCATGAAAGAAATCCCGGAAATTGAAACCCATTTTGTAGACAATGGCATTGATCCAACCGGTTTGGGTGAGCCAGCTTTACCACCAACCGGAGGTGCTGTTGCCAACGCTATTTTTAAAGCCACCGGCAAGCGATTGAGAAGTCAGCCATTTATAGATGAAGAAGTGTTTAAGGTAAAGACTTAACCGTAAATGGATGGATCAATTTTTCTTTTTGATAAATGAAAAAAATGGAGTTGGTTCAGACTTAAACGATCAGAAGTCTTTTAAGAAAGAAATAGTTTTATAACCTAAGCGTCCGGTGCTGATAATTTCAGTACCGGACGTTTTGAATCGCCATCATTCATGGTTATTTTAT
>Ga0209181_10013298_pt1 | contig 10324 bp, 11 predicted proteins | sample MAT05_FD_187208 | JGI IMG/M metagenome (GOLD analysis project Ga0209181, IMG submission 187208) | Freshwater microbial communities from Lake Fryxell liftoff mats and glacier meltwater in Antarctica - MAT-05 (SPAdes) (version 2) | ecosystem: Environmental > Aquatic > Freshwater > Ice > Liftoff...
AGTTACTTGCCTACGCAGCACTTTTACAGAAGTGGAACAAGGTGCACAACCTCACCGCGTTACGGGAAGAGAGCTTGATTGTCAGCCATCACCTACTGGACTCTTTGTCCGTTTTGCCGTTTTTGGCAAAGTCAAAAAGTCTTGCCGATATTGGCAGTGGCGGCGGATTGCCGGGCATCCCACTCGCGATTGTAAGGCCTGGTTTGCCGATTACCTTAGTGGAAAGCAGCAGCAAAAAAGCGGCCTTTTTATTGCAAGCGAAGATCGAGTTAAAGCTCGCCAATGTGTCAGTACAAGGGGTTCGGGTGGAGTCGCTGAAGGCGGATAAATCCTGTGATCTGTTTGACTCGGTGACTTCAAGAGCGTTTTCTAGTCTTGCTGATTTCGTGCGATTGGCCGGGCATTTAGTTGCTCAGGGCGGCGCACTTTTTGCGATGAAGGGCGTATTGCCCCAAGAAGAAATAGACCAATTACCAGCCGGGTGGCGAGTGCGAGAAACACATCCGCTAGCCGTGGCGGGGCTGGATGCGCAGCGGCATTTGATTATTGTGGAACGAGCCTAGAAAACCAAGAAAGAGCCTAATAGTGCATATTTTTGCAGTCGCTAATCAAAAAGGTGGGGTGGGGAAAACCACCACCACCGTGAATCTCGCGGCGGCTTTGGCTGCCAGTGGGCAGCGCGTTTTGTTGGTCGATCTTGATCCACAAGGCAACTCCACCATGGGGAGCGGGGTGGAAAAGCACTCGCTGAAGCAGTCGGTTTATCACGTCTTGCTTGGCATGGCGACGCTAGCAGAAGCACGTAAAGCTTCCGAAGCGGGCAAGTATGACACCCTCCCGGCGAACCGAGATTTGGCCGGTGCGGAAGTTGAGATGGTCGATTTGGAGCGGCGTGAAAACCGCTTAAAAGAAGCGCTGGCTGTGCATAAGGACGACTACGATTTTGTGCTGATAGATTGTCCACCTTCGCTTTCACTGCTTACCTTGAACGGCTTGTGTGCGGCCAATGGCGTCATTATTCCCATGCAGTGCGAGTACTACGCACTGGAGGGTTTATCGGATCTGGTCAATACCATTAAAAAAGTTCACGCCAACCTCAATCCAGATCTCAAAATTATCGGTTTGCTGCGCGTGATGTTTGATACCCGCAGCACCTTGTCGAATCAGGTTTCCGCCCAGCTTGAACAGCACTTTGGCGACAAGGTTTTCAAGTCGATTGTGCCGCGTAATGTGCGTCTCGCTGAAGCGCCTAGCTATGGTTTGCCGGGCGTTATTTTTGATCGTGCCTCCAAGGGTGCGCAGGCTTATGTGTCTTTTGCGGCCGAGATGATTGAGCGTGTTAAGACGTATTAAAAACCAAGAATTCGTTGCGATAAAAAGAAAGTAAGAGAGAAAAATGGCAACAAAACAAAAGGGTTTGGGTCGCGGGTTGGATGCGCTGTTGGCCGGTAATACGGCCGAAGTAGCGCGTCAGGAAACGCTGCGCGTGGATCGTCTCCAGCCGGGCAAGTATCAGCCGCGAACACAGATGGACCCTGAGTCTTTGAACGAATTAGCCGCGTCGATTAAGGCGCAAGGCATCATGCAGCCAATTCTGGTGCGACCACTCAGTGAAACGGGTCGCTACGAAATTATCGCTGGTGAGCGTCGCTGGCGTGCGTCGCAACTCGCTGGCTTGACCGAAGTGCCGGTGTTGGTGCGCGAGATTCCGGATGACTCCGCGTTGGCCATGTCGCTCATCGAAAACATCCAGCGCGAGAATTTGAATCCGCTGGAAGAAGCGATGGGGCTTCAGCGCTTGATTGATGAGTTTGGTATGACCCATCAACAAGCCGCCGATGCAGTGGGTCGCTCGCGTCCGGCCGCCAGCAATCTTTTGCGATTGTTGAACCTAGCGAAGTCCGTTCAAGACCTTTTAATGTGCGGAAAAATCGACATGGGGCATGCTAGGGCCTTACTTCCCCTCGAAAAATCGAGCCAAGCGGCTCTAGGGGCCCAAATCGCCATTCGGGGCTTGTCTGTGCGCGAAACGGAACGCCTTGTTCAACAAGATTTGAAGCCAGCGAACAAGGCGAAGCAAAAAACAGCCCACAAACCCGACCGCGATTTAATTAGCCTAGAAGAAGAGTTGGCTGATGCTTTGGGTGCACCCGTAAAAATTAAAGCGGGCGCAAAAGGCGGAGCAGGGCAATTGGTTATTTCATTTTCGAGTTTTGATCAGCTCGATGGGGTTATTGAAAAGCTGCGTTGATTCGGATTTGCTGGGTCGAGTAGTTGTGCACTGCACCTAGTTGTAGACATGTCTTTTATAAGACTGTAGACTCCCGCTTTTATGTGGTAGCTGGCGCGTAAGCTGGTTAAAATCTTGTAGATGAGTTGGCAGTTTTTTTAAGCGAACTTACTCAATATTTTTGCGGCGCGTCATCGGCGGGCTTCATGTTTCGGACGATCCTTCTGCAATTTTTCGCGACCCTCGTGGCTTCATTATTTACGGGGTTGATGTTTGGCGCGAGCGGAATGTTTTCGACGATGCTTGGGGGCTTGGCAGTCGTTGTGCCTAACCTTTTGTTTGCGCTGCGTTTAAACGCAATAAAAAAGAAGCCTGGAGCATCTTATCCAGCGGCTTTCTTTATTGGGGAATTCATTAAGATCGCTTCAACGATTGTGTTGTTGGTGATTGCTGCGGCGCTGTATCGCGATGTGCATTGGTTGGCATTGTTGATTGGTTTGGTCGTGGCTCTGAAAGCAAATCTTTTTGCACTTTTATTGAAGCATTGAAAATGGCAACTGAGCACGCACCTACCTCCTCTGAATACATCGTCCACCACTTGTCACATCTGACAAGTACAGGGCATCATCAAACTAGCATCGTCGATTTTTCAGTCGCCAATCTCGACACTATTTTCTTTTCTCTGCTTAGCGGCCTCGCTGCCATTTTTATTATGTGGATGGTTGCACGTCGCGTAACGGCAGGTGTGCCCGGTCGATTGCAAGCGGCCGTCGAAATCATTGTCGAGATGGTCGAGTCGCAATCCAAGTCGATTGTTCATGGAGACCGCACGTTCATTGCGCCTCTTGCGCTGACAGTATTTGTGTGGGTATTTTTCATGAATGCCCTGGACTTGCTGCCAGTCGATTTGCTGCCCCGTATCGCACAATGGTGGACGGGCGACCATGATGCTAAGTTGCGTATTGTGCCAACTGCTGACCTTAATGGCACATTGGGTATCTCAGTGGGTGTTCTGTTGCTGATGTTTTGGTACAACTTCAAGCTTAAAGGTGTGGGTGGGTTTGTGCGCGAGCTTTTTACCGCTCCTTTTGGAAACAAGATTTTTCTCTATCCCTTTAATTTTTTATTAAATGTGATTGAGTTTGGCGCAAAGACGTTGTCGCTGGGTATGCGGTTGTTCGGCAATATGTATGCGAGCGAACTGATTTTCATGTTAATTGCGCTCTTGGGTGCCAGTGCTACTTGGTGGGGTATGGGCATGCATATTATTGCGGGTTCTATCTGGGCGATCTTCCACATTTTAATCATTACTCTGCAGGCCTTCGTCTTTATGATGCTGACCCTAGTGTATCTCGGTCAGGCGCACGAAGGCCACTGATTTCAGTCGGTTTTGTTTTTAAACTTTATTTTTTAACGAGGAGTTGTTATGGAAGTTATCGTTGCTGTTGCGTTAGCCACCGGTCTAATCATTGGTTTGGGTGCTATTGGCGCTTGTCTTGGAATTGGCATTATGGGTGCGAAGTATCTAGAAGCAGCTGCTCGCCAGCCTGAGTTGATGAATGCCCTTCAAACCAAAATGTTTCTGTTGGCTGGTCTGATTGACGCTGCGTTCATTATCGCAACTGGTATTGCGCTTTGGTTCGCCACTGCCAATCCCTTTCTCGCCCAAATGGCCAATCTGCCTAAGTAATTCGGCTGATGGAATTTCCGTATAAGGACGAACAATCGTGGATCTGAACGCAACCCTAATAGCCCAATGTGTAGTGTTCTTCATATTGGCATGGTTCACGATGAAATTCGTGTGGCCCCCAATCATGAAGGCACTCGACGAGCGCGCGCAGAAAATCGCTGACGGGCTTGCGGCAGCAGACAAGGCTAAAACTGAGCTGACACAGATGGAAAAGAAAGTGGCGGATGAGTTGCGCAAAGCGCGTGAATCGGCGACTGACTTGCGCTCTGGTGCCGAAAAGCAAGGCTCGCAGTTGATTGAAGAAGCGCGCTCCGAGGCTGCTCGCATTATCAACCAGGCCCGCCTTGCTGCCGAAGGCGAGGCGGCTGTGGCTGCTCAGCGCGCTAAAGAAGCGTTGCGCGAACAAGTGGCCCAATTGGCTGTGGTGGGTGCGGAACGCATTCTGCGCAAAGAAATTAACGCGCAAGTCCACGCTGATTTGTTGGCTAATCTGAAACAGGAACTCAAGTAGGTCATGGCCGAGAATCTCACCATTGCGCGTCCCTACGCTGAAGCTGCTTTTCAGCTGGCGAAGTCACAGAATGCGCTAGGCCCTTGGCAGCAAGCGCTGGCCGGCATGGCGGCGATTGCTGCGGATGCGCAGATGGGCGAGTCCATCGGCAATCCCAGGCTTTTGCCAACGCAAGTGGCTCAGCTTTTCTTGGATGTTGCGAACGGCGGTGCAAATACAAAGCTGTCTGCTGACCAGCAGAACTTTGTACGTGTTCTCGTCGATAACGACCGTCTGGATGTGCTTTCTGAAATCAGCGAACTTTTCGTTGAACTGAAAAATGGGCAAGAGGGTGTGCAAGATGCCCGCATTACCTCGGCCTTTCCGCTCGACGAAGTTATGTTGAAAAACCTGGTGGCGGAATTGGAAGTGCGCTTCAAGTTCAAAATTCAGGCGACAGTCAGCGTAGATTCTGAACTTATTGGTGGCGTGACTATCGCTATCGGCGATCAAGTCATTGACGCCTCCGTGCGCGGCAAGCTTGCAGCCATGGCTACAGCATTAAAGAATTAGGAGCTTAAACATGCAACTCAATCCCTCTGAAATCAGCGAACTGATCAAGAGCAAAATTCAGAATCTTGAACTTGCCGCTACTGCGCGTACTGAAGGTACGGTGGTTTCCGTAACCGACGGTATTTGCCGTGTTCACGGTCTGGCTGATGTTATGCAAGGCGAAATGCTGGAGTTCCCGGGCAACACTTTCGGTCTGGCGCTGAACCTTGAGCGTGACTCTGTCGGCGTTGTAATTATGGGTGAATACGAGCACATCACCGAAGGCGATACCGTGAAATGTACGGGTCGTATTCTGGAAGTGCCAATTGGCCCAGAACTTCGTGGTCGCGTAGTGAATGCGCTCGGTGAGCCGATTGACGGCAAAGGCCCAATCAATGCCAAGCTGACCGACAAGCTGGAAAAAGTAGCGCCTGGCGTTATTGATCGTAAATCTGTTTCTCAGCCTGTGCAGTCTGGTCTCAAGTCGATTGACGCCATGGTGCCGGTAGGTCGTGGTCAACGTGAGTTGATCATCGGCGACCGCCAAACGGGTAAGACCGCCGTTGCTGTGGATGCCATCATCAACCAGAAGGGTCAGAACATGACCTGCATCTATGTGGCGATTGGTCAGAAAGCATCGACCGTCGCTAATGTGGTTCGCAAACTGGAAGAGCACGGCGCACTGGAATACACCATTATTGTTGCCGCCACCGCATCTGAATCAGCCGCGATGCAGTTTTTGGCACCTTATGCTGGTTGCACTATGGGCGAGTACTTCCGCGATCGCGGCGAAGATGCGCTGATCGTGTACGACGATTTAACCAAGCAAGCTTGGGCGTATCGTCAGATATCATTGCTGCTACGCCGCCCACCAGGCCGCGAAGCGTATCCTGGCGATGTGTTCTACATCCACTCCCGTTTGCTGGAGCGTGCCGCTCGTGTCAGCGAAGCCTACGTTGAAAAATTCACCAAGGGCGCTATTAAAGGCAAGACCGGTTCATTGACCGCGTTGCCTGTCATTGAAACGCAAGCCGGTGACGTTTCCGCTTTCGTTCCAACCAACGTGATCTCGATTACCGACGGTCAGATCTTCTTGGAAACCGACTTGTTCAACGCCGGTATTCGTCCCGCTATCAACGCCGGTATTTCGGTTTCACGCGTGGGCGGTGCTGCTCAGACCAAAGTTATCAAGAAGCTCGGTGGTGGTGTGCGTTTGGCATTGGCTCAATATCGTGAATTGGCTGCGTTCGCGCAGTTCGCTTCCGATTTGGATGAGTCGACCCGTAAGCAGCTAGAGCGTGGTCGTCGTGTAATGGAACTGATGAAGCAGCCGCAATACGCGCCGCTTTCAGTTTCAGAAATGGCCGTGTCTTTGTACGCAGTTGAAAAAGGCGCCTTTGATGATGTTGAAGTGAGCCGCGTCTTGGCTTTCGAATTAGCCTTGCAGCAGTATCTCAAGCAGACCAAAGCGGATCTCATGAGCAAGATTGAAAGCACCAAAGAGCTGGATAAAGAGAGCGAAGCGACACTCTCCAGTGCCATTGATGAATTTAAGAAATCTTGGGCTTAAGCGCTCGCTAGGGATACGATCATGGCCGGCGGCAAAGAGATACGGACGAAAATAAAAAGCGTCCAAAACACCAAAAAAATCACCAAAGCAATGGAGATGGTGGCTGCATCCAAAATGCGAAAAGCGCAAGAACGGATGCGCGCTGCCCGCCCTTACAGCGAGAAGATTCGCAATTTGGCCGCCAATCTTTCGCAAGCTAACATGACAGATTATCGTCATCCTTTCCTCGGCAAGGCGGGTGCAAACCTGTTAGTGCCGAAGCGCGTTGGTTTGATTATCGTCAGCACGGATAAAGGTTTGTGCGGTGGCTTAAATACCAACGTCTTGCGCTTGGCCATGACCTCTATGCGCCAGTGGGAACAAGCGGGTGTAAGCGAAATCCGTGTTACCGCACTGGGCAACAAGGGTTTAGGTTTCATGCAGCGCTTGGGGGCGAAAGTGGTTTCGCACCTCACCCCGTTGGGTGATGCGCCGCAAATGGAAAAGCTCATTGGCCCTGTCAAAGTGATGATTGATGCTTTTCAAAATGGCGAGGTAGACACGGTTTATATCGCCTACACTCGTTTTGTTAACACCATGAAACAAGAGCAGCAATTACAACAATTGCTGCCTCTGACGGGTGATCAACTAGGCACATCGGGTAGCTCTTGGGATTACCTCTACGAGCCTGATCCCCAAGTAGTGATTGATGACCTGTTGATTCGCTATGTGGACGCCTTGGTTTATCAAGCCGTAGCAGAAAATATGGCTTCAGAACAAAGTGCACGCATGGTCGCCATGAAGTCGGCATCTGATAACGCCGGTACGGTAATCAAAGAACTGCAACTGGTCTACAACAAAGCGCGTCAGGCCTCTATCACCAAAGAAATTTCGGAAATCGTCGGCGGTGCTGCTGCGATTGCGGGCTAAAGAATTTATTGCATTAAGGGAATTATCATGAGCAACGGAAATATCGTTCAATGTATCGGCGCAGTGGTGGATATCAAATTCCCCCGCGATGGAATGCCTAAGATTTATGACGCACTCGTCCTCGACGAAACGTCCGCATTCAGCGAAGCCGGTCTTACTTTTGAGGTTCAACAACAGTTGGGTGACGGCGTCGTTCGCACCATTGCTATGGGCTCCTCAGACGGCCTGCGTCGTGGCATGAAAGTTAAAAATACCGGCGCGGCTATTTCAGTACCGGTGGGTAGCGGCACCCTCGGTCGCGTTATGGATGTACTGGGTCGCCCGATTGATGAGCGCGGCCCCATCCTCTCCGACGAGCGTCGCCCTATTCACCAGAAAGCGCCGAAGTTCGACGAGCTTTCACCTACGACCGACTTGCTAGAAACCGGCATTAAAGTGATCGACTTGATTTGCCCATTTGCTAAGGGCGGTAAAGTGGGTTTGTTCGGTGGCGCGGGTGTGGGTAAGACAGTGAACATGCTGGAACTCATCAACAACATCGCCAAGCAACACAGCGGTTTGTCGGTATTCGCGGGTGTGGGCGAGCGGACACGTGAAGGTAACGACTTCTATCACGAAATGTCGGACGCCAAAGTTATCGACCAAGATAACCTGGCCAACTCAAAAGTAGCGATGGTGTTTGGTCAAATGAACGAACCACCAGGCAACCGTCTGCGCGTTGCATTGAGCGGTTTGACCATGGCAGAAAAATTCCGCGACGAAGGCAAAGACATTCTCTTCTTCGTCGACAATATTTATCGCTACACATTGGCCGGTACCGAAGTATCTGCGTTGCTAGGCCGTATGCCTTCTGCCGTAGGTTATCAACCGACACTGGCTGAAGAAATGGGCCGTTTGCAAGAGCGTATTACCTCCACCAAAGTCGGTTCGATCACCTCCATCCAAGCTGTGTATGTGCCAGCAGATGACTTGACCGATCCATCACCTGCAACCACCTTCTTGCACTTGGATTCGACGGTTGTGTTGTCACGTGACATCGCTGCATTGGGTATCTACCCTGCGGTTGATCCACTCGATTCCACCTCGCGTCAGCTTGACCCACTCGTCGTTGGCGAAGAACATTACAACGTGGCACGTAAAGTACAAGCCACGCTGCAACGCTACAAAGAACTGCGCGACATCATCGCGATTCTGGGTATGGACGAGCTTTCGCCAGAAGACAAATTGGCCGTTACCCGCGCACGTAAAATTCAGCGCTTCTTGTCACAACCGTTCCACGTTGCGGAAGTATTTACAGGTTCGCCAGGAAAATACGTCAGCCTGAAAGACACCATTCGTGGCTTCAAAGGCATTGCTGAGGGCGAGTACGACAACCTGCCAGAGCAAGCTTTCTACATGGTTGGCACCATCGAAGAAGCCGTCGAAAAAGCCAAGACCCTGCAATAAACCCGATTCATTATTGCAGTCGTTCAGTCATCTCCTCAACAGGAGATGACCATTGAAGGAAAGAAACATGGCAACAAATTTACATGTCGACATCGTTAGCGCAGAAGAGTCTATTTTCTCTGGCGCTGCTGAGTTTGTCGCTTTACCTGGCGAGTCTGGTGAGTTAGGCATCATGCCTGGCCACACTCCGTTGCTAACCCGCATTAAAGCAGGCGTAGTACGTGTAAAGCTACCGAACCAAGACGCCGAAGAACTCGTGTTCGTTAATGGCGGCATGCTCGAAGTGCAACCCCACCTCGTTACTGTTCTTGCGGACACAGCGATTCGCGGTAAAGATCTCGACGAAGCCAAAGCGCTCGACGCAAAAAAACACGCCGAAGAAGCCATGCATAATCAAGACTCCAAAATTGATTACGCCAAAGCCCAAGCCGAACTCTCCGAGGCTTTAGCGCAACTCGCTGCGATTAAAAAACTTAAGAGATAAGAGAACAAGCTGTAAAAACAAAAAAGGCAGCTACGGCTGCCTTTTTTGTTTTCACGATTGGTTGGAATATCTACAAGCAGAGGCTGTAAACGATGCACCACAAGCCCAATTTAAGGTTTCACCCTTTTGGATTTCAGAGCTCTCACTTCAAAATTTACCTTATCCACTTCCACTTTTTTATTGTTAATCAACGCTAAACGATGTCGTCCGGGACTAGGAAGCCATAGGATATTTGTGTTGCTACCCCCCAAATTTTTGTCGTCCATTCGCCATTGCCAGCCAGCCTCAGATGGGTTTGATAAACGCAGGTTTATACGCTGACGCTCTGGAGGTATGTCTGGATCGAGAGCGATAATTGTGCCTTCAGTAGGATATTTAATTCTTGCCAGCGATAGGGGATTTGCAGCTCGTACGATAGAGCGTTCCGTTCCAGCGATAAACCATTCTTTCCTTTGTGGTTCAACGGAGGGTTCAAAACGCAGAGCTGTGTGGACGAGTCCAGCAGGGGGTGTGGGCGGCAGACTTTGACGTTTTGGACGCGCCAGATTTGCGTCACCACGGTGTAGCCAATCCATCACATCTCGCCACACAGGGGCTGCACCAGAAATACCGGATACGTCATGCATAGGCTCACCGCTGGCATTGCCAACCCAGACTGCCACGGTGTAATGCCTTGAATAGCCTGCGCACCAATTGTCGCGCATATCTTTGCTGGTTCCCGTCTTAGCGGCCGCCCAGTAAGGCGTTGAAAGCCACGACGCTAGTCCAAATGTACCTGCCCGTGCGTTGGAATCGGCAAGCACATCGCTGACTAAAAAAGCAGCAGCAGGCTTAAAAGCTTGGCGAGTAATTCCTGCAAAAACGCCCGTACAACCTTGCTGCTTACAGGAAACCAGTACATCACTTTTAGTGGGTGTAACACGCAGTGGTGACCAGCGACCATTGTTTGCCAG
>Ga0209181_10013303_pt1 | contig 10322 bp, 8 predicted proteins | sample MAT05_FD_187208 | JGI IMG/M metagenome (GOLD analysis project Ga0209181, IMG submission 187208) | Freshwater microbial communities from Lake Fryxell liftoff mats and glacier meltwater in Antarctica - MAT-05 (SPAdes) (version 2) | ecosystem: Environmental > Aquatic > Freshwater > Ice > Liftoff...
GCCAAAACGGTTGCCTGCCACGGTCTAACGCGGCCGAAAACAACATGGCCTGTGGCTCGGCCGTGCTGGCATCGGGAATCAAGGTCAGCACAAATCCGCTACCTGGCGCGCTCGGATCAAACCACGTGCCTGAAATAGACGGGTGCGGAGTGTCGCCGACGCGCACCGCGTTCAACAGTTGCGACAGCAGCGGGCGTTCGACGCCGGCAGCGGCCGGCTGATAGACGCGGCGCTCGATCTCATAGCTGCCCTTTGGCAAGCGTCCAATAGGAATCACCCAATTTTTAGGCGGCGGCGCAGCGAAGCAGAACGGCGGCGTGCTGGTGAGACGAATGGTCAACTCAACCACGATGCGACCGCCCTCCAGCCGTACGGTGGGCGCGATATCTGGGTTCAGCGCATTGGCACCGCAGGCGTCGGTGTACAGCACCGAGACCACATCTTGCTCAGAAATGCTGGACCCGTTGCGAGGATGAAGAAAATTGGGCTGACCATCGCGAAATCCATTGTCCTGGGCAGATGCTCCCGTGATCTGCATGAGCCCGACGATGCAGACGCCGGTTACGAGAATGCGCTTCATTGAAACTCTCCTTGGTGGATTACATGGCGATGAACAGGGAGTTGCAGCCGCAGCGGACACCGGCATCTGACGAGTTTGCTCACGGGTCGCTACGGCTCACTTTCCGTCAGCGATCCGCGCGGTCTGCTGCAGCGCTGCTGCATGCTTCCAAAGCGCATCGAAGACGATGCCGGATGCCTGCTGCTCCGGTCCGCTGAGCGAGGTATTCACGAACAAAATGATGCCGACCTGCTTGCTGAGATCAGCGAGCATCTCGGTCTGAATGCCCGGATCGTTGCCACCATGTCCAATCAGCGTGCCGTTGAACTTGGTGCGCCAGAACAGGCCCGAATTGCCATCGGCAGCGGGGAAGTTTTCGGGCCGATTGGAATCGCTGAACTGGAAGCGCAGCATCTCGGCCGTGCTGTCGACGTCGAGAATACGGCTGCCCTCGTACTGGCCATCGTTCAACAAAGCGATAAAAAACTTCGCCAGGTCACTGACCGACGTGCGCACCCCACCGTCGGGATAGGTGGTGCCGCCGTAAAGCGGTATCGGAATGATGAGGCTGTGGTGCGAGACATACAGTTTGCTGTGCTGACTGAGGTCCACTTCGGACATGAACCAGCCGCTGCGCGTCATCTTTAGCGGCTCGAAAATATGTGTGCGCGTATAGACATTCAGCGGCTCGCCGAAGGCGCGTTCGACAATCAAGCCGGCGAGGCCGGCGCATATGTTGCAGTAGTCGCGAAGCCCGCCCGGCTTCGCATCAAGAAAATTTTCGCGCGAGTAATATGTGCCATCCGTGGCGAAGTATTGCTTTAGAAACTCGCCTAGGGGCTCCGGCGAATCACCGCCAAAGTGGTAGGTATCTTTGTACACCTCCCCGCGGTCCGTGATGCCAGAGGTATGCGTCGCCAAGTGCCGCAGGGTGATGATGGCTTCAGGGTAATGTGGATTGACGACTCGAAACGGCAGGTAGGTGTTGATGTCCTCGTCGAGACTGAGCTTGCCCTCGTGCACCGCTCGCATCATGGCCACGCCCAGAAACGGCTTGGAAATCGAGCCCACGTTCATGATGGTGTCAGTAGTGAATGGCCGCCCGAGCGCCTGATCGGCCAGTCCATAGCCTTGCGTCCACACCACCTGATTGTTGACGATGATGGCGGCCGCCAGCCCAACGATGCCGGAAGCTTTCATTTGCTCGGCCACAATGCTGTCGAACGCCTTGCTTGCCTCGGTGGAGGCCGGCTGGGTCGGGCTGGCATGCGCTAAATGGGTGGCCAGCAGCAGCCCATAGGCAATGCGTTCGATTGTCGCGATGAGTTTGTTGACGTGCATTTATATTCCTACCAAGGACTAACTAGGCGCTGGATTCAGCGTCCTTAGGGTGCATTTTGGCCGGCAAGCGGATCACTCAAACCCACTTCGGAAAATCTGATCCAGGCTCCGCACATCAAGCTTCCGGGTGACGTGCAGACGACCGAAGCTGGTGGAATTAACTGCCAAGAACATACTGCCATCGGCACCTATCCAGCCATCGGTTCCATCACTGAAGCGGGCTCCACCATCGGGTAGCAAATCAAAGTTGGATAGTGCGGTCGGCATTGCACCTTGGGCGGTGGGCACGCTCAATGCTTGTCCTGACGACAAAATTCGGTGCGGGGCTCGCCCTGTTTGCAATAGCCACAGGTCTTTCGTGTTGTTGGGATTGGTGGTGGCCTCGAGCACAATGTCACCGTTGCTGAGCATCGCCAGCGCTTCGAAATCACGCCATGTGCGGCCGGCCACGGGCGCATAAGGCGCCGTGTCGATGCCAATTAGGGCGACCAGTTCTGGGCGCTCGCCTGCCCGCACTCGCCATAGTCCGGTCGGCGTGGAGCCATCGGTTGCCGCTACCGTCGCGACGACGGCTGCGACGTTGCCGGCAACGCTGAGCGAGCTACTGCTGAAACTGCGCCAAGTCGAATTCAACCAGTTAGGGCCAAAAAAACCGTTCGGCTCTGTGTAGGCAATACCGCGATTGGCCGTGCCGTCAAAGTGGAACAAGCCGGGTAAATTTGTGGCAATGGGTGCCGTTCGCCATTGGGCTAGAAATATCAGCTCAACCTCGCCGGAAGGCTGCGGTGCATTCAGCCCGATGTCGACGAAGGTGGCCGTGCCTACGCCCACATCGGGACCGCGCGGGCCAGACTCGCCGGTTACCGCCACGACGCGCGGCGCTCCGTTGCACAACTCCCAAATGCCCTCGCGCAAGGTGCTGGACACCAACCGTGCATGAACCCGCCCGCTGGCGGTCACCGCCACGCGGTCCAAACCGGCGTTGAACGTCATGAACGCGTCAGCGCCAGTGAGGCCGGGTGATAACGCTGGATTGGTTGATCCCGTTTGCAGGCAGGCTTGGTTAGCTTGACCCGGCACGTGCTTGAATACCACTTGGCTTTGTGAGTTGGACGGGCTGTTGACGGTCGCATTGACCACCGAGACGCCGCCGTTGGCGATGCGTCCCTGCGCGAAGCCGACACTGTTGGGAAAGCGGAAACCGGCCCCTAGTCCCGGGCCTAGTGCGCCATCGGTTTCGGCGCGGGCAAACTCGACATTACTGCTGCCGTTCCAGCGCCACAGGCCGTAGCTAGACGCGATCGGATTGGCAGGATCGGCCGCGCGGGCAACGAACACGCGTTGGCCGTCAGCACTCGAATCGCCTTGCCCACTGTTGACGCTTAGGAATTGGTGCGCAGCCTCGATGCCGCTGCGCCCAGGACCAAGCGTTCCAACAACGCCCACCTGCGTGTAGCGGGTAAATCGACCATTTCGAAAGGCCCAGTAACCCTCGAACGTGGCGGGGCTGGTCATCCGGAAACTAAACTGGCTGGCACCCATGTTGCCGAGCGACACATCGTTAAAAGTGCGAGACATCCCCAGCGGCAAATCGGCCATCATCACATCGTCGCGCGCACCGCCAATCACCTGCCAAGTGGCCGTCTGGGCACCGACTGCGAGCGGTAGAGTCACGAAGTCAAGGGCGAAACGTTTTTTAACTTGATACTTGTTACTGGGTGCAATCACAGCGTTCCTCGCCCGAAGTGCGGATGTCAAAAGTCCAACTGAGCCGCTAGCAACTGTGCCTTTAGTTGGGATCGCATTCACCGGTCGCAATGCTAGGGTGCGCAAACGTTCAAGTCGGCACGCCGCGACAACGTCTCGGTAACGAAGTAGTAACGGGCCGAGTTGTCGCCGGTGACACCATACAAATCAAAGGATTGCAGTGGATCGAGCCGCTTTCAGCTATCGCTTCGGCAGTGCGGAGTTCGATGAATCACGCTTCGAATTGCGTGTCGCTGGGCTGCCGGTCGAGGTGGAGCGACGTGCGCTTGAGGTGTTGGCGTATTTGCTGCGCCACGCGGGCGAGGCAGTGACCAAAGAAGAGCTGCTGCGCGACGTGTGGTCGGGCCGGGTCACCGTCGATAAGGTGCTACCGAACGCGATCACTAAGCTGCGCCGCGCCTTGGGCGAAGCCAATGCGGAATACCTGGCCACTTTGGCGCGCGTTGGTTATCGATTGGATGGTCCGATCAGCCGCGTTGCGGTCGGCCGGCAGCTGCTAAGCGAGCTGCAGCTGGCCATAGGCCACCCCGTACCTGGTCGACAAAACTTTGTGCTGCGCCAGCAGCTAGCACGCACGGCGGGCAATGAGGTGTGGCTGGCCGAACACGGCAAAACCCGCGAACAGCGGGTCTACAAGTTTGGGCTCGATAACGACCGCCTGCGCGCGCTTAAGCGCGAAGCGACTCTGCTGCGGGTGCTACAAGAGAGTCTGGCGGACTGCTCGCACTTCGTCGACATCATCGACTGGAATTTTGAGAATCCACCCTACTTCCTTGAATGTGGCTACGGCGGCGACAATCTAGGCGAGTGGGCCAAAACTCAACTCGATTATTTGGACGACGCGGCTAGGGTCAGTCTGTTTTTGCAAATCGCCGATGCCGTGGCGGCAGCGCACTCGGTCGGCGTTCTGCACAAAGATCTAAAGCCAGCCAACGTGCTGATCAGCGCACGCGATGGACAGCTTCACATCCGCCTCACCGATTTCGGCAGCGGTCGATTGCTCGACGCGGATCAGCTGGCAAAGTTGGGCATCACGCGCCTCGGCATGACGCTGAACGATGACCCCGGCCGCGACCAAAGCTCGTGGACGCCGCTGTATGTCGCTCCAGAAGTTTTTGCGGGGCAGACGCCGACCGCGCAAAGCGACGTTTACGCGTTGGGCGTGCTGATGTATCAACTGCTGTCTGGGCAGATCGGCCGACCCATGGCGTCAGGCTGGGAGCACGCCATCGCTGATCCCTTGCTGCAAGACGACATCCGTCAGGCCACCGACGGCGACCCCGCCCGCAGGCTCTCCAGCGCCGCCGAGCTGGCCTCGCGTTTGCGCAGCCTTGAGGGTCGTCGCGCAGGAGCGGCAGCTCAAGCCGACAAAGAGGCCATCGCTAATCAGCTACGTGCGACTCTCGCTCGAGCTGCTGCGCGGCGACCATTTGTTGCCGCGCTGATCAGCGTCTTGGTTGTCAGCGTCGGTATCGCGCTCTGGCACCGACAGATCGCGGTGAGTGCAAATAATGAGGCGCGCGTCGAGCTTGAACGCGCGAGCGCGATCACCCGTTTTGTCACCGAAGATCTGATCGGCAGCGCCAATCCTTTGGTCAGCGCCAAAGGTGCAGAGGCCAACCTAAAAGACGTGCTGCTCGCAGCGCGACTGCGCATCAGCCAACGTTTTAGCGGACAAGCCGCTGCCGAAGCATCCATCCGTCTCAGTCTCGCCACGCTATTCAATACGATTGATCTGTTTCCTGAGGCAGAACAGGAGACGCGGCAAGTGCTCGCCCTGATCGAGAGCCAGCCACAGCATGATTACCGCGAATCGTTGCAGGCACGATCGCTGCTGGTTGGCGTCCTGAGCAAGCTGGGCAAGCGTGAGGAAGCGGCAGCGCAACTTACCCAGCTCGCCGCCGTCGCCACTCAACATCCGTCCGCGGAATCACGCTATCTCTTGGCGTCGGCCAAAGGCAGCTATCTGATAAACATCGCTGACTACGCCGGCGCTGCAACTGAACTGACAGCGGCGGTGGATGCACTCCGTGAGATCCAGCCGATGAACCCGGCTTTGCTCGATTCACTACGCTTGAACCTCATCACATGCCTCGCCCTGTCAGGCGCTGACGCCGACGCCAAGGCAATCGCTGACAGTCTGATCGCGGAGGCCAGCAAGCGCCAAGACGATGGAGAACTCACCGTCGCCCTGGCCAAAATGGCGGTCGTGCGCGCCTATGGTGAAGACCACGCCAGCGTTGGCCGACTGCTAGCCGAGGCGCAACCGATCATCGTCGAGCGCCTTGGGGAAAATCACTCACGCCACCTGCAACTGCTGGGCGAACTGCTTGGCCTTAGCCTGCGGCAGGGAAAGGTGGAGGACGGCATTCAGCATGCAGAGAAGCTGCATGCGCGAGTCCGCGCAAAAAATGGCGATGCCCATCCGCTCACCTACGTCACGCTCAGCAACTGGGGACTTTTGCTATACGAGGCAGGGCAGGCGGAGCAAGCTGCACCGAAGTTGCGTGAGGCGTGTGAGCGCCTTGTCACCATTACCGGCATCAACTCGCCGCGCACGCAGATTTGTCAGCAATCGCTTGCTTCGGTCGAGCTTGAGCTTGGCAATTCGACGGCCGCCGGTGCGCTTATCGACGGCCTTGATGCGCAGACGCTTGAAACCAGTCGTGCCACAGGTCTCTGGCAGGCAACGATCGACGCCATGCGCGGTATCGCCCTGCAGCAAGCCGGGGACGCAACCGGCGCACGCGCGCTTCTAGCGTCGGCCTTGGATCAACTTGCCTCCGAAGAAGATCTCGACGCGCCCGGACGGCTCTACGTACAGGCGCAAGAGGCGCTTACCGAGCTGCAATAATTCCGAGACTCTCAGCCAACGGGCAGGATGTCGGCCCTCGGTGGAACCCTACTTATTGATTTTTTCACCGTCTGAAGCCGCAACAACCAGCAATAGAACCATTAACGCAACGCTGTATTCGCTACCGCCAGTGCCATGTTCGCCGACGAACCAGCCGAAGTGCCTGTGAATTAATACGACTCCGCCGACAGCCACTATAAAAAGTCCGGAAGCTGCAATACGGACAAAGCGGTTGGCGATCAGCAACACTCCCGCGACAATTTCGCAGATGGTAATAATCCAAACCACCCCTTCCCCGAACGGAAGCCCCTGGTTGGTCATGAATTGCCCGAACTGCGGGATGCTTCCGTTAAGAATGCGGACGACTGCATGAGCCATAAAAAATACTGCGGTCATGACGCGCGCAATAGTCAGTGACATTGGTAGCGTTAGGAATGCGTAGATTTTCATTATGACGGATATATTTCTTGCTTAAGAAGGGCAAAGCTCAGTCACGCGATTGGCTGCGTATTGGGTGTCTGAGGCTTTTCAGGCGCTAGGCGACGCATGAGCGCTGATCACGGCGGACGCAGAAATAAAGCAAGCTCAGATCACTTGCCCCATTCGCAGCAAGTTGCCGTCCGGATCCACGACCGCAAACTCGCGCAGCCCCCACGGTTCGTCTTCGAGTTTGTCGATGCGCGGAATGCCGTGCATAGGCCACTCGGCGGACTCACATGCGGCGTAGATTTCCGCTACATCCAACACACGCAGATAGCGGCCGGCGGACGAGGCGGCGGGCTCAAGATCGCGATGGGCGAAGAAGTGAATCTCAAACCTTCCGCGCGTAAGAATGGCGTAATCACGGTCGTAAGCATGTGCGCTACCCACGAAGCCAAGCCGACGGTAGAAGGCAACTGCATCAACGATGGAGCGTGCGGGCAGCGTGGGAATGGCGAGATCATGAGGTTACATGGAAAGGGCTCCGGCGCGTGTGGGGCTGACGATCAGCCAGCAGTTTGCTTGCAGTTTTGCAGCCAAACCATGCGTTTGAAATCGTCATAGCGATAGAACGCGCCGGTGAAGTTGGCCTTTTCGCCTTTGCGAAAGGTCAATACGTTGGCCAACTGATTGGGGCGGAACAGGCAGGCCACGCCGACCCGCGGCTCGTCGTCAAACGGCAGCTGGAGGGCAGCGTCGCGCGGGTCAGGAATATCGAACGAGACGTTGAAGTCCCCGCCATCTTCTTGAATGTAGTCAACGCGCCCGTGCAGCGCATATCGACGACCCTTGTGCCGAACGCCCACCGCCAGCGCATTGCCCTTGGCCTCACGCGCAATCTCGCGCGAGAAAATATAGACATCCTTGACCGTCACGTCGTCCGCGTTCTCAGTCGCTGCACCGCTTTTGGCCGCGAGTCGGCCGCCATCGCCGTCCTGCAACTTTGCCAGCACGCCGCATAGATAGCCCTGCATGGCGTCTTTGCTGGCGAGCATGCCCTTCTCGGTTTTGATCGTCATGCTGACTGCGGCGTCTACGCCAACCGCATCAACGTTGATCAAGCTCGGAATTGGCCGTTTGGCACCCGCCCGGCGCTCTTCCGCCAACATTGTGCCAGTCTCTTCGTCCTGCGTAAGCACGTCCATTTTTTCGCTAATCAGGACGCCACGCATCTGCGCCATGGCGTCGGCAATCGATTGATCGCGCAAAGTGACCGTCGCGCTGTAGTCAGCGCCAAAGAATGGGGTGCCGGTCTTCCGAAAGCTGCTCTCGCACTCGCCTGCGCTAGCGACTGAGATCGTTAACGCCAGCAGCGCTGCCACTGCACCTGATCGCTTGATGTCATTCCAAAACATTGATGCGCTATCTCGAAGTTGAACCTTAATCGGCACGCTTCAAACTATCGCGAGCAGCACGCAAGGTAAGCACGCGACGTAAATGCTGCGGTAACGAATTGGAAATGGATGATGTCCAGACCTCAAGCTGACCAACGCTGTCAGGGGAAATTTGCAGACCAGCTTGCAGGTCGAGGTCGCGGCACCGTTGACGAAAGAGACAACACCGGAAGAGACAACACCGGACGAGAGACAACACCGGAGAGACAACACCGGACAGTCAAGAACTGCGAGACAACACCGGACCGGACAACAACACCGGAGACAGACAACACCGGACAGTAGACAACACCGGACAGTCAAGAACTGCAAAGTACCCTTTGAATCTCTACGGCCAGGAATACATCGCCGACACCTGGGCGATGGCCAACATGAATCTAGGGGAACACGGGACACGCGAACACGGGACCGGCGAACACGGGACCGAACACGGGACCGAACACGGGACAGTCGAAAAAATCCAGGCGCGGACAAGACCGGACAGTCAAGAACTGCAAAGTACCCTTTGAAGCTCTACGGCCAGGAATACATCGCCGACACCTGGGCGATGGCCAACATCGAACACGGGACAGTCGAAAAAATCCAGGCGAACACCGAACACGGGACCGAACACGGGACAGTCGAAAAAATCGGAGTCAAGAAGGCCTCGAACACGGGACAGTCGAAAAAATCGGAGTCAAGAAAGGGCTGGAGCGCAGAGCGCTGGCGGGGGACCGAACACGGGACAGTCGAAAAAATCCAGGCGAACACCGAACACGGGACAGTCGAAAAAATCGGAGTCAAGAAAGGGCTGGAGCGCAGAGCGCTGGCGGGAGCAGTGCAGACGACAACACCGGACAGTCAAGAACTGCAAAGTACCCTTTGAAGCTCTACGGCCAGGAATACATCGCCGACACCTGGGCGATGGCCAACATGAATCTAGGGGAACACGGAGGGGACAACACCGGACCGAAGGGGACAACACCGGACAGTCAAGAACTGCAAAGTACCCTTTGAAGCTCTACTGCCAGGAATACATCGCCGACACCTGGGCGATGGCCAACATAAATCTAGGGGAACACGGGACACGCGAACACGGGACCGGCGAACACGGGACCGAACACGGGACCGGGACCGAACACGGGACCGGGACAAGACAACACCGGACAGTCAAGACAACACCGGACAGTCAAGAACTGCGCGACAACACCGGACCGGACGAAAACGACAACACCGGACAGTCAAGAACCGACAACGGGACCGAACACGGGACAGTCGAAAAAATCGGAGTCAAGAAAGGGCTGGAGCGCAGAGCGCTGGCGGGAGTAGTGCGAAGGTGAGGCACTGCGGGAGGCCTGAATGCCAGAACCGAACACGGGACAGTCGAAAAAATCCAGGCGAACACCGAACACGGGACAGTCGAAAAAATCGGAGTCAAGAAAGGGCTGGAGCGCAGAGCGCTGGCGGGAGCAGTGCGAAGGTGAGGCACCGATCGAACACGGGACAGTCGGGAGGCGAACACAGGACGAGGCGAACACAGGACAGTCGAAAAAATCGGAGTCAAGAAAGGGCTGGAGCGCAGAGCGCTGGCGGGAGTAGTGCGAAGGTGAGGCACTGCGGGAGGCCTGAATGCGGGACAGCCGACGCAGGCGCGTCACGGGATGAGCTTGGCCTTGCAGCTTCGATGATCAGGAGCTGCAACGACCCGCATGCGCGGCATTCGCCAAGCCATGAGCAGCCCGGCCTGTACGTGCGATCAGCCCGGCGCTTTCTTCAAGTACCGCGCGAAAACGACGGCGCGCAGCCATTTCTGGCCGATCTCCGCATCCTTGTCGACCAGCGCTTCGGCGGCGCCGATGGCGCGGTAGTAGTCGGAGCCGACGGCCAGGACTTGCCTTCGCCAGCGCTCGGGCGTGTAGCCGATGCGCGCGAGGGCGGCGGGTGGGGG
>Ga0209181_10013304_pt1 | contig 10322 bp, 11 predicted proteins | sample MAT05_FD_187208 | JGI IMG/M metagenome (GOLD analysis project Ga0209181, IMG submission 187208) | Freshwater microbial communities from Lake Fryxell liftoff mats and glacier meltwater in Antarctica - MAT-05 (SPAdes) (version 2) | ecosystem: Environmental > Aquatic > Freshwater > Ice > Liftoff...
AAGGAACGCGGCACCAATAACTTAGTCATTTGATGCCACCCTTTGTTCCATCATACGGCCGCTATTTTTCTTTAAATAGCCCCACTATTCGCAGAAAAATAGTGTTGTCTGATGAAAAAATGGTTGACCTAAAATGACTAAGTTATTGGTGCCGCGTTCCTAAAATGGGAGAGGGCTGATTTTAGTATCAAACATCTTGCATGTAAGGGTCCGTCTATCAATGTCAAGTATTCTTGTAGATCAAACCACCACCCCCTCAATCCGCCCGGTCGTCCGACTTTTTTCCGCCATAAAGCCCATTACATGACTCTCAATGGAAGCATCAATCGTAGAAGTCAATAAAGCCGGATTTTGTTGCGTCACCGCCTGAATCCAGTCGCGCACCAGGCGCCAGTCTCCGCCACCGTGACTATCTCCGCTGCTTTGGTCGTACACCGTGCGCTTGCCTGTGCGGAAATCCGATAACGTGAACGTCTCCATGTCGCCCACAATGTCGCCCATCGAACCCATCACCCGGGTGCGGCGACCTTCATAAGACGTATGCCCTTCCATGGAAAAACTGGCCGTTACACCGCCATCAAATTGCATGGAAGTGATGTAATGGTCGTCCTGGTTGTTGTCCATTTTATACACACAGCGGCCGTAATTGGTGGTTCGGAGTGCCGCGAGAATGGCATCGCCTTGTTTTTCAGGCTCTTGTGGCAGATCGAATACATGGGTTCGATGCCGTTCCCGGTAGTAGATTTTCATGGCAGAATACGGGCAACTGCCTTCCACCGCGCAGCCATCCATACAGCGATCGGTGCTGCCGGCGGGTGCATTTTCTTTTTTGAACCAGTGCAAACCACCCATCGCCACAATCTGCTTGCAGGGTTTGCCGACCATCCAGCGCAGGATATCGAGGTCGTGACAACTTTTTGCCAGGATAATGGGCGTTGTGGCGTTGCGGTCGTGCCAGTTGCCGCGCACATAGGAATGGCTCATGTGGACATGACCGATCGGCTCGATGTGCTGGATACTCACCAACTGGCCGATGGCGCCCGACTGGATCATTTCCCGCAACTGCACGAAGTAGGGCGCATAGCGGAGCACGTGACAAACCGCCACCACGCGGCCCGTCTTTTTCGTCATCGCCAAAATGTCGCGGCATTCCTGCTCGGTCGGGGCAATGGGTTTTTCCAGCAACACATCGTAACCGGCTTTTAAAGCAGCCATACAAGGGCCATAGTGCAAATTGTCGGGGGTAGAAATGAGCACTGCGTCCGCAAATTTCGGACGATCGAATACACGCTCCCAGGTAGGGAAGCGGTTCTCTTCCGGAATGTTGTGCTTTTGTGTGTACCGTTCGTTGCGCAATGCAATGGGTTCTGCTACCCCCACAATGTCCAGTTCTTCGGGGTAACGCAGCGCGTAGCCGCCATATACATTTCCACGCGAGCCTGCTCCGAGCGTAATCACGCGTACCGGACGCGGTGGCTTCTGATAATAAGGATTGTGATCCAGCGCAGAAAGTGGCGTCCGGCAATCCAATCCGCTGGGAAACTGGGTCAGTAAAGCGGTTCCGGCAAGGGTCTTGAGCAGGTGGCGGCGTGAAATAGGCATGGCAGAAAAAAGTGAGCAGTGAGGAGTGAGCGGTGAGCAGGTAATGGAGCGCTTTCAATGCCGTTGTGCCAAGATCCTGTCAAAATCACTTCTTTGTGGACATGGCGAACTTGGCGGTGACCAGCGGAATTCTTCGGCCAAAACTACTTTTTGCACCGGATTTCTGCTTCAAAATTTTTTTTCAAAAAAAAAGGGGCATCTTTTTTGAGCAAAAAATTCAACAAAACGCCTCTGATTGCATGAAAAAACATGTAGAATATTTTGAAAATAACGAATTTTTCATCGAAACAAAAACCAAAAGGACGTGTAAGGCGTATGTGTCTTAAAATTACCCATTCAACAAACTCCAAATCCTGTTCTTTGCAAGCGAGCTGCACTGCTGCACTTTTGTATCATCAAACGAAGCAAACGGGGCAGACAGAAAAGACGCAGCAAGTTTGATCACTAATTTGAACACTTTTCATGAGATTATATACGGGAAACCGGCGCGATGCAAACGAGCATCGCGCTTTTTTTTTGCCCATCGGCGAATTTCTCCTCATCTTTCGCGGCTTTTTAAACAAACAATGTACGCCGGGCCATCCACGTTCCTTTCGTTCTTTATCGGTTTTTGGAAAAATGATCCCGGATGTACGCTACTGATAGGCACCTAATTTGCCATTGGATCGCTACAACCAGATTTACGCCGCCTTTTATGAAATTGCAATCTTTCCTTTTTTCCCTGTTTGTATGTGCGGTCGCTTCCACCACACTCCATGCTCAATCGGCTGCCGAGTTGGAAAAGCGCTTCCGCAGCGCCACCACCAAGCAGGACAAAATGAACGCCGGGTACCAACTCGCCGAGAAGTTGAAGTCATCGAACGCTTCGAAGGCTGCCGATTATGCCTGGCAGGCCCACGACCTGGCCGTGCAAATCGGCGACAAACGCCGGGAAGCCGAAGCCGCCGGACTGAGCGCCGATGCTACGCTCGCCAGCGGCAACCTCCAGTTGGCTAAAAGTCGCTACGAAGCAGCCTGGCAATCGGCCCGCAACTACGGCCTGCGCGATGTGGCGATCCATTCAGTAGACCGCCTCCAGGATTTGGCCCGCCGGAAAAATGATGTAAAAGAAGAACTCGCCTGGAGCCGCCAATTGGTCGGCTACCTCAAAGAAAGTGGCGGCGGTGGGCGCAGCGGCGGCGATGGCCAACGACGGCTCGAAAATCAACTCGCAGCAGCCGAAGCCAAAATCCGTGAACTGGCAGACAAACTAGCCCAGGCAACCGGGCAAAGCGAGAACATCGAGACCAGTTACCAGAGCCAACTGCGGGAGATTCAGGCCAAATCGCAAGAACAGATCACCCAGAAAGAAGCCACCATCAGCCAAAAGCAACAGCAATTGCAGCAGGCAGATTCTATTTTGCGGAGCACCGGACAACGGATCGATGAAATGAGCAAGGAACAGTTGGCAGCCAAGATGCTGGCGGCCGAGCAGGATCGCGAAATACAAATCCAGAAACGAGAGCGCGCTGAACTCGAACTTCAAAAAAATCAGTCTGACAACTTGCGCAACGTGCTGGGACTGGTCGCCGCCTTCGTGCTGGTGATGGCAATTCTGTTCTACTTCCGCTACCGCGCCCAGAACCGGACGGCTGCTGAACTGTCGCAAAAAAACAAACGCATCGAGGAAGAACAAAAGCGCAGCGACACCCTCCTGCTCAATATCCTGCCGCCAGCCATCGCCCAGGAACTCAAAACCCGCAATAAAGTCGCTGCCCGCAAATACGACCAGGCGACCGTGATGTTTGTGGATTTTACGGGCTTTACCAATGTGGCCGAACAACTGAGTCCCGAACTCCTGGTAGAGCAACTGGACTATGCCTTCTCCAATTTTGACCGTATCATCGGCCAATACCGCATCGAAAAGATCAAAACCATCGGCGATGCCTACCTCTGTGCCAGTGGTCTTTCAGACATGAACGCCAGCCCGGCTGACATCGTAAAAGCCGCCCTCGAAATCCAGGATTTCCTGCTGCATACCAAAGCCGAGCGGATGAGCCACGGCATGCCCTTCTTCGAGGCCCGCGTCGGTATTCACACTGGTCCGGTGGTAGCGGGTGTGGTGGGTTCCAAAAAATTCGCTTACGACATCTGGGGCGATGCGGTCAACACGGCAGCCCGGATGGAAGAAGCCTGCGAACCAGGTCGCGTTAACGTCAGCGAAACTTCTTACTGGCTGGCTAAATATGAATTTGAGTGGCAGTCGCGCGGCAAGATTGCCGCCAAAAATAAGGGGATGCTCAATATGTACTATGTGACGGGATTGAAGTCTTATTGATGACCTCTGCCGGAGTGAACAACGAATCCCTCCTCGCGTTAGCGGGGAGGGATTTTGTTGTTTTGTAGGGGCTTTCTTCGGGCTTGCCATTGCTTTACTTCACTACAAAGCAATACCCACCATAGTTTTCAAACCGGTCTTTGGGGAAATTTGGATAGGCTGGTTCTAAGGAATATTGCAACATGTGAAAATTGCCTTCTGCTCCAATTGGTTTACTCCCAATGCCCAGAGGGATGTTATCGCATGAGCCATTAATATGGAATTTTTCTTCGTATTCACTGTACTCAATAGGGGTGATGCCAAAGATGAAAAACCCTTTTTTTTGAGTAATCAATCCACATTTAAAGTGGTATTTACCATCCTGAATAACTGGAAAAATTCTGTATGTTGATATACTTGAACCTGGTAAATTGACTAGGGAATCTCGTCCTATTACCTCATGAAAATGAAGGAAGTCAACTGTTTTAGGCTGCCCAGGATTTACATCTATCCGTTCGCATCCCAATTCTATTCGAAAATCATAGTTGTGAAAAATATTCTTAACTCCGCCGTTTACGTCGGTCATCTCCTCGGGAAAATCCATCTCGATCCAGATGGTGTCACCAAGATTGAAGGTGTCTGTGGCCGGAGTGAGCGTGTATGGAACTTGGTAAAAAAGGGAGTCGGGGCAGTTTTTGTCTTTGCAGTTGCCACAGGAAAAGATGTAGAGCAAAGAAAAAAATAATAAAGATCGAACCATGATACGATGATTTAAATATTTAAAACCAATCGTGTTGCCACCCAAAGGCAATATAACCAGAAGTAAATGTTCGTCGTTCAACAACTGAGTGCCATGTATTTGAACTGGCAGGTATGCCTGGATTTGTATGAAATGCCCCATATCGCCCATGCGTCGCCCACATGCCATTTTGAAATCCCCACGCTTCAATTACGGCACAGCGACCTGAGCCAGGGGTTGTAGCATTCCCATAAGGAGGATTGTTCTCTATCACAACATTATTGATCACAAAAGCAATTTGTGCCAGCCAGTATCCTTCACCCACTTTAGGGAAATGGATGCTTTGGGCCAATTTATTGTACAAAATTTCCCGCATATCATCGGCATTGACATTGGCGGCTTCATTGACATTCAGGACAATATCGGGCGCGGCGGCAGCGATCCATTCTCCCAAAGCAATGCCTAAAAGGGCTACAGGCGGGAAGGCAACTCCAAATACACCCATCAAGATAGCCGCTGCGGGTACCGCGACAATCACCTGGTTAGCAGCAGCAGACATTTTGTCGAATATAGGTGCTGAACCCGTATTGCCATCGCCGCCCCAGGGTGTTACCAGCATTTTCAGGTTGCCCGGCGGGCTGGGCAGCCTGTTGGCTGCGCAGTATTCCTGAAATTCATAAACTGAATTGTTGGTCGTGGCAGCGATCCAGTTTCTGAACTGCTTGGTGTCGGTACTGGAGGTCCAGTTGAATAGGAACCGGATCCGGGTCGTACTCGTCCGGTGCATCGAAATCATTGCCTGTCAGGCGAAACGCTTCTTCAGCGAGCCGGGAATCTTCGGGTACAAGGGCCAGGGATTCCAGAATTTCGTGTTGAACGGGGGGAACGAATAATCTACAGGAACCACCGCATATTGCCAGGTGTAGGCAGCGTCTGTTATGGAAGGATCCTGGTACTCCTCTCCGATAGAAATCAAGTCGTGGTGAAGCGGGAAATCCCAGAGTTCAAGACCTGATTTTAGCAAATTGCCCACATCTTCCGGACTTTGAGGCAGAAAACGGACGTATAGATAATTGGGAGATAGGGTAGGGAGGTCAGTGGGGTATAGGTTGTTGTAAGCCTGCCGCATGGTTTCCACGGCGTACGGGTTGCTGTGTGCAGCGCCCAATACGGTCTCCGGTTCGCCATCGCGATCCGTGACGAAGCCTCCTTCGGTTTCCAGCGGCTTGTTCTCGCCGGGCTGGGGTGGAAAGTCTTTTTCGCATGCACCGAATAGCAGCAGTAAGGATAAGGTCAAGATGGGCCATTTTTGGATGTGTTTTGGCATAAGTCCAAGGATGTTTGATGATGTTGCTAATAGTTCACATCTCAAAGGTTCCGGCCCACCGTCCCAAAAAATGACATTTTGAAAAAAGATTGAAATTCCGTTCAATCCATGTTCCATTCCTATCCACAACCCAAGCCAAAAAAAATCCCCGCCCGTAAAAACGGGAAGGGATTCATCATTTAAAAACGAAAATTTTCTTCCATTCAATCCGGCTAAGCCGATTATGATTGGAAGTATTCTTTCACAAAATCCTGCATTTGCTGCTTGTTCATTTTGTCGGCGGGTTTGACCTCTATTTCGATCGCATCAAAATGATGGTCATCTTTCAAGAGGTTCGCCAATTGGCTTTTGGCATCTGTGGGGCCAAAGATCACCACTTTTTCGTAGTTTTTGATGGTTTCTGCGATTTGTTTGTAATAAGCCCCTTGTTGCTGCTGCTCTTTGTTGTGCATCACATGCTCGCTTCGGCCGATGGTTTCTTCGCGGTCCTGGCTGGTAAAGGTGGAGTCAATTGCTTCAGCAATGATTGAATCGTTGACATAGGTCATTGCGTAGGCGTTGGCGTGGTCCATCCAGATGCCGAGTAGTCTTGTTTTTTTCATTTTTTTGTATATTTATAACAGGTAGATAATTAATGTGAAACGCGAAAATGGCGGGAGTGTTGCGGCGGTGATGGTGCCTTTCAGTACTTGTGCATCCGAAATGTTTAACTCATCGGCACCGCATCCGAGCCAAAATGAGGGAAGAGGTTGTTGAGCGTGCAGGCTGCTTGAGAGGAGAACCAGGCTGAAGAAGGAGAGATATTGCATGAAGGGATTGGAGGAATTGAAATCAGTAACTTATTGCAATGTTACGCTTTATTACTGCCATCTTTCGGATGTATTCATTAATATTCGGGCAAAGCCCTGAAGATCAAGCAAACGGGGCGCAGCCCCGCCCGAGCGGGTGGCGTTCGGCCTCCCCCGGTCGGGACGACCAGGGCATATTAGTTTTTTATCTGTCCAGTCTGTTGGATCCGTAGGCGGAATCAGTTTTCTGGTGAACCTTCCATTTTCTGGAAAAATAAAAAAATATAACCTATTTCTTGCGGCCGTCAAGGACTCCATGTTCACCTAAAGTAATTTCTTTGATATTATTTATACTGTCGGGGAAAAAGAGCCACTTTTCATAAAACGCCCCTGAAAGAGAGGCAATATCAACATTACCTGATTTGATTGATAGTTCCTTGCCTTGTGGTGCACCATATACACCTACTATATTTTCTAATGGATCACCAATACAAATATGTTTGTCCGTACAGTAACCGGCTTTTCTTATATAGACTACTTTTAATGTTTTATCGTCATTAAATTGAAGATAAAGCCCACGATTTTTTAATTCCTCTATGTTGGTGACGGTTGCGCGTTGGGTTTTTCCAATTATGAGAGGCGCGTTTCGATAACCTATTATTCTTTCCTTTGAGTGATCGTCAATGATCGCATCATTTGTTTTGCAGGAACTCAATAGTACAACAAGGAAAACAACAGGAAACGAGTAGATTCGACTATAATTCATTTTTTAAACCATTCACTTTCTCTCCAGAACTTTTTATCCAGTTCAAATTGATTCCCGACAGAAACTCCTCGAACTACATTATTTTTTGAAGTGTCAATTAGAACAGCCATATTGCTATAAAAAAGACCTTCAAATCTCCACTTTATGTGATTTTGTCGATCTTCCCAGTACAGCAAGTCAGTTGCAATCGGCTCACCATACAGTTTTATTGCCTTTTCCATGTTGTCTCCAGGTTTAAGCCCTTTAGAGGTGATATACCTGCTATTTCCCCAGCCAGCCAGCAACGTTTCAGATTCTTTATTATTCGATGCGTAATTGAAGACCAGATAAATAGATAAAGAATCTTTTTCCATTTGTTTGAAAAAATATTCTGAAATATCAGATTTTTTAGTTTTCCCAATCTGATATTTACAATCAGAGCTATAGCCTACTATCTTTTCTCCGGTTTTAATATCAATAATAAATTCTTTTGAGGATGAACAGGCGCCACAGAAAATGATAAAAATGAGGGAGGCATATGCAATAGTTAATTGGGTTTTTATGGTCAAAAACCTGCAATTATGCAATGTGTGAAGTCTGTGATCAGTCATAATAGTTAATTTTGAGAGGCCAGCCGATTGATATAAATATTCGTCTGGAATTGATCTTGAAACTTGCAAATTTACTGACAAGTAGAGGATGAGGGACCATGCCCACCGGTTGTATTTTTAGTTCCGCCTGTAGGTACTGGATAGACCCTTAAGTCTTCTCCTAATCGCCCAGGAGTCAGGCCCTCTACACGGCATTGTGTGAAACCTGGAGCAGGTAGCGAAACTACTATGTTTTGTGGGACATTAATACCGGCTACTACTAGTTTTTGTACTGCCCATGTAGTACAGTTCATACTACTTAATTGTAAAGGGGGAGTGAACTAGATTTCATACCGTTGACCATTTGCGTGAAGGCATAACTACTTATTTCAAACGTAATACTAATATCAAAAGCATGACCCGCGTCATTATTGACTGCGCCAGCATCAATCTGCTTACAAGGGGATGCGAAATCGGCAGGGTAGAAACCCACTGAAAGATTAATTTTTACTCCATTTTGATCAACCTGCTCAAGGTTTAGCCAAGTATGGCCTGCTTTATCATCACTTCCCGATGACTGATCACTATTCGCTTTTGGCTGATCGACATATAGTGTAACTTTATGATTTTTGTTTAAATTTGTAGATCCATCCAAATCAAAACAGTTCAGCCTGTTGGACAAGTTGTTGATTGGATATTTAGGAGCAAACATAATCATTCTTACTGCAGTAGTTTTCTCTTCCTGCGTAGCATCTGGATCTTGTTGTAGGTAAGTTTTATAGGCAACATAAATATCAGGTTCGTCAAACAAGACATCCAGATCATCTACTGTAATAAAAGTCAGTGAATGTTGCATCATCTGGCCCATCGTGGCGGGCGCGATTTTCAGGCCGCTGCGCGCAAAGCGGGCGATGAGCCGGTGCAGCGGCAGGTGTTCCACATATTTGGAGATCAGGATATGGGCGATGAGGCTCACCCCGGCTTTTGAACGGCCAAAGGGCCGGTCTTTGGCAGGTGCCTGAACAATCTGGCCTTCGCTTGTTTCTTCGCTTGTTTTAGCCCGGGCATATTTGGGCCGCACGATGCGCCGCACCCAAATCCGGCCCGGTTCGTATTCCATCACCTCCGTCACGTCTTGCCCGATGCACTTCATGTCGCTCACGTCCTCCTCCGGCTCGATGACCTCTTCCACCCGCTGAAGGTCCGCCGGGATTAGCACACGGCCGTTGAGGGCATCCTCTTTTTTCTCCGGCACCCGGCGTTCGTGCGCCTCGACCATCTGCCGGACCGATTGTTCCACCACTTGGTCCTGCCCCGGGTCAAACACCATACTCAACTGTCCGGGCAATTCTTCGGTGCGCACAAAACGCTCGCTCTTGCGGCCAAACAGCACTCGCTCAAACCACGCGATGCGCTGTTTTAGGTCGCTGTTCTCGACCACCACTTTTTGGTAGTCGTCCAGCGGAACGGTTTGAATATCTTCGTTTTGCACCTGACAAAGGTACCAGCCCCAGCCATGTTCGCAAGCACTTTTTCCCAACGCCGTACCGCCCGATTTTGTGGATATCGCCGCTTTTTTCTCTAAAAAATTTTCCAAAAACACCGTTTTCAACAACACTGGCTCCAAAACTGTGGATAACTCCCCCCTTTTTTCAAGCGGCAGCCTGGGCACGGGAATAACGGACCCGCCGCCGAACACTGCCCAGCGACACGCCCTCCAGGATCAACACCAACTCCTCCCAAGCCAATACGATCGAAGCGCCTTGATCCAAAGGGCGCGGCAACTCGAACGTCCCACGCTCCAGCCGCTTTGACCACAGCACAAAGCCGCTGCGGTCCCATACCAGCAACTTGACCATCGTCCGCCGACGGTTCAAAAAGATGAACACCTCGCCGCTCAACGGGTCGCGGCCCAGGCCCTGGCGCACCAGGCCGCTCAGGCCGTCGTAACTCTTGCGCATATCGGCCGACTGACGGCTCAAATAGTACCGTTGCGAACTCGTAAAGCCGATCATATCAAAGACCGCTAAATTTTGAACTCAACTCCCGCAGATAACCCACTGGCGGCAACTGCGAAAACCGCAACAAAACACCCCCCGGAAGCTCCACTGTTATCCCTGTCGAGGGCTTTTCTTCTACCAATATCTGGCTGAAAAGGCCCTCATCAGCAACTTTGCCCTGTTGCAAACGCCGCCGCCATTGATAAAATGAGGCCACGCTGATACCCTGGACTGC